>Ga0335070_10000011_pt1 | contig 339217 bp, 319 predicted proteins | sample Lox_Sample_13_FD_206722 | JGI IMG/M metagenome (GOLD analysis project Ga0335070, IMG submission 206722) | Soil microbial communities from Loxahatchee National Wildlife Refuge, Florida, United States - Lox_Sample_1.3 | ecosystem: Environmental > Terrestrial > Soil > Wetlands | place: USA...
CCTGATTTACATTGGCCGCGGTGATGGCGTTGCGCAGGTCCTCCATGTTCAGCCCGAAGGAGGCCAGCAGCGTCGGATTCGCCTGGATGCGGACGGCCGGCTTCTGGCCGCCGCTGATACTCACCAGGCCGACGCCCGGCAGCTGCGAGATTTTCGGCGCCAGTCGCGTGTCAGCCAGGTCCTCTACCGTCCGCAACGGCATCGCGTCCGAGCTCAGCGCGAGCGTCAGAATCGGCGTATCGGCCGGATTCACCTTCGCGTAGATCGGAGGCGTGGGTAGATCCGGGGGCAGGTAGGTGCCCGATGCGTTGATCGACTGCTGCACTTCCTGCTCCGCCACGTCGATGTTCAGGCTCAGGTTGAATTCGAGCGTAATCACCGAGCAGCCGTCGGAACTGGTCGAGGTCATCTGCTGCAGACCCGGCACCTGGCCCATCTGCCGTTCCAGCGGAGCCGTGACGGACGAAGCTATCACGTCGGGGCTCGCGCCGGGATAAAACGTGATGATCTGAATGGTGGGGTAGTCGACTTCGGGCAGTGCCGAAACGGGCAACTGCTGATACGCCACCGCTCCCACCAGCAGGATGCCGACCATTAAAAGCGAGGTCGCAACCGGCCGGAGGATGAAATTGCGGGACGGATTCACGACCTGCCTCTCCCCGATCTGCCGCCTTTGCCTCGGCCTTTGTGGTCACTGCTGGAGCTATCGCCGCCCGTCTTATCCGCCCCGGATTTGCCAGCGGATTTGTCCGCGGCCGGAGCATCGCCGCCTGCTGCCTGCTCGCCGCGGCCGCCGCCTCGCGGAGCCTCGCCGGGAACCTGCGCGTTCACCCTGCCGCCTTCCAGCAGCCTATCGACGCCCACGGTGACCATCTCATCGCCGGCCTCGAGTCCCGACAAGATCTCCGTCTGATCGTTCTCGGTCACGCCGGTCGTCACCTGACGGACGGTCACCGTCGAATCCGGCTTCACCAGCCACACATAGGTGTTTTGTTGATTGCGCTGGATCGCCGCGTTGGGCACCAGCACCACGCCGGACTTCTGCTCGACCAGCAGCCGGACGTTGACGAACTGGCTGGGGTACAGCTTGCCCGCCTTATTCTCAAACATGGCTCTCAGGCGCAGCGTACCGGTGGTGGGGTCGATTTGGTTATCGATGGTGTCCAATTTCCCCTCGCCCAGTTTGTTCTTTTTCTCGCGGTCCCAGGCTTCGACGCGCATCGCGGCGCCACCGTGAAATCTTTCGAGCACCGGAGGAAGCTGATCCTCCGCGATGGTGAAGATCACGCTGATCGGATCCATTTGGGTGATCACCAGAAGCCCGTTCTGGTCGCTCGCGTGAACGATATTGCCGGGATCCACCAGACGCAACCCGATCCGCCCGTCGATGGGCGCGGTGATGCGGCTGTACGTCAGATTCAGCCTCGCGCTATCGACGGCAGCCTGATCCGTCTTTAGCACGCCTTCGTACTGAGAGACCAGTGCCTCCTGCGTAACGTACTGCTGTTCCGGAATCGCCTGCTGATTGAGCAGGGTCTTGTAGCGGTCCAGGTCGACACGGGCGTTTCTCAGCAGCGCCTGATCGCGCGCCTGCTGCCCCTGCGCCTGATCCAACTGCACCTGGTAAGGCCGCGGGTCGATCTCCAGGAGTAGATCCCCCTTGTTCACCATCTGGCCTTCCTTGAAATTGACGCTCATCAATTGCCCGTCCACGCGGCTCTTGATTGTGACGGTATAGATGGGCGTCACCGCGCCCAATCCGGTGTCATAGACGCCAATGTTCCCTCTTTTTGCGCGTGCGGCCACTACCAACGCGGTCCCGCCGCCTTTCCCTTTGCCCTTGCCCGTGGTCGGCGCCGGCGCCGGACCAGAAAAGTATTGTTGGATCTTCGGCCAATAATAGTTGGCCGCCCCTCCCAAGGCAACCAGAACCGCGAGCCACACCCAGCCTTTGGACTTCGACGGAGGCTGTTGTTCCTCCCGATTCCGCCTCGGCGGCGGTGTTCCGGTTTGAGTTTCGGTGGGAGTCGGGTGACCCATAATTCTCCTTCAGCAGGGGTTGACCCTTAAAAGACGCCTCTTCGAACCCCAAAGGTTTCAGCCGGAGGACGATAACTCCTATGCTGTTCGGCGGATAGCGTTTCCATTCCACGCTCACAGCTTGCGGCGCGGAAATATATACTAACACTTCAGCGGACGGCCTGCTGTTAGGATGTCTTCATGCTTAGAACCGGCCTGTTTTTCTTCGTGATTACCTCCCTGGGCGCGGCGGATTTAGCCGTCGACCACGTCTCGGTGGCCGGGGCGAATCTGAAGGGGATGCGGGAGCGTCTGAAGGCCGTCGGCATCCCCAGCGAATATGGCGGCCCGCATGCCAATGGCGCGACGGAAATGGCGGTTACCAGCTTTCCCGACGGTTCGTATCTGGAACTCATCGCCATTCAGGTCAAGCCCGACGCCAAGGCGCTTGAGGAGCACTATTGGTCCAAGCAGATGCGAGCCAACGCCGGGCCTGCCGCCTGGGCGGTGCGCGTCGCCGACCTTTCGGCCGAGGCGGCGAGGCTGAAAACGGCCGGAATCCAGGTGTTTCCGCTCTCGCGCAGCGGACGGACTCGGCCAGATGGCCGGCGGCTGGATTGGGAAACGGCTCGCGTCGGACCGGAGCCGAATGGCGCGTTTTTCCCCTTTCTCATTCGCGATTTCACGCCGCGCGCGGACCGGGCGTTTCCATCGGGCAAGCCGACAACCACTGAATTCACCGGCATTCGGCGAGTGGTGATCGCCGTGCGCGAATTGAAAGCCTCAACTGCGCGCTTCCGGCAGGCCTACGGATTGGCGGAGCCCGCCGAGCGCGATGACCCGGGACTCGGCGCGAGGCTGGCGGTCTTTGAAGGCTCCCCGGTGATTTTGGCGAACGGCCCGTCGCTCAACGCACGGATCGAGCAATTCGGCGAAGCTCCTTGCGCCTTCGTTCTCGGCTCAGCCAAGCCGGGACCGAAGGGAATCACCTGGCTGGACGCGGAGAAACTGGGCTGGCGACTGGGCGTGGAGCGGTAATTACTTACCCGACTTGAGGCTCCCCGCGATCTTGCGGGCGTCGGCTGCGGTCCCGCTCTCGTACATCACTTCAACGGTGCAATACTTGCCCCCGGGAATCGTGATGCCACGGTAAACATTGGGTTTCCCGTTCATCGACTGGCCCTCCATTTCAAACTCCGAGGAGGAATCCTTGGTGACTTTGTCCTTTGTATACAGCTTTTTAGCGTTCTGTTTCAGCACATCGAACGAGGAAAGCCTCTGCGGCGAGCCGACCGCGACGGACATCTTTCGGTCCGGCGAACCGCCAACGCCTCCGATGGTGGAGGTCTCCCAGGATGAAGGCACTGAAATCTGGCAGTTGCCGTCGTGTGAGGCCAGGCGCTTCACGTCTTGGCCGATCATCAGCACACTTGCCGCCATCGACAGCAATGCGACTCTTGTCATCCGTCCCCCAGAAACCCGATTGTACCGTACCCGCCGCATCTACTCGCAGCGCGAGACATGGGGGAATATACTACTCAGCGGTCCGGCCTAATGCGGTGATTGTATATCGCTCGTCAATATAACCGAGATCCCGAAGCTGATGAAGAGTTGGCTCCCCGCCAGGGATCTTCGCATAGCTCGAAATCTGTCCGGTCTCCTTGAGCAGCCAGTTCAGCCGGACATGCCGAATTTTCCATTCCTTCACTAAGAAGTCGAGAACCTCGCGCTGATCAGATGTCATCCTTGTTGATGATCGGCATTCAAGGCTGATTTCTTGAGGTCCCAAGGATGTGTGGGCCGGACATTCGGTTGGGGATTCCGGCCAGGCCCTATGAGGCGTCTCTTACCTTAACCCTGGGAGATAACGCCACCGGGTCCGATCCCGGTACTGCGCATAACCATCGGGAAACTTCTTGGCGAGCTCACCTTCTTCTGAAGCGATCCGCAACTCCGACCCACCGAGGTACAGAAGCACCGGCAGGATCAGTTTGATGCCGCCCGAAATGAGGAAGCCGGTCGCCACGAGCATCGCGAGAAAAGCCAGATAGATCGGGTGACGCAGCCACGTGTAGGCTCCTCCGGTAACCAATGTATCCCCATCAGCATCCCCAGGCGCGGATCGAAGCGCCCATACAAACAGAGCCGCGCCGAGCGGGGCAAGCAGCAGAGCACCGGCCAATTCAAACGTCCGAGGGTGCAGCGGTCCGCTCCCCATTGACCTGGTAACCGCGAATGCCGCGAGGACCTGCAGCACAGTGCCGATGAGCGCTCGCGCCGTTATCACCGTCGTCGCGGCAGGCTGCCTGCGGAGCCGCGGCAATGCGCCCACCACCGCAGCAATAGCGAACACCAGCCAAGCCGCGAGATAAGCGCAATATGCCGCGATCTTCAACGGGTCGATTGCATCCCTTCGGTGATTTTCTTCGAGATTGCCAACACTTCGTCGAGCGGCAACGGACCAGCCTGGATGCGATCCGCCAGCGTGGGTCCCTCGATGAGCGCGGGGACCACAGTGCGCGAGTGTTCAGCACCCGCGACTCCGTCCTTATGTTCGAGCGTAGCCAACACTTCGGCTTCGGCCTTGAAGTGAGCCGTGCGGTCGCGATCGCGCAGGAATGTCACGGGCAGGACTTTCAGTGCAACTTCGTGCCTGAGCGTCGTGTTCCGTGCGCGATACACTTCGCCCATGCCGCCTGCGGCGAGCGGCCCAACGATCTCGAAGTTGCCTAAGCGTGTCCCGGCGGCCAACATGACCGATTTTAGCCCAAACGAGGAGTTAGGTCCTGGTTGACGGCGTATCCCTAAGTTGTCCGTAAGCGGCAATTCGCGAAAGGTAATGGACGAGGCGCTGGCCAACCCGCGGCTATCTCTTCCGCAATACCCATGTGGTCATCGAACGTTGGTTTTGGACAATCGTGGTCTTCAAGGGGTCGGCCAGTTCGCCGCCTAACCGTTCGGCGGTCGAGCCGAGCAGTGCTTCGTCCACCAAATACCGTTCCGAACCATCCGGCGACCAGTAACGGCGTCCCTGGATATGTTTCACCTGTCTCTCCATGCCGATCGAGGATCCAACGCGGCAGAAGAACAGTCCGCCGGACTTAAGAACGCGCCAGCATCCCATTAACATAGACTCGAAATGCGCGTCGTCGCGGGCAAAATGGAGGACCGTGTTACTGATAACCACATCCGCGCAGGCATCGTCGAAAGACATGTGCTCGACGGGTTCGACTCGAAAGTTCGACGCCGGAAGCGCGGGCGCGAGCACCCGGGCGAGGGAGCGGACGCTCTCCAAGGCCGCCGGGTCCGCGTCCGCGGCGTAAACTTCGTACCCTTCCCGCAGGAAGTAGACGAGGTTTCGACCGGAACCGCATCCAGCGTCCAGTATTCGCATTCCGGGTGAGATGCGCCCTTTCAGAAGCTGGTCGAAAAGATAGATGTCGATCTGGCCGAACTGCTCCTGGAGCGTGGGCATGGGCATTCTTACGACCCTAGCCTAGCGGCGCGGCGGCGTCAAGGGTTTACGCATCACCGCTTGGTGATTACACACCGGCCGCACGGCTCATGATTCGGGCGACGTTTTCCGCGAATAGAACTGAGGAATGGGAACACTGCCAGCAAGTGTCCCGATCAGACGGTTCGTCTCCTGCTGGTTGTCAATGAGAGCTGCATAGAGCGCTTGTATCTCGGGTGGAGGCGGCGCCACGCGGCCAATCCGCAGGTGAGATCGTAAAAAGGGCTGAGGTGTTCGTCGTACGGTGTTCTGCCAAGGAATCGTTCAGCCGCCGCGCACCGGACAGTCCCTCATGGATTGCATCGGCGAGCCATTCAGCCGAGCGGATGGCGTCGCCGTAGGCTTGCGGGAATTCTATGTCCCCGGTTCCGTAGTAGCGCTCCCACGTGCTCGCCCGCACGCAAGGCTTCCGAAATCTGGGGCAACTGCGTGGAGGCACCGGGCTCATTCATGGTAGACTCCCACGGTGACGTTCGACGATTAGATCGGCGGGAGGGTAGTTTATGGCGACTGACGTGGACAGCCTGAAAGCAAATCTCAAACACTGGACTCTGATCCTAGGGGTTCTCCAAATCACAGTAGGCTGTGTGGTCGGATTCATCCCGCCTTCAGCCGTGGCATGGTTTCGCGGAATCGTGATGGCGCATATTGAGTTCACAGCCAATGGCGTCTTGATGGTTGCATTCGGTTTCTTGGTCAGGGAACTCAGCCTGAGTCCGTCGGCGTGGAAGTTGTGGTTCGCGATGCTGCAAATTGGGACGTGGACAAACGGAGCGGCGGGACTAATGGGGGCCTTCATCGGCGCTTCGTCGAAGCTCATGCCGACGATTAACGAGAAATTCCCGCCGCCAAATGGCACTGACAACCCGATTGTTTCAGGGTCACTCCAGTTGTGCGGTGTGACCATCTTGGTGGCATTGCTGCTCAGCCTCTACGGCCTGTTCCGCGCCAAGGCTTCCGGCAAAGATGCGAACGCCTGACAGGTGTCTCGGCGATCGGCCGAGGTTTTTTGACACTGGGGCGGCGTCTGGGTGCCGCGGCGATTCGTAAACGCAAGGCTATGATGGGTGTCATCCCTCTTAAGCCCATTGCCGCCCTCGGGTTGGCGCTCCTGTGCGTCCACTCCGCCTCTGCCCAGACCATAGGGCAGCCTCTCCCGCCATGGTCGCCAGGAACTCTCGATATCCATCAGATTCAAACCGGCAGAGGTAATGCGGCTTTTCTGATCTTTCCTGACGGCACCACTCTCTTGGTCGACGCCGGCGAAGTTCCCGACCGCCCGGGCCTTGAAATCGGTCCCGCACGCCCCAATGCGACACGCAGGCCAGGGGAATGGATCGCGCAGTACATTCGTGACTTCGCTCCGCGCACGCCCGCCACTCTCGACTACGTCCTCATTACCCACTATCATGACGACCACATGGCGGCCATTGATGCCGTCGGCCGGGCTATCCCAATCCGATCTCTCCTCGACCGGGGAGAAACTCCAGCCCCCGCCGCGGGTCCTCTCGTCGATCATTACCGTCAGTTCCGCCGGGATTTCGGCGGGTCGGCGGAAACGCTCCGGCCCGGTCGCGCCGATCAGATCGCCGCCACCCGTAACGGCCGCCAATACCCTGGCTTCGAAGTCCGAAACGTCGCCGTCAACGGCGAAATATGGACCGGCCAGGGCGACGCCACGCGCCTCGCCTTTCCTCCTGGATGGTCCGCTATGCCCAAAGATCTGCAGCCCGGGGAAAACAGCTTCAGCGCCGCGTTGCGAATCCGGTGTGGGCACTTCAGTTATTTCACCGGCGGCGACCTCGTCGGTGTCCCGCTCGACAACCTGCCGTCATGGCACGATCTCGAGACACCAGTCGCGCGGGCCATCGGCGCGGTGGATGTCCTGGTATTGAACCATCACGGCTGGCTCGACACTACCAACCCGTTCTTCCTCAGAACCCTGCAGCCCCGCGTCGTGGTCGTGCCCGCCTGGCACGCATCCCACCCGGATCACGGCGTGCTTCGCCGCCTGGTTTCGCCGCGCGTTTACAGTCCCGCGGATTTGTTCACGACGACTCTGCTGGACGCTCCAAGGGCCGTCTTCAGTTATCTGCGTGAACCCTTCAAGAGCAGCGAGGGCCACATCGTGGTCCGAGTCCAGCCAGGCGGGGCCGCCTACCGTGTCTTCATCCTCGACGACCACAACGCCGAGCACCTCATCCGTGCGATTTACGGCCCCTATTCAACGCGCTGATATCAGAACGTCAGGCGTCCGGAGATCTGCACCTGGCGCGGTCCGAAGATCAGGCTGCTCGTCGCCGTCGGGGCCAGGTACGTCGGGCTGGGGACCATGCAGGCGTTGGCATGGCCCGAGCAGGCGCCCGAACCCGGCGCCAGATAGGTGAAAGAGGTCGTGTTTACGCTCAGGACGTTCGTATGGTTCGTCACGTTGAACAGCTCTCCGAGAAGCGAGAGCTTGACTCGCTCAGTGATCGAGAACTCGCGCGCCAGCCGCAGATCCCAGTCACCGTAGCCCGGCGCGTAGAAGGGGTTGCGCGCGAGCCAGCCGGCGCGGCCCGCGGTCACGCTCGCGTTGCTCGAGGCCCCCGCGGTCAGACCACCGTCCAGCGGACTCGGAGTGCCGCTGATGTTCGCTTGCGCCGGATGCCCGGTGGCCAGCGTAACGATCGACGACAATACCCAGCCGTTAGCCAACCAGCGCCCGGCGGGGTTGGAAATTTCCTTGAACTGCGGCATCCAGACCACATTCGCCACGAACCGATGCCGCTGGTCGAGATCGCTCGGAGCATATTCGGCTCTGACGTTGTAGGGGTCGACTGCGATGTCGCTGCCGGCAAATGTTCCGCTCGATCCGATCACCTCGCCGTCATCCCACGATTTGCTCAGCGTGTAGTTGGCCGTAAATTCGAGGCTGCGGCGCATCTGTTTGCGCGCGGTCAGAACCATCGAGTTGTACCAGCTGTTCACCTCCGAATAAGCCGTGGTGATGATGCCCGTACCGGTGTTGAGGCGTTGCGTGTAGAACGGCACCGTGTAAGTCTGCGTGGTCGCGCCGCTCGAGTTCAGGATGTCATAGGACTTCGTGGTCGTTGCGGGCGCCAGGTTCGAGTCGTTGAAGATCGGTAGATGGATGCCGCGGCTGAACACGTACGCGATGGAACCGCTGATGCCGCCCGGCAACTGCCGTTCGAATGTAACGTCGCCAGTGTAGGCGCTGGGATTCTTCCAGTCGGGGACCTGACCGCGGGTCGCCTGTGCCAACGCGGGCGGATTGAACGGCACCACCTGCGGCGTCACTGCGCCGGGGAACGGGGCCTGAGGCGGCGCGCCGGGCGGCGTCCAGATCACATTGGGGAACATAAGCGCGGGGCACGTGGTGGGCGTGCAGTTGAAGGTCTGCTGGAAGACGCCGTTTTCGACCCGGGTGTTGTAGTAGGTCGTGTTGGTTGTTTTCGCGTAGAAGAGTCCCGCGCCCGCGCGCAGCACCATCTTGGGCGTCATCTGCCACGCCGCGCCGAGACGCGGGGCGAACTGCTTCTTCGGGTTGTTGATGGTCGAGGTATAAAGCGTCGTCAGGGGCGTCAGCGTGTTCGGCTGGGGCGGCTGCGGGATCAGGTAGACGTCATAGCGCAGTCCCATGTTCACCGTCAGCTTCGGCGTAACGTGCCAGCTGTCCTCGAAGAATCCGGCCACGTCCTGCTCCCAGAAATCATCCTTGCCAACATGGGTGATCGGGTCGTTCACCTGCACAAAGGTGTTGTAATGCCGGCCGGTCAGACCGTCCCCCGTATTGATGTTGAAGACGTCGAGCGCCCAGTTGTTGAAGGCCTGCTGCGCGGTTCCGCTGTAGGTATAGCGGCCCGTTCCCTGGAACAGGTTGATCATCACTTCGTGGATCAAGTTCAGGTCGAAACCGGTCTTAAAGAGATGCCGTCCGTGCACGATCGAGACCGTATCGGCGATCTGCGTCCGATGTTCATCCGGCTCGGCCGTGCGGGGCAGCGCATAGAACTCACCGTAGTTGGTTATGTTCGAGAGACTCACGTACGGGCCAGGCGCGTTGGAGCCGGCGACCTCGAGATCCCGGCCCCATTGGAAGCGCAGGTTGTTCACAATCGTGTTCGTGAAGGTGGTGTCGAAGTTGGCGATGAAGATGCGCTCGTGATAGATGTAGCTGCCGTTGGTCTGAATCGAATCGTTATTGGATGAGGGCGCGGTGGAGTAGCCGTTCGGGGCCGAGTTGTTCGCGTAGTCGAACGACGTGCTCAGACGGTTGCGCGAATTGAACTGGTAATCCAGCTTTCCGAAGAGGATGTCGTTGTTCGTGGCGCGGGGGTACGTTCCCTGCAGGCTGCCGAGGAACCCGTTGGCGGCCGTGCACTGCGTCGCGGTAAGCTGCGGCGGGCAGGTGAGAGCACGCACCGAGGGCGTAAAGGTCGTGCTGGTGTAGGTGATCGGGTTGACCTTTCGCGAACCGTCGTAAGTGAAGAAAAGGAAGAGCTTGTCCTTGATCAGGGGGCCGCTCAGGGAAACGCCGAACTGCTGCCACTGGTGAATCGGCTGGGAGTAGATGCCGTTCGATTTCGGTAGCGGATCGAGCGCGTTCCACGTGGGATAGCGGAGGTAGTAAAAGAGGTCGCCATGGTACTGGTTGGTGCCGGACTTCGTCACGGCGTTGACCACGCCTCCGGCTGCCTGGCCGAGTTCCGCACTGTAGCTTGATGAGGTGACCTCATATTCCTGGATGGAATCGAGGCTGTAGACATAAACGCCGCCGATCACGCGTCCACGCGCCTCCGAGAACAGCGCCTGGTTGTTATTTGCTCCGTCCACCGTGTTCGAGTTGTAGAGTCCGGAGAGGCCGCGATAGGAAACCATCCCGCTGGTTCCGTCGGTCGTCACGTTCGGCGTCAGCAGCACGAAGGTGTCCCATCGCCGCCCGGCCACTGGCAAATTGCTCACCGCAGTCTGCGAGACTACCTGCGACACTTCCGTCTTGTCAGGATCCACAATCGGAGTCTCTGCCGTGACCGTGACCTCCGCCTGTGTGGTCTGCACTGCCAGCGCAAAATCAGACGCTAGCGTCTGGCCGACCTGCAGAACCAGTCCCTTGCGCACCTGCGTCGCGAAGCCCGACTTCGACACCTGCACATCGTAATGGCCGGGTTGGAGGAACGCGGCGTTGTAGATGCCCGCGTCGTTCGATTCTGTCTTGCGCTCAATTCCGTTATCCGTGTTGCGGATCGTAACCGCAGCCGCCGGCACTACCGATCCCGACGCGTCTGTCACTGTGCCGCTAATTGCCCCCGAACCGGAGAGCTGCGCGAATGCAGTTGTCGTGACCGGCAACAGCAGCAGAACGGTCGAGAGCATGGGGCTGAGAAGGCCTTTCAAGCAATGCGAGATGCGCATATTTAATCCTGTTAGTCCTGATTTTGAATTGACCATCGTAGCATAGCAAGGGACCTCAGGAATTTTAATGACAATAGGGTTAAAGAATGCTTGTCAAAGAAATTGCTCTGTAAGACGCACATTCCATGCACGATCTGCCGGAACCTCAACCGATTGTTGAAACGACAGATCCTCCCGGACGTCATAGACTTACGGATCATTGGCTAGGCTCGACGCCGGATGGCGTCGCTTTGGGGGTCTCGACCGGAAGCACGGTAGGAAATCCGCAGCCGGGATGACCCCGCTAGTGTTGTATTGCCGCTCGAGTGGTGATCGAGCTCACTCCAGACTTTCTCAATCGCCCTGAAATCGTTTCCTAAAATCGCCGAGCAAGCGCCTCGTCTTCCTGCGCGCCCTTCAAATCGCCTAATGCCTTGCGCGCTAGAGCGCGATTTTGATACGCGTTCCGATATGACGGATTCAGTTTGATGGCCGTGTCGAGGTCTGCCATGGCGTGCGGATAATCTCTCGTGAGGTAGTACGCGAAGCCACGCGCGTTGAAGGCCAACGCGTGTTTCGGATTCAGGCGGATGGCTTCGGTCAGTTCTTCAACCGCCTCCTTGTATTTGTGCTGGTTGAGTAGTTCGCGGCCGCGTTGGTGATGCCGTTCTGCCTCTGCAATTCCCGATCCGGATGGGACCGTCCCCGCCGCGCGCGCGATTGGGACAGGCATTGGTTCCGGTTTGGGCGCAACGGGTGACGCGGTAGTGCTCGGCACCGGAACGGATGTCTCGGCCGGCGCGGCAGGCTGCTCAGACACTACTGAAACCGCAGGCGGCGGCGAGGGGAGAGCTGCGGGTGTTGACTCCTTTTCGACCAGCGCGCGCTTCGCATTTTCCCGCTCGGCCTTTTCGCGGAGGGAAACCGCTTCCGCGAACCCCGGCTTGATCCGCAGCGCCTGATCCAGGTCGGCGATGGACTTATCGTAATCGCCAAGCAAAAAATAGGCACTGCCACGGGCGAACCAAGCTTCCGCCCAATCCGGCTTGAGGTTGATTGCCATGGTGCGATCCGCCAGACCGCGTTCGTGCAGACCTAGCTCGTGAAACGAACCGCCCCGCATCAGGTAGGCACCGGGCGAGTTCGGCTCCAGCCGCACTGCCTCGTCACGATCCGCAAAAGCGTGTTCAGGCTCACCTTGCGCCTCGTAGACGGAGGCTCGCGCCAGATACAACTTTGCGTCGCCAGGTGCGAGCATCAAGGCCGCGGTGAAATCGCTGATCGCCTTGGCCGCCTCCCCCAGCGAGGAAAACGCCGCCGCCCGCAATGTCAGAGCCCGTGCATTCTTCGGATCGCGAGCCAGCACCAGATTGAAATCCTGGATCGCGCGCTGGAAATCCCGGGTTTGCCCGTAGGCATAGCCGCGCTCTAGACGAGCCTGCAACGCGTCCGGCTTCAGGCGAAGGGCCTGGTCGAGATCATCCAGGGCGGCGCTGATGCGCCCCAGTTCGAGGAGGGCTTCGGCGCGGCCGGCCCACGGATCAGGATCGTCCAGGCGCAGGCGGATGGCGACGGTATAGTCGTCCACTGCCAATTGCGGGTGGCCTTGTTTCAGGTGCTCGGCCGCGCGCGCGCTGTACAACGCAGAGGTGGGCGTGCGCGCGATTCGCGCGGTAAGGTCTTCGATCACGGAGGGGGTCTGTGTTGCCTGAGGGACTGCGCGCGCGCTCACCGCCAAAACGAGTGCAGCCAAACCCGGGAGGCCAGCGGCTCGCAGGATCATGAGACCGTTTTCTCAACAACCTCCGGCAGAATTCCGACGGCCGGGCGCGAAAAGCCCGAACCAAAAATCACCTTTCATACTACGCTCCAAAGCAGGAGCGAATCAAGCGGCCACGCGATGCTTAGCTCGCCAGACAGGGTACGACTTTATTGGTTAGTTGGCCGGTTGGCCCGATTTCAAGAGAGCCGTGCCCCCGGACTGATGTGTTGCGGCATGCGCGCGCACCTGATTCGCCTCCTCATGCCGTCCGGCTTGGTCATATAGACTCGCAAGCTGCTGCCAGAGGTCCGCATTGTAAGGCAGTAGCCTGACGGCCTCCTCTTCAAAAGAAATTGCGCGAGACAGATCTCCGAGGCGATACCAGGCGCGGGCACGTCCGTGCGCCACGTTCGCCAGAAACGCGTTGTCGACAACCAAGTCGGATTTCGCCGGAAGGCTATCCGCAGTGCGTTGAAAAACAGTGAGCGCTTCTCTCGGCCGGCGGGCCTGCAGATTCGCATATCCGAGGCTTTGGAGTGGTTCCCACGGCGATCTCGAGACGTTCGCCGCATTCTCCCAAGCGCGGATCGCCTCGGAGAATCGGCCTTGTTCCTGGTAATAGGCAGCCAGCGCAGACCATGGCGCGGCCAGGTTCGGTTCAAGTTTTGTGGCGAGGAGATAGTCCTGTTCGGCTTCGCTCGAACGGCCTGCATCTTGAAACATGTGGCCGCGCACGAAGTGAAGATAGCCGCTGTCCGGAAATATCGTCAAGGCCTTCGAGGTCGCAGTGAGAGCTTCTGAATCCCTGCCCAGGGCGTGCAGAACCGAAGCAGCATTCGCCCACTGCTGGAAGGCGGCCTTGCTGCCGGCAACCAAAGAAGGGACCTTGGGGAGCGGGGCAGTCGAGCAATTCACTTGTAAACGGCTCGTGAGGGTCTCGGTTTCCGGCGTGCGGCGCACGAAGACGGCCGCGACCTCATCAAGGTAGACGGGCGTCCAGGAATTACTATCGCAGAACTGCTTCAGGACGGGAAAGGACTGCAAGGCACTGAATCTTCCTATGGGGACGAGAATCGTGTTGATGTTATAGCGCTGGATCTCCTCTTGCCATTGCGGCGCATCTGGAGGACTCGACTTCAACAGGACGGCCCGCAACATCTGCTCCGTGCCGAACGGAATGGCCCGCGAATCGATGTAGTTGTTGTATTTCGGGCCAAGGCGCCAGGCCAGATAGCCGCCTTCGTTGCTGCCGCTGAAGACTTGTCCCGGCAGATTCTCGCTTTCCACGAAATCGGCGGCCGCCTCCGGAAACCACCAGGACAACCCGCTGCCGAATGACATCAAGTTCGTTCCCGTGAGATATGTCCGGTCCGTGATCCGGTGGATCGTCCGGCTTCCGGCCAGCCATAGAAGCGGTACGCACGTGACTGAGGCGAGAACCGGCCCGAGTTGCGGCCGATTCAATTTGGACCACAGATTTCGGGCAAAGGGCGTGAGCACTGCGCCGGCGACGACCACCAGCACGATGCTGAACAATGCCGTGAATCTTTCGTGCCGGAGCGGGAAGAAAACGGCCGCCGCCATCAGGATGGCCGCTCCGGGTTGCCATCGCGTCACGGCGATCGATACGGCTAGAATGAGGAACAGTAACAGTAGATAGAACTCCTGGCCATCGCGAAGGGACAGGCCTGACGCGATCTGCGCCCAGTGGAGCGGCATGGGTGCCCATTCGGCGATCAGTTGCGAGTGGGCTGTCATCGCGTCATTTTGGCGCCAGAGTACCTGGTAGACTCCCCATCCCCAAGGATTGGCGAGCGTAGCCACGCAGGTCGCGATCAGCCAGAATGCGGAACGACTGAGCCGCGCGGACGCAACGATGCGCTTGCCAGGGCTCAGCATGTCGAGCGATTCCAACATCACGTAGGCGCCGACCAATCCAAGTCCCGCCAGGAATCCGGGATGGAGGTTCACCCAGGCCGCCATCAGCAACGGCAACAGCCATAGGCGAGCGCGTCCGGATTCATGCTGCTGCCACAAGAGGGACAGCATCGCGGCGAACAGGACAACTGTAAATATTTCCGCTCGCACAGTGGTCCGGGCTGCGATCAAAGGGATCGCGAGTAACGTCAACGCCGCCGTAACGGCCGATCCGCGCCGCAACAGCAGAGCAACCGTTCCGACGCAGGCCATGGGCGCCAGCCACGAGAGCAGCGCGTATCCGCCCAGTAGATACACTCCGTAGAACAGCACTCCTGACCCCACTGGGTAGATCCACGGCTTACCCGCGGCGGTGTAGGAAAAGACCTCCGTCGACGGGATTTGATGATGGCCCACGATCCAGCGACCCGAGGCTAACTGCCATCCAAGATCGAACTCCGAAAGGGTTTTCAACCCAGCCGCAAAGGCGTAGACGAGCGCGACGCCGGCCAGGAGATAATAGAGGCGCCGTTCGAGCGGTAGCCTTGCGGCGGATGGATCAGTGAACGCACTTATAGCCATTGATTCATCGAATAGACGTCGTGCTATATCTGTCGCGCAGAGACCTTATTCCTCCGCGAAACGCTTGACACGAATCAGCCCTTCACGTGGCACTTGGCGCAATTGCCCTTTGTCTCGAATCCCGGTCCGCCGGCATTGTGGCAGAATCCGCATGAGGTCTTCGCGTCTTCGGCCGGCTTGTGCATCCCCGCCTTGAAATTCAGGGGAGCTGTCGCGTCCTGTTTAAAGAGCTTGTCGTGGCAGGTCTTGCAGTCGCCTTTTGCAGCCTTGACGTGCGCCGCATGATTGAAGGTCACATTCCCCATCTTAGCGGCAAATGTGAGTTTTTCTGGAGCTTTCTTCTCTTGGGCAAGAAGCCCCAGTGTTCCGCCGAGGCTCACGGCTAAACACAGCGTCAGCGCGCGAATTCGAAAAGCAGGTGCCATGGTTCAATTACCCCCCTCTCCTTTCTGAGCAATTCAGATTCCGTGGTTAGAACAAGTCAGGTGCCGTTCCCTGGAAGCGCTGACACGGGAGTTGGCCTCAGCTTGTTATTGGTCGTATGCGCCGGCGCCTTCGGGTCTGACGACCGGGTTGAACCGAAGTTCATTTCACTCGAATCTGCAAAGCAGATGGATGGAATGGCGGACTCGCTTCCCCCGGGGCTGCAACTCGCGCGTCTCAATGAAGAACAGTGGGCGAGATGAGTCCGGACTTCAGGTTGCGAAATCCGTGCCGACTGAACTGGACCTCGTGCTCGTGACAGAGATACTGACAGAGCCGGTGGTGACGGATTACGTCTATTGTTATGCCCGTAAGGCTTTGGATAACTAACGCAAAACGCCATTTGCGTTCCGCGAAACTCCGGCTGCGCGCGGCTTGGGCGAGAAGCGAGTTGCGCGACACCTGCCGAGGGACTGCGTGGTCGTCAATTGACGAAGCAAATGCCGATTCTTCGTCTTCCCGGACCGAGCGATCCTTTCGCCATGCTGAAGGCGTTGAGCTTGTGGCGGGGCAAACGGCATAATCCTCGCCAACTTTGGAAATGAGATTGCCCTTAGCGTGTCGAGGGTGATGGGATAGGTGTCGGCCGCCAAATCTAAGATCCAAGCTGAGCGGCTCTTCGGTGCACTTGTGTTATCTCTCTGCCTGGCCTCACTGGCGCAGGCGAAGGTCCATCCAATTGCCCTCGATAAAGACATGAAAGACAGCCAATGTCTGGAATGCCACGAAGACAAAACTAAGGGCAAGGTGGTACATCCTGCGATCGCTATGGGATGTTTCAGTTGCCACGAGTTGCGGGTGACCAAGGACGCGACTCGAATCAAGCTGACCACGGCCACGCCGGTAAAGCTTTGCGTCCAATGCCATGCTGACAAGGATGTGGCCAAGATCAAAGGACAGGTCCATAGTCCAAACGCCCGCGACTGCCTGAAATGCCACGATCCGCACACTTCGGGAAACGACCACGTGTTGGTCAAGCCCGCCTCGGGCGGTAAAGCAGACAACCTCTGTCTTCAATGTCACACGACGGGCCTGAATACGCCTGTCAAAGGCAGCCGCCACGCGGCGCTCGATATGGGTTGCGACACTTGCCATGTGGTTCACAAGAGCGGCGCGAATCAGAATCGCGAATCTCGCTACCACCTGGTCAGCGACTCGCCGGCGCTGTGTGTCACTTGTCACGACCCCAAAGACGCGAGCATTGCCAAAGCGCATCAGAACCAGCCCATCGAAAAGGCCGATTGCCTGACGTGCCACGACCCGCACCAATCGAAATCGCCGAAGCTGATGCAAACATTTCTGCACGATCCGTTTGCATCGAAATCCTGCGACCTCTGCCACGCTCCGGCAAAGGACGGGAAAGTGGTTCTCACGCAAGCCAAAACAAACGATATCTGCGGGGCGTGCCATGCCGATCAAGTCACGCGAATTGCAAACGCGAAGGTCCAACACGCTGGGGCGCAAGGCGACTGCACCGATTGCCATAGCCCGCACGCGGGTAAGACGCCCGGATTCCTGCGCCCCGATCCGGTCAACGCGTGTTTGAATTGCCATACGGATCAGGCCGCCGAACTGAAGAAGGCTCATCCGCATCAGCCGGCATCGGAAGAAGGCTGTGCAACCTGCCACGAACCGCACGGCGGCGACAACGGGAAACTACTGCGCGCCAAATCGGTGAATCAATTATGCCTGGAGTGCCACGGACCGGACGTATCGCCGGTGAAGATCGAGAACGGGAACTTAGTCGCGATCTTTGACGGCAAGGTGAAGCTCCCCGACGACTATTTCCGCAAGGTGCCGAGCTTGCCCATCAAGGCCGGCATCGGGCACCCGACCGACCGGCATCCGGTTCAGAACCTGATGGATCCAACCAATCCTTCCAACGTCAGAGTTGCGCTGAACTGTTCAAGCTGCCACCAGCCCCATAGCTCGGCAAAGGCGAGTCTGCTGGTGAAAGATCAGGCGGACAACATCGATTTCTGCAAGAGCTGCCACATCAATGGATTGGATCTCAAGTCCATCCGGGGAGGCAAATGACATGCTGCTTTTCCAAAATTCCTTCTTGAGCCGGGGTTATGTTTTCCTAGGGATTCTGGCGTTCAGCATCACCTTGCCGGCCGCCGGACAGATCAAGAAGAAGCAAGGCGCTAGCGACGGGTCGAAGCTGGGCGACCAGAGATCCAAAGCGTATTTTGACGTCAGCCGTATTGTGTGGCCCAATCCGCCCGCCATTCCGCGCATCCGGTTCTCGGATCTCTACACCGGCGAGAAGGTCGACCCCAATCAGTTCTCCAAGGCAAATCGCAAGCCCAAACAAAAGTGGATGGACCGTCTGGCCGGCGCCACGCCGGTGGACCAGATGGATGTTAGCAAGCTGCCGTTTCAGCTCATTCGCACCTACGGCGTGGCCGTCGATTCAAAGGGCACCATCTACGCGGCCGACCAGGCCGTTGGCGCCATTTTTATGTTCGATCTGGAAGGCGGCGTCAAGCTGATCAAGAACGGAAAGGACGCTAACTTCGGCCTGCTCAATGGCTTGGCCATCGACGATAACGACCGCCTTTTCGTAACCGACGTCAAGCTGAATCGGGTGGTCGTGTTCAACGCGAAGCACCAGATGGAAACCACCTTTGGAGGCGGCATCCTGTCGAATCCGGGCGGCCTTGCCATCGATAAAGAGAATCGGCTCCTCTACGTGGTGGACACCGGAAACGACGTGGTTCGCGCCTACGACGCGGACAGCCTCAAGCCGCTCCGCATCATCGGAACGCCGGGAAAGAAACACACGCTCACCGATCCGGGAACCTTTTCGCTTCCCACGAATGTGGCCGTCGACGGCGACGGCAACGTCTACGTGACCGACACGTTCAACAATCGCGTTGAAATCTTCGACGCGGATGGGGTCTTTCTTCGGCAGTTCGGAAAGCACGGCGACGGCGTCGGCCAATTCGAACTGCCCAAAGGAATCGCCATCGATTGCGACGGTCACGTTTGGGTGGTGGATGCGATACAGGATCGAGTCAAAGTGTTCGATCGCGAAGGGCAATTGCTGATCTATTTCGGCGAGCACGGCGAGTACCCGGGCCGTTTCATGGGCGCCTTTGGAATCACGATCGACAAAGACAATCGTGTGATCGTGTCGGAGACTTTTCCCGGCCGCGTTCAGATATTCCGCTACGTAAGCGACGCGGAATTCGAAAAGGAGAAACAGAAGCGGGCGGAGGGTACCTCGCCTGCCACTCCGGCGAAGCCCGCCGGAGACGACAAAAAATCAAAAGGATCCGCGATGGAGGCTCCGCGAAAAAGCTCGGCTGGCAGTGCGGGGCCGTAGGCGGACGCTCTGGTCACGTTCCCACGTGATCCGAGTGCCCGGAGATATACCCACTGGAACTTACAAAGGCTTAGGAGGCCTTTCTAATGCGAAAAACGATGCGAGTATTTTTCACTGGCATCATCAGCACAGGCATGATGATGGCACAGATTCCTCAAACCACAAATCTAACCACCGACGTCCTTGGCGCGCATCTCGGCTATGGACGTGGCTGTATTATGTGCCATGCACCGCACAGCGGCTCTGCCGGGAACGGAGTGAGCAAAGGCGACGCCTCCAGCGGCAACTACGCTCTCTGGGGACAGGACCTGACCCCGTTGTATGGCCAATCGCTGGCATTTGGCGATGGCGGCAGCTTCGCGGTCACCCTGCCCGCGGCCGGCACCATCACCAGCGCCCATGACGCCAACACCATCATTCTCTTCTGTCTGAGCTGCCACGACGGCAACCTGGCGAAAGTTGGCATGATGAAGGGCACTACGGTGGAGACCTTGCCGATCGTCGGCGGCAACGCTCCGACTCTGCTCGGCAACGACGGTTCGACAGCAGGCAACTACCAGAACGACCACCCGGTGGGTGCGCAAGCCATCGTGACATGTGGCGGCGCATACAACTGGGATTGCGCCGGCGGTAACACCACAAAAATCTCAATGACCGGGCCGGCGTCCTCGGTGTTTGCGAATACCAACTATGGTTTCGCGGTTACCTTCGGAACCTGGGGCAGCACGGTTACCGCCGTGACATGCACCAGTTGCCACGACCAACACAGCGAACTGATTTCCGCCTCGAAGATGGGCGGCGTGCAGGGATACTACCAAACGGCGTTCTTCCTGCGCGGCTACTACAATCCATCGACGGGCGGCAATAGCGCGGCGCAATTCTGCCGGCAGTGCCATGGCGGCGAATCGAACGAAATGCACGGACAGCTGAACGTCCAGACCAATTAATCGTTTACCTAGCTTCATCCTCCGGGGGGAGTCTTCTTCCCCCGGTTTCCTCAAACTTCCCAGGAGGCAAAAATGAGACGTCCGCTTATAACCGGCCTGTTCGCCCTGATGCAGTTTTCCTTGGCAACGGCGCAGGTCGCATCCCATGCGGCGCGGCCGGCGGCGGCCGCAAGAATTTCAGTGGAAAAGCCTATCGGTAAGCCGGTTGCTCGCGTAAACGGAGCGATCCTGACGGATCGTGATCTCTTGCGCGAAATGTTAACCATATTTCCCTATGCGCGGCAGCACAATGGCGGATTTCCCAAGGCAATGGAGGCGGATATCCGGCGTGGCGCGCTTCAGATGATCGTGTTCGAGGAACTGGTGTATCAGGAAGCCCAGCACCGCAAGATGAACATTCCTTCCGCGAGAATGAACCGCGCACTTGCGGATTTTCGCAAACAGTTCCCAAGCGATCAGGACTATCAGAACTTTCTCAAGACTGAATTGAACGGATCGCAGGACCTGTTGCGATCCAAGGTCGAGCGTTCGCTCCTCATCGAGCAGTTGCTAAAGATCGAGGTCACGGATAAAGCGGCCGTCTCGGCAGTCCAGCTCAGAGCGTATTACGACAAGAATCCGGCCCGCTTTGAGACTCCCGAGTCTTTCGCCTTCCAGACGATTTCGATCCTGCCACCCGACAAAGCGACACCGGCGCAATTGAAGGAAGTGCGGAAGCGGGCCGAGAGTGCGCTTCGCCAGGCCAAAGCTACGAAAAACTACGAAGACTTCGGAATGCTCGCCGAAAAAATCTCCGAAGACGACTACCGCGTCATGATGGGAGATCATCGGGCCGTGGACCGTTCCAAGCTTCCGCCGGAAGTGCTGGAGGCCATGGGCGCAATGCAAACCGGCCACATCAGCGATCTGATCCAGGTCGGCCAGGCCTACTGCATCGTGCGATTGAATGATCACATCCCGCCCGGGAAGAAAGATTTTGAGACGGTGAAGAAATCCCTTCGCGAGGAGTTGGAGCGAACCAGGACCGAACAACTTCGCTCCAGTCTGGATAAGAGGCTGCGGGCGACTGCGAAGATCGAGGAACTGTAATCGTGGCGATTTCGGAGCGAATCACCGCGTGAAGAGGTGCGCCCTATTCCCGCTGTTTGCCCTGATGCTGGCAACAGCTCATCGCGCACCGGCACAGGTTAAGGTAGGTAACCTGAGCATGAACCTTTCCGGAAACGTAACGGGGGGATACACTGCCGATTTCGGAAACTCGACTGCTTCCGATCACGGATTCACAGCCGCGGCCAACGGCACGCTGGCCGGTTCTTACTATGATCCCAATTTCTTTAATTTCACCGTTCAACCTTTTTACAACGAGTCGTGGGCGAACTCCGATTCTCAATCCGTGCTGAATACCAGCGGAGTCACAACCAACGCATCCATTTTTGCGGGGAGCAACTTCCCGGGGTCCATCAGTTATTCGAAGGTCCTAAACAGCACCGGCAACTTTGGGGTTCCTGGCGTCGCAAATTACACGAGCCACGGCGACGCCGATACGTTCAGCTTGGGTTGGAGCGAACATGTCGAACATTTTCCCACCGTATCCGCTGGCTATCAACAAGGCAGTAGCACCTATTCGATATTTGGAGCCTCGTCAAATATCAGTAGCAATTTTCACGGAGTCAATGTCTACGTTAATGAAATGATTGCGGGATTTACTTTGACGGCCGGCTATCATTTTCTGGACAACCATATCGATCTTCCCGATGTCTTAGGGACTCAAGCAGCCGAAACCTCAAGCTCCAAGACGAATTCGTACTCGTTTGGCGTCGGGCACAACCTCCCGTTTCACGGCAGCCTCTCGGGCTCGGTCAACCGGTCTGAGTTCACTTCCAATTACACGAGCGGCCATTACAGCGGAACGCTGGACACCATCAGCGCCGGCCTCTCATTCAACCCGATTGAGAGGTTGAATGTGGGCGTGAACGCTCAGTACAACGACAATCTGCTCGGATCGATCTATCAGCCGATCCTCGCCGCCAACGGCGTACTACCGGCAACGGTTCCCACGGACTCCACGCATGCTCTCGATATCATCGGATACGCCAATTATCGAATCGAGCGATGGCACCTGGCGATCAACGCCACGGACGACCACCGTAATGAGAGAGTCCTGGGACTAAGCCTCACCTCCAATGTGTTTACCGGCACGGTGACCTATTCCAACGAATTTTTGGGCGGATTTCTCAATGTGACGGGCGGCGCGACTCGGGCCACGGTTAGCCCCAGTGACGAGACCCGGCTGGGCCTACTTGGTTCGGTCAACTACACGCGTCACACCGGCCGCTGGGATATGACGGCGTCCGGAAATTACACGCAGAATGCGGAGACCTTGTTGGCAACCTACACCACGAACAGTTACGGATATTCCGGCAACCTGAGCCGGAAATTCGGCCGCACGTCGCACTGGGCCGTCATCGCCAGCGGAACGAAGACCACCTTAGTCGGGTCACAAGGTGCGGGAACCCTCAGCCAATCTTATTCCACCGCACTTTCGATGAGGAAGTTCTCCCTATCGGCTGCCTATACGCGGTCCAACGGAAACGGAGTTCTCACCGCGACCGGTGTGGCGTCCACGTCGGTCTTACTACCCGTGTTAAGTTCTACCGCGATTATCCTTTATGGCGGAACTGCATACTCGGGCGCCGTGGGCATGACCCCCATTCGCGGCCTTACGCTTTCGGCCACTTACTCCAAGGCTTTCAGCAATACTCAAGGCAACTCCGTGAACTCCTACAACACAAGCGAGCAGCTAAATGCGAGAGTTCAGTACCTGATTCGAAAGATTTACTTCCAGGCAGGTTACTTAAGATTGAAACAAAGCTTTAGCCAATCCGGGACTCCCCCCGCTACGGTGGAATCGCTTTACGTCAGCTTGGCGCGATGGTTTACCTTCTTCTAAACTCGATCACATTAGCGCTGCCCGTTCTCTTGGCGGCGCCCGAGGCGTCACCACGCCCGAAGACCAAGGAGCGCGCCGCGATCACCGCCCCCGAGTTGCAAATGGATGGCGGGCGCAGGCTCGTTTTCGAGCGCGGCTTCAGTTCTGAGCGCGAGGTAAAGTTGAAGCGCGGCTTCTGGACGAAACTTGTGGACCTGATCGCCGGGGAACCGGAGGTCCACAGAATGGTCCGGCCTTACAGTGTGGTGACGGACTCGCGGGGCCGCATCATTCTGACCGATCCGGGAGCAATCGGCGTCCACATTTTTGATTTCGGGCAGCAGAAATACAAATTTCTTTCGCGGCGCGAAGCGAAAGAACCCCTCGGCGCCCCGCAGTGCGTTGCCGTCGACCGGAAAGACAACATCTACGTGACCGATTCAGACGCCGGAAAGATTTTCGTGTTTAACGCGAACGGGACATTTCAGCGCACGATCGGGAGCCTGAAGGGTGGGGAAGGCCTTTTCAAACGCCCCACCGGCATCGCCGTGGATTCGGATGCGCAACGGATTTATGTGAGCGATACGTGGCGGAATGCGATTTATGTGCTCGACATGCAGGGCAGCGTGATCCAGAAGATCGGCAAGAACGGCCGGGGCAATGGCGAATTCAATTACCCGACCGAGCTGCGATTACACGGCGAAGATCTGATCGTGGTGGACGCCATGAATTTCCGTGTGCAGGTTTTGGACCGCGCGGGAGCGTTCCGCTATGCGATCGGAAACATCGGCGAACAACGCGGCCAGTTATTCCGGCCAAAGGGAATTGGCGTGGATTCGGAGGGCCACATCTACGTGGTCGAGGGCTTGTCCAGTCTCGTCCAGGTATTTGACAATCAAGGGCAGCTTCTCTACTACTTCGGCAAAAAAGGCTCCGGATTCGGTGATTTTCAACTGCCCACGGGATTGTTTATCGATCCCACCGATCGCGTATACGTCGTGGATTCCTATAATCGGCGCGCGCAGATCTTTCATTATTTCGGATTGGCTTCCCATCCGGAAGGAGGCGCGAAATGAGATTCACGCTCCTCTACGTGCTGCTTGCCTCAAGTGCGATCCTGACGGCGCAGATCGCCGGAGACACCATTGGAGTCCACGACTTATCGCCATCCGGAGTATCGTCGCCAGTCACCGGAACTCTTCCCGGCTCCTGCCTGTATTGCCACGCACCGCACTCCGGCATTGGCGGCAACTCGCCGCTTTGGAATCAGAAACTCTCGACTCAGGTTTACAGCCCGTATTCCAGCTCGACCGATCCGACGCCCGGAAACTCGCAACCGGCGGTCGGCTCCGACACGACTCTTTGCTTGAGCTGTCACGACGGCACCATCGCGCCCGGGCAAACTGCCGTCTACGGCTCGATCCCGATGTCCGGCAGCATGAAGAGCGCCGATGTATTCGGAACCAATCTACAAGGCTCTCATCCGACGAGCCTGGTCCTGCCGATGAAAGATGCGCCCTATCTGGCTGCTTCGCTGGTTTCGCAGGGAAAAACCACCGATCCAACGGGCGCTGTTCGGCTCATCAAGGGCAACGTCGAGTGCACCAGCTGCCACAACCCCCACGTGCAAAGTATCGACACCATCTCGCAGAACTTTCTGGTTCGCGACAGCTCGAGCGGGCAACTGTGCCTCGCCTGTCACGATCCGAACCGCGTCGTCACCGGACAGACGAACCCTCTCGCGCAGTGGCAGACCAGCATCCACGCAACCGTGTCCAATACCGTCGCGACCCAGTCCGTCGGCGTCCTCGGCAGCTACCGCACGGTTGCCCAGAATGCCTGCATCTCCTGCCACATGCCGCACAACGCGCCAGGACAGGCACGGCTGCTTCGCGGTGCCAACGAACAGGATTGCCTGACGTGCCACAACGGCAGCAACTCGATCTCTCCGGCGGCTCCAAATATCCTCGCCGAGTTCAATAAAATCGCGCATCCATTTCCATCGGGGAACAATTCGCACGACGCGGGCGAGCCGGTGCTGTTGAACCAGAACCGCCACTCGACCTGCGTGGATTGTCATAACGCGCATTCCGCAAATCAGGTTTTGACGTTCCCGTCGCCGCCGGCGATCCGCGGATCGCAGAATGGGATCGCGGGAATCAGCGGGTCGGACGGCGTGACGGTTCTCGCTCCCGCCGTCAATCAGTATGAGAACTGTCTGCGGTGCCACGGTACCAGCACCGGCAAGACCATCAACAGTGTATTTGGGTACTTTCCGCCCCGCGTCGTTTCGGCGGGCGATCCGCTGAACCTGATTCCGCAATTCGCGTTGTCAGCCTCGTCGAGTCACCCCGTGATGCACGATCGCAGCAGCATCTTTTCGCAGCCGAGCCTGCGCGCGAGCATGATGAACATCAACGGCGTTACGGAAGGCCGGACCATGGGAGCACGCATTCTCTGCACCGATTGCCACAACAGCGACGACAATCGCGAGTTCGGGGGCTTGGGCCCCAACGGACCGCATGGCTCCAGTTTTCCGCACATCCTTGAGCGCCGTTACGAGATGAGCCAGGCGCCGGCCCCGGGAGGTACCATCTTGAATCTTTTCCCGAATCCCGACTTAAGCTCAGCAGGGCCGTATGCGCTGTGCGAAAAGTGTCACGATCTGAATCAGATCGTCGCCAATACCAGCTTTAGCGGGCACGCGCGGCACATCAACGACGGATTCTCATGTTCGGTTTGCCATACAGCGCACGGCATGGGAGCGCGGTCGACCACCATTACCGGAGAACGCATGGTGAACTTCGACGCAAAAGTCGTCGCCGCGAACGGTACGGCGCCAATCTCGTACAATCGTTCGGCCAACTCGTGCACGCTCATGTGCCACGGCAGCCAGCATCCGGCGGCAGCCTCCTCAACGAAGACCAAGGCGACCAAAGCGCGCAAATAGAGCTCGCTCCATTCGGCTCCTCCCCCGATGCACGCGTTGCCGAAGCTGCTATTGCCGCGGCGCGGCACACGATCTTCGTGTGCGCAACGGCGGGAGCTGATCGAATAGGCGTCTTCGATCAAAATCGACACAACTTATTGATTTCGTTGGTTGCGGGGGGTTGCAACGCTCCGAACGTGCTCGTGTTATCGTTCCGGTTAGCATTGGCGTCGTCGGCGTCACCAACGCATCACTGATCACACCCCGGCATTCTGGGGCGCATGTTTCGGTATTCACCGTTCGTGAGACCGATACGAGTGCGGATGATGGTTTGCAACTTTTTCAGTGACGGCGAGGTCATCCTTTTGCAGGTAGCCTCGCCCCAAACATCGCCATTCTTGAGATCAATCGCATAGTGAACTTCACCATTTGGATCGTCTCCCAAAACCTGAAAAAACTGAACCCCTGGATAGTCCTCGAGTTGGTACGGTTCAAGCGAAAAGCCGGATGAACGCTGATCCCGAATAAATCTCGTCATCAACTCGTGGGCTTCTTTCAGTGTCACATTCCGAGGTTTCGTCTCGGAGTGAACGGAACGATCCGAAGCGGATCGTGCCCCAGTTGCAACCGCCTGACCATGCCCGGATGAAACGGTAAGCAGCGCAATAAGAGCCCAACGCATCTGGAGCGATGCTACCACGGAAGTAGATGTATCTATTTTGGTTGCGGGGGTAGGATTTGAACCTACGACCTTTGGGTTATGAGCCCAACGAGCTACCAGACTGCTCCACCCCGCAACTCAATGGTAACGTAGGCGCGCACGTTGGTCAAATTTTGAGGCAAACAAACCACGTTGCGGCCCCAACGGCGGCCCATAACGCGAACGTGGCGATCACGCGCAGGGCGAAAGCCCGGGTACCTGAGGCGACGGCCAGCGCGATCTTCTGCACCGCATTGGCGGCCAGGGCCAGCAGCACCGCGATCTCGGCCGTACCCAGCGTCATGGTGCCCGCCTTGACGAACCCGTCCGCTGGAGCGATCACTGTGGAAACGTCGACCAATCCGCCCAGCAGACTGGTCCAATAAAACGCCCCCGTGCCGAGTTGGGCCGTGGCGGCCTTCGAGATAAACACGACTCCGGCGAACATCGCGCCGAACCACAGCGCGGGTAGAATGCGAAACGGGTTGCCGGAATGCATCGGAACGGCTCCGATGGGTTTGTGGGGCCGGCGCTTCAAGATTTCGTCGAGCAGGACTCCGCATGCGAACATCGCCACAAGGGGCCAGAGGCATGCCCGCGCCAGATCCGGGTTCACCGCGACGAGGATTAACAGCGTCCGCGGGAACTGCACAGTGTTGGCGATGACGAAGGCTCGCCATAGGCCGAGGGTGTCCTCCGGACGTTCTTTACTTTCGCGCGCGAACAGCGTGGTGGCTGCGGCCGTCGAAGCCAATCCTCCCAGGACGCTGGTGTAGAACAGGCCTTTTTCCTGGCCCAGGAATTTTTCCAGAAAATATCCGCAGTAAGAAATCGACGAGATGAGGATGACGAACTTCCACACCTGCTTGGGGTCGAAGAATGCGTACGGGCCGTAGGCTCCGGACGGCAGCAAGGGATAAATCACCACCACCACGCCGACGAACGCCAGCGTGGCGTTGAATTCGGTTTCGTTGATCGTTTCGCGCAGCAGCTTGGCGATCCACTGCTTGGTCTCGAGGAACACAACGACGATCAGCGTGACGGCGATGGCCACCGGCTCGGCGAATCTGGGCGCAGGGGACGCCGCGAAGTAGGCGAGCGCGAACGTGGCGATGGCCGCGAGCTCCGTGGTGATGCCCTGGCGCTGCGCGCGCTCTTCGTAATGAAACACGGCGAACAGAGCCGTCAGCGAAATGAGCACCGGCGCGGTTAGCCACGGCGCGCCGAGCATCCCGCAGACGCCTCCAGACAGGGCGACGATCAGAAAATCGCGCAGGCCGGGTGGTTCTCCGCCGTTGTACTGTCCCAGGTCGCGATGGGCGGCTTCACGCTGCCCCCCGATCAAAAGGCCGATCAACAACGCTCCGGCGAGCGATTCGATGGCGGCGGGGAGGGTGATCGCGGTCTCCATTTCCTCAACGCACCGGAGAGAACGGCAACGGCTGCAGCATCGTGACGCTGATGTTGGAGACGATTTCGGCGTCCGAGTATCCGGGCGTCGAGCGGAGCTTCTGCCAGTCGGGATCGGAACCGAAGGCCTTCCACATCCTTTCGCGCGTGGCGAGATCGTCGTAGCTGAGCATGTAGACCAGGTTCGGCATTTTCTCGCCGACGATGGTTTCGGCGAAGAATACGGGGCGCATGCCGAGCCGGCGGAAAATCGCGATTTCTCCCGATTCGAACATCTTAATCTTGCGCGCCAACGTCGTGGCGTTGTTTGATTCGTAGCGGCGCAGTTCAAAGACGCGCCCGGGCCGGCCGGCGGCGTCGTTCGGGACGATCATATCGGGAACGGACGGAAACGCGCGGCCGAGGAAGCTGTCGATCCGTTCATAGTTCAAGCCGGGCTGCGAATTGTAGGCCGTCAGCGCTTTCTTATACTCCGCGTCGGCCGACAGTTTCGCCCGCATCTGCTCCATCCCGCCAAGCGAAGGATAGCTGGCGATGCTCATGATGAAGGGCGTTTCCTCGGCGATCATCGAGGCGAAATAGGCACATGGGCCGATGCCGGCGCGGGCGAAAGCGGGCATGGCGGCGTGCTCCAGGAAATCGGTCAGGCGCGCACGCTGATTGTCCGGCGTGTTTCGAAGACGAATCGTGCGAATCTCATAAATCGAGGGGGCCTTGTCCTCTCCCTGGGCGGCGAGCGCACCGCCGGCGGCGAGGGCGGGCACGAATTTTCGACGGGTCATGAGTATCAGGTTATAGCTTAATCCCGTTTGCTCCTAAACTATTACATAGTGCCCCGGTTCCTGATTCCCGTCCTTTTCGCCCTGGCTTGCGCTCGCGCCGCCGGACCGTCTGCCGCCGAACTGGCGCGCGCGGTGCATGAAGCTGAACTCGATCCTCAGGAGTGCTATCGCGTCCGCGATCTGAGCTATCGCAAGGAAGATATCCGGCTTTATTTCACCGATGGCTACCTGATTTTTTCCAAGCCTGCCGCGGGCCAGCCTCTTTCCGCCGTGTTCACCACCGACGTGGAGGGAGGCGATGGCGAGATCATCGTGTTGCCGCCCACGCGCGGCGAGCGGAAATCCCTCGCCGCGTTCACGGAATCTCCAAATCTGGATGAGCATTTGACGGCCGCGCTGCTGGTATTCACCGACGGCACGGGAAACATCCTGCTGGACCGGATCCGCCAGGAGGGCAATGCGCGAAGAATGCCCGAAGTGGGCGCGTTGATGGCCGAAAAGTGGTCCCCGGTGCTGCGCAACCTTCGCGAGAATTTCGAGCTGCGGATCGTCGACGATCTGCTGTCGTCCGACGCGGGCCGGAGCGGATTCTTGTTTCTCGGCCTGGCCGGCCGCGAGCGAGGGAATTTCGACTTGCTCTACGATCCGCGTGGGCGCGAGCAAATCATCGGAGGCCAGTTGTCTAATCGCGCAGGGCGCCTGCGCTACGACATTTGGACCAGTTTTCAGGCGAAGAGCTACCGCAGCGGCGCGTCGAAACGAGGAGATTCCGGATTCTCACTGAAGCATTTCGCCATCGACGCGGCGATCGACGCCAGCCTTCACTTGAAGGCCTCGACCACGGTGAAGCTCAAAGTTGGCGAGAAGCCCAGACGCTCCTTCCCCTTTGAAATTACGAACTCAATGAAAGTCAATTCGGTGCGGGTGGACGGCCAGCCGGCCGAAATATTTGCCCGCGATTCGGAGAGAGAGCACGCCTTACGAGGCAGCGAGGATGATGCCGTACTAGTTGTGACTCCGGAGCCGCTGCTCTCGGGCAGCGAACATGAATTCACGTTCGATCACGAGGGCGACGTGATCAGCTCGGCGGGCAATGGAGTCTACTTCGTGGCCGCACGCTCGACGTGGTATCCGCGGGGTGCGCCGGAATTCTCCACCTACGACCTGACGTTCCGCTATCCGAGGAGACTCACCCTGGTGACGCCCGGCGATCCGGTAGAGGATCGCAGTGAAGGAGAGACGCGCGTCTCGCGCCGCGCCACCGCGACGCCTATTCGATTCGCGGGATTCAACCTGGGCGAATACCAGCGCATCGCCAGTTCGCAGCACGGCGTCACCATCGAAGTGTTCGGCAACAAGCGCCTGGACCCGGCGCTGCAGCCCAAGCAGGACGCGCTGCCCGAACCGGCCCCGCGACCCATGTCGGCGCAGCAGCGCAGGACCACTCTACAGGAGGAAGCGCAGCGTCTGACCTCCGCGCCGGATCCTCTGGCGAGGTTGCATGCGGTTTCCGACAACGTGTCCTCGTCGCTGCAGTTCTTCACCGGCCTCTTCGGTCCGCCGGTGTTGAAAACCTTGACGGTGGCGCCGATTCCGGGGACATTCGGCCAGGGATTTCCCGGCTTGGTGTATCTGTCAACGGTCGCTTATCTTGACCCGTCCGCCCGTCCGGCGGCGCTGCGCGGTGAAACGCAAAAAGTCTTCTTTTCCGACCTCATCGTGGCGCACGAGGTCGCGCACCAGTGGTGGGGCAACGTGGTGATTGTCTCCAGTTACCAGGACGAATGGCTGATGGAGGCTCTGTCGAATTATTCGGCGCTGCTGTGGCTCGAAAGAAAGAGCGGAACCAAGGCGGTGGACCTGGTGCTCGACGAGTACCGCTCGCGTCTGCTGACCAAGGATGGCGATGGGCGGACGCTCGAATCGGCGGGGCCGATTGTTTGGGGCCTGCGGCTGGAATCGTCCGGAGTACCGGATGCGTGGCGCTCCATCACCTACGAAAAAGGCGCCTGGATCATGCACATGCTGCGCCGCCGGATGGGCGATGAGCGTTTCCTGAAAATGCTTGCCGAGTTGCGGCGCCGCTACGAATTGCGCGCGATCACCACCGAGGAATTTCAAGCGCTGGCGGCGGAGTTCCTGCCGGCGCATTCACCGTCCGATACGATGGAGACGTTTTTCGATAACTGGGTCTACGCGACGGGCGTCCCCGCGTTGAAGCTGCAGAACTCGAGTCACGGGCTGAAGGTCACGGGCACGATGGAGCAGTCCGGCGTGGACGACGATTTCTCCGTGGACGTGCCGGTGGAGATCCAGTTCGCCAAGGGGCCTCCGCAGATCGTGTGGGTGCGCTCATCGAACGAGCCGGCCGCGTTTTCGGCGGCCGTGAAAACGCCTCCGGTAAAGGTAAGTCTGCGTTACGAGAACGTGCTGGCGACGAAGAAATGATTCACGGGCGCGCCGCATCGCGGATGGCGCGTAATTGCGGCAAGCAGCTGCTCTGGCCCAGGTCGAAATACAGCGCCCGGAAGATCACGAATAATTTTTCGTACACCGCCGCTTCCTTCGGATCGGGCTCATAGGTCTTCCACGGCGGACAGAGCGCCGTCTGCGCGTCTTGGATCGTCTTGAACGCGCCCGCGGCCATGAACGCGAAAATCGCCGAGCCGAGGCTGGTGACGTCTCCGTCCGGCACAAGAATCGGCTTGTTCAACACGTTGGCGTACACGCGATTCAGTGTATCGCCGCGGCGGGGAATGCCTCCAGCGTTGATCACTCGGTCGATGCGGACGCCGTGCTCGGCCATGCGCTCCAGGATTACGCGCGTGTGGAACGCGGTGCCCTCGATTGCCGCGAATAACTCGTCCTTCGCGGTTGACGTCAGGTTCCAGCCGAGCGTCACGCCGCCCAATTCCGCGTTCACCAGCACCGTGCGGTCGCCGTTGTCCCAGGTGAGGCGCAGCAGACCCGTCTGCCCGGCGCGATATTCATCCAATCCCTCGGCCAGCGCAGCGACAGTGGTTCCCGCCCGGCGCGCGATGGCATCAAAAATATCTCCGGTGGCGGAAAGTCCCGCCTCGATGCCGAAATAATCCGGATGAATCGAGCCGTTCACCACGCCGCAGACGCCGGGGATCAGCCCGGTGTTTTTTGCCATCGCCATGATGCAGGTGGACGTGCCAACTACGTTCACCACGTCGCCTTCGCGGATGCCGGAGCCCACCGCGTCCCAATGCGCGTCGAAGGCGCCCACCGGAATCGGAATGCCCGAGCGCAACCCGAGCTTTGCCGCCCATTCCGCGCTCAGATGGCCGGCCAACTGGTCCGATGCCGCGAAGCGCCCGCCGATTTTTTCGCGCATGCCCTTGAGCGCAGGATCAACCTGCGTTAGAAAATCCTCCGGAGGCAGGCCGCCGAGCGCGGCGTTGTACATCCACTTGTGTCCCATCGCGCAGACACTGCGAGCGACCTTCGATGGATCGCTGACGCCGCACAGCACCGCCGTGATCAGGTCGCAGTTTTCGAGCGCCGTGACAAATTGCCCTCGCTTTTCCGGATTGTGCCGCAGCCAGTGCAGCAGCTTCGACCATCCCCATTCCGACGAATAAACGCCTCCGCACCAATCGATGGCTTCGAGCTTGGCCGCATGCGCCGTGCGGGTGATCTCGCCCGCTTCCTTCCACGAACGGTGGTCGCACCAGAGATAATAATCGTCGATCGGCTGCAACTCTTCGCCGACGGGGATCACGCTGGAACCCGTGGTGTCGAGCGCAATCGCCTCGATCCTGTCGCCCGCGACTCCCGCTGTTTCGAGCGCGGCACGCATCGCCTCGATCAGCGCGCGCAGTTGATCGGCGTGGCTTTGGGTCGCGTGATCCGGATCGTCGCGCCGGCGATGCAAAGGATACTCCGCGGTCGCCGAACCGAGGCGCCCTTTCGCGCTATCCACAATCGACACTCGAACGCTGAGCGTCCCGAAATCCACACCCGCTACGATCGCCATACGTTATACAGCTTAACGAAAGATGGGGCGCACGCCCAGCGAATTGGCTCCGGCACTGCCGCGCCGTCGGGCCGAGGATCGGACCGGGCTGCGCCTCGGCGATCACCTCGCTCACCCCAAACGGCGACAGGGAGCAAGCGCGGCACAACACATCACGGTTGACACGGACGCATCCCTGGGCCTACGCTTAACGAGTTGGTTGTGCGTTGAGGAATGCTCGGGAAGGCGGTGAGAATCCGCCACTGCCCCGCAACTGTATACGGCACGTTTTCCGGCGGGATTTGAGTCACTGCGCAAGCGGGAAGACTTGAATCCAGTAGTCGCCAAGCCGTGAGTCAGGAGACCGGTTCCTTGACGATCTTAAAAACAGACCGTCTCGAGGGAGAGCGTCTCATGTTTCTCATTTTTTTTGCAGTCATCTTATCATTCGTCCGTGGTGTCGTATTGGATCCCGCGAGCCGTCCCGTGGAAGGGGCGACGGTCGCCTGTGGAGCGGAAATTTCAACGACCAATTCTCGCGGGCATTTCGAACTGCCGAAGCCTTGTCTGGCGACCGTCGAAAAGCCCGGATTCGCTTCGAAGACCGTCGCGTTGACCGATGCGAAGGATGCCGAGATCGCGCTGACGCTCGCGCCGGTGAGCGATCGCGTGCTGGTGACCGCCTCCGGCGCGCCCGTCGCCATCGAGGAAGCTGGTGTCGCGGCGACGGTTTTCACGGCACGCGACTTCAAGGCCCGTCAATTCCCCTTCGTTCAGGACCTTCTTCGTGACGTGCCGGGTTTGGCCGTTGCGCAGACGGGCCGCAACGGAGGCTTGACCAGCCTGTTCGCCCGCGGTGGAGACAGCGATGCCGCGATGATCCTGCTCGACGGCATCCCGATCACCGAGCCGGGCGGCGATTTCGACTTCGCGCACATGGCGTCGGTGGGTCTGGAGCGTCTCGAAGTGGTGCGCGGGCCGGAAAGCGCGCTCTATGGCGCCGAAGCATCCAGCGCGGTGATCCAGATCTTCACTCAGCACGGCGACGTGGAATCCTCCCGGCCGCACGGTTCAGTTTTGTATGAGCGTGGATCCTTCTCAACCGATCACTGGGCGGCGATGATCGACGGCGGCCTGGCGCGCCGCATCGATTATGCTCTCAGCGCGGATCAGTTCCGCTCTACCGGCGAGTTCGTCAACGACGCGTACCGCATCACGACAGGCACCGCGAATGTCGGCTATCATTTCTCGGACGCGACGGTCCTGCGCGCGATTTTTCGCGAGTTTGATTCCTACACAGGCGTCCCCGGCCAGGTTTCCTACGGACTGGCAGATACGGCGGCGCTCGAAACCGTTCGCGATTCCGCCTTCAGTATCCACCTCGACGACGCGCGCGGAAAGCACTTCACGGAGAAGGTAATCTTCGGCTATCACCGCAACAGGACGCTGGACCAAGATACGTCCGGCGGCGCACCGTACACGGTGCAAGCGCTGCTTCGCACATCCGGCCCGTACACCTATTTCGTCGGCATGGTCCCGGCGTCGGCGACGGTTGCGCCTCCGGGCGAAACGCTGTCCTCCTACACGTATTATCCATACACCTACGACAGCGTAAGCCTCGCCGACCGCACCAATGTCCAGTATCAGGGCACGTGGACGCATACCGGAGGCGCGTTGTCTTTCGGCTACGAATACGAACGCCAGGCGGGAGTGATTTCCGGCGCGGACGTCGCACGCTCCGACAACGGGTTGTCCATCAATGAACAATACGCATTGACCCATCGCATTTACCTGACTGCCAGCGCGCGCTATCAGCAGTCGAGCGCGTTCGGCAGCGAGTTCGCGCCGCGCGGGGCCATCACGTTCCGTCTTCCGGCGGCAACCTTTCTGCATTTCAGCGCCTCGTGCGGCATCAAGGAGCCGTCGCTGATCGAAAACTTCGCCCGGGAAGGCTACTACGTCGGCAATCCTTCGCTGAAGCCGGAGACGACGCAGAGCTACGAAGCCGGACTGTCACGGGAATGGCTCGCCAGGCGGCTGCGCACGGAACTTTCCCTATTCCGCAATTCGTTCCACAATCTGATCGAGTACAACTCGGGAGTCTATCCCGGCACCTGGATCAACGTCGACCAAAGCTGGGCCCGCGGCGCGGAAGCGTCTGCGAGCCTCCGCATCACGCGGTCCGTAGCCGCGCGCGGCGCATACACGAGGCTCAACACGCGAATCACCAACTCCATCACGCCAGGCGAGATCGGCCAGGAGTTGCTGCGGCGACCCCGCAATTCGGGATCTGTTTCGCTAGAACTGACGCCTAAGCGGTGGACCATCATCGCCGGTGCGCGCTTCGTCGGGGAGCGGCGGGACGCGGACTATGCGTTCGGCGTTAACCGCAACCCCGGCTATCAATATGCCTTCGCCGACGCGTCCTATCGGGCAACGAAGGTCGTCACGCCGTTTGTGCGAGTGCAGAACGCGCTCGATCAGCAATATCAGGAAGTTCTGGGCTACCCCGCGCTCTCAAGAGACATCACTGGAGGCGTGCGGATCGCGTGGTGATGCTCCGCCGCAGTTTTGCGATCTTCCTTCTCGCGGCCGCACTACTCGCCGCGCCTCCGCAGAGAATTGTGTCCACCGCGCCCAGCATAACCGAGCTGCTCTACGCGCTCGGCCTCGGCGATCGCGTGGTCGGCGTGACGCGCTTTTGTCGCTATCCGCCGGAGGCTCAATTGAAGCCGAAGATCGGCGACTACACAGCGCCGAACCTGGAGGCGATCGCGGCGTTGAGGCCGGATCTGGTGATCGTGCAGACGAATCCGGTGCGGCTGAAGGAGCGGCTCGCGACCCTGCGCCTGCGCGTTCTTGAAATCAACCAGGACACCATCGCCGCGATCCATCAATCGATCCGCGACGTCGCCGAAGCGGCCGGAGCGCAGCCCGCCGCGGCTCGTTTGAGCGCGTCCATCGACGACGGTCTGGCGAGGGTTCGCGCGCGCGTGGCAGGTATGCCTCGCGTCCCGATGATGTTCGTCGTCGGGCGATCGCCGAACCGCCTGGATGGCCTGGTGGTCGCGGGCCGCGCGTCTTACTTGAATGAAGTAATCGAGATCGCGGGCGGCGTCAACGTCTTTCGCGACGCGCTGGCTGCGTATCCAGAAGTGTCTCTGGAAGAGGTAATGGCGCGCAATCCGCAGGTCATCGTCGATATGGGCGACATGTCCAATACGGTTGGCGTCACTGAGGACCACAAGCGCCAGGTAATCGCGCTCTGGAACCGCGCGCCGAACCTTGCGGCGGTGAAGCATCATCGTGTCTTCGCGGTGGCGTCCGATGTTTTCGTCGTGCCCGGCCCGCGCGTCGTCGATGCGGCCAACGCCTTCGTGGGGATGCTGCATCCATGACGTTCTCCGTCAGGAATCTCTCCTTCGCCTTCGGGCTGCATGGCGCGACGTTCGACTTGCCCTCAACCGGGTTTATCGCTGTCGCCGGGCCGAACGGGGCGGGGAAGTCCACGCTGTTGGGAATTCTCGCCGGCCTGCGTCCGCATTATCGGGGCGAGTGCAAGTATCACGGTCGGGAGATTCGCGACTGGCCGAGGCGCGAACTGGCGCGGAGACTCGCGTTTCTCCCTCAATCCGTGCGCCTCGAATTTCCGTTTACCGCGGAACAAGTCGTGTTCATGGGCCGCGCACCCTATGCCGGAGGATGGTTCGAATCCGAAGCCGATCACGCGGCCGTTGCGCGCGCGATGGAAACCACCGATACGCGCGCCTTCGCCCAACGCGATTTCCGCTCGCTTTCGGGCGGCGAAAAGCAGCGCGTGATCCTAGCCTCCGCGTTGGCGCAAGAGCCCGAAACCCTGCTGCTCGACGAACCGGCCACGTTTCTCGATCTGAAGCACCAACTGGCGATGTACCGTCTGCTGGCGGATTGGTCGAAAAAGATGCTGATCGTCGCCGTGACGCACGACTTGAATCTCGCACTGCGATTTTCCGATCTCGTTCTCGTCATGCGGGACGGCCGCATCGCCGCATTTGGCGCGCCGCAGGATGCGCTGGCGCCCGCGATGATTCAGAGCGTGTTTGGCGTGCAGGCCCAACTCCGCGAAGGATGGCTGACGTATGACGCGTAGCGTCTGGATCTCCCTCATAATCCTGCTCGTTATCTCCGTCACCGCGCCGCTCATCGGCAGCGCGCATATCGATCTTCGCCGCGTGCTCGACGGCGTCTCGCCCGATCACGAGATTTTCTTCTATGCCCGCCTGCCGCGCGTGTTGCTGGCGCTGCTCGCCGGCGCGGCGCTTTCCGTCACCGGAGTCCTTTTTCAATGCCTGCTGCGCGATCCTCTGGCCGAGCCCTACACGCTGGGAATCTCCAGCGGAGGCTCCGTTGGCGCGGTGATCGGCATCTGCTTCGGCTTGCGGGCCATCGGCCTGCTCTCGCTTGCGGGAGCGGGAACGGCTCTGCTGATTGTGCTCTGGATCTCCTTCGAAGGGCGCCGCATTTCCTCCTTCACCCTGCTGCTTGCGGGCGTCACGATGAATAGCATCTCGCTGGCGATCGTGCTGTTCCTCCACAACCTGGCGACCTTTTCGCAATCATTCGCCATTTCGCGATGGCTGATGGGCGGCCTCGACGCGGTGGAATACTCCACCCTTGCCTGGCTGGCCGCGGCCGTGCTCCCCGTGTGCGCGCTTGTAATCGCGCGTTCGCGCCAGTGGAACCTGCTCGCGGTGGGAGAGGACTGGGCGGCTTCCAGAGGCCTTTCGACCACGGCCTACACGGTGTTAGGCTACGTGGCAGGATCGTTCTTGACCGGTATCGTCACATCGCTCACCGGGCCCATCGGATTCGTCGGCCTCATCGTTCCGCACGCGCTTCGGCTGAAGCTCGGCGCGGACCATCGCTTGCTGATGCCCTGTTCCTTACTGTTGGGTGCGGCGTTTCTTGCCGCCTGTGACACGCTTTCGCGCACCGTGATCGCGCCTACGGAAATTCCCGTCGGCGTGGTGACGGCGCTGGCCGGCGGGCCGTTCTTCATCTGGCTGCTGCGGTCGAAACGGCGGAGCCTGTGGCTGTAATTCTCATCGGCGGCGGCGCGCGCAGCGGCAAGAGCCGGTTTGCGCTCGAAAAAGCCCGCCAAATTGCCGGCCTGCGCGTCTTTGTCGCCACCGCGGAGGCGCTCGATGAAGAGATGGGCGCCCGCATTGAGCGTCATAAGGAAGAACGCAGCGCCGAATTTAAAACGATCGAGGCGCCGCTCGATCTGCCCTCGATCGTCTCGTCCACGATGTTTGACGCCATGGTCGTCGATTGCCTCACGCTGTGGCTGTCGAATATCATGTTCGCCCATCGTGATTGTGATGGCGAAGTGGATGCCCTGGCGCTAGCCGCCAGGAGCGCTCCGGGAACGGTGCTGTTCGTCACCAACGAAGTCGGCTGTGGCATCGTGCCCGATAATGCTCTGGCGCGCGAGTTTCGCGATCGCGCCGGATTCCTGAACCAGCGGATCGCCTCCATCGCGGACGAAGTCTACGTCATGGCCTTCGGCCAGGCGCTACGGGTGAAATAATGCGCACGCTCCTGGCCGCTGTCTCGTTCTTGACTGTCGTTCCGGTGGGTGACCATCGTATCGCGCCTGGCCGCGCGGCGATCTTCTTTCCTCTGGTCGGCGCGATGATCGGCGCGGCGGGCGCGGGCTTGTTTCTCGCCGCCAGCGTGCTGCTGCCCGCGTCGCTCGCCTCGCTGCTGACGGTCGCTTTCTGGACCATGATTTGCGGCGTGTTGCACGAAGACGGCCTCGCCGACGTGGCGGACGCGTTTCGCGCTGGCCGATCCCGCGCCAAAATGCTCGCCATTCTCAAAGACAGCCGCATCGGGACATATGGAGCAGTCGCCATCGTCCTCAGCATCGTCGCTCGGTGGCAGGCGCTACAACATATTCCTGCATCGAAGGTTTTCGCCGTCAGCATCGCCGCGCATGCGGTGCCCCGAGCTTCCATGGTCGCCCTGGCCTGGGTCTCGCGTCCCGCGGGAGATGGCTTGGGCCTCGCGTTTTCTTCTTCGCTCACGAGCTTTGCCGCGGTCGCCGTGATCCTCCAGGGAGCCGCCACCGCGATGCTTCCCGGCTGGCGCCCGGCATTGCTACTGGTGGCCGGAGCCTACGGGATTGTCCGCGGGGCGCGCGCGTATTTTTACCACCGCATCGGCGGCATCAACGGCGATTGCCTCGGCGCAACCGAGCAACTGCTTGAAATCTTCATCCTCGTCCTCTTCACGAGCCCCAGGCTTTATGAATTTTGATTCCATCCGCCCGATTCACGATGCCGCTCTGGAGGCTCGCATCCGCGCCCGGCTCGATTCGTTGACCAAGCCTCCCGGCAGCCTTGGCCGCCTGGAGGAACTCGCACTGCAACTCGGCCTGATCCAAGCCACCGACGCGCCGCGGATCGGCCGCAAGGCGATGATCGTCTTCTGCGCCGATCACGGCGTGGTGGAAGAAGGCGTCAGCCCGTATCCATCGGAAGTCACGCGGCAGATGGTGGAAAATTTTCGTTCTGGCGGCGCGGCGATCAACGTGTTGTGCCGCCATGCCGGTATCGATCCGGTCATCGTCGATATGGGCGTCGGTAAGCCGACCCGGAATTTCACTCGCGAACCAGCCATGACTCGCGCCGATGCGGAGCGTACCCTCGAAACCGGCTTCGCCTACGCGGAGACGGCGGAAACATTGGGCGCCGGCGAAATGGGCATCGGCAATTCCACCTCGGCCGCCGCGATTTTCAGCGCGTTTTCCGGCCTCGATCCAAGCGAAACCGCCGGTCGCGGAACCGGCCTCGACAATGCGGGCCTCACGCGAAAGATCGACGCGATTCGCCGCGGCCTCGCGATTCATTCCCCCGATCCCCGCGATCCTCTCGGCATTCTCGCCGCGCTGGGAGGGTTCGAAATCGCCGCCATCGCCGGCCTGATTCTCGGAGCGGCATCGAAGCGCCGGGTCGTCCTGCTCGACGGATTCATCACCTGCGCCGCCGCCATCGTCGCCCGCGCGATCCAGCCGGCCTCGCTCGATTACGTGGTCTTCTCGCACCGCTCCGCCGAGAAAGGCCACGCGAAAATGCTGGAGTTTCTAAGCGCGCGGCCGCTCATCGAGCTGGACATGCGCCTCGGCGAAGGCAGCGGCGCCGCGCTCGGCATCGGACTGCTCGAAGCGGCAGTGAAGATCTATTCCGAGATGGCGACCTTTGCGAGCGCTGGTGTGTCTAATGCGCCGCGATAGCCCCGCGGCGTGAGCCCGGGGCTTGTACGCTCGGCAGCTAGCTCCGCCCTTTACTTCAGGGCCGCCACCAGCGTCCCCGTCAGGCGAAGCACGTTAAGCCGCGCGCGCTCGGCCGTCTGTTGGGCGACGTAGTACACCAGGAATTTTTCGTTCTCGGTCGCGCGCATCGCTTCCACGCGAGCCAGCGGCAGCCGCCCTTCCTCGTACTGCGCCAGATCGACGTTCAGCTCCTCGCGCGTTACATCCAGATCGGCGCGCGCCAGCTCGCGTGATGCCTCGGCGCTCTTCACCTGCTGATACGCGCGGCGCAAATCCGCGGAGATGCGGGACCGCGTCCGCGCCACTTCCACGCGGATTTTCGCCATGTCGGCCTCGGCGTCGGAGGCGTACGCCTGCGCGGCGCGTCCCATCAGAATTGGAACCGTGATCGCCGCGCCCAACTCGGGATTATTGCGGTGAAACGTGGATGGCGCGAAGGCGGAATAGTTGTACTTGGCGAATATGTTGTCCTGCGCAATGACGCTCACCTTGGGCAGCCGAGCCGCGCGATAGCTTTTCACCTCCAGCGTTTTCGCTTGCATGTCGGACTCCAGCCGCCGCAACTCCGGACTGTGTTCCAGCGCTTCTTCGATCGAGGCGTCCTCGGAAACCGGAACCGCGACGTCCCTGCGTTCTTCCTGCGCGGCGCGGACGCGGTCGTCGGGGCCCATCCCAAGCACCTGCGCCAGCGCTGTCTCCGCATTGATCAGATTCACCGCCAGTCTCTCCACCGTATCGCGCGCCCGCAGCACGTTCAAGTGCGCCTTCTTCGATTCCAGAGGCAGTTCGCGGCCTTCAGCCACGCGCGCGTCCATCAACTCCTTCACCCTTGCGAGACTGTCCCCCTGCTTGCGAGCCGATTCCAGGCTGTGCGCGGCCTGCTCGGCATCGAGAAACAGGGACGCTACGCGATAGGCAGCCTCTTCCTGACGGCGCGTGACGTCGATGCCCGCTCCTCTGAGCCCTTCCTTGGCCTGCGAGATCTTGTAGTTCTGCGAGCGGTCGAAGATCGACATGTCGGTGCGCGCCTGGAAGATCGACGGAGGATTACCGTCGACGGTGGTGGGATAGCCGACGGTCCAGGCCAGTCCGCTGCCGCCGGTGATCTTCGGCACGAACGCATCCTTTGCGATCAGCACCTGGTCGCGGGCCTTCTGTTGGTCGAGCCGGGCAACCAGCACGTCGGGATTCTGTTCCAACGCCAGATCGAGCGCCTGCTTTAGTGTCAACGTCTTGGTCTCGGCAGTGCCGCACACCGCGCATGCAAAGAGAAGGGCGTAAGTTCTCATACGTATTCCAAGTGTAAAGGTCTGGGGGCGCCGTTACTCGTACCGCAGAGCCTCGGTGGGATTCAACCTCGACGCCCGGCTTGCCGGCAGGAGCCCGAAGATCAGCCCCACGGCGAGTGACACAGTGAACGCCACAGCGATCGACAGGAACGATATCGGGATCGCAAATTCGTCTGTGAGATAGCGCACGCTCAGAGGCACCGCCACGCCGATCAGGATGCCGACTGTTCCGCCGCCGATGCTGATCAGCACCGCCTCCGCCAGGAACTGCTCCAGAATGTCGCGCCGCGCCGCGCCAACGGCCATCCGCAGCCCGATCTCGCGCGTTCGCTCCGTAACCGTCACCAGCATGATATTCATGATGCCGATGCCGGAGATGATCAGCGCAATCGCTGACACCACGATCAGCACAGCGTCCAGGATCGTCGCGATTTGCCGCGCGGTGTCCAGAATCGAGTTCAGATTCATCACGTTATAGTGCGCGCCAGGCCGGTGCCGGCTTTCGATGATGGCCCTCACGATGGTGGTCGCCGACTCCACGCCATCCTGGCTCCGCACTTGAACGTACAACGGATCGATGCGTTCGATCTGCGTAAAGTCCTTGAGCACGGTAATCGGAATCAGAATGTTGTCGCCGCTCAGCTCCGACTGTCCAAATGTCGAAACTTTTTCCTTGAAGCTACCGATGATGGTGAATGGCAGCCCGTGGAGTTTCACTTTGCGGCCCATCGCGGCCGCCTGGCTGCCGAACAGCCGCCGCGCCAGTTTTTCGGTCGGCAGCGCAACGTGCGCCCTCTGCTGCACTTCGCTGCCATCGAAAAATCGCCCCGTCAGCAACGCGAGATTCCGGACCGCCGGATAATACTGATCCGCGCCCAGAATCGCGACGTCCTCTTCGTGGCCTTCCACGCGCATCCGGTCCAGGCTGTTCATCACGCCCGTCGCCGCTACGATACGCGAGCCCAATTGCTGCCGCACCGCCTCCACATCGGCCACTTTCAGATAGTCGCCCGCCGTGGTTGCGGTGGCGCCATTATTTCCCGCTTCGTAGTTGGCGATGATGAGGTTGGATCCGATGCGCTGAATCGCATCGAGAATATAATCCCGGCTGGTGAGCGAAATCGTCACCACCAGAATCACGCTGGCGTTGCCGATCACCAGGCCCAGAGCCGTCAGGAAAGATCGTAGTTTATTGGCCCGCAGCGCTGCCAGGCTGGATTGCAGTGCTTCCCGGTGCCGAAGGAGGCTCATCCCGATCCGAGTTTCTTGAGCAGCGCCTGTGCCCGATCCTTGGGCGGATCGTCGGGCGTCAACGGCATTTGCATATAGTGCTCGAGCAGTTTCCGCGCCTCGCCCAGATCACGATTCTGATGGATGTAAGTGTTCGCGCGTTCGAACATCACCTTCGGGCTGTTCGGGGCCATACGCGCCGCCTGTTCGAACAGCGCATCGCTTTCCTTCTCGCGCCCGTGGTTGGCCAGGTAGCGCGCCAGCACCAGGACGCGGCCTACTTGCCGCGGAGCCAGTTCGGCCGCCCGCCGAAACTGCTGCTCGGCCGCTTCGTACTCTTTTCGCCGCTCGGCCACCAGGCCGACGGCGTAATGACCTTCCGCCGGATCCTCCTTCAGGATCAGGTGCGCCAGCGCCTCGGCTTTGTGCAGGCCCCCTCCCAGAAATCCAGGCGCATCCAGATAATAGTCCAGCAAATCGCCAAGTGCATCCGTATCCGTCGGATCCAGTTCCACCGACTTTTCCAGCATCTGCCGCGTCTTGTTCGCCCATCCCGGAGCCGCCAACGGATTCGAGGTTTCGGCGCGACGGCCGTAGGCCCGGCCCAGCCAGTGCACCAGTTTCGGGTTATTCGGGTCGAGCGCGATGGCCTTTTCCAGGACCTCAGTCGCCTTCTTGTACTCGCCCAGCATGTAAAAGTCCTGCCCAATCAACTGCCAAGTCTGCGCATCCTTGTTCTGGATATTCTCCAGAACCTTCAGGGACTCGCGGTATTCCGTCCGCTGATACAGCTGATTGGCGCGGGTCCACTCCGGCGGGGCCGCCGCCAAAAGTGATGAAAAGAAAATAGTTATTATGCCGATTCGACCCAGGGACGCAGATTCTCTCATAGTGTATTACATCTGTTCTGATGAGCCAAACGGGCAGATGGTTGCATGAACAATCGTATTGGGACACACGAGGCTGCAGATGAAATCCCAAACAAAACAAGCGACTTCAGGATCTTATTGGTTATTATCTCATGCGTTCGAACAGCTCCGCAGCTACGCGTACCACACTCTCTGCTTCCTTGCGATCGGGCTGCTCGTCAGGATCGTTGTATCCGTCCATATCGTCGATCCCTCCTTGCACCACGATGCCGTCGCGTCTACCCAGGATATTCACGTTCCTGTAAAGGATGCCGTAATTCACCTCGGGCTGCGGAATTAGCCACGCAATCTGCCCGCGCACCGGAACGATGGACTCGTCCTTCCATAACGCCCTCGCGCCGTAACCCGTGGCGTTGATCGCCACCTTTTCCCGCAGCTGGATCAGTTCGGAAGGAGAATGAAACTCCACCTTTTCCAGCTTGCCCCCTTCGGCGAAAAACTCCATCATCAACTGCTTTGAGTATGCGGCGATATTGAAAATGAGGTTCAAACCCTGCCGGACATGGCGCGTGGGGAAAGGATGGGTTCCCTGCGGCAGATCCCTGGAGTGGGGCATCATATCCGCGATGCGATCCTGATAATGCGCGAATCCCAGCGTATCCGCGCGCTGGCGGTTCGCCTGCGCCTCCGCCGGGTCCCCATCGGAAAGCGTGTATCGGTCGGCCCACTCCACCGGATTGCCCGCCAGCCCGAAGTAGCTCTGATACATCTGGAAGGACCGGCGGGCCATTCTTTCCCACAGCGCCGGAAAATCCGCCGACACGGAGTTGGTGAGCGCGATGCGCGAATCCGGCGTCCAGGCTCCCGTCGCGCGCGAGGACCGCACGTCCGGCGGACGATCCTTGGCGTAGATGGTTACCCGCGCGCCCGCCCTTTGAAGCAGAATGGCCGAAGTCAGCCCCAGCGCTCCGCATCCGATGACGGCGACGTCGCGCTCGCCCAGCGCCATCGCTTTTTCGACTGCCACCGCGCTCGATCCCCACGACAAGGACCATCCGCTGCCGCCGTGCCCGTAATTGTGGATCACAGTCTTGTCCCCGACGCGCTCGACATCGAGCCTCGGCCCGGCCGCGCGAAACGGCCTGGAACAGACGGTAATTCGAAAAATCCGATCCGTTTGCGCCCGGACAGGCGCGAGACGGGGAACGGCCTCCGCCGTTCTGGCCTTCGGCGCACAGCCGCCCAACCCCACCAGCGCTGTCGCGCCCAGGAATTCTCTGCGTTTCATCGGCTCCTCCCTGCGGAACATCTTGTGTTCGGCTCGTCTTGGCGCCGAGGTTTCGGTGATTTCCGTCAATATAGCATCGCGACGCACCGCGCTCGCACCCGCCTCTCCTCCACACCCTGATAGAATGTGATTTCAGATTTTTTTCCAGGGAGCATACACACACAACCATGGCTGTAACAGGCGCAGGTCTCGAAGGAATTATTGCCGCAGAGTCGCAGATTTGCTACATCGACGGGGACGCTGGAATCCTCAGTTATCGCGGATTCAACATCCACACGTTGGCAGAAAAGGCGACGTTTGAAGAAGTCATTTTCCTGCTCTGGAAGGGCGTTCTCCCCAAGCAGGCCGAACTTAACGGGTTGAAGAGCGCGCTGGTCGCGCATCGCGAGATCCCCTCCGAAATCACGGCGTTTTTGAAGCAGGTGGGCAAGTGCCCTCCCATGGACGTGCTGCGCACGGCCGTCTCCATGCTGTCTTTGTACGATCCCATCGCCAAGGACATGTCGCCGGAAGCGAACGCGCTGAAGGCCGTGAAGCTGATGTCCCAAACGGCCACCATCGTCACGACGTTCGACCGCCTGCGCAAGGGCCTCGACGTGGTGCCCGGCGATCCCAAGCTGGGTTTCGCGGCAAACTTTCTCTACACGCTCAACGGCAAAAAACCCGACGAAGTGATGGAGAAGGCCTTTGACATTGCGCTCACCCTGCATGCAGATCATGAACTGAACGCCTCCACGTTTGCCGCGCGCGTGGTCGCGGCGACGCTGTCCGATATTTACTCCGCCGTCACTGCCGGCATCGCCGCGCTAAAGGGCCCCCTGCACGGAGGTGCGAACGAGGACGTCGTCAGGATGCTGCTCGAGGCAGGCAGTGCGGACAAGGCCATCGACATGGTGAAGAATCGCCTGGCGAACAAGATTAAGATCCCAGGCTTCGGCCATCGCGTCTATAAGACCACCGATCCGCGCGCCACGCACCTGGCGGAACTGAGTGAAGAGGTCGGCAAGCGCACAGGCCACGTCGACCTGTACGAGACGTCGGCCAAGATCGAAAAATACATCAAGGAAGCTAAGGGCCTGAACGCGAACGTCGATTTTTACTCCGCGTCGACCTACTATTCGCTCGGCATTCCGATCGACATTTTTACTCCGATCTTCGCGGTGAGCCGCATGTCCGGCTGGACGGCTCACGTGCTGGAGCAATATCACAACAACCGCCTGATCCGCCCGCGCGCCGACTACACCGGCCTGTCTGTCGGCCAAGCCTGGGTCGATATCGCCAACCGATAGTCAGCGATCCAGCGTTGCAGCCCCGCACGTCAGTGCGGGGATTGTGGGGAAGGGCTACGCCCTGCCATCATAAGACAAATGCACGATCTTTCCGTCTTCCGAACGAACCTGGATGCCATTGCCGCGCGGCTGGCCGACCGCGGCTTCACCCTCGACGTCGAGGCCTTCCGCAAACTGGACGCCGACCGCCGCGCCGCCGTCACTCAATCCGAGCAACTGCGCGCCAAGAGCAAAGCCGAATCGCAGGAAATTGGCAAGCTCCGCAAAGCCGGCGAGGATACCTCCGCGCGGCAGGCAGCAGTGCGCGAGCTGGACGGCCAGATCGCGGCCTTCGACGAACAGGCCAAGGCGCTCGATGATCGATTCCGCGAGATGCTGGCCGGTGTGCCGAACGTGCCTCACGAGTCCGTGCCCGTGGGCAAATCGGCCGAGGACAATCTCGAAGTTCGACGGGTCGGCACGCCGAAGGCCCTCGATTTCACGCCCAAGGCTCATTGGGACCTGGGCCCCGAGCTCGGCATTCTCGACTTCGAGCGTGCGGCGAAAATCACCGGCGCTCGATTCGCCGTTTATTTCGGCCTTGGCGCCAAGCTGGAGCGCGCGCTGATCAACTTCATGCTCGACGTGCATACCAAGGAGCACGGCTATACCGAGGTTCTGCCGCCGTTCCTGATCAACTCCACCAGCCTCTACGGTACCGGTCAATTGCCGAAGTTCGAGGCTGATCTGTTCAAGATTCGCGACACGGATTATTACCTCGCGCCGACAGCCGAAGTGCCGGTGACGAACCTCTACGCCAACGAGACGCTGGATTACGAGAAACTGCCGATCAAGTATTGCGCCTACACGCCATGTTTCCGCAGTGAAGCGGGGTCTTATGGGCGGGACGTGCGCGGCATTATCCGCCAGCACCAGTTTCAGAAGGTGGAGCTGGTGAAATTCGCGCGCCCGGAGTCGAGCTACGAGGAATTAGAAGCGCTGACGCACGACGCCGAGGACATCCTGGTTCGCCTCGGGCTTCCGTTCCGTACCGTTTGCCTATGCACCGGCGACATGGGCTTCGGCTCGGCCAAGACCTACGACATCGAAGTCTGGCTGCCGGGATTGAACGACTATAAGGAGATTTCGTCCTGCTCCAATTACGAGGCATTCCAGGCCCGCCGCGCAGGAATTCGCATGAAGGGCGGCGCGAAGAAATCGGATTTCGCGCACACGCTCAACGGCAGCGGATTGGCCGTCGGCCGCACGTGGCTTGCGATCATCGAAAATTACCAGCAAAAGGACGGTAGTGTCGTAGTTCCCGAGGCGCTTCGCCCATACATGGGCGTCGAAGTGATCCGCAAGGGATCGTAGCGCTTCGGTGGCTCGAATCGGACTTCTCCATTACTCAAACTGTGTACACTAACGGAATGCGCAAACTCCACTGGTGTGTCGCCCTCGCCGCTATCGCAGGACTCTCATTCTTGATGGTTCCCAGCGCTCCCGCGCAAGGACGCGGCGGAGGGGCCGATCAGGAAAAGGTTCGCGCGGCGCGGAACGCCACGGAGACCGAGCTCGAATCCATCGCCATCATTGAGCGGAAAGTCATGATCCCGATGCGCGACGGCAAACGCATGGCCGCCGATATCTACCGCCCCAAGGATCCGTCGAAAACCTACGGCACCATCTTCGTCCGCACACCGTACAACTTCAATTACTGGGATGTGCGCACGGGTGCGCCGCGCGCGATGAACGCCGAACTCGAAGCGGTAAAGCGAGGCTACGCCTACGTGGAAATGAACGAGCGCGGCCACTTCTTCTCGGAAGGCAATTACGACATCTTGGGCCCGCCCCTCACCGACGGCGAGGACGAGTTCAACTGGATCAGCTCGCAATCGTGGTCGAACAAGAAGGTTGGCACCATCGGGTGCTCGTCGACCGCGGAATGGCAGCTGGGCGTGGCCGGCATGGGTATCCCTTCCTACGCCGCGATGATTCCGCAGGGATTCGGTGCGGGCGTGGGTAAAGTCGGTCCGTACTATGAACAGGGCAACTGGTATCGCGGAGGAGCGGTGCAAATGCTGTTTATCGCGTGGCTTTATGGCGAACAAAATCAGGTGAGGCCGATGTTTCCGCCCGATACGCCACGCGACGAGTTGATTCGCGTCTCGAAGGCGTTCGACCTGGCGCAGCAGTTGCCTCCGGTGGACTGGTCCAAGGCGCTGCGGCATCTGCCGGAGATGGACATCATGAAGGCCGTCGACGGCCCGCGCGGCATTTTCGCAGACGCGATGCCGGTGGATACGGGCGGCGCGATGATCAAGCGCGCCCCCAACGATCCGGCTTGGTACAAAGGCGGCTTGTGGCACGAAAATCATGTCATCAATGTGCCCGGTTTCTGGTTCATGTCCTGGTACGACGTGTCCGTGGGGCCGAATCTCGCTGCCTATAACTCCACCCGGAAGAACGCGCGTCCGGAGATTGGTGCGCAGCAGTATGCCGTGATCGCCCCGACGCTGCATTGTTCCTACACGCGGGCGACGGAAGACACGAAGGTCGGCGAGCGCAGCATGGGTGACGCGCGTCTGGATTATCAGGCGATGCAATACGCCTGGTTCGATCATTTCCTGAAGGGCGAAGACAATCATGTCCTCGAGAACATGCCCAAGGTCAAATACTTCGTGATGGGCGCGAACAAGTGGGAGACATCGGACACGTGGCCTCCGCGCGGCGCGGCTCCGCTGACGTTCTATCTGTCGAGCGGCGGCCATGCGAACACGCTGAACGGCGACGGCAAGCTCGCCTCCGGGCCGCCGAATGAGGATAAGCCGGACGGATTCATCTACGACCCGCGCGAGCCTGTCTCTTCGTTCGGAGGCAACGTCTGTTGCACCGGCAACGCCGTGCAGGGAGGCGCGTTCGATCAACGCAAGATGGAAGAGCGCCCGGACATTCTGGTGTACACGACGGAGCCGTTCAAGGAAGGCACGGAGGTCAGCGGGCCGATCGACGTGACCTTGTATGTTTCGTCGGATGTTAAAGATACCGATTTCACGGTGAAGCTCATCGACGTCGGTCCGGACGGTCCGGCCTACAATCTGGATGAAACGATTCAACGAGTTCGTTATCGCAACGGCTACGACAAACCGATCGCGTTTATGGAAAAGGGCAAGGTGTACAAAGTGACGCTGCAGCCCATGACCACCAGTAACTATTTCGCCGCCGGCCACAGCATCCGCGTGGAAGTATCGAGCAGTAATTTCCCACGCTTCGATCGCAACCTGAATACAGGCGGTAATAACTGGGACGAAACGGAAGGAATGGTAGCGCACAACCAGGTACACCATTCCCGCCAGTATCCATCTTCGATCACGGTGGACGTCGTGAAGCGCTAGTTTACTTCACCAGCCGGATCGCAATCGTACCGTTGTCCTCCCAGGCCGCGAGGGCTCCCCCTTGGGGCAGTGCGGCGATGGCCGGGAACGAGCCTTTGCTGCCGAGCGCGCGCGGAGTTCTGTCCAGCGGCCCGAGCAGTTCGATGCTGTCCGGCGTGGACCAGATCACGTAAACGCCGTCTTTGCCCGCCGTGATCGCGACGTCGGTGCCGCGGCCGATCTCGGTTTCCGGATTGCCAGGCTGATCCAGGAACACGGAATGGTCGCGGCGCCACGCCGTGACGACGCCGTGGTCCGATTCCGCGATGCCTCCGCCGTCCATCGGGCACGCGTTCAGCTTCCAGACGCCCTCGCCGAGCTTTCGCGTGGAAAAATGCTTGCCATCGCCGGAAGAGGCCAGATACATGTCGCGCGCGCCGTCCAGCCAATTGCGCCACATCACCAGAGTTTTTCCTTCGTGATCGAAGGCCGCGGAGGGATGGCAACACTCGCAGATAGTCCCGTCGGGCGAGGCGTAGATCAGCGTGTTTGCGGACCACGTGAGTCCGCCGTCGGCCGATTTCGCGCCGTACAGCTTCGTTTTGCCGTCGCGCTTGTCGAGCCACGCCGCGAACAACGCGCCTGTTGCGCTCGATGCTAGCGCGTGCAACCCTTCGGTGGCCGCTCCGGCCGCGTCGTTCACCACCAAGCCCTTCGACCAGGTTCTGCCTTCGTCGGTGGAGCGCCAGGCGATCAAGTCTCCGTCGGATGGCAGTCCATGCGCATGCGTTCCTTCCGCCGCCGTCTTTCCCATCACCGCGGTGATCACGATGGAGGATCCGGCGAAGGCAATTCGCGGGCCGCGATGGCGCGTCAGCGGAAGAACCGGGCTCTCAGCGACCTTCACCGGCGTAGTGAAGGTCTGTCCGGCATCAGTGGAACGAGCGAAGTAGATCGCGTGGCTCGCGCCGAACGCGAGTGCGATTGTCGAGCCGTGGACCGCGAACTGAGGCTCGCGCGCCGGCGCGTCCGGTCCCATGGGGCCGATTCCGAGAGCAAGCAGAATGAAAAAAGGCATGGCGACTCCTAAAATGACAGGCGTAGCGCGAACTGGAAGCCTCGCGGATCGCCCACGGCGGTGATCTGCCTGAACGTGGGCGAAGGATTCGTGGGATACGCGCCCGTTCCGAACGCGCCGTTGAGGCTGACGCCGTTTACATGATTGGTCAGATTAAATCCCTCGGCGAGAGCCGTCATGCGCAGGTGCTCGGTCAACTGGAAGGAGCGGCTGAGGCGCGCGCCCAGGCTGAGGAAGTCGAACCCCGCGCCGGCGTTGCGATTGATGAACACCCCATTGATCGTAGGCCGCGCGGCGGTGCCTTGAATCGTATTTGCGCCGGTCGTGATGTTGAACGGCAGCGGCGAATAATATTGGAACAGGCCGTTCAGGGAAAAACCGTGGCTGATCCGCTCCCACGCGGTGGTTGCCTTGCCCTGGGGCGAATGTACGGAGCCGTCAAATACGAAGCGATGGCGCTGATCGTCGTCGGAACGGCTGTAATCGCGCCAGATGTTGAAATTGTCGATCGGCGCGCTGAAGAAAAATTCGCTCACGTTGTTGAGCGCCTTCGAATAGGTGTACGAAACCCGGTAATTCGCCCAGCCGGAGGGCCTCTCGACGAAGGAAACGTGCAAGCCGTCATAGTGTGAATCGGCGAGCGAGGAATACTGGCTGTCGTTGCCGTAGGTTGGGTTCGGGCGGCAGCCGTTGTTGGTGCCCACCGCGGCGCAGCTCGGCACGTTCTGATTCACGGAAATGATCAGATGCAGGCCACGGACGTGCTGGTAGCCGACGCTGAGCGTACTCCGTGCGCCGAGTTGTTGCTCGATTTCGAAGCTGCCCTGCTCGGAGTAGGCGTTCTGCATATGCGGGTCCATAGTGGAGAAATTGAACAGCACGCCCGCAGGCAGCGTTAGGCTGTTGAGGATGTTGGGAAACACGGGCGCTCCCGCCTGCGTCGGCGAAAGGCTGATCCCGATCTGGCTCAGGTTGGCGGGATTGGTGGTGTTATTGGCCGACAGCAGCGCATTGGCGAGAGGACGCAGGGGGATGCGGTCGTAAAACAGGCCGTAACCTCCGCGGATCACCATTTTTCGCGAAGCGAACGGTGTCCAGGCGAATCCCGCGCGCGGCGAGACGTTGTTGGTGTCGGTGGCGATGGTCTTGAGAAATTCGAGGTCGTAGCGGAGACCGAGGTTCAGCGTCAGGCGGCTTGAGACCTTCCATTCGTCCTGCGCGTAGAAGCCCGTGTTGGGATTGGTCTGATGGACCGTGCTGTTATTGAACGTCTGCGTGAAGCCCGAGCTGTTGTAGGTTCCGGCAAGAAAGTTCGCGAGCGAGGAGAACGAATAGCTGCCGCGATAGGACCGTGGGAATGTGATGGTGTCGTCGTTATAGAGATACTCGACACCGATGCGGATGGCATGGGCGCCTGCCTGATAGGAGAGGCTATTGGCGATCTGGCCGAGCTTGTTTTTTCGCGCGGTGGGCGAGCCGGAGAGGGTTCCGAACGACGCGATGCCGGAAATGCTCACCGCGGGGCCGATGGGGTCTGAGGGAGGAGCGGCCAAACTGCTATTCCAGAACTGGCCGCGGGTTTCGTTGACGGCGCGCGGCGATAGCGTGAGGATATTGCCAGCCGCCACGACCTGATCCGTATCGTCGAGATTGGCGGAGGCGCTCGGCGCGCTCAGTCCTCCCGCGCCGCGCGAATGGATGCTGGTGACATGGTACAAACTGTAGCGTGCGCTGAATTGATCTCTTGCGCCGAAGCGATGATCCAGCTTGCCGAGGAGATTCGCGCTGTGGACGGGGTTGGAATAGATGCCCGTGGAAATCAGCGGGCCGGGATAGCCGGCGGACGCGAGGCGGGCATTAATCGCCGCGACGTTGGCGGGTAAAATCGTCACCAGCCCGGATTGGTTCAGAACCTTCTCCTCGAAATTGGCGAAATAAAACGTACGGTCGCGCGCGATCGGGCCGCCGGCACTGGCTCCAAACTGCGTCTGGGTCACGGGCAGGACGGTATGGGAAAGGGCGTTGGCGGCATTGAAGCGGCTATTACGAACGTAGCCGTATAGATCTCCGTGCAACGTATTAGAGCCGCCTTTGGTCACCATGTTCACGTAGCCGCCAAGCGCGCGGCCGAATTCGGCCTGCCCGCCGGAGGTGACCACCTCCAGTTCCTCCACCACGTCGAGGCCGTAGAATGCCCCGGTGAGCCCGGCCGCATCGTCGTTATTGGAAAGACCGTCGATAATGAAGCTGTTGGAAAAATTCCGCTGGCTGCCGATGGAAATCCCCTGTCCAGGCACGGCCGAGGTTTCCGCGAAAAGTTGATTGGAGGCCGTATTCGTGGGCGACACGCCCGGCACCAGCAAGGCCGCATCCAGGAAGCTGCGGCCATTGAGGGGAAGCTCCTGCATTTCGGTCCTCGATACCGTTCCGGCCACCTGCGAACGCGCCGCCTCCAGTACCGTTGCGTCGCCGGTGACCGTGACGCTGGTTCCGGCCGAGGCAACGCTGAGAGAAATCGTCAGATCGAAGGCAGAACCAATGGTGAGCGTCAGGTTTCGGAGCTGATCGACGAATCCGTCCTTGTGGACCTTGACCTCATAGCGCCCGACCTTGAGATAAGGGATGCGGAACAGTCCCTCCCGGCCGGTGAAGACGCTGGCCACGGCGTTGGTGTCGACTTCCCGCGCGGTGACTTGCGCGTTCTCCACTGCCGCGCCGGTGGCATCGGTAATGCGGCCGCCAATGCTGGCGTTATTGATCGATTCCTGGGCAAACGCCAAATTTATAAAAACAAGAGTGCAAAATACTCTTCTAGGAAGACACAGGTGTCCCACGATTCATTTCCTTTCCCGCTTCGATGATTCTGCGGACGGCTATAGCAGATCGAAGGGGAGAGGAGGGCCGCGGAGGTGCGCGGTATCGGCGGAGGGACGGCTCGGAGCGAGCCACGCGGCGCGCGGTAAAGCCGACGCAGAGAAGACAATGCCCACCACACGGGCATCGGCGGCGACAGCCGACTTGGACGAGAGACTGGTGGAAGAAGGCGCCTTCGGAAACAGAGGACATCTGGACTGGAGTGCCGGGCCTTCCACGGGCGCGCGACTCGCCATGGCCATCGAGCAATGATGTTTGCCCTCTTTCCGGCAGCAGGCGGGCAGTTGCGGCGAAGGCTCGGAAAGCAGCAGCGGGAGGACCGGCGGGAGGCCGATCAGCACAAATAGCAATGTCGCCAGAGCGCGCCGCATAGGCACGAGTATAGTCGCTCTCGCTGTTCGCGTCAATTACCGGCGGCGAGGGCCGACTCCCTCTGGAACCCTCCTTAGAATTCCGGTAGGCTAGGGCTGGGAGGCGAGGATGCGAAACCACCTGATTTCCATCGCGTTGTGTCTGGCGATTCCCGCAGTCGCGGCTGACACTGCCAGGATTGACCGGGTCGAGAACGGCCTTCAGCCGGCCATCGTCATCAAGGGCCGTCCCGTGGCGCGCATGCCACTCGCGGAGCGCCTGAAGTATTATCGCGTGCCGGGCGTCAGCGTCGCCGTGGTCGACGGGGGCAAGGTAGATTGGGCCCGCGGCTACGGAGAAACCTCGGCGGACGGCGGCAAGCCGGTGGACGCGGAGACACTGTTCCAGGCCGCCTCGATCAGCAAGCATGTGGCGGCCCTCGTGGCGCTGCATCTGGTGGACGAAGGGAAACTCTCGCTGGACGAAAACGTGAACGCGAAGCTCCGGTCGTGGCAGGTTCCCGAAAACGAATTCACGAAGACGGAGAAGGTCACGCTGCGCAGACTGCTGAATCACAGCGCCGGGCTCACCGTGCACGGATTCCCCGGTTATGAAGCGGGCGCGCCCGTGCCGTCGTTGGTGGATCTGCTCGATGGCAAGCCGCCTGCGAATACGGCTCCTATTCGCGTAGACGTGACGCCTGGAACGCTGTGGCGCTATTCCGGAGGCGGCTATGAAGTGATGCAACAACTGGTGCTGGATGTGGCCGGGAGCACCTTTCCGAAGCGCGCGCAGGAGATGGTGCTACGGCCGCTCGCAATGTCGCACAGCACGTTCGAACAGCCTCTGCCGAAGGCTCTCGAAGGAAACGCCGCGACAGCGCACGACGCGAAAGGCCAGCCAATCAAAGGCAAGTACCACACGTATCCGGAGATGGCCGCGGCAGGGCTTTGGACCACGCCATCCGACCTTGCCCGCGTGGTGATGGAGCTGCAAACCGGAGGGCACGTCCTGAAAGCCGCGACCCAGCGCGAAATGCTGACGAAGGTTTTGGGCGACTATGGGCTCGGCCTTGGGCTGAAGGAAACGGACGGACAGAAATCGTTCTCGCACGGCGGCTCCAATGCCGGATTCCAATGCATGATGTTCGGCTACCTCAGCGGCGGCCGCGGCGCGGTGGTCATGACCAACGGAGATCGGGGCGGCGCGCTGGCGGACGAGATTCTGCGGAGCATCGCGATCGAGTACAACTGGCCAGACTACAGGCCACAGGAAAAAGCGATCGCCAATCTCGATGAGGAGACGTTGAAGGCCTACGCTGGTGCGTATCAGTTCCCGAACGGGCCTTCGATCACGATCACGGTTGAGGGCGGCCGTCTCCTGGTGAAAACGCCGGAGGGGGACGCCATTGAGATGCTGCCTGAATCGACAACATCGTTTTTCACCGTTCGCGCGGGCGTCCCGGCGTTCAAGTTCACGCGGAAGGAAGATGGTTCCGTCGAACTTGCTGCTGGAGGAGGGACGGCGAAGCGCAAATCCCCATGAGGGCGAAAAATTACAACATCCTGAATCTTCTGCTGACCCTGGCGGGAGTTTTGTTTTCCGGCTACATGAGCAGCGTCAAGTTTTTCACCACCAACTGCGCGTTCGATGAGCCGTGTCCGCTGTTTCTAGGGTATCCGGCCTGCTACTACGGCTTCGGCCTGTTCCTCACGATGTTCCTCGCGGCGATCTTCACGTTCGCCGGGAAGCTGAGCGCCGGGGCGGGCCGCAACGTCCTGCGAATCGTTTCTCTTGCCGGGATCCTCTTCGCGGGATACTTCGTCGTGCAGGAAATCATTCGCTACCGCGCAGGAGGAACGGCCGGCGGGGCGCTGGTTCTGCCCACCTGCGCTTACGGATTGATTTTCTTCACCTTGATCTTCGCCGTGTCGTTCAAACGCGCCGACGCCTAAGAGCGTGTTGAAAAAGGGGACAGGGCCGCTCTGTCCACAATTCTAGCCGCGCGCGAAATCATCAGGGTAGTGCCGGGGACAGAGTAGTCTGTCCCCTTTTTCGACAAGGGCCTAAGCCGCTTCCAGCGCCTGCTCGAAGTCCTCGGCCAGATCACGCCAGTCTTCGATTCCGATCGAGACGCGGACCTGCCCGTCGGTGACGCCGGCTTCGGCGAACTGCGCTTCCGTAAAGCCGGAATGCGTGGTCGTCTTAGGATGGCAGACCAGCGTCTCCACGCCACCGAGGGAAACTGCATTGCGCGCGATCTTCAGGTTGCGCAGGAACTCGAATGCCGCGGGCTTTCCCCCGCGCAGTTCAAGCGAAAACATGGCGCCCGGATAATCGCATTGCGCCCTGAAAATGCGAATCTGCTCCGGATCGTCAAACAAGGTGGGATATAGCACCTTCTTTATCTTGGGATGCCCGGCGAGCCTTTCCGCCACGCGCTGTGCGTTCTTGCTCTGGCGGTTCATGCGCAGGCCGACAGTGGGCAGACGGCTATTGAGCATCCAGCATTCGTCGGGTTGAAGAATATTGCCGAACAGGCTGCGCAGCGAGCGCATCTTGCGGACCAGTTCCGGATCGCGGGCGAGCGCCACGCCGCCGATCAGATCGCTGAACCCGGACAGATACTTGGTGGCCGAATACAGCGCAATATCCGCGTCCAGGTTCAGAGGATGCTGGAACGCCGGGCCCAGCAGCGTATTGTCCACCATGACGATGGGCTTTTGAGCTGCCGCCGATGCCGCTGTCCTGGCGGCCCGCCGAATATCGGTCATGACGATGGTGGGATTCGAGGGCGTCTCGATCAACACAACGCGCAAATTCTTCGCCGCGCCCAGAAGCTCATCGATGCGGTCGGCTTGGCCGGCCGGCATGGGGATTCCCGACACGCCCCAGGCGGAAAGAAATGACTCGATCAGTTTCTGCGTGCCGCCGTAGATCGGCACGGTGTAGGCGATGGTATCTCCAGGACGCACAAAACTGAACAGAGCGGTCATGATGGCCGCCATTCCGGAATTGAACACCAGGGCAGCTTGCGCGCCGGCTTCGAGCGGCACGATCTGGTCCTCCAGAATCTCGGCGTTCGGATGATTGAACCGGGAATAGACCAGGTCCACTTGCTCGCCGGGCTCCGCGACGGCACGCCCCGCCATCAGGTCGAACGCGCGTTCGGCGGCTTCAGGACTGGAGAACACATAGGTCGAACTGCGGAACACCGCGGGCCGCGCGGATCCGACCGAAAGGCTTGGATCGAAGCCGCGAGTCAGTACTTCGGTGGAAGAACGCAACAGCGATTTGGGATCTGCCATGCCTCGATTCTACGCCCATTCAATCGGAGGTGGATCAAGAAATGGATCGCGTCAAAAGTTCGAGGATTCGAGACTGTTCTTGATCGCCAGCGCAGGGTCGACGGACGCTGCGCGGCGGGCTGGGAAAAAACCGGCTGCTGAGCCGATGATGAGGAGAGTAAGAGTCGCGCACACGAAGGTCAGAGGGTCCGATGGCGCCAGGCCGAACAAACGGCTGCGCAGCAACCGTGCCGCGGCCAGCGCCGCCGGTACGCCCAGCATCGCTCCGGCCGCGAGCAGGAGTAGCGTCTCCCGCTGGATAAGCCACAAAACATCGCGCCGCTTGGCGCCGAGGGCCATGCGGATTCCGATTTCGGCCGTTCGCCGCGTCACGCCGAACGCGACGATCCCGTAGATGCCGATCGCGCTCAGAACCAACGCCAGCAGGGCAAAGAAAGTTGCCAACGTGGCGAACATGCGATCCTGCCTCGACTGTTCCCGCACAACCTGAGGCAGCGTTCTGGCCGCGCCGATGGTGGTTTCGCTGTCCATGGCCAGGACCTGGCGGCGGACCGAAGACATCGCGGCGGCCGGCGGAATCGCGGTGCGAACGTGCAGGACGTAGGAGTTTCCTTCCAGCTTCTGCCAAAGCGGGTAGTAGGCCATCGGCTCGATTCTTTCGCGGATCGACCCGTACTTCGCATCCTCCACGACGGCGACGATTTCGTACCGCTGCGCATCCCGGTTGGAATCACTGAAGCGCTTGCCGATAGGGTTCTGGTTAGGGAAAAATCGCTGCGCGAAGGTCCGGTTGACGATGACCACGCCGGGAGAACCGGGATGGTCTTGGTCACCGAACTCGCGGCCGGCGACGAGAGGAATGCCGACCGTCGCGAAAAACCCTGGACTGACCAAGTTCATCGACACCTTCGCGTCCAGCAACTGGCCTTCGGAGCGGTTCAGCCAGACAACCTGGTTCCAGCCGCCATTGCCGAACGCGGCGTTCCCGGCCAGCGAAGCGCTCTGTACTCCGGGCAGTGCCGATACGCGCGAGAGAAGGGCCTGCCAGAACTCCTGCCGCGCCTGAGGTGGCTTGCGCGGCGAGCCAACGTCCACCAGAAGGAGGTTGTCGCGCGCCAGACCGAGGTCGGCCGAGCCGAGATTCGATAAGCTGCGCGCGAATAGGCCCGCGCCCGTCAATAATACCAGGGAAAAGCCGATTTGAAGCGCCAGCGCGGCCTTGGCGACGGGGAGATTCGACGTGCCCCGGCGGACGATTGCGGTCGCGCGGATCGCCGGCGTCAGCCCGAACAACACCGCGGTCGCCAGGGACAGGGCCAAGGCGAAGCCCAGCACGCGAAGATCGAGCCGGTAATGGAGCGCGATTTCATCCTCCGCCAAAAATCCCAGCATCAGACGATGCCCCCAGGAGGCGATCACCACTCCGGCTACGCCGCCAGCCAGACCCAGCAGCAGATTCTCCGTCATCAGCTGGCGCACCAGCCTCCCGCGCCCCGCGCCCAGCGCGAGCCGGATGCCGATTTCCTTCGAGCGGCTGGCGCTGCGCGCCGTCAGCAGATTGGCGAGATTCGCGCAGGCGATCAGAATGACCAGGGCGGTGAGTCCAATCGGAATTTTCAGTGTGCCGGAGTAATCCCAGTAGGTCCATCGGAGTGTGGAAGTACCGTCGGCGGCGCGATTCAGCAGCAGTCTTTGCGAGAGAAACTCCTTGCGCTGGCGCTCTGGCCAGCTTTCGAGCCCGCGTTGTTGCTCCAGAACCCGGTGGAACAGTGGTTCCAGTTGCGCGCGCGCCTGCGCTACCGATACGCCCGGCCGGAGGCGTCCCAGGATCCAGAGGTCGCCCGGATGGGGGTCGGCGGCCAGCGGAATCCACAAATCGGGCACATTTCCACGATCGACGCCGATGAAGCCGGGAGGCATGATGCCGGCAATGGTGTAGCGCTCACCGGATAGACAGATGCCCGAGCCCAGGATGGAAGGATCTCTTCCAAACTGCCGGCTCCAGAACGCATCGCTGATGACAACTACATGGTTCGCCGCTCCCCGCTGGTCGTCGCCGGGGCCGATGGCGCGGCCGAGCAGCGGCGGAACACCGAGCGCGGGAAAGTAGGAGCCGGATACGGCGTGTATCCTGGCCTGCTCCGACGAATCTCCAGCCCGCAGGGCAAGATCGGATCCTTGCAGCGCGAAAACTGCGGAGAGAACAGTGTGGTCGCCGCGAAGAACCTCGAAGAATTCATGCGGAAGGTTCGTGAACATCGAGGTCGGCGCGGCGCTGACGAACTCCACCAGATCCTCGGGGTGGGCCACCGGCAGGGCACGGAGCAGCATCGCGTCCGTCAGGCTGAAAAGGGCCGTTCCCGCTCCAATGCTGAGCGCCATCGACAGAATCGCGATCGCCGCGAATCCCGGAGACCTCGCCAGCATGCGGATCGCGAACCACACGTCTCGCAGCATGGCTCCACTCTATACCAATCCGGCCGATTCGGCCCGCCAGCCGTGTTATTCTCGATAACCTGGAGGACCGGAATATGAGCGAAGTGCGGGTCTTGGTCGGTACGCGCAAGGGCGCGTTCATTCTTTCGTCCGATGGCAAGCGCGAGAAATGGGATGTGAGCGGACCCCATTTCGCGGGTTGGGAGATGTATCACGTGAAGGGCTCGCCGGTCGACCCGAACCGCATCTACGCGTCGCAGTCGAGCGGTTGGTTCGGGCAGGTGATGCAGCGCTCGTCTGACGGCGGTAAGACGTGGGAGACGGTGGGAAACAAGTTCGCGTACGAAGGTGTCGCGGGCACGCATCAGTGGTACGACGGCACGCCGCATCCGTGGGAATTCAAGCGTGTCTGGCATCTGGAACCTTCGTTGACCGATCCGGACACCGTGTACGCAGGTGTCGAGGATGCGGCGATTTTCCGCACGACCGACGGCGGGATGAACTGGACCGAGCTGCCTGGCCTGAGAGGGCACGGTTCGGGTCCGCGCTGGCAGCCTGGCGCGGGAGGAATGTGCCTGCACACCATCATCCTGGACCCAAGCGATCCCAAGAGGATCTTCATCGCGATCTCGGCCGCGGGGGCGTTCCGGACCGATGATGGCGGAGAGTCGTGGAAGCCGATTAACAAGGGTCTCTTCTCGGAGTACATTCCCGAGCCGGCGGCCGAAGTCGGCCACTGCGTGCACCACATCGCGATGAATCCGTCGCGCTCGAAGGTGCTCTTCATGCAGAAGCACTGGGATGTGATGCGCAGCGACGACGCGGGCGAATCGTGGACCGAGGTCAGCGGCAATCTGCCGACGGATTTTGGCTTCGTGATTGACGTCCATTCGCATGAGCCGGAAACAGTCTACGTCGTGCCGATCAAGAGCGACCGGGAGCACTATGTTCCCGACGGAAAATTGCGCGTGTTTCGCAGCAAGACCGGCGGAAACGAGTGGGAGCCACTGTCGAAGGGCTTGCCGCAGGAGAATTGTTATGTCAACGTGCTGCGCGACGCGATGGCCGTGGACTCGCTCGATTCCTGCGGCGTGTACTTCGGCACGACGGGCGGCCAGGTATACGCCTCCGCCGATGGCGGCGATTCCTGGGCTCCGATTGTGAGGGACCTCCCGGCTGTGCTCTCAGTCGAGGTCCAGACGCTCAAGTGATTCGCGTTGTTTTGCCGGCACATCTGCGGACGCTGGCGCGCGTCGATGGCGAAGTTCTCCTCGAGATCGAAGGCGACGCGACCATCCAAGCGATTCTGGATGCGCTGGAGGTTCGTTACCCGATGCTCAAGGGGACGATCCGGGATCAACTCACTGGCGAGCGGCGGCCGTTCCTTCGCTTTTTCGCCTGCGAAGAAGACTGGTCGCACGGAGCGATGGAGCGGAGTCTTCCGGACAAGGTCGTTCGCGGCGAGGAGCCGCTGATCGTGCTGGGAGCCATCGCCGGCGGGTAATGGCTCACGGGGTTTGCCGCGAATGCGATTTCGTTTGAAATCTTCTGTTTGAAGATTTCAGCCGCGCGAGGGGCCTTCCGCGGCAATTATTCTGGGCACGCTTGGAGGCAAGGCGGATGCTCAGTTTAAGACGATCGGCGGTGATTCTGACGGCGGCAGCGATGATGCAGGCGCAGCCGGCTCTGACGACGATCCGGGATATTCTCTATCGCGCGGACGGCACGCGCTTCAACGGCGAGATTTTTATCAGCTGGAACGCGTTTCAAGCGGGCGATACGTCGAATATCGCTACGGCTCAGGTGAAGCTCCCGATCGTCAACGGCGTTCTGAGCGTGCAACTGGTGCCTACCACCACGGCGTCCGTTGGAGCGAATTATCAAATCACGTACAACGGCGCGGGCGTGTACCAGTTCAGCCAGACGTGGGCCGTTCCGCCGAGCTCCGTCCCGCTGCGGGTGGCCGATGTGCTGGTGTCGACCGGAACGGTCGTCGGCGGCGGCGCCGGGTCGATTACGTCGCAGCCCATTCAAATTTCCGACGTCGTTGGTTTGACGAATGCCCTGGCGTTGGTCCCGCAGAAAGGCGTCGCCTATGCTCTGGGCCGCGCGGCGGTGATCAACAATTCCGGGCAGATCGACGGCGCGGCGGGCAATTTGGGCGATTGCGTCCGGGTGGACGGAAGCTCGGGTCCCTGCGGCGGTAACGGAGGCGGACTTCTGCCGCTTTATGCCGACGGCGAGGTTCCCTCCGGCGCGATCAACGGGCTGAACACGACTTTCACACTGGCCAGTACGCCCTCGCCGTCGAACAGCCTGATGCTCTACGTCAATGGGCTGCTGATGCACCAGGGACTGGATTACACCATCGCGGGGTCGACCATCACGTTTGCCCTCGCGTCGACGCCGCAGACGAGCGATGTTCTGCTGGCCAGCTATCGGTATGCGAATCCGAACAATCCGCTCGGATCGCTGACGGCGCCGCAAGTGGTGTGCAGCGCGGTGGGAACGTCCACGTCGAATGCGGCATCCACCACACTGGGAACGTGCACGCTCCCAGCCGGTTTGCTTGGCTCTGGCGACCGGATTGAGGTGCGATATCACTTTCGGCATAGCGGGACAAGCACAGCGTTCACGCCGCAGGTGGTGTGGGGAGGCACCCCGGTCCTATCGCGCACAGGTTCGGCGTCAGATACGGCACTGGCGGGACGATTGGAGTTTTCCATCGAGGCGGGAGCGCAACCTTGGAGCAGTCAAAGCTTCGGCAGCGTGCTGCCGCTGGTAACGGCTTTGGGGGTGGCAAGCGTCGATATTACCCAGAATTTGACGATTATTTTCCTCGGACAGATGTCAAATGTTACTACGGACGCGTTAGAGCTAAGCAATTACACGGTGGTCCGGTACCCTGGACAAATAAATCCCTAAGGTAAACTACGGAGTGTAGCCTATGAAAGACTCTAGCCTGTGTTAATAGGGTATTCACCCAGATCCGCGCTACGGTGAATTAGTTCTTGTGTATCGGCAATGGTTCCTGCAATATAGAAGCTGAAGGGCACGCCCTATGGTTAAACTCTATTGCGCAGCTGCTCGAATCTGGAGGGATGTTCGGGGCCAGGACATGATCGAGTATTCACTGCTCGCCGCAGCGGTCGCCGTGGTCGTGTACGGCTTCCTGCCGTCAACGGTGATGCCGTCGATCAGTACGATTTTCTCGAAGGTCGTGTCCGGTTTCAACGCCAGCTAGCGGCGATTTTACTGCAAATATTTTTTGAGGTCCGGATTTACCTGGGCCTGGACTTCCTGCGTGTTCAAATTTTCCTTGTCAATTAACTTTGGAGCAAGGGCGTTCATTTTCTGAACTTGTTTTCCATCCAGTTTATCCACCGCAAGGCGTAGCGCCTCGGCTCCCATCTTGAACGGATTCTGAACCACCAGTCCTTCGATCACGCCGTTCTTGACGTCGTCCAGCAGGCTGGGGCTCCAGTCGAAGCCTACCATTTTGACCCTGGATTTGCGATCGCGCAAAGCCTGCGCGAATCCCATGGAACTGGATTCATTGGAAGCGAACACGCCATCGAGATCGGGATGCGCGGTGAGGATATTTTCCGCTTTGGTGAGTGACGTTGCTACTTCGGCGTTTCCGAACTGTTTCTCCACGATCTCGATGCCCGGCTGATTCTTCTTCATGAAGTCCTCGAAACCCGACTCGCGGGCAACGGTCGAGGCAGAGCCCGGCATGTTCGCCAGGATCGCTACCTTGCCCTTGCCGCCGAGGATCTTCGCCAGCCGCTCGGCTCCCATTTCGCCGGCGTGGTAATTGTCAGTGGCTACCTGCGCGACAAACTTATCCGTATCGATCCCGGAATCGAAAATAATCACGGGAATTGACTCGGCTGCGGCGCGCTCCACAACGCCGACCATCGCCTTGCTGTCGATTGGGGCCAGCACGATGGCGTCGACGCGACGGTTGATCATCGCGTCGACCACCTTCAGCTGTCCGGTGTAATCCGTTTCCGAGGCAGGGCCATTCCAGATAATCTCCGCGCCGGTTTCGCGGCTGGTGGAGACCGCACCGGCATGCACGCTCTGCCAGAACAGATGCGCGTTTCCTTTCGGAATGACAGCGATCACTCTCTTCTTTTCCCGGTTGCAGGCCGGCAGCGCCAGCAGGGACACGGCTAGAGAGAATACGGCGAGCTTCTTCATCGGAGCCTCGGGGAGAAAAGGGGACAGACCGCTCTGTCCACGTCAAGGGCTGCGGTAGGCGGCAGGAGTTGTCCGCCTTGGGACAGAGAAGTCTGTCCCCTTTTTTCGCGACAGGGCATGCCTACTTCGTGATGACGCCGCAAGCGATGCGGTCCCCGGCGTTGCCTGCCGGATCCGTCTTCATGTCGTCGGCCTTGGCGTGGATCATCAGTGAGGTGCCGCCGTTCGAGAAGATCGAGTGGTCGCCGTCGCCCATGTTGACGCCGTTATTCGTAACGGTGGCCTTGGCCTTGCCCTTGGAGTCGACGGTGAAGTTCTGCATATCGCCCGCGTGGTGGCCGGCCGGATTGTCGAAGCCATGCTGTTTCTTATCGGGGTTGAAGTGGCCTCCGGCGGAGGTGAAGGGCGCTTCGCACTTGGGGTTCTGGTGGATATGGATGGCGTGCTCGCCCGGAGGCAGGTTCATGAGGTTCAGCTTGATGGAGACGCCGTCGCCCTTGATCGGGGAAATCACGGCTTTGCCGACGCTTTCTCCCTTCGCGTTCTTCAACTCAACCGTGGTGGATTTGGAGGCAGCAAAGGCCGCGCCAGCGAACAGGGCGGCGGAGCAAATGGTTCGGAGGATGGAAGTCGACATGGGACTAGTCTACAAGAAGCCGGGAGCCGGTAGCCAGGAGCCAGAAGGCTTCTTGTTATCCTGATGGTTTGCATGTTCAGATTTGAGACTGCAGGGGAATCCCACGGGGAGTGCCTGGTGGCGACGGTGACGGGTCTGCCCGCGGGCATTCCGGTTTCGCCTGCGGCCATCGACCGCGAACTGTGGCGGCGCCAGCAGGGCTATGGGCGGGGCGGCCGGATGAAGATCGAAACCGACCAGGCGCATATCGTCAGCGGCATGCGTCATTCGAAGACCATCGGATCGCCCGTGGCGATGATCATCGCGAATAAGGACTGGAGAAATTGGACTGAATCGCTGCCGGTGGAGGACTACGCGGGCAGCGAGGAGAAGAAAAAAGCGGTGACGCGGCCGAGGCCGGGCCATGCCGATCTGGCAGGCGCGATCAAGTACGATTTCCCGGACGCGCGGTACGTGTTAGAGCGTGCGAGCGCGCGGGAAACGGCGGCTCGCGTGGCCGTTGGCGCACTGGCGAAGGCTCTCTTGGCCGAACTGGGCATCGAGGTCTTGAGCCACGTGATCGCGGTGGGCGAGGCCAGGCTCCATCGTTCCGCGGCATGGGAAGAACTGGTCGCGCTGAGCAAGAAGGACGAGGTTCTGCTGGGCTGCGTCGACGCCGAAGCCGAGCAGCGCATGAAAGCCGTGGTGGACGAGGCGTATCGCACCGGCGATACGGTGGGCGGCGTGTTTGAGGTGGTCGCGCACGGTGTGCCAGCGGGGCTGGGCTCGCACGTGACGTGGGATACGAGGCTCGACGGGAGGCTGGCGCAGGCGATCGTGTCGATGCAGGCCGTGAAGGGCGTGGAGGTCGGCTTCGCTGCCGATGGCGCATCGTCGTTCGGGTCGAAGGTGCAGGACACGATCCATTACGACAAGGGCGAGCGGCAGTTTCATCGGGGCGCGAATCGCGCGGGCGGCCTGGAAGGCGGCATGACCAACGGCCAGGACATCATCGTGCGTGGAATGCTGAAGCCAATTTCGACCCTGCGGCGGCCGCTTGAGAGCGTGGACCTGACCACGCGCGAGCCCGCGCTCGCGGCCTATGAGCGCAGCGACGTGGCCGTGGTTCCCGCGGCGGGCGTGATCGGCGAGGCGATGGTGGCGATCGTTCTGGCCGGCGCGGCCATCGAAAAGTTCGGCGGCGATTCTCTGCGCGAGATGAAGCGGAATTACGAAGGATATCTGGAACAGGTGAAGAACTACTGATGATTCATCCCATCACAAAGTACGGACAGCCGGTGCTGGAAACGCCCGCCGAGTCCGTCACGGAATTCGATACTCCGGAACTGCACAAGCTGGTGGAGGATATGTTCGAGTCGATGTACGCGGCGCGCGGTGTGGGTCTGGCCGCGACGCAGATCGGCATCGGCAAGCGGATCGCGGTCATCGACGTCTCGACGGGCGAGGATCCCGAGCAGAGGATCGTGCTGATCAATCCGGAGATCGTCGCCAGGGAAGGCTCGCAGACGGGCGAAGAAGGTTGCCTCAGCATCCCCACGTTCCGCGAGCCGGTCACGCGGGCGCAAAGGGTAACAGTTCGCGCCAAGGACGTCAAGGGCAACGAGTTTGAGTTGACCGGCGAGGATCTCCTGGCCCGTGCCTTTCAGCACGAAACCGATCATCTGAACGGGACGCTGTACATCAGCCATGTGAGCCCGCTAAAGAGGGATCTGATCCGGCGGAAAATTCGCAAATTGCAAAAAGCCGGCGAGTGGGGATGAAGCTCGTTTACCTGGGGACACCGGAGTTCGCGGTGCCGACGCTCGAACGAATTGTCGCGGCGGGGCATGAGGTTACGGCGGTCTATACGCAGCCGGATCGTCCCAAGGGCCGCGGGCAGAAGGACACCATGCCTCCGGTGAAGGTAGCGGCGCTGGAGTTGGGGTTGAAGGTGCATCAACCGGAGCGGGTCAGGCGTCCGGAAGTTGTGGACGAACTGCGCGGGCTTGCGCCCGAGGCGATGGTGGTGGTGGGCTACGGGCAGATCATTCCGCAATCGATTCTGGACATTCCGCCGCAGGGGATCATCAACGTGCATGCGTCGCTGCTGCCGAAGTATCGCGGCGCCGCGCCGATCCAGTGGGCCATTGCGCGGGGAGAGACGAAGACCGGCGTAACGACGATGAAGATCGACGCGGGGCTCGACACGGGCGATATGCTCTTGAAATGGGAAACCGGGATCGGCCCGGAGGAGACTGCGGTGGAGTTGAGCGCCCGCCTGGCTCCGGCTGGCGCGGACCTGCTGGTGCGGACACTGGCCGAATTCAAGACCATCGTGCCGGAGCCGCAAAACGACGCCGAAGCGACGCTGGCACCGATTCTCAAGCGCGAGGACGGGCACATCGACTGGAAGATGCCCGGCCGTGAGATCCTGAATCGCGTCCGCGGATTTCAACCGTGGCCGGGAGCGTACGGATTCCTCAGGGGGCGGAGATTTCACGTCTGGCGGGGCGCGATGGCGGAACATGAACTGGCTGCCGGGCGTATTTTGATTGAGGGGAAACGATTGTTCACCGGGTGCGGCGGCGGAGCAATCGAATTGTTGGAGGTCCAAATGGAAGGCAAGAAAAGAATGCCGGCGGCGGCGTTTTTGAACGGGTTTTCGATCGCGGCGGGTGAGGTGCTGGGATGAATCTGCCGCTGGGGTATCGCTACTCCGCGACGTATGCGGGCATCCGGAAGGTGGCCAAGGACGACCTGGCGCTGATCGCATCCGAGACACGAGCCACCGCGGCCGCAGTCTTCACGCAGAATCAGGTAGTGGCCGGGCCCGTCGAGGTCGCGCGACGAAATGTGAAGGCGGCACGCGGGCGCATGCGCGGGATTCTCGTGAACGCCGGCAATGCGAATTGCGCCACGAAGACCAGCCTGCAAGTGGCGGTGGAGACGTCGCGCGCGGCGGCGAAAATGATCGGCGCGAAGGCGGAAGAAGTGCTACCGGCGTCGACGGGCGTCATCGGCGTGGAGTTGGATCCCAAATTGATTCTCGACGCGCTGCCGAGGCTGGTGGCCGGCTTGAGCCCGGACCGTTTCGATGAGGCGGCGCGCGCCATCATGACCACGGATCTGGCCATGAAAACAGCGTTCGCCGAGGTGAAGGGCGCGCGCATCGCGGGAATGACGAAAGGCTCCGGCATGATTCACCCGCGCATGGCGACGACGCTTGGGTTCGTGATGACGGATGCAGTGATCGCGCCGGAGGCCCTGCGGACAGCGCTCAAGAAGGCCTGCGAGAGGACCTACAACCGCATTTCGGTGGATGGCGACACCTCGACCAATGACACGCTGGCCGTGCTGGCCAACGGAGCGTCCGGCGTGCGGCCGCGGGTGACGTCGTTTGAGGCAGCGCTCACGGAGGTGCTGGAATCCCTGGCGCGGCAGATTGTGAAGGACGGCGAGGGTGCGAAAAAACGGGTGACCATTGAAGTAGAGGGCGCCACCAGTGAGCGCACGGCGGAGAAGATTGCGCGCGCGATCGCCAATTCGCCGCTGGTGAAGACGGCCATCGCCGGGTCCGATCCGAACTGGGGCAGAATCCTGAGCGCGGCGGGCAATGCCGGGATCGCGTTCGATCCGAAGCGCATCGACATCGACCTGCAGGGCGTTCCGGTATGCCGCGGCGGACTGGCGGCCGATTTTTCCGAAAATGAGCTAAAAAAGAAGCTCGACGAGGCAGAGTGCGCGGTGAAGTTCACCATTCGAGGGCGAGGGCGCGGCAAGGCGCGCTTCTGGACCTGCGATTTCACCGAGGATTACATCCGCATCAACGCGAGTTACCGGACCTGATATGGGCTCCGCGATCCTGCTGCTGGCCGGAATGCTGGCTCTTGAAGATCCGCCGAAGGACGTGATCGACTTTTTCCGCTCCATGGCAACCGCTCTCGGCAATGCTCACCGCGACGGCTCCGCAGAGGCCTTTCTCGAACACTTCGACACATCGATGCCGGGCTATGCCGAATTCAGCGGCCGCATCGGGGCGATGGCGGCTGTGGGCGAGGTGGGTACGGCGATCGATTTCGTCAATGTGAAGCCCGATGGCGCAAAGATGACGCTCGATCTGGACTGGCTGCTGGAGCCGGAGGGCCAACAGCCCCGGCGCGCCGTGCTGCAATGCACGATCGAGAAGCGCGGGAAAAAGTGGAAGGTCACGTCGCTCGCGCCGTTGGAGTTTTTCAAGCGCGACTAGAGCTTTACAGCGTCGGCGGATGCTCCACGTGCGGTGTATCCCGCGGTTGCATGATCGGGTGGGACGCCAACGCTTGCGCGTCCATGCGTTCCCGCTCTGATTTCTTCAGCCGGTCCCGAAGCACTTCGTTTTCGCGGAGCAGGGAACGGATGGCCAGATAGAAGCGTAGCGCGAGGTCCTTCTTCTTGTCGATCTCGTAGGAGCGACTCACCGCCATCAGGTCGGCCTTCACGCCTTCCATGCTCGGATCATCCGGCACGTCGTCGGCCAGTTCGCCGATCAGGGCTCCCACCAGGTTTGTCACCGCGGATCCGGAGCCCTTCTCCGGAACTATTCCTTGGACAGATAGGCTGCGCATTGCATCATGTACTCGACCCATTGCTTCCCTTTCTCCTTCAAATGGCATCGTTTCACTTTAACCGAAAATAGGGGAAATCAACAGGGCCGGCGCAGGTGAGAATACTGGTACGAGCCCTACGGTTTGGCGGGCGCGGCGACCGCGATGCGCTCGACGTTGATATCCACCGCGACGTCGAAGTAGCCGACCATGGTCTCGTCGGAGTTTTGCTTGCCCCAGCGAACCTCGGCCTTGGGATCGGGATTGCGTGGGTTGGCGGCCGAGTTATCGAACACCGCGGTCCAGATCAGGCGGGTCCCTTTGGATAGCATCTTCGGCGTTTTCATTGGATAGCTCTGTTGCCAGAGAAACTCGAAACTGTCGGCGGCGATGAGCGTCTCCGGCTTAGCGCCAGGCGCGGCGAAGGCCAGGTCAAACGCCTTGCCGCGCAGGTGCATGTGCGGCAGCATCCCGATCAACTGAAGGTCGCGCGGGATCACGGTCGAAATCGTGGCGCGGTAGTCGCCCGTGCCGGGGGGAATGTCGATGGCGCGGTTCTCCAAGGCGAAGGTCAGCACGCGTTTTTCCGGCCGCTCTTTCAAGAAGTTGATGCCGACTGAGGTGCGGTCGCTGGCCGCGATGTTCTTCGCCGTGTAATGAATCTGGAGGACCAGATCGGAACCGGCGGGAATCTTTTTCCCTGTGCCTTCTGGCCAGATGGACGCCGGATTGCCCATGCTGTAGACGGTCAGGATCTGCACGCCAGGCTGCTGAGAGGGGTCGTCGGCAGTGCCTGCCGCGACCATGGTTAACTTCGGAACTTTGCGCAGCCATTCCGATTCCCTGGACCGGACATACAGGATGGCGTGATGCACGACGCCGCGGTCGCCGGGATGAATCTCCACGGCACTGGCCCAACGATCCTCGGCCAGATCCAGCGGAAGGATTACGAACTGGTCCTCGATGTTGGCGTTTGCCGGAACCTCGAAGGTGCGCGGGAGGCTCACCACCACGCTGGGCCCGTCAATCCTCCATTCGTCGGTCCAGGTGAACGGACGTGTCTTTTCTTTCTTGCCTTCCGGCATCCCCGTGTTCACCCAGGTTTCGATGGTGGAGATTTCCTCCCTGGAAAGGCTGTGCTCGGTCGAGTATTGGCCGCAGCACTTGTCCGCGTACCACGGCGGCATCTTGCCGGACTTTACCGTGTCGACGATCTGCTTCGCATAAGGACGAATTTGATCGAGCGTCACCAGAGGCATGGGTGCCATCTGGCCGGGCCGGTGGCAGGGCTGGCAGCGTGCTTGTAAGATGGGCTGCACATCTCTGTTAAACGTCGGCGAAGCGGACGAGCCCGCGAAGGCGGACGCCGTGAGGAACAGGGACACGTGGAGCAGATAGATTTTCGAACGCAAGTACACGAGACGTAGACCGCCGACGTTCGGGTGCAGTGATTTGCCCCGAGGTTACGGAGCCACCCTCCCGCCTTTCATATCCTCCTAGTGTAGCCTGTGACGCACCAAGTTGTCGCAGGGCCGTTGACGCGGAAGTTCACCGGCTCAGAGTCGGTGGCACCCTGGGGGCATCCCGGCGGAAACCTTCCCTTAGCAAAGAGACGCAGGAAAAAGGAAAGGATAGGCTCGTAAGCTCGACGCAAGAGCCCGAGAACAGGATTTTCCAGGACCAAAGGTTGACATCTTGCTCCGAAAATGCTGATTCTCTATTGACTTAACCACAGCGGTGAGGACATACTACTCTAGAGACGAAAGGTTCTATTACTTTCGGACTATTCAGCGGAGACCTTTAAAAATGAAAAGTTCGATGCTCGCCGTCGTGCGAGTTGCGCTTGGATTGCTCCTTGTGACAGGGGCAGCGTTTTCAATTCCTGGTCTGACAAACGGGAATTTTACCGGGGGTAGCTTGGCCGGTTGGAGCACATTGGGGAGCGTATCCGCAGTCGGGACCCAAGGCAACATCGTCCCGGTCAGCGGAAGCTACCAGGCATTGGTCGGCAGCGGCAGTGACGGTAGTGGGGACCTTAAGGGCAAAGCGCGAACGGCCGGCTCCCATGCCGCGCGGCCAAAGCCCGCCGCGCATCCGATCAACCCCAAGACCGGCGATCCGAATTTCCCGGATGTTCCGGAAGCAACGTTGGAAAGCACTTTGGGCTTGGCCCCAGGTGCCATTGGCGTCGCTCTTCCAGATTTGTATACTCCCACCAATGGCTCGGTGATCTATCAAACCTTCGCGGCGACGGCAGGGAACACACTGTCCTTCTATTGGAATTTTGTGTCCAACGAAGTCATTCCGTCGCAGTGGGATGCGGCGCTCTATAGCCTGAAATTTGGATCGAATGCGGCGCAACTGGTCGATCTGGCCGACACGACGCAGAGCTCCGTTGTGAACCAGGATCCAGGCGTGGCCTCGAATTTCGCTGAGATGACAGGCTATAAGCAAACGAGCATTGTCCTGCCTTCGACCGGCACGTACACAATTGCCTTCTATTCGATGCAAACCGGGGACGACAGTGTTGCATCCGCCACGTTTATCAGCAACGTGGCGCTGAATGGGACTTCGCTGCCTCCGACGCCCGCTCCGTCCTCCTGGACTCTCCTCGCGCTCGGTTTAGGCGCCCTGGCGGTTTATTCGGGCGTCCGCCAGTACCTGCGGGCGAACTAAGATCGTCTACGGCAGGGTTTCCTTAAGCAGTGGGTAAACCCTGCCTGAGTATTCGCGGGCTGCCTCTGTGGCCTTAGCTACATCCGAGTTCCCCGTGACCCAGATGGTGACTCTCACAAGGGATGTGTCTGTGCGTCGGTCGCGCAGGGCGTCCGCCATCAGCCAGAACTTGGCGGCCCATTCATTCGCGATGACCCGCCGCGGTGTCTGATACCAGTACAGAACCACGGCCCGTTGGACTCCGTTGGCGATGACATAGCGATTCACGGTGATCGTTCCGGCGCGGGTCGGGATGTCGATCAGGCCGGTCGATTCCGGCACCCAGCCGGACGCAGGCAGGCAGACCTGCGGGGAATGGGGTTGGCTGGTTCCGGCGCGCTGGGACTGGAACCAGGCCACGAACAGATTCGCGAACTGCCCGCCCGGCTGCTTCATGTAATCCAGGTTCATCAGTTCATCGGCGCCGAGTTGCGCCTTGGTGGCGTCGTCAACGGGCTCAACACCGAAGCGATTCCACGCCCCGATCCTGTCAGGGAAGTGTGAAAGATCGGCCTTGGCAGGAGGTTTTTCCACGCTTGCGGCCCAGTGCACGAAGAGCGCCTGTGCGGTTAAGAGCAGTGGGACGAGGATGGTTTTAGGCGCGTCCATGGCCCCACGCATAAACGGAATTGAACAGCCGGTGCACGATGAAGATCAGGATCAGGCAGAGCACGAACACCGCCGCGCCGGCCGCCTCATGCGGAGTTCCCGAATCGAGCGCGGGAACCGCGGCGGAAACCGCGACGCGGACGGCATTGGCCACGATCGCGATCGGCACAGAGGCGAACAATAATAGCCATCGCATCATCGGCTTCACGTCGGCCATATATGCGAACACGACCGCGATAAAGGCAAGCGAGAGAAGATAGCGGACGCCGCTGCACGCCTCGACGACGGAGACGCGATGCCCGCCGACGTCGAGAATCACCCCTTCGCGCACAACCCGGTAGCCGACATGAGCCAGTGTGGATGCTGCCAGGCGGCTAGCCAGCAGTTGCAACGGCAGCGTGGTCTGATTATAGACAATCGCCAGCTTCGGGAGCATGAATAAAGACAGCGCGAAAGGAAATGCCCAGACGCGCAGGAAGGCGAACCCTCCCAGGCACAGCACGACTCCCACGGCCGAAACCAAGAATGCCACGGATGCGGCGAACAGCCCCAGGCCTAGCGATGAGATCGCCTGCGCGGCGGCCGCGCCGAGTAAGAGTGGGAATCCCCAGCCGCTCGGCGATGGAGCCAGCGTCAGCCATCGCGCGCGCTCGCGCCACAATATCCACAAGATGACGAACGGCACGGCGAAACCGTGCGACATGTCTTCATCGTGGGACCACTGGTCAAACATGCCGCGGAGGGTCGGGGCGTAGCAAACCAGGAGAGCCAGCGCGGACAGGCCCGCAATCAGGGCTCTCCTGTTGGCCATGACGAATTACGCCCGAGGAGCGGTGGCACAGAATTTGTCGAACGCCGCGGTAAGCATCCGGGAGATCTCGATCGCCTCGCGCCGCTCGATTTCATGGCGATGGATCATGTGCACCGGCTTGCCGTCCTGAAACAGCGCGATGGAGGGCGATGACGGCGGATAATCCTTCAGCAGTTTGCGTACATGCGCCACGGCCGCTTCATCCCCGCCTGCGAAGACCGTGGCCGTCCTTACTGGTTTCACTGCATGGTTCAGCGCCATGCCGACCGCCGGGCGAGCGCGGCCCGCCGCGCATCCGCAAATCGAATTGACCACCATCATGACTGTGCCTTCCGAGGCGAGGAACTTGTCGACGTCCTCCGGCGTTCGCGTTTCCACCACGCCGAGCCGGGTCAACTCCGCTCGCATGGGAGCAATAAAGTGTTCGGGATATGCCACAAGGGTATTTTAGCAGTTCATTCCGATTTTGCCCCTACGGGAGTCCATATAATAGACGCAGTGATTAAACAGCTGATTCTGTTTGTTCCCCTTCTAGCCTGCGCGCAGACCATTCCCGCGAACCTGCTGTCTGAGACCGTCGCCTACGCCCAGGCCGATCCGCAGCAGGCGATGGACATCATCCGCCCGAAGGAGTCCGGCGTCCATCCGGCGGTTCTCGCCATTCATGGGGGAGGGTTCCGCGCGGGTTCGCGCAAGGGCTACACTAACACTTGCGTGGCTCTGGCCCAGCACGGCTACGTCTGCGCTACGGCCGATTACCGGTTGGCTCCAGCCGCTCCGTTTCCCGCCGCGGTGCACGACGTGAAAGCCGCCGTGCGGTACCTGCGGGCGAATGCGTCGCGGCTGGGGATCGATCCGAACAAGATCGGCGTGATGGGCGGCTCGGCCGGAGGCCACCTGGCGCTGTTTCTGGGCGTGACTGGTAATGTCCCGGAGTTCGAGGGCGACGGCCCCAATCGCGACCAGTCCTCGCGTGTTTCGGTAGTGGTGGATTATTTTGGGCCCTCGGATCTCACGAAATCCTATGGGCGCAGCGTGGATGCGGGTGAAGTTCTGCCGCTGTTTCTGGGCGGGGACGTCTGGCACGCGCGCGCGGCGCATCTGCGCGCCAGCCCTCTAAACTGGGCGACGCCGGACGCCGCTCCGACGCTGGCGATCCAGGGCACGAAAGACCGCTATGTGAACTACGAGCAGTCGGTTTGGATCATCGACCGTCTGCTGGCCTGCGGCGTGGAGGCGGAACTCGAGAGCATCGAAGGCGCCGACCACGGCTTCAAGGGCGCCGACGCCGAGCGGGCCGATAAACGCATGATGGGCTTCTTCGACCGGTACCTCAAGTAAGGGCGTTCTACTGAAATCCGTCATTTCCGCCGATAAGCGGATGACGGATCGCCATGCGCTGCCTTCATTGCGGAAAAAAATTGAGCCTGTTGAAGTTAGCCAAAGGCGACAGCTTCTGTTCTCCGGAGCACTTTGACGCTCACCAGCTGAAGTTGTCCAAGGACGCCTTTGAGCGCCTGATGTCGGTTCCCGATATCGAGGCTCCCAAGGGCCCTCCTTTGCCTCATGCGGATGACCCGGCGGCCCCGCGCGAAGCGACAAACCCGGTCGCATCACCGGTTGCATCACCGGCCACAGCACCGATTACATCACCGGCCACATCACAGGAAACGGACGCCCCCGAGCCGGCGGCGCCCTTACCCTCGCGATCGGTGCTCAGCCCCGCGGCCGCGCCCGCTTCGGTGCTACCCGAGCAGGCCATCGCGCGAATAAAAGCCCTCGATGCACCTCCGGCAGCGCCTTTTGCGCCGCAATTCTTTGCCTCGCTGCCTCCCGTGCCCGCCAAGGTGCTGGGCGAGATCGCGCCCGGAGCCGACGAAGCTCCCCGGCCGGAGCCCGCCATGCCGGCGCTGGACGTCGAGGCAACGTCGTGCATACTGAACCTTTATTGGCGGTTGAATCATCTTCCGTCCGCTCCGGCGGATTGGGCAGCGGGACGCGGCCATGAAATCGAGCCGCAGCATTTTGCCGGCGGGGCCAGCATGCCTCGCTCTGCCTTGGCACCGGATTTCCCCCAGTACGAAGAGGACAAGCACGAGCAGGAACCAGTGAGCGACCTGGCGCCGCTGGTGGAAGCAGGCCCGTTCGTCGACGCAGTGCGCCCCGCCACTAGCGAGCCGATGGTGGCGTTGTTTGGACCCGTAGGTCCTGCAGGACGCGGAGAGCTGTCTCTGCCGGCCGGTCCGCAACCGATCGATCCGCTGCCGGCGGCCGATTTCCGCCTGCCCTTTCTGATTGCTCCTTCGTTCCGCGAACGCCGGTCGAAGGATCCCGGCTTGGACGGTGCCGCCAGCCCCACGCCCCGTGACCAGGATCTCGCTGTGACGTTCGGACCGGTGCAGGGTCCAGCGGATGCCCAGGCCCGAGGGATTTCAAGGGCAGTCACGCTATCTGCGATCGCTCCACCTAAGGCCTCCGATGCGAGGGGCGCTCCGCTTGCGGGCGCGATGGCGTTCTTGGCCTCACGGACCAGTTTGCCGGGATCGAAGACGCACGAGGCTCTTCCAGGCTGGCACGCCGGGAGCGACACCGTTCTTTGGGCGACTGCGCCGCTCGAATTCAGTCCGGCGCCTCTCGCGCCGTGCGAATCGTTGAAGGCCGCGCCCAATTCGCTGCTGTCCCGCTCCGGATTCACGCTTTCCCCGGAGGAGGTCTCGCCGGCGAGGGCCCTGGTCGGCAGGCCGCCCCTTGGCCGCCCGATCGCGCCGAGGCCGGGAATTCGCCGTTCCGCGCACCCCGCGCCAAAGCCGGAGACATCCAGACTGAAGCCGGTTCAGATTGCGGCCCAATCGTCGCCGAAACCCTCTGTCCGCAAGCGAGTTTCGCCGATTCCGGTGCCGGCTCCTTCCCCGCAAGGGCAGACGCCGCTCACCATGGACTTTCCGGTGAGAGCCGTCGCCGGTACCTGCTCACCGCAGCTTTCGACTTTGATCGACTGGGAGATCCTTTCTCCCACGGGCTGGTCTCCCACGAGCTGGAACGGCCGGGCGGCGCATCTCCCGCTGCCGGCGTATATCGCCAGGCCGGCGGCTCTGCCGCGGTTCCCATTGCAGGCGGTGTGCCAAGCGCCGGAGCGCCGCACCGGCACGGCCGCGGTGCTGGAATCCCGGGCGATGACGCGCGTCTCTTTTGCTCAAAATTCGTTGGCGGCCAAGGACACTCTCGCCCCGGAGAAGCGCCCGAAGCCGACCGCGGTGGCCGTCGCTCCGAGGTTCGCCGCCGCGCCGCCGGTCAGCAAGCAGCATCGCCTCGGCGAGGGTGGAATCGCATCCGTGGGAGGCCCGCGCCCGTTCGCGCCCGCTCCCGCAGGCGTCGTAGCGTGGCCCACGGTCTTGCCGCGGCAGGCGGCGATTCTGCCTGTCGCCCCGCTGGCGGTGGCGCATGCAGCAAGCATCGGACTCTGCGCTGCGGCGCTCGCCTGGGAGATGAAGCAACTCTTCTGGCCGGCCTCGGCGCAACTGAAGTTCCTGCCCGTGCGAAAAGGCCCGGTTATGCCGCCGGCGCCGGTTTGGCCGCGATTGGGAGTGCCCCCACGCTGATCGGCGTTCGATGCAAGTTACAAGCAAGATAGCTATGAAGACCTTACGACCTCCCGCCGATACTTATGTAGGACTATTTTCCGGCGGTTGTCCGGGTCCGGGAGGAACATGGAAAACTCGAACATGAATCCAGGGAATACGGCGACGGCGGAACCGGAATCGCCCAATAGCGGCGCGGCGTTACGATCGCTGGCGCTGGCCGTGTCCCTTCACCTCAAGGGAAACCAGGAAGAAGCGCTCAAGGAACTGGACCGCGCCGAGGCGAATGCCACCGGCGACGATGTGGCGGAAATTCAGGCCGCGCGAGGCCATATTTACTCCGAATTGGGTAACTTCGATGCCGCCGCTGCCGCCTTTACCCGGCTGGCGGAACTGCTGCCTGCCGATGCGCAGACGCGTTATCGCCTGGGCTTGTGCTACCAGCACCTGGGCCGCTACGCGGAAGCGCTCGAAAAGTTCCGCACCGCCATTTCCTTGGGCGACCACGAGCTGAAAACGAAGCTCGCCGCGGGTGCCTGCCTGCTTCATCTTAACGATGGAAAGGGCGCCGCCGATATGTTCGACACCGCGCTGGCGCAGTCGACCGAATCCGAAGAAGCGATGTTCGGAAAAGCCGTCGGCCTGCAGCTGCTGTGGGAGTTCGATGAAGCCACCAAGCTGTACGAGCGGGTGCTTGAGAAGAATCCCCAGTCGAACGACTCGCTGGTGAATCTGGTCAGCCTGAACTTGCAGCGCAAAGATTACGAAGCAGCGGCGCAATGGAGCCAGAAACTGCTGGCGAATCAGCCGGATGCGACCGCCGGATTTGTGGGCCTCGCCGCCGCGGCATTTGCCAAGGGCGCCTTTGAGGATGCGGCGGCGTACACCTTAAAGCTCACCCAGCTGGCGCCGGCCGCCTACGATCACTGGTTCAACCTCGGCGTGGCGCTGCAGAGGCTCGGGCGCTTGCCCGAATCGGCGAACGCCTATCAGCGGGCGGGCAACCTGAAGCCGGAAGCGACGTTTGCGCACGTCAATCTTGGCGTGGTGTACCGGGAGATGGAGAATCTGCCGCAGGCGCGTGCGGCCTTCGAACGCGCCGTGCAAGCGGCGCCGGACCGCCCAGATCTGAGGATGGAACTGGCGTCGATTCTGGAGCGCCAGGGCTCGCTGAACGAAGCCGAATCGATCTATGCGAATCTCACCGGGACCAATCCGGACCTGGAGAACGCATGGTTCCGTCTGGGCTATCTGCGCCTCCAGCGAAATGACCTGCCGGGGAGCATCGCGGCGTTCGAGACCTGCCTACAGAAGCGGCCAGACTGGCCGGAAGCCGAAATGAACCTCGGCCTGGCCCACACGCGCAGCCGCCAGTACGATCAGGCGGAGACCGTGTTGACCGGCCTGCTGGATCGCAACCCGAAGTCGGTGGATGCGCTGAATGGCCTGGCCGTGGCATCGCTCGAACGGGCGGACCATCCCAAGGCGCTGAAATACCATCTGGCGCTTCTGGACGCTGGCGAAAAATCGCCGGAGATTTACTATAACGCCGGCTTGCTCTCGCAGGAACTGAACCAGCCGGATAAGGCGGTGGATCTATATCGCTCCGCGCTCGAACTGCGGCCCGAGTTTCCGGAAGCTCTGTCGAACCTCGGGCATGTCCTCCAGACGCTGGGCAAGGCCGACGAGGCTCGCGAGTGCTGGGTGTCGGCGCTCGAAAAGAAGCCGGAACTGGCGCGCGGTTACTTCCTGCGCTAGGGAAAAATCACTTCGTGAAAAGGATCGGGCATCTGGGGATCTCCCCGCTGCCCGATTTTTCTTTTAACGGGCGGCCAGCTCCTGCCGGGCGTCCGCCTCGATTCTCTCCGTAAGCTGCGCGACCGTTTCCCCGGCTTCGTTTTCAATCACCGAAACGCGCGTCTGGGTCTTGATCTCGGACACGGCGCCCTCGATCTCCACCGGGACCAGAGGGTGCGCCAGCCATCCGGCGATCTGCTTGGCTCGCGAGGCGAACTTGGCCTTTGGCGCCTCAAAGACCGTGATCAACTGGTTTGGAGACCAGCGGAAAACCAGGTCGTAAGGGCGGATCGTGGCCGCCAGGCGGTCGCCGAGTTCCTTGGCTATCTGTCCGGAGACGGCGGGTGTGTCGGTCTGCCCGCTGGAAGAATCCTCCCGGGTCCATCCGACGAGGATGACGCAGAAGGGCTTGTGCTTGGCAATTTCGGTGTGCAAACGCCGCTCGGCCGCGGCGCGGTTCGGCAGCCCCGAATCGGCGTCGCTGAAGACCGAAAACGCCGCCTCGGTTCGCCAGGCCTCGATTTCTTCGGCCCGCCGCTGAAATTCATCGATGACGGAGAACTTTTCCGCTCTGGTCCTGCCGGCATAGGACCGCAGGCCGGCCGCGCAGCGGGCAACGGCGCGCCGCAGCTCAGTCTCGTCGTCCACCTGGGCCGATGTTTCCAGATGTTCGGCCAGATCGTCCACGAAGGCTCGTTGCAGGTCCGCGGCGGCCGTCAGCGTATCGCGGGTTTCCAGAAGGTGACTGAGAATCCGCGTCGCCCTTTCGGCGATGGACTGGATCCAGGTGCCGGCGGCGTTGCCGTATTCCAATAGGTCCGTTTCCACCGCCTCGCGGCTCTGTTTCAGTGCCTGCGGGGTGGCTTCGAAACCAAGCCGCCGGGGCAGGCGCAGCAGCCGGTCGCGATAAACGGTGCCGATGGGAGGGCATACCTCCGCCATGCAATTGCCGATGGCGACGACTGTGCTGAGATAGCAGGCGAGCGCGGTTTGTTCGGCTAACTTCCCGTTAACTTCCGGGCTGGGCACTTCGGGCGAGGAACTCATACTGATCCAATAAGATGATCGGCAAGGGAGAGCCTCGATACGCTAGGGTGGAAACCTTACCGGGCCGTTTGAAGAGCCGCGACCATCAGGAGCGGTTATGCGGTTATCATGGACGCGGTTCGGCTGCGCGCGGGGGCTCGGGTTCGCCGGCGGGAAGATTGGGGCGCAGACGTTCCACGCGCCAGGTGACCCTGCCCGCCTGCTCGCGTTCGGTGCGATTAATGCGCAGCTTCGCTTTGCCCAGGTATTCAAGATGCACACGATCGAAGGCCAACCCCGCCGACGCCATCAGCTTCATGTAATCGCCATGGGCCGTTTCATCGGGTGCTTCTGTATAGCCGGAGTCCCAGGTGACGTCCGGCGAAACGCCTCCTGTGGCGCCGCCCGTTCCTCCCCCTGCTCCTCCGCCCCGTCCCGCTGAGCCCTTGAGGGCCATGTAGATCCGGACGCCGTCGACCAGAGGCTGCTGCATATCTTCCGGCTGCCATTGCTGGCCGAAGCGCTGGTAGCGGGCGTTCATGCGATTTTCCAGCTCCATCAAACTGGGGACGGAGCGCTGCGCCGCGACGATGCGATCCCGAATTTCGTAGGCGATCTTTTCGCTGTAAAGATGCGTGTCGTCGCGCAGATAGGTGAGGCTGGTGAACCAGCCGCGCGGGATCCACCAGGCGCGGCCGTTGTTGGCTCCCTGCCGCGTGGTGACCCATGCCGAGTATTCGGAGAACGGCTGCACCCATTCGTGAGACGGATAGCCGTGCGGATTCAGGAACGCGTCCGGCAGCCAGGATTCAAGCAACTGGCGCCGCGTGCGCGATTCGGGATAGACGGGATCGGTTTCGGCCTGCCCCGCAACGACGTCGGCGGCAAGCGAGCCGTGATAGCCCGGATGCAGCATGTTGTTCGGTGTGATCTCGGCGAGCTGGACCGACAAATCCGCGCCGTCGCTATTGGTGATCGGATGCAGAACGACGTTGACTTGCTTGAGCAGCGCGCGCGTGGCATCGTCGGAGATGAGCTGCTCGCCGAGCTTCAGGATGTGGCTGGTGCTCGACACTTCATTGGCGTGCTGGCGCCCGCTATAGACGATAGCGGCCTTGAGCGTCGTTTCCTTGGCCCAGGATTTCAGCAGCGCGGGCGAAGGGAGCATCGCGTCGGCGGCCCACAGGTTCTGTCCGAGGTAGCTGCGTCCCATCCAATATGCGCTGACGCCGGGATTTTCGCTCAATTTCGCCAGGACGGCTGCGTTTTCGCTGGGCGGAATCGGCTCATCCCACTGGACCAGGGGTCCGGGCTTCGCCTTCCTAAAGTCGGCGATCATCGGGCGCTTGAACGCTGGCGCGAGCACGCGCCAGCTTCCGATTTCGCGCGGCGCGGGGCTATCGATCTTTGCCGAAAGCGGCAGAGGCAGTTCGAATTCGACGGCCATGGTCAGCAGGTATGGATACGCCAGTTCGTCCTTATACAGCCCGTTTGACTGCATCAGTTCGAGCCAGTGCATTTGCCCCTTGGCCTGTTCCACCGGGAAAATGCCGCGTTCGACCTGCGCCGTTCCTTCGAGCTTCACCCATTCGTTGTACTGGTCGTCCTTGAAGTCGGCGGGCAGCAGCCAGGTGAGGGACTGCGGGCCGCCGGCGGTGGCGCGAGCCTCGATGAGGCGCGGCTGCATCGCCCCGGTGAGCGCGTAGAAATTCCGCTTTTTCTCGTGATGCTTGCCCTGGGCGTCGGTCCATTTGAGCTCGACCATCGGGTTTGCGGCGGGCTTCGCATAAAACTCGATGTGGACGCGGCCGTCCTTCCCGTCGTCTCCTCCGTCTATGGGCGCATGAACGATGGGAATAATACGGCCGACGTAGGTGACAGCGCGGCCGGCTTCGAGGTCGCCGATCATGTTGGCGAAATTCTCAGTGGAATAAAACGTATCTTCCTGCAGCGCTTCGAGCGAGGAGATGTGCTCCTTGTCGATGCCGAGGTTGTAGTCCGGCTCGCTCATATGGATGTCGATGCGAAGTGTGTCGAAGATCGGCGCGAACTCGGGCCGCAGTTCCCCATGCGATTGCGACATGACGATTTTGAATATTCTGGGTAGCGTCTGGTTCTGATAGTGATCCCAGAATTCCTCGATGTCGGTCTTGATGCGCTGGTCGGTGATGACGCTGGCACCGGCCTCGATGCGCAGCCAGCCCGTATCGACCTCGACTTGCTCATACCGCTTAAACACGCCGTTGTAGGGCTGCATCGCAGTGGCGACCGTGAATTCACGGCGGAGGATCTCCTTACCCGACGCGTCGAGGGCATGGACGCGGTAGGTCGGTCCGCCTTCGTATTCGTCGAGAGTGATTTTCTCCAGAGGGATGTTGAGTTCCTTCGCGAGGGCCTCGTCGACGGGATATAGCTCGTGTACCCAGCGGGCCGGCGAGTACATGACGCGCATGCCAGTGGGGTCTTCATTCTTCTTAAAACCGATTCTGATCGACGCAACGGGCTTGCTCTTGAGCTGCGGCGCGACGTCGTCCATCAGCCAGCTAAAGCCCTGCTTGAAGGCGCACAGGACGGTCACCGACGCCTGATTCCCGAGCATCGCGCGGATCTGTTTCGCCAGCGCGGCCCGCTGCTCGGGGCCTTCGCTTACGCGCGCGACCAGTTTTACGCTGGCCTGTCCCTTCAATTTCGGCAGCGCGGCTTTCACGGCGTTCAGGAGCCTCGTGCCTTCCCAGGGAATCGTCAGGTCCTCCTGAAATGCCGGCTTGCCTTGATGAAACGTATATCCCGGAGCCTGGTAGTGTAATGCGGGTGTGCGCTCACAGCACTGGGTTCCGGCGTGCAGGCTGCCTGTTTCCACTTTCACGGCGGCCTTCAGCTTGCCGCTGACTTCCTTTTGGACAATGTCCTTCAGGCCTTCGTCGGCGATGTCGATAAACACCCTGGCTTCGACGTCGTGCACCGGGCCGTTGATTTCTTCCATCCACTTGTCGAGCCGGTACAGAGCCGCACTGGCTTGGCCGGCGGACGAGCGGAGAGAGAAGAAGCGGTGCAGATCGTAGCGGATTTCTTCGAGCGACAAGTATTCCTTGCCCTGCTCCCAGAGATTTGGCAGATGCGAGGAGAGCAATCCGAGCGCGGCCGATGCGTGGCCGCTGATCAGTACCGCGGGCTGGCGCCCGAACGCTTTATCAACCACGCGAAGCGAGCCTTCGCCGGGCGCGAGAGGCACGCGCGCTGTCTTGTCCTCCTCGAGCGATTTCTTGGTGGCTTCCTTGGCCAGATCGGAGCCATCAACAATCACCGACTTGGTGCGAATGTCCTTCGCCGAGGCGCCTGGGTCAGGCGTCGCCAGCGGCAGGGTGATCCCGGTGGTCTCGAGGCCCATGCGCGCTGCGAGATTCGCCATTGCGATGCCGGCCGCGCCTGCAGGAACGTATAGCTGCGCGTCGAGGTTCGATGGAATGGGCATGCGCGCGGTGCCCCGAAAGAGGCCTCGCATGGTATATAAGGTCGCCAGATCGAGGCGCTGCGGACCGGCCTCGGCATCAGTAGCGGGTGCTGCCCCTGCTGCGGGCGTGGGCGCGGCGTCGCTGGCCATCGGCTTCTCCGATCCGGCAGACACGCCGGAGACAACCATTTCATGCACGGTAGGGAACTTCTTAAGCGCGTCGGCCAGCGCTTCTTTCGTTGAAGAGCCCTCGAAGATTGCGCGCGCAATGCCGGTTTTGCCCTTCAAATATGTCAGGCCGACGGGCGTGGCTTCTACCGCATTGGCCAGCACGCTCAGTTTGTCGCCCGGGACCTTCCAGACATAGGGAAACCGCGACGCGAGTGCTTCTGCCGCGGCGAGCAAGCCTTCGTCATTCGTACCGGCGATGACGATATTTCCGCCATTCGAAAAGACCCCGCCCTCGCCGGGTTGGAGTAGGGAAGCGAATTTCTCCGCCGCCGCCCCGCCGATGAAAATTCTCGGGCCGCTACCGGGATCTGCATTCGCAGGAATGACGACGGGGGGCGTCAAGCCCGTTGTGGCGAAGCCCAGCCGCGCGGCGATGTTGGCGGCCGCTGCGTTCTCCGCCGCCGTTGGATTCGCGGGCACCACCACTTTGCCCGAAATGAAATCAACAATTCCGTCGCCGTTGGTGTCGGTGAGCATCCAGCCCGGAGCGAACGGGTCGAGCAGGTGATCGGCCGCCGGTGGGCTCGCCTGAAACGCCTGATTCGCGGGGACCAGAAACAGCGCGAGCAAGAGCGTGTGGTGCAGGTTTCGAACCTGCGGGCCGATTTTTAGTCGGACCTTGGGCAGGCCGATTTCGAATCGGCCGCAGATTGCAAATCTGCACCACATCCCGTCTTACTCGCCTTTCGGCATCGAGCCGGACATGAACTCCTGGATGTCGTGCTTCAGCTTGGCGTGCGAATCGGAGTCGATGTACAGCATATGGCCCGATTGATAGAAGTCCCAGGTGATCTGCTTGTGCATCTCCGGACTCAGGCCCATGTGGTTAAACGTGTACTCTACGGCGTAGTAAGGCGTGGCCAGATCGTAGTATCCGGCGGCGATCATCACCTTCATGTACGGATTCTTCACCATGGCGTTGCGCAGCATGGAGGTGGTGTCGCCGAACTGGTTGCCCTGGCCGTAATCCCAGGGTTGAATGCCGCCGCTGGTGTAGTAATACATGTCGGTCTTGTAATTCAACTCGTCGCGCATGTACGTTTGGAAGACCGATACAAACGGCGGCGTGATCAGCGAACTCGAAGGATCGTACTCGCTGGTTTCTCCCGTGTTCAGAGCCGACGCGCCATGCAGGCGTCCGTCGTAGCGGCCGATGGTCTCATGTTCATTCCTCAAGAGCTGGCGCGTGAAGTGCCCGACATCCCAGCGGAGATTCGTCTCCTCGAGGTAATGCGCGTCGAGCCCGCTGAGCTTGCTCAACTTCTCGATCACGGCCTTGCGCTCCGCGCCCGTCAGGTCGTCGCCCTTCGCGAGCGCGGCGGCGTATTCGCCCATGGCGAACGCCTCCGCGTCTTTCAGGAAGGCTTGCAGACTCTTTTTCTGATATTCCGGCGCGACCTTCTTGTGATACCAGGCGTCGGCGGCGTACGTCGGGAACTCGAGCTGGTAGACCAGGTCGTCGCTGCGGCTCCAGATGGTTTCCAGGTTCAGCGTGGTGCCGATCAGGATTACGCCGTTGAAGGCGATGCCTCGCTCGACCAGATAACCCGCGAGCCCGGCGGTGCGAAACGTTCCGTAGCTTTCGCCGGCGATGAACAGCGGCGACAGTTCGCGGCTGTTGCGCATGATGTACATGCGCATGAACTCGCCCACGGATTGGATGTCGCCCTGCACGCCGTTCATGCGGCGCGCGACCTCAACGGTCTTGGCGCGGCTGTACCCGGTGCCGACAGGGTCGATAAACACCAAGTCTGTTTGGTCGAGCCAGGTGTCCTGATTGTCGATCATTTTATATGGAGGTGGAGGCATGCTGCCGTTGGGCATCAGCTTTGGGCTGCGCGGGCCCATGCCGCCCATATGCACCCACATCGAAGCCGAGCCGGGTCCGCCATTGAAGCAGAACGTCAGAGGACGCTTGGTGAGCTCGCCCTGGCCGTCGAGCGTGTAGGCCATATAGAAGATGTGCGCCTCGGTTTCGCCGGTGGAGGCGTTCTTCAGCGGCATTTGCGCCACGGTGGCCGTGTAGTTCAGCACCTTGCCGTGGACGGTGACGGAGTGATGCGTCACCACGGGCGTTTCGTCGATGTCGCCGCCGACGGCGGGTCCGGGTCCGGATACGCCTCCGCCGCGTCCACCTCGTCCGCCGGGGGCGGCCTGCGGAGCGGGAGCCGGAGCGGGTGCGGGAGTTGGCGTGGTCGTTTGTTGCGTCTGCGCGGGAGCGGCGGCCGGGCGGGCCTGGCCCTGCGTCTGTTGAGCGAGAAAAAGCGCGAGTAGCGGAGCAATCATTGTTAAATGATATTCCAAAGCGCGGTAAAATTTCGGCAGGAGCATCTGGAGTGATCTTTTGGTCCATCGCCGCGCTTCTGGGCTTGTATGGTCTGCACCGCCTCGCCCGATGGATGGAGGACAAGGGCTGGATCTATTACCAAACGAAGCGCGCGCATCCCGACGCGATGGGCGCAGCGGCCTTGGAGCTGCAGCGCCTGGTGAATCCAGGGGCGAAGCATGTTCTGGAGATCACGCGTCAGCGGCGCTCGGATAAACGGCAGACGGCGGGGCAGCGGCGCGATCCATCCCTGTGAAGCGAGCCTTTCTCATCCTCGGCGGTTCTCTCATCGCCCTCGCCGCCTTCGCCCAGCGCGGACGATTTCAGGCGCCCGATGACGACGAACAGCTCGCGCCCGTGCGCAATGCCGAATTTCACTTCCTGCGCCTCGAATATACCGACCTGCCGCAGTATCATCGCCGCTGGGGATATTCTTCGCGCGACGGTACGGGAGCGGGCTGGTGGCTGGTCGACTGGCCCGCCGCCGACAACCATTTCACCTACGGAATTCAGCGCCTCACGCGCATCGATATCGGCGATCCGCGGCATTTGCGCCTGACCGACGACAAGATCTTCAACTATCCGTGGATCTACGCTACGCAGACAGGCTGGTGGGGATTGAGCGATCAGGAAACGGCCCGTCTGCGCGAATATCTGCTGCGAGGCGGATTTCTGATGACCGACGATTTCTGGGGCCCCGGACGCGAACAGTGGGAAGTCTTCGCCGAGACCATGAATCGCGTATTTCCAGGCAAGGAGATTACCGACCTGGAAGAAACCGATTCCTCCATGCACGTGCTCTACGATATCCGCGAAAAGGATCGGACGTTTATTCCCGGCTCGCGGCATCTCCGTAGCGGCAGAGTCGTGCAGCCTCCCGGAACCAATCCGCGATGGTACGCGCTGCGCGACGACAAGGATCGCATGTTCGTCGCTGTAAACTACAACACCGATATCGGCGACGCCTGGGAGTTCGCCGACGTGCCGTATTATCCCGAGCAGATGACCACGCTCGCCTACCGCTATGGGATCAACTACATCATCTACGCGATGACGCACTAGAGTGGCCTGTCGTGGCGCACGCGCCGACGCGTGCCGCATCGACACTCATGTCGATGCCTGCCTTCACCAGGTGTCGAGACGAGTCTCGACGCGGCACGCACGAGTGCGCGCGCCACGCGTGTGACCGTGTCGCGGACCGAGCTGGCGTTAGGCGACAATGAAAAAGATGATCCGCCGAAGCATTCTGCTCACATCCGTCGCTCTGCTCGCGCTCGCTCAGGGGGTGGATTGGAAGAAAGTCACCGAGCTGAACGGAGTCGATTTTTCAGGACTGTCGCCCGCGCAGCGGACCTCCGTGCTGAACGTGCTCCGCGTTGAGCCATGCGCCTGCGGCTGCGCGATGAAGGTGGCTGAGTGCCGGGTGAAGGATCCTGCCTGCGGCGTCAGCCGGCGTTTGGCCTCATTTGCCGTGCGCGATGCTTCCTCGGGAAAACCGGAAGCGGCCATTCGAGCCGATCTGGATAAGTACGCGAAGGAACCCCCGCCGCTGCTGGATCCGCCGATCAAATTGAACATTGCCGGGGCTCCGTTTAGAGGGCCGGAGAACGCCAAGGTGACCATCGTCGAGTTTTCCGATTTCCAATGCCCCTACTGCGCGAAAGCTGCGGTGGAGGCGGCTCTGGTAGTCCAGAAATTCCCCACGCAGGTGAAGCTGGTGTTCAAGCAGTTCCCGCTGGAGGATCATTCGCAGGCCGCTCTGGCAGCCGAAGCGTCTCTGGCCGCGCAGGCGCAGGGTAAATTCTGGCCGTTGCACGATAAGATGTACGCCAATTTCCGCACCATCAACCGCGTGCGGATTCTGGGTTGGGCGGCGGACGTGGGGCTCGATCTGAACAGCTTCCGCGCCGATCTGGATAGCCATAAATACGCCGCGCGCGTTCATGCCGAGGAGCAGGAGGGCGAGGTGGCGGGGGTGGAGGGCACGCCGACGTTTTACATCAACGGAAAGCGGTTTAACGGCGTTTTCGAGGCAAAGGCGGTGGCTCCGATCATCCTCGACGAGATGAAGAAATAAAACCGCGACCACGGGAGCGGTCAGGCGCCGGCGGAACCAAAATTCTCCCAGCGGTGTCTAAAGCCCCATGCGCGATGTCACCTTTGCCTTCCGTCAATTCTCCAGGACCCCTGGCTTTGCGTTCCTCGCCGTGCTTTGCCTGGGCCTCGGCATCGGCGTCAACGCGTCGATCTTCAGCGTCCTGAATGCCCTGTTTCTAAGGCCGATGCCCGTGTCCGCGCCGGATCGTCTGGTCGTCTTCAGTCGCGGGGGAGGGCCGCTGATTTCCTACCCCGACTTCCGCGACTTTCGCGAACGCACCACGACGCTGGAAGGCGCGGCGGCGTCGCTGCCGGAGGAATCGAGCCTCGATTTTGACGGCGTGGCGAATAACGCCGGAGCCGAGGCAGTGTCGCTCGACTATCCCAAGGTCGTCGGCGTGCGTCCGTTCCTCGGCCGCTGGTTCCTGAGCGAGGACGAAGAGGCCTGCGTGATCAGCTATCGGGCGTGGCAACGTTTTTTCGCTGGCGATCCGGGCGTGCTCGGCAAACGCGTCCGGTCCGAATCGCAGTGGTACACCGTTGTGGGCGTCGCACCGAAGGAGTTCGAGGGGACGTACCTGCCCATGAGTATGGACCTGTGGGTGCCGCTCGAGCGTTGGAAGAAGCAATATGCGGGAACGGCGGATCGCATGGAGGATCGCGGGCGGCCATCGGTGTTTATATTTGGCCGAATGAAGGCCGGCGTCACGCCGGGGCAGGTGGCGGCGGAGATGAATGCCATCGCGACCCAGCTTCCACGGACTGATACGAAGCCGCAGCCGGTCGTGGTCGAACAGGTGCGCGGCGTGCCGGGTTCGAACACCCGCCACAATGCGGCACCCATCGCCATCGTGCTGATGACGGTCGTCGGCGTGATCCTGCTGATCGCCTGCGTCAACGTCGGCAACCTGTTGCTGGCCAGAGGCGCAGCCCGCCGGCGCGAAATCTCCGTGCGGATCGCCATCGGCGCGGGGCGTGTCCGGCTGTTACGGCAATTGCTGACGGAGAGCCTGCTGCTTGCGGTTGCCGGAGGCCTCGCGGGGCTCGTCATGGGTTACTGGACGAACCGGTTCCTGGAATACTTGCTGGCGTCCGGGCCGTATGAATCGGTGCGGCTGGCTCTGTCGGCTGACGCGCGCGTGCTCGGCTTCACCGCGCTGCTATCGATCGCTACGACGCTGTTTTTCGGCTTGGCCCCGGCGTGGCGCTCGAGCCGAGTGGATGTTCTGGCCGGGCTGAAGGGCTCGGCTCCACAGACAGCGCGATTCGGCCTGCGGCGCGTGTCCTTGGTCGCGCAGGTCTCGCTCTCGCTCGTCCTGCTGCTCACCGCGGGGCTGTTTCTGCGCGTCCTCGGCCAATTTCACACGGCCGACCCGGGCTTCGCCGTGCAGAGCCGTCTGTACGTGACGACCTACGTCTCCGCGCCGGAGTTCACGCCAGAGACATCGCGCGCCTTCTATGACGCGGCGCTTGAGAAACTGCGCGCCTTGCCCGGCGTCCGCAGCGCGGCCATTACCAACATCCTGCCGTTGACGCCCCTGGCCCCAGGATGCGCCGCGCTTCACGAGCACGATTCCATTGCCGCGACTTCCAGCGCGATCGACCCCGGTTTTCTCGATGCGATGCGAACTCCTCTCGTCGCCGGACGCAACTTCAACGCCGTGGAACCGCAGCCGGTGGTGATCGTGAATCAGGCGATGGCGAAACGGCTCTGGCCGGGCGAGAGCGCCGTCGGCAAGCGGGTACAACTCGGCTGCCGCAAGCCGGAGACGGCGGAGGTGGTCGGCATCGCCACCGATCTGCGCTTCGTCTCGGTGGGCGAGCCGGCCAAGCCGCACGCGTACCGTCCGTTTTCGCGGAACTCCGACGGAACGCAGACGATCCTCGTCGAGACGGCGTCTGATCCAGGCGCGATGGCGGAGACGGTTCGCAAAGCCATCGTCGCGACGAACGCCGCTGCGCGCGTGTATCAGGTGCGGACGCTCGCCGATTGGGTCGACAAATCGTATTGGCAGGTGCGCTGGGAAGTGAGCGTGCTCGGCGCGTTCGCCGCGCTGGCGATGGTGCTGGCCGCAGTTGGATTGTACGGGATGATCTCCTACCACGTGACGTTGAAGCGGCGAGAGATCGGCATCCGCATCGCGGTCGGCGCGCAGGCGGGCGACGTGTTCCGGCTCATCCTGCGGCAGGGATTGGCGCTCACGCTTACGGGCATCGCCATCGGGCTGGTGCTGTCAGCCGCCATCGCGCGGCTGATGGCGAAGCTGCTGTATGGCATCAGCCCAATGGATCCGGCGACGTACATTTCCGTGTCACTCGCCTGGCTGCTGGTCGCGGCGGCGGCGTGCTATATGCCCGCCAGGCGGGCGGCTGGAGTGGACCCGACGGAGAGTCTGCGGGAGGAGTAGGCGTTGGAGTTAAGGCCTATCCAGCATCGATGGACCTAGCGCCGCATCTCCCTAGGATCGTTGCGGTTGCATCGAGCGGCCCGGTGAGTCGAGTCGAGTCTGTCGCATCGCCCCGTGGGACCCAGAGGCATAGGCCTTCACGCGCTCTCGTTAAAAGGACGCGATAAGAGTTTGTGAGAAACCGCCTCGCAACCGGATCCTGAATTCTTTGCCAAGCTGTCCCTGAGAGCCGCCAAAGAGTCCAATCCTGAGTTGCTTCGCTCCAAGAGAGATCGCCACCCCAGCATACGCAGACAAAATCTAGCTCGAGGCCTTGGCATGTGTACTCATTTGCAGGGACTTCGAGCGCGTACGATGATCGGATGTCACCGGGCGGGTTCAGGTACCAATGTGCGATTTCATTCCCGGCCGTGGCAATTAGAGTAACTCCCAGGCCCTCCGCGCGGAGTCGTCGGGCACCTGAGCTTGCTGCAAGGCCATAGCGACGCTCGCCCAGTCCGTGTTTCTTGAGCCAGAGTTTTGCCTCCGCGAGGGAACGCGTGATGACGATTGGGTACTCGTGCAGTTGCTCAGCGGCATTCATAGCGCCAACGAGGTCGCCCGCCAGCACACAGTCGACCCAGCGAGCGAGGCTCGGAGAGCGATAGCTCCGCTGCGGAACCGTCAATTGGAGCTCGGTCTCGATATTGACCCCAAGATCAGCAGGCATTTCCCCGAGGGTGAAAGCACCGGCAGACGGCCCCCCATGGAGAACGTCTGGCGGGGCGAAAACATTCCAGGTACGTCGATCCTCTGGACGCATTCTCCTAAGCGCCTCGCCCCAGCCAAAAACCCCCTCCTCTCCCGAGTTGATTTCTTGTCCGCCGCCAATCAAGCAGACGCAAGCGCACCAGTCGGGGTGGCGGGCCATCAATTCGAGGAGCAACGCGGGCTCGGAGGCGGTCCGTTCGAATTTTTCGAGGCCCTGCTTCTCGTCCCACGCCCTCTGTGCCTCGTCAAAAACAATCACGTGTTCATTCGGGGGAGTGTCGCGAGATCCGCGGAGGCTTTCCTGCAGAAAATCATTGATGTGCTGAATGCGGGCGCGTACGTCTCGACGGATCTCTCCAAGGCTGCGAGCCACACCTCCTCGCTGTCGGCGCGAATATTCGTCTCGAGCCAGTGCCTCGCGAAGTACGGCGACCAACGGAGTGTTTCCGGAGAGGTAAACAATGTCTCCTCTGTTTTCGGCGCCACTGGCGATGGCGCTGTGGACGACGTGTAGTCCTGCAAGCGTCTTTCCAGAACCCGGCACCCCCGTCAGAAGGAGCAGAAATCGCTTCTTGTCTTTACGAGCTTGCTCAATTAGAGCAACGAGGCGTGCAGCCGCTACTCGTAAGTTGTCCGCATCCGCCTGGGCCAAGCTCCTCACGTCATGTCCAGCGAAGATGCTGGTCGCTGCTTCAATGACGTTCGGAACGGGTTTATAAGGTGACCTATCCCACCGCTCAGGAGAAAGGTCGTCGTGCGCGGCGGTGAGTGGGAGGGCGGTCAGGAGGCTTCGGAGGCCTTCTGACCCAACTTGAAGCACCGGACACACACCAGCATGGAGATTTGAAGAGGCCAAGTCGTTCATCCGACCAGGCGGTGGAGCGTCTGAACTCCAGAGTACCGGAATGATGGTCCGACCGAGGCTCTCAGCGTGGAAATCCCGGAGATCCAGGGCGTACTCCTCCACCTGTCGGCGGTCCTCCGCCGTGAAGGTGTCCGCACCGACTTTACATTCCACCAGAATGATCAAGCTGCCCGCCAGGATAACGGTGTCTATTCGTCGACGTAGCCTGTAGAGCGGATACTCTAGAAGCACTGCCCAGTCGCTCGCCGCAGGTCGAGCCGCCAACAATTCTAGAAACGAAATCTGTAGCTTCGGAATGATCTGTGCCCAGGCAGCTGTTTGACGCGTGTATTGGGAAGCGAAGCCGTCAGCAGCGTACGCTTGTTGGAGGGTACCAACAACGGACGCTGTATCCTCTTGAACAAACTGCTTGATGGAACGTCTGAGGTAAGCGGCCATAAGGCCATTGTAGTGAGTGGCCCAACCGCAATATATGGCGCGGACCGTGGATTAGCGTCCTGGTAAACTATTAGCTTGACTGAAATCGACCAGCGCCGCCATGCCTTGTCTGCGCGTCTTGCCGGGCTGAAGGTCGACGGCTTCCTGATCTCTTCCCCCGCCAACCTGCGCTATCTCACGGGGTACGCAGGCTCTAATGGCCTGCTCTTGTTGACAGCCGGGGACGCGCACTTTTTCACCGATCCACGCTATGCCATCACGGCCGCGCAGGAAATTTCCTGCAAGGTCCATGTGGAAACGAAGGCCCTGCTGGTGGGCGCGGCTACCCTCATCAAGCGTAAGCGGCTCAAAAAAATAGGTTTTGAGAGTTCCTGGTTGCGCTACGAAGAATACGGCAAGCTGAAGGACGAGCTTGGCCTGGGCGCGGGGCTGCACCCGATCGGCAAGGTCATCGAAGAGCAGCGAATGGTGAAGTCGGCTGCCGAATTGGACCTGATCCGGCGCAGCGTGATCACCAATTCCCAAGCGTTCGCGAAGACCATCCGGCGCGTGAAGCCGGGCGTTCGGGAAGTAGAGATCGCGGCCGAGCTTGACTATCAGATGCGGGCGCTCGGCGCGGAAAAGGCGGCGTTTGAGACGATTGTGGCGGCGGGCGAGCGGTCGGCTCTGCCGCATGCGCAACCGACCACCCACCGGCTGGGAGAAAATGAACTATTATTAATTGACATGGGCGCAAGCCAGGATGGCTACGCCAGCGATATGACGCGGGTTGCCCATGCGGGAACGCCTCCGAAGCGGATTCTCAAGATGTACCGGGCCGTCTTGGAGGCGCAACTGGCTGCGATCAACGCGGTAAGGGCCGGGGTAACGACCGGTTCCGTGGACGCGGCGGCTCGGAACGTGTTGAAGCTTTACGGGCTGGACCGCGCGTTTGTGCATTCCACCGGTCACGGATTGGGCTTGGAGATTCACGAGCCGCCGAGGATCGCAAGAAAGGATAAAACGGAGCTTCAGGCGGGGATGGCGATTACCATTGAGCCGGGAGCCTACATCGAGGGGCTGGGCGGGATCAGAATCGAAGATACCGTGCTGGTGACGGAGCGCGGCTGCGAAATCCTGACCCCAACGCCGAAAGAACTCCTCGTTATTTAGATGACTATCGACGAAATTAAAGAGCTGCTCCAGATTTTCAACGAGAGCGGCGTTGGCGAGCTGGAAGTGCAGCGGGGCGAGGATCGCCTCCGGATCAAGCGCGCCAGCGCCAACAAGGAATATGTAGTCACGCAGGCACCCGCTGCCGCTCCCATGGTGGCGCCGGCGCACACTGTGATGCCGGTGGTGCCCGTTGCGCCGGCGAAGCCGTCCGAAGCCGACGGTATGCTGGTGAAGTCGCCGATCGTCGGCACCTATTACGACGCTCCTTCGCCCGATGCGCCTCCGTTTGTGCGGGTGGGCGACTCGGTGGAACCGGGGCAGGTTCTGTGCATCATCGAGTCGATGAAGCTCATGAACGAGATTGAAGCCGAGGCAGCGGGCACGGTCGTCGCCAAGCTGGTGGAAAACGGACGCCCGGTGGAGTACGGCGAGGCCTTGTTCTCCATCCGTCCGCGTTAGCCCACAATGTTCAAGAAAATTCTCATCGCCAACCGGGGCGAAATCGCGCTCCGCGTCATTTGCGCCTGCAAGGACCTGGGCATCCGCACGGTGGCCGTGTATTCGGAGGCGGACCGCTACAGTCTGCACACGCGCTTTGCCGACGAAGCGATCTGCATCGGTCCGGCCAAAAGCGCGCGCAGCTATCTGGATATCCCCTCGGTGATCAGCGCGGCGGAGATTTCCAATGCCGACGCGGTGCATCCCGGCTACGGTTTTTTAAGCGAAAACGCCGACTTCGCCGAGGTCTGCGAGACCAGCGGGTTGGCGTTCATCGGTCCGTCGCCGGACGTGATCCGCCGCATGGGCATGAAGCAGATCGCGCGCGCCGTGATGGATGAGGCGGGCGTGCCGATTCTGCCGGGCTCTAAGGGGATATTGAAATCGGTGGAGGAGGCGCTGGACGTCGCCGGAGAGATCGGCTACCCGGTGATGCTGAAGGCGTCGGCGGGCGGAGGCGGGCGCGGGATGCGAGTCGTGCGGTCGGCCGACGATATGCCGAATCTGCTGGCCCAGGCGCAGGCCGAGGCCGCAGCGGCGTTTTCCTGTGGCGATATGTACATGGAAAAGCTGGTGGAGTTTCCGCGTCATATCGAGTTTCAGGTGATGGGCGACAAGCACGGCAACGTCGAGATTTTCGGCGAGCGCGAGTGCTCCATCCAGAGGCGGCATCAGAAGCTGATCGAGGAAGCGCCGTCGGTTGCGGTGAGCCCGGAACTGCGGGCGCGCATCTCCGAAAGCCTCCGGGTGGCGCTGAAGAAGATCGGCTATTCAAACGCGGGAACGGTGGAGTTCCTGATGGACCAGGGCGGCAATCTGTACTTCATCGAAGTGAACGCGCGCATCCAGGTGGAGCATCCGGTGACGGAGATGGTGACTGGCGTCGACCTGGTGAAGAGCCAGATTCTCGTGGCGGCGGGCGAGCCGCTGACCAGCATCCTGCGCGAGCCGGTGACGATTCGCGGCCACGCGATCGAGTGCCGCATCAACGCCGAGCATCCGGACACGTTCACGCCGTCGCCGGGGCGCATCACGGGCTTCAATCTGCCGGGCGGCGCGGGGATTCGCGTCGACACGGCGGCCTATCACGAAGGGATGATCCCTCCGTATTACGACTCGCTGGTGGCGAAGCTGATCGCCCACGGCGCGGACCGGGCGGAAGCCACGGCGCGGATGAACCGTGCGCTGGACATGTTCGTGGTGGAGGGGATCTATACGTCGATCCCGCTGCACCAGAAGATCCTGGCGCATCCGGATTTCGTGTCGGGCCGGTTGGACACGAGTTTCCTCGTGCGGACGGGGCTGATCGCCGAAAAGAAGTAGCCGGCAATCCGCGACACGCCACTAGAATTTGTCGCGAGGGTTCGCCGCGGCGCCGTTCGTCGCTGGGGTCAGAAAAACCAGAAGCGTGCGGCCATCGGAGGAGAACTCGTCTCCGGTGGCGGTCTTCGCTTTTAGGATCGGGTTCGTCGGGGTCATGTACGAAGTCGCCATAACGAGCCCGGTTTGGATCAGGTTTTCGCGGATAAAATCACGCTCGTGGTCCGTTTCGGGGTCGATCTTGTGCGTGATGCCGTTGTTGCGCCGGTCGCGGTCGAAGCCGACATCGTGCGTGCCCGCGCCCGCCCAGACCGGCTTGCCATCAAATTCGAAAGGCGCTTTCCAAATGCGGAAATGGTGCCGCGAGGCGGCCACGCGCAAGGGATCGGCCTGAGCATACCCGAAATCCTGCGGGCGCCCGAACAGCCACAGCTCGCTCATGGGCATCGTGACATACGCTTCCTTGGAAACTGAAACGAGGAATCCCTTCAGGATCGTTTCCTTGACCGAGCGGTCCACAACCACCCAGCCAGCCGCCTTGAGCGCGGCCTGCACCTGCTCCTGGGATCCAATCAGGATGAAATTCACGCGATCGCCAGGAGCGCCCGCCGGATCGCTGACGCGTAGCGGAATGGAATCGAGCAACCTTTGAGGAAAGTCCGGTGCGCGGGCAGGGGCCGGAGCCGGCCCGCTGCGGGCCGTGACCTCGATCGTCAGATGGTAGGAGCCGGTAGCGTCATCGGAGGAGGGCTGGTTGATGGCGACGAATAAGCGCCCGGCGATATAGGCCTGAGCGCTCTTCTCCGCGCCGACCAGGAATGGCCGGTCCGCCGCGTTCGATCCGATCCGGGCGACCACAGCGCCCCGTCCGGCGTCGTTGACTTGCATCACGCGCACAAGGTCGGCAAACCCGCGCGGCAGGCCTTCCGGTCCGTTGGCCTGCTTGGCGGTGGCGTATTGCAGTTGGCCGGTGGCGGTGATGTGGACGCGGTCGCCGGGTTGCAAATCGATTCCCGTATCCACCCATCCTCCGCCCGGCTGGAGGTCCAATTCATGGGATTGCGCGCGCAGGTTCGTCAATACGATGAGGGTGAAGAGGATTCGACGGATCATGGTTGCCTCACTTGTAATTTTATAGCCCGTAACATTCCGGGAACAAATCGTTACGGAACACGTTTTCGAAAGGCATGAGCACCTTCGAGGACGTCCGTTTCGGCCTTCGGGCTCTCGCCAAAGGTCCGGGATTCACGGCGGTCGCCGTGACCGCGCTGGCGCTTGGGATCGGCGTCAACGCGACGGTTTTTTCCCTCGCCAACGCCGTGCTGTTCAAGAACCTGCCGTTCGCCCATAGCGACCAGGTTCTGTACATCATCACGAAGAACCCAAAAGACCCTCGCTGGCAAGGCTCATCCTTCCCCGATTACCGCGACCTGAAGGCGCAGTTGAAATCCTTCGATGCTATTGGCGCAAGCATGCAGGATTCGGCCAATCTCAGCGATCAAACCGCGGCGCCGGAGGGCTACCACGGCAACAGGATTACCGCGAATACGTTCCCGCTGATCGGGCAGAAACCGATCATCGGCCGGGATTTTCTCCCTTCGGACGAACAACCGGGCGCGTCCGCGGTGGCGATTTTAAGCTACCGCGTCTGGGAAAACCGCTATGGCAAGGATCCTTTGGTGATCGGGCGCGTGGTTCGACTCGATGAGGTGCCGACCACGATCATCGGCGTGATGCCGGCTCGCCTGGATTTTCCGCGCGACGCTGAGATCTGGACCCCGCTCAAGCCCGATGACAGTTTCGAGAAGCGCGATCGCAGACGGTTTACTCTTTACGGCCATCTCGCGCCGGGCGCGAATTTGAAACAGGCGAACGCGGAGGTTGCGGGTATTATGACGCGCCTTTCGGCGGCATATCCGGTCACGAACAAGGATTTTGTGGGCGGGGTGATCGATTACAATGAGTTTTTCGCGGGCAACGAAAGCGGTATCAAGATCATCTTCCTGGCAATGCTGGGCGCGGTCGGATTCGTGCTGCTGATCGCCTGCGCGAACGTCGCGAACATGCAGCTGGCGCGGGCGGTAGGGCGGATGCGCGAGGTTTCCATCCGCGTTGCGCTGGGAGCGGGACGGTGGAGGATCATCCGGCAGTTGCTCATCGAGAGCCTGATGCTGTCGACGGCCGGAGGAGGCATCGGATGGGTGCTTGCGATCTGGGGTATCCGCACCTTCGACGCGGCGGTGATCCCGACGGGAAAGCCTGCTGCGCTTGATTTTTCCATGGATGCACGCGCGTTCCTATATCTGGCGGCGATCACCATCGGCACGGGACTGATCTTCGGCCTTGCGCCCGCGCTGCGCTTGTCGAAACTCGATATTAATACCGCATTGAAGGACGGCGGCCGCGGATCAAGCGGGGCCGGACGCGGGAAGTACCTGTCCGGGCTTCTGGTGGTGACGGAAATGGCGCTGGCGGTGATCCTGATGTCCGGCGCAGGGCTGATGATTCGCAGTATTCTGCATGCCTATCGAAGCGACCTCGGCATCCAGACCACCAACATTCTGACGATGCACATCGATCTGCCGCCCGTCAAATACGCCAAGAATGAGCAGCAGATCGTGTTTTTCGACCGGCTGAAAGCGCAGCTGGATGCCACGCCGGGCGTCGAGGTGTCGGCGTTCGTCACCGACCTTCCGCTGAGCGGCTGGTGGAATGTTCCGTACGAGGTCGATGGCGAGCCTCGGGCGGATGCGCGGCGGCCGGAGGTGAAGGCAATAGTGACATCCCCCGACTATTTCCGCACTCTTGGCGCTCCGATGCTTGCCGGGCGGGAGTTCAACGCTGCAGACGGTCTCGCTTCCTCGCCCGCGGTCATCGTGAACAGACAGTTTGCGCGGGAATTCCTGCACGGGGAGAACGTCCTCGGCAGGCGGCTCAGGATTTATGAAAAAGATGTTCCGGGCCCGTGGCTCATCGTCGTGGGCATGACCGCGAATGTGGCACAGCAGAGAGAATCCAGAAGCAAACCCAGTCCGGTGATTTACTTGCCGTTTCGCCAGCAGGTCAACTCCAGCATGAGCGTGGTTGCACGAACTAGAGTCCCTCCAACCGGTTTGAAAGAGACGTTCCGGCGCCAGGTGCAGGCGCTCGACGAGGGGCTACCGGTGTTCAGCTTGATAACCATGGACGAACATCTGGAGCAGGTCAACTGGCCTTATCGCGTCTTTGGCGTTTTGTTCTCGATTTTCGCGGGAATCGCGCTCCTGTTGGCCTCGGTGGGGCTGTACGCGGTGATCGCCCACTCCGTCAGCCAGCGGACGCAGGAAATCGGCGTGCGGATGGCCCTCGGCGCGTCGGACGGCACCGTTCTGCGCCTGGTGCTTCGACAGGGCCTGCGGCAGATGGCTATTGGCCTCGCCATCGGCATTCCGGCGGCCATGGCGCTGACGAGGGTGCTGAAATCCCTACTGGTGGACGTATCCCCGACCGATCCGGGCACGTTCGCATCGGTGGCGATGGTGCTGCTGCTGGCGGCCACGTTCGGGTGCCTGATCCCGGCGCGGCGGGCAATGCGCGTAGATCCGGTGGAGGCTCTGCGCCACGAATAAAGACCTGACGGGCCCCCTGCGAATCACATAGACTTAATGGTACTTTGTGAAAACGGAGGAGCAATGAAGCGAACCCTTGGCGGTCCCGTCTTCCTGATCGGGCTTGCACTCGCGAATCTGCTTGGCGCGCGCCCCCTGGGCGAGGCACCGCAGGATGCCCCGAAACTGATTATCAACATCGTGGAGGGCGAGGGCGCGCTGAACAACATCAAGCAGCGGGTCAATCGCGAGCCGGTGGTGCAGGTGGAGGATGAGAATCACAAACCGATCGCCGGGGCGGCTGTGGTCTTCTTCCTGCCGACCTCCGGGCCGAGCGGGACCTTCGCCAACGGCACCCAGACGCTGACGGTGACAACGGACGCAACCGGACGCGCGACCGCGACGGGCATCAAGCCGAACCAGGTGACGGGTAAGATGCAGATTCGCGTTACCGCCTCGGCGAACGGATTAACGGCCAGCGCCGTCATCACCCAGGCGAACATAGTCGGGGCCGCTGCCTCGGGTGGATTGAGCCTGACGGCAAAGGTGCTGATTATCGTGGGTATTGCGGCGGCCGGCGCCACAGCGGGCGCGATTGCCGCCACGCACGGCGGCGGGTCCAGTAGTTCCACGTCGACCACGCCCACGATTACCATTACGGCGGGAACTCCCTCGGTAGGAGCACCTCACTAATGCGCACTTTCATGATTTCGACCGTCTTTTGCAGCGCCGCGTTCGCCCAGGTGGGCGGGCCGTTTCTGGGGTACGTCCCGGAGGGCACCGGCATTCGTCCGATGTATGGATTGCCGGGCGCCGGCGCCATCGGGAGTACAATCGACACGGGACGGAGCTTCGCTCGCATGAGCGTTTCGCCGCGGCAGAATTTTGCGATCGCGGTTGCCGCGGACACCGGGGGGCTTCTGGTGGTGAAGCCAGGCGTCAGCATCGCCTCCGTTGGCGGCGCCGAAGCGAATCCCGATATTCTCGCGATCAGCCCGGAAGGCTCGGCGGCTGCCGCATGGTTCCCGCTGTCCAATCGTCTGGAGATTGTCAGTGGCCTGCCGGACGCGCCTTCGATCCGCATAATTGACGCGTCGTTTCTGAATGCGTCTCCGCTGGCCATCGCAGTGAGTGATGACGGGCAGTGGTCGGCGGGCCTGTGGAGTGCGGGCGTATACGCCTTCGGTCCCGACAACGCGGTGATCCCGCTGCAGACCGACCAAGGCGTTCTGGCCGTGGCCTTCTTCCACAACCGCCACGATCTGGCGCTGGCGGGGGCCAATCGCGCCACGTCGATAACAGATCTCGGCGGCAGTCTGCGGACCTCGGTGCTGTACGATTATTCGGCGCAGGGGCTGACGCCGCGCGCCGTCGGCCTGTCCTTCGATAATCAGATCGCGGTGGTGGCGGATCGCGCGGGCGCGCTGGTGGCGATTCCAGTGAGCGGCGCGGGTGCCAGCACCTACGATTGCGGGTGCTTTCCTGAAGGCTTGTATGGGTTGGGCGGCGCACTCTTCCGCCTGAACGGAACAGGAGCGGGACGAGAGCGCTCCCGGGCGGAACTGAAATTGTTCGATGGGGCCACGGGCAGGGTGTTGATCGTGCCTCCGGCTCTGTCCCTCGCGGGAGGCCGGCCATGAAAACGATGCGGCTTCTGCTCGCACTGGTCCCGGCCGCGGTGGCGCTGGGGCAGATCACGCCGACCACGCTAGTCGACGGAGTGATCAACATCGGGTACTATCAGCAATTGAGTTGTAACTGCCAGGCCCAGTGGGCGATTACGGCAGGAAGTCTGCCGCCGGGGCTGGGAATTGGGACCGACACAGGATTGATCAGTGGCGTGCCTACCGCGGTGGGCACATTTTCGTTCCAGGTCTCGGCGATCAGCACGACGACGTACACCGCGAATCTGTCGATCGTCATTCATCCGGCCCTTTCGCTGGCAAGCACCTCGCTGCCGAACGGCGCAGTGGGTGAATACTACAACGAGCAAGTGTCGGCGACCGGCGGATTACCGCCGTACTATTTCAGCATTGTGGGGAATTTGCCTCCCGGACTTAGTCTGTCCGGAAATACGATTCAAGGCGATCCCACCGCCACGGGGACATTCTCCTTCACGCTCTATGTTTCCGATTACACGGAAACCACGGTGTATCAGGCGTTGTCGATCACCATTAATGGTGCTCTCGCAATTACCACCACCAGCATTCCGGTGGGATTTCAGGGTGTGGCCTATCCCGCGACGACCATTAACGGGGTGGGAGGGAATCCTCCTTATTTATGGTCCTTGGGGACAGTGCGCGATGGCCTGACGATCAACGGGTCGACCGGAGTCCTTTCTGGAACGCCTACGTCAGCCGGCCAGTTCACGCTGAACATCACCCTCTCCGACAGCACCGGAGGGCAGGTGGTCCGGGGCTTTACGCTGAATGTCCTGCAGCCCCTGAAGATCCTCACATCCTCGCTTCCAAACGGCACGGTGGGGACGGTCTATCCCACACAAACTCTTTCGGGGAGCGGCGGCCAGCCTCCGTACACATGGAGCATCCCGCCAGCCATGCTTCCTCCTGGCCTGACGCTGAATGCGGCGCAGGGCACTATTGCCGGTACGCCCACCACCGTGGGTTCTTACCCTCTCACGGTTACGTTGAAAGACTCGCAGAGCAACACCGCGACGGCCAACCTATCGATCTCGGTCGTCGGCGGCATTACGATTTCTCCTGCGACGCTTCCCGGCGGAACGGTGGGTACGGCTTACTCGCAGGCGCTGACGGCTGCGGGAGGACAGGCGCCCTACACCTGGTCTGTTGCGGCGGGAAATCCGCCCGGAGGTTTGACTCTCGATCCCGCGTCCGGCGTGCTGAGTGGAACGCCGACCGCGGCGGGGACGTTCGCGTTCACCGCGCAAGTGGCCGATGCGACGGGCGCGATCGGGCAGATGAGATATTCCCTGACCATCGCCAACCCACCCCTTACGGTGAGCACGACATCCCTGCCCGGCGCGACCGTCGGCGTGGCATATTCGCAAACGCTGGCGGCCAGCGGAGGCCAGCCGCCGTACAGTTGGTCCATCGTCACGGGAACGCTCCCCGCGGGCCTGACGTTGAACGCAACTACTGGCGTGATCGCAGGCTCGCCCACGGCGGCGGGCACATCCAATTTCACCGTGCAGGCGGCCGACGCGGCGCAGGCGACGGCGCAAGCCAATCTAAGCATTGTGGTTACCGCGGCCTTGACCATCGGCACGGCATCCCTGCCGGGAGGAACAATCGGCACCGCCTACTCACAAACGCTCGCAGCCAGCGGAGGGACTCCGGCGTACATTTGGTCGGTCACCAGTGGAGTACTGCCTGCCGGGTTGACGCTGAATGCGTCGTCGGGCGCGATCACGGGTACGCCGACCACTGCGGGAACGTCGTCGTTCACGGTTACGGTGACCGATGCCGCGAAGAACACCGCGAGCAAGCAGTTCTCGATCGTGGTTGCGGCGCCGCCGCCGCCGACGTTGACGATCACCGGGGCTCCGCCGACCTCCGGGTTCGAGCAGCAGCTCACCATTACGCTCTCGATCGGCGCGGCGTATCCGCTGGATATAAGCGGAACGATGACGCTGACCTTCGCGCCTTCGGTAACGCCTTCGGCGGGCGTTGACGACGCGATGATCCAGTTCTCAACGGGCGGGCGGGTGGTCACGTTCACCATTCCCGCGGGCAGCACCGCGGCCAAGTTCTCCGGCGCCAGCAGCGTAGCGGTCCTGACCGGAACCACGGCGGGAACCATCACGCTGACTACAGTGATGCAGGACTCCGCGGGAAATCCTCTGGGGACAACGACGAAGACGATCGTGGATAACGCGGGGGTGCCGTTCATCAGCAGCGTGAGCTTCCAGCAAACGACCGGCGGCATCGTCGTGACGGTGGTCGGGTTCTCGTCGACCCGCGACATGGTGAGCGGAGACTTTACGTTCGCGCCTGCCACCAACGTGACCTTCACGCAGCCGACCATCACGGTGCCTCTGACGTCGGCGTTTACGGCGTGGTGGTCGAACACCGCGCAGTCGAACCCCTATGGGACGCAGTTCGCGTTAACGATGCCATTCTCAACGAGCACACCGTCGGTGAGCGCGGTGTCGGTCAAGGTGACGCTGACGAATTCGAAGGGCACATCGAATCCGGTGAGCCCGTCGCAGTAGCGTATAGGATTCGCGGCGTACGCGCCCACGCGTGCCACATCGACACTCATGTGGATGCCGGTTGAGGATTAGCAGGTGTCGAGACGAGTCTCGACACGGCACGCAAGAGTGCGCGCGCCACGGTAACGATCTCTCCGCGACAGGCCACTAGCCGCGCCAGCGGACGCCGAGGTCCAGCATCGTGCGGCAGTATTGCAAGCTTCGCTCCATGTGGTCGAGTTGCTGGACTTTCAGTGCGTCCATGTAGCGGTCTCGCTGGCCGTTGACGTCTTCCATCACATGAGGCTGATCGTACGGCTTGCCGCGCTTGGCCAGCGAGATGAATCGCGAAAAATCGCGGGAGCGGGCGCGGGGAAAATATTTCGTCCAGAATTCGTTGTTATAAACGGGCAGAACCACTGGCGGCCGCGCGGTGATCGGCTTGCAATAGATGTACACCGACGGATCGATGATTTCCGTCGCGCGCGCCACGATCGCCTTGAAGTCCATCGTGCCTTCGCCCAACGGCACCCATTGCACGGCAATGCCGCCGGACTCTTCGTACACCACCGAATCGCGCAGATGAAACGTGACGGCGTAAGGGCCAAGCTCTTCGAGCGTGGTCATCGGATCTTCGGCGACAAACACCGGATTGCCCGTATCGAGGTAAGAGCCGACGAACTCTTTTCCGGCCGTCTCGATCAGCGTGCGCGTTTCCCAGGCCTGCAATTCCTTGTGATTCTCAATGCCGATCTTGACGCCCAGATCCATCGCCTGAGAACGGACCTCGCGCAGCACGCCGACGGCCGATTCGATGATTCGGTCCAGCGAGCCGTCGGGCAACTGGTAGCGGTCGCCGGCGACCAAAGTGCGCACAAACGGCGATCCCATTGCGGCCGCGCGTGAAATATTCATGCGCAGCTCGGCGATGGTCTTGGCGCGATCCTCCGGCGTCTTGGGATTGACGGCGCCGGTCATCGAACTGCCGCCGGTTTCCAGATGCAGGCCCGTGTCCGTCGCCCAGGCGTGCACCTCGGCCCAGTGCTTCGGATCGCGAACGCCTGGGTCGAGCGAGTCCTGCAGGAAGATCGCGTCGAGCTTCTGGTTCCCGCAGTAATCGAAGAGTTGTCGGTCGTTCCAGCGCTGGAAGCGAAGACAGTAGGTATTAATGCCGAGCTTCCAGGAGCGCGGAGCGGCTTTGATTTGCGCGGCGGCGAGCGCGAGCGAGGCGCGGAGGAGGTCGCGGCGGGTCATGATCCCCAAGTATACTCACCTTTATCATGCGAATACTCGTGGTTTTGGGTGCGATTCTGATGATGGTGGCCGATCCGTCGGATGAGGCGACGAAGCGGTGGTGGAATCACGTGAAGATTCTCGCCGCCGATGACATGGAAGGCCGCGACACGGGCAGCGAGGGCTACAAGCGCGCCGAGCGATATGTCGTAGAGCAGTTCGAAAAGGCAGGCCTGAAGCCGGCGGGCGAAAACGGATATGTCCAGACGGTTCCGTTGCGCGCGGTGCGCCTCAAGAAGGACGAATCGTCGATCGTGCTGGTGGAAGCGCAGATGGATGCTCCGATTCGAATCGATAAGGTGATGCCGCTGCGGCTCTATCACGACGTCACGATTACGCCTCGCGTGGGGATGCCGATGTCGATCGAGGCTCCGCTGGTGTTCGCGGGCGATGATGCCGCGGATCTTCAGGGAAAGGTCGCGGTGACGATCGCCGGAGGGCGTCCGCGGAACACGGGTGCGCTGGGCGCATTGACCATCGACAATCCGCGAGCGATCGAGCCGGCGCGATGGCCGGTGGCGTACGCGACGGTGATGTCGATCGCCGGAGTTGAGCGTCCAGCCGGCCCGGGCGTGGCGATGCGCTTCAATTCGGCGCAGGCGGACAAGCTGTTCGCGGGCTCGGGACACACCTTTGCGGAGTTGCTGGAACTGGCGGTGGCGAAGAAACCGCTGCCGACGTTTCCCTTGAAGGAATCGATTCGCGTGAAGGTGAAGATCGAGGCGGAGGATTTGAAATCGGATAATATCTTGGCAGTGTTGCCTGGACAAACGGATGAATATGTCGCCGTTTCGGCGCATCTGGATGGCTACGGATTCGGTGAGCCGGTGAACGGCGACGGACTCTACAACGGCGCGTTCGACGATTCGGCGTATGTGGCGGAGTTGATCGAACTGGCCAACGTGTACAAGGGAAAGACACCGCGCCGAGGCCTGCTGTTCTGCGTGTTCACGGGCGAGGAAAAGGGGTTGCTTGGATCGGCGTATTTCACGTCGCACTTCACGATTCCGAAGGAGAAGATCGTCGCTGACATCAACCTCGACTATCTGCGCCCGATTTTTCCGCTGAAGATTCTCACCACACTCGGGCTTCAGGAATCGACGCTCGGCGAATCCGTGCGCAAGGTAGCCGAGCCGCTGGGCATCCGCACTCAGGACGACAAGGAGCCGGAGCGGGGTCTGTTCCGCCGCAGCGATCAGTACAATTTCATTCGCAACGGAATCCCCGGCGTCGCTTTTATCTTCGGCTACGAAAACGGCTCGCCGGAGGAGGCGACGTATCGGAAATGGTACGCGGAGCGGTATCACAGGCCCTCGGACGACGTGAATCAGCCGGTGAATTTCGCAGCGGCGGCGAAGTTCAACCGGTTCTTCGAGGCGCTGGTGGACCAAGTGGCGAACGCGGAGGCAAAGCCTAGGTGGATGCCGGGAAGCCAGTATGCACCGAAGTGACGCGCTGTCAGACGGGTTTCTCCGCAGCCTGGTCAGCACTAGTTGCGCAACTCTAGCTTGAGAATCGTGGTCGGGTGCGACACTGCGTCGACGTTGGCCATGAAGTAATACCAACCGTCGGCGATGGCTCCGGTGGTGATTCCGTCCCACTGCGGATGCCGGCGTTCCAGAATCCGGAAGCTCGCGATGGAGTCTTGATCCGGCGCCAGATCGAAGCGCGCGACGCGGTCCGCCACGACACCGTTCTGAATGGCGATCAGGCTGCCTTTGAAAAAAGAGAGCCCGTCGATGGAGCCGAGGCACAGATTCCCGGGATGCCCGATAGGCTGCGACGCTCTAGTCGCGACGTCGATCACCGTGATGCCGTCGGGAAAGGCCGAAACGTAGAGCTTCTTGCCATCTTCCGACAGTGCGATGCCGTTCGCGTTGATGGTGCGCAGATCCGCGCGAAGCAGCTCGAGTCGATTGGTCGTGTGAGAGACCCAATACACGGTACTGCCGCGAGTGTCAGTGACGAAGACATCGCCCTGCGCGGAGATCGCGAGATCGTTAAAGACGTGGCCTTTGCCGAGCGTGTACTTATTGAGCAGCTTGCCGGAAGGCACCGCGAAGTGAAGGAGGCCGGATTCGCCTTCAGCGTTGCTGGCTGTCCACAGGCTGCCATCGAGCGGATTGATCTTGATGCCGAGCACCTCGTGCAAGCCCTGTTCAACGGCAAATGTGCGGCATTCACCCGCGGCCGTGCATTCGACGATCTTGTGTTTCGCCGTGCTGCCGATATAGAAGCGCTTCCGGCGAGCGTCGTAGGCAATCCCTTCCGCGGACAAATCGTCCTCGTCGATGCTAAATGCGATCCTGCTATGGATGATGGAAGGCGTCGCGGCGCGAGCCTTGCCGCGGATCTGCTCGAATTCCGCTGTGCCGCGCAGTTTTTGGAACACCTTGTCCGGCGCCGGATCGATCCCAACGTCCAGCGCCAGCGCCTTATTGAGCCATTCAATGGCTTTCTGATACTGTCCTCCCGCTGCGTACGTGCGGGCGATCGCATAGACGACCGTCGCGTGATCACCTGGAATATCGAGCATTTTCTGCAGGTTTTGAAGCTCCGCGTGGAAGCCTTTCGAGTCCTCGGGAGAAAGAGTTTCCGAGGCCGGAAGTTGGAAGGCGAGTGCGGCCAATAGTAAGAGATTCATTTTCAGTGCGTCATCGAATAGACGATGAAGTTCACGCCCATGCGGATGCCGAGGGCGGAGTAGATTTCCGGATACTGCGGAAAATCGGCCCACTCCCAGGAGTCGCCGGCTGTCGATGTTGAACCAGATCGCCACCAACATTCGGCCTTTGTCATCGTAAATGGCGCGCCAATGCGGATCGACCCCGTCGTTGCGATAGGGCCGGCCGCTGCGCAGGGACCATTCGCCGGGGATGGCGGTCTTCTTCAAATCATAGACGGTGTGGAAGGCGGATTCGGCATCGTCCATTTCGACGATGGGACGGTCTGGAAACACGGCATGCATGTTCTGCTCGAAGTTGCCCCATTCGCGCGTGCCCCAGAAATCGTCGCAGACGAGAAATCCGCCGCGCAGCAGATAATCGCGTAGTTTCCCGGCTTGCGCGGCCGTCAGATTGAAGCTGCCGGTTTGCACGGCGTAGAGCCAGGGGTAATTGTAGACGTCGTCGCCGTCGTCCAGATTGACGGGCTGCTCCACACTGCGGGCGTGGATGCGCGTCAAGCGGCGGACGGCGGGCGTGAAGTGGCGGTCGGCGCGAGGATAGTCGTTGGTCCAGGCGGCCCAGCCGTTTTGCCAGGGTCCGTGCGTGCGCGTCAGGCCGATATAGGGATGCGGGGGATACATCAGGCGCGCGAAGATCCATTCGGTTTTCTCGCGATAGTCGGGAGGTAGATCGAAGGTGGCGTACTCCTGGCCCGGATATTGTCGGAAGGGCTGCTGGAAAGCGTACAATGTTCCGAGAACGGCGAGCGTCAACACGAATCGCCTGTTCCGGGGAAACATAGCTCATTATGACGAAGAAACTGGCGTTTGCGGGTACGGCGTGCGTGATCGCTCTATTCGCGCAGCGGGGCGACCTTGGATTTAAAGACACTCCGATGCTGCCCGGCGGCAAGTGGCACGTGCACGATCCGGACCGGCCGCATCCAAGGGTTGTGACGCCGGGCGGGACGCCAGGCGCGGCGCCATCGGATGCGACGATTCTGTTCGACGGCAAGGACCTGTCGAAGTGGATGCAGATGGGTAAGGACGGCAAATTAGTTCCGCCGACATGGCCTGTGCGCGACGGCTATTTCGAAGTGGACCCGCGTCATGGCGATCTGGCGACCAAGGAATCGTTCGGCGATTGCCAGTTGCACGTGGAATGGGCGACGCCGGCGAAGGTGGAGCATTCCAGCCAGTCGCGCGGCAACAGCGGCGTGATCCTGATGAGCCTGTATGAAGTGCAGGTGCTCGACTCGTATAACAACCTGACTTATGCCGACGGTCAGGCCGGAGCGATGTATGGACAGTACCCTCCTCTGGTGAACGCGACGCGTCCTCCGGGCCAGTGGCAGACCTACGACATCGTGTTCGAAGCACCGAAGTTCGAGGGCGACAAGGTGGCGAAGCCGGTGTATGAGACGGTGTTCCTAAACGGCGTGCTGCTGCACAATCATCAGGCGGCGCTGGGTCCGATGGTGTACCGCCAACTGGCCCATTACACGCCGCACGCGGCGAAGCTGCCGCTGTTGTTGCAGGACCACAACACGCCAGTTCGGTATCGCAATATCTGGATACGCAACATCGGCAACTACGACGAACCCGAAAAATAAACACGAAAAGTAAAGGCGCTTGCGCGGGCCGGAAATCGGGAGTAATCTGCAATCAGAGAGGTGCGGAACCATGAAACTTATCCGGTCTGCTCTAATTCTTTCGTCCTTTTTTTCTCTTTCCCTGATGGCTGGACAACGCGGTGGCGGTGGCGGTGCGCACGGCGGCGGCGGATTCCACGGTGGTGTTAGCGGCGGTGGCGGTTATCGCGGTGGCGCCTCCTACGGCGGCTACCACGGCGGATACTATGGTGGCTATCGCGGCGGATATTATGGCGGCTACCGCGGTTACTACGGCTACGGCGGCTGGGGCTGCTGCGGTTGGGGCTTCGGGATTGGCTGGGGTTATCCGTACTACTGGGGCGGATATTCATATCCCTACTACAATCCCTATTATTACGACCCGTATTACTACGGCTACCCGGCTCCGGCTGCGTACACGTCCGCCCCCGCTGAATACACCTCGGCTCCGGCGGAGGGATATGTATCGGCTCCGGCAACAACCACGACAACGACGACGACCGCAGCTAACGGATCGTATTATCAGCACGCGGACTACTACCTGATCGCTTTCAACGACCATAGTATCCGGGCTGCGCTGACTTACCAGGTGGTGGGCGATCAGATCGAATGGATGCCGAAAGAGGGCGGTCCGGTGCGGCGCGCGCCTCTGTCGAGCGTCGACAAACGCTTCAGCGCGCAGATCAATAGGGACCGGCGGGTGCGGTTCGAACTACAGTAAAGAAAATGGCCTCCGACTGGAGAAGAAAGCTGCGGGAGAATCCTATTGCCAGAGGTCTGGCCGCAGGTCTCCTTCTTGCTTACTTTGAGCGCATTGCTTCCGCTTCTTGGCTCGTGGGTGCCGCTACCAGCGCAGTTGTCTGTGTGTGGATATTGGAAAAGCTTCTCGGACGGAATACGCCTCAATCGATCTGCGCGGTCACTGCCGCATGGTTCTTCATCCTCGTGTTTTCCCTGTCGCGATCAGGTGGAACTTCGCTTGGGCACTCGATATTTTGGTCCGTGTTCGTGGGTTCCCTCACTGGGATTGTGCGCATGTTTACTGTCCCCCCGCTCTCGCGGGTTGTCGTTTATCGTAGTAAGCCGTCCCAGTCATCCGAGTCCCCTGGCTGACGCCAGGGGCCGTAATCCGCTCGTCGATCCTAACAGCATTTGAGAGTTTATCGGGCGCGCCCTTTAGCCAGTTTTGTTTCGCCTGGCGCGAAGTCCGTTTGTTTAACCCGCAACGGCGAGGGGTCGGTAAGGTCCGCCGTGACCTCCAACGCTCGCAGGCCCGCAGAGGCTTTGACTAGTATGCCCCCACCTGGCCGGTTCCGTTCTCCGCTGGAAGAGCCCATGAACTCCTTGCCTGCATAGTAGGGGGTGGAGTTTACGGGCGGGACTGGGTGAAGTTGCGATCTTGTTGAGGCGCGGGGAAATTGAGCCTCTCGGAGGGCGTTAATCGAGGTCGAGCGCGGCCTTCACTGCGTTCTCGACCTGGCGGAGGAGTTCAACCGGAAGGCTGCCCAGGCGCTGTGTAAGTCTGGACCGGTCCAGCGTGGTCACTTGGTGGCAGAGGGCGAAGCTGGCGTTAGGCAAGCCGGCGACTCCGCTGGGAAGAGAGATGACGGTAGGACCGCGCCGGGCCTGGGATGTTGACTTTGAGACGGGAACGACGATGATGGAGTTCCAGCCCGGAGTCCGGGTCGGCGTCCGGTTTGCTCGGACCCCGAACGTGGGATCAGGTCGGCCCGGAAGACATCGCCTCGCTTCATTCCTGTGCCTTGGTTTCTTTCAGGAGGTGCTCGATGGCGGCGGCTTCCAGAGCGCTGTCGAGGTCGGAAGAGGTGCCGGCCATTTCGGCGGCGTATGAGGCGATGGCGTCACTGCGGACCTGGCGCGCCTGTTGGCGGAGCCAGGCATCGACGGCCTCGCGAGCAAGCGCGGTGGCGGGGACCTGCATGCGTTCGGCCTCGGCTTTGAGGTGAGCGTAGGTTTGTTCGGCCAGGGGCAGGTGGAAGTTTTTCACACGCGTGGGCGTGGGCGCGCCACGTCCCTGGGTGGGACAGTTTACACTAGAACTTCGGCCCCATGTTTAAGTCTCTTTTTGGTTCTACGCCTGCTCCGTCTGCTCAGCCCGGTCTTCTGGAACGCCTCAAGGCCGGGATTCAGAAGACGCGTGCGGGCTTGATGGAGAAGATTGAGGACGCGGTCGCCGGGCGCAAGGAGATCGATGCGGATGTTCTCGAAGAGCTCGAATACGCGCTGATTACCGCCGATATCGGCACGAAAACCACCGCTGAAATTCTGGAACGCATCCGGCAGCGCGTGGACCGGCACCAGGTGGGCGACATCGCCGAGCTGAAGAGCCTGATCCGTGAGCATCTGCTCGAAATCTTGCAGGCCAATGAAAAGCCTGTTCCGCTGGTGAAGGAGCCTCCCGCCGTGGTGATGGTGGTGGGCGTGAATGGGGCGGGGAAGACGACTTCGATCGGCAAGCTGACGCGGCGTCTGCAATCGGAGGGGCGCACGGTGCTGTTGTGCGCGGCCGATACGTTTCGCGCGGCGGCCATCGAGCAATTGGAAGTATGGGCGGAGAGAACGGGCGCGGGGTTGATCCGGCAGCAGCCGGGCTCCGATCCGAGCGCGGTGCTGTTCGACGCGCTGCAGGCGGCCAAGGCTCGCAAGGTGGATTACGTGATCGTCGATACGGCGGGGCGATTGCACACCAAGGTCAATCTGATGGCGGAGCTTGAAAAAATGCGGCGCACGGCGGCGCGCGTGATTCCGGAGGCTCCGCACGAGGTGCTGTTGGTGATCGAAGCGACGACGGGGCAGAATGGCCTCGAACAGGCCCGCAAGTTCACCGAATCGAGCGCGGTGACGGGAATCATTTTGACGAAGCTCGACGGGACGGCGAAGGGCGGCGTCGTGGTGGCGATTTCGCGTGAGTTGAATCTGCCGATTCGCTACGTTGGTGTGGGGGAGCAGTTGGACGATCTGCTGCCGTTTGAGCCGGAGACATTTGTGGCGTCGTTGTTCGATTGATTCGGTGAACGGGGCGAAACATGGGGACAGACCGCTCTGTCCACCGGCGCAAAAGCGGCGCCTTTGGACAGAGTAGTCAGTCCCCAAGTTTCGCGCGACTTTTATGCATCGGTATCTGGAAGACGCGTTGGAGCTGGCGGCGCGCGGCTTGGGCCGCGTGAGTCCAAATCCGTCCGTCGGCGCGATTGTCGTGCAAGACGATGAAGTGGTGGGGCGCGGATTTTATACGGCCGCTGGGGTGAAACACGCCGAGATTCTGGCGCTGGAGGAAGCGGGCGAGAAGGCTCGCGGGGCGACGATGTACGTCACGCTGGAGCCGCATGCGCATCAAGGCAGGACGCCTCCGTGCACGGACGCGATCATCGCAGCGGGAATCCGCAAGGTCGCCGCGCCGATGGAGGACCCGAATCCGCTGGTGCGCGGGCGAGGTTTTGCGCAGTTGCGCGCGGCGGGCGTCGATGTGGAGCTCATACCCGAGTACGCCACGCGATCGGCAGAATTGAACGAGGCGTTTCTGCATTTCATGCGCACGGGGCGTCCGCTGGTGATGCTGAAGGCGGCGCTGACGCTGGACGGAAAGATAGCCGCGCCCGAGGACGGCTCTTCTGTACTAAAACCAGGCTGGATCACCTCGGAAAAAGCGCGCGCGCACGTGCAGACGCTGCGGCATCACTCCGATGCGATTTTGACCGGCATCGGCACGGTGCTGGCCGACGATTGCCGCCTGACGGACCGTAGCGGCGAGGAACGCGCTCGCCCGCTGTTGAGAATCGTGCTGGACTCCGCGCTGCGCACGCCAGTGGAATCGAAGATGGTGGAATCGGCCAAGGGCGACGTGCTGGTGGCGACTACGTCGGCGGGATCGGCGGAGCGCCGCAAGAAGCTCGAAGCGAAAGGCATCCGCGTGGAGATGCTGGAAGGGCCGGATGGGCGCGTCAGCCTGCACGCCGTGGCGGAACTGCTCGGGCGCGAAAAATATCTGTCGCTGATGATCGAGGCGGGCAGCAAGGTGAACTGGACGGCTCTGGAATCGGGCGTGACCGATAAGATTTTCTTTTACTTTGCGCCGAAGATTCTGGGCGGGATGCAATCGCTGCCGGTGGTGGGCGGGGCTGGGCGCATGCGGCGGTCGGACGCCATCCGGTTTCGCGACGTGAAGCTCCATTCGATTACCGCGAACGAATTCGCCGTCGAGGCGCGGCTCGAAAAGTAACGGTCAAGTAATGTTCACGGGAATCATTGAAGAGTTGGGAACGGTGGCTGCGTTGAAGCCTGGCAGCACAGGGGCGACGCTGCGCGTGAACTGCGCGATGGTGCTATCCGATGCCCAGGAAGGGTCGAGCATTGCGGTGAACGGAGTATGCCTCACCGCGCTGGACCTGACGCCCGATTCGTTTTCAGCAGACCTGGCACCGGAAACGCTGGCTCGCACGAACCTGGGCGATCTGCGCGCTGGATCGCGGGTGAATCTGGAGCGGCCGGTGACGCCTGCGACGCGCTTATCTGGTCATATCGTGCAGGGTCATGTCGATGGAACGGGCGAGCTGCTGGCGCTCGATGAACTGGGCGGCGGCAACTGGTGGCTGAAGGTGCGCGTGCCCGCGGAACTGGACCGTTACCTGGTACACAAGGGTTCTGTCGCGATTGACGGGATCAGTTTGACGATCGCGTCGCTTGAGGGCGATGTTCTGGGCGTCACGATCATTCCGCACACGCGGGCGGTAACGAATTTTTGCGAGCGGCGCGCGGGGGATCGTGTGAATCTCGAGGTCGACGTGCTGGCCAAGCACGTGGAGAAACTGCTTACAGGCCGCGCCTGACGCCCTAACATGAAACGGCAGGCGGAACCGCCTCCCTACGGAAGCTACGGGAATGCGGGCCTGACCAGCATACCGTCCTTCAGCGGCTTTTCGGTCGGCAGCGCGATGCTGTCCCCCTCATTCAGCCCATCCACCTGCGCGCGCGTGGTGTTGCCGATGCCCATGGTGATTTTCTTCCATGCGACGCGATCGCCGTTCAGAACGAACACGCCTGCCTGCCCCAGCTCACGGCGGATCGCCTCGCGGGGAATGGTCAACGCGTTCTGCGCGGATTCGGCTTTGATCTCGGCATTGACGTTCGTGCCGGGCAGCAGATCACGGTCCGGATTATTGATGATGCAGGCCACTTGCCCCACCTGCCGCGTGCCGAGCGCCTCCACCTGGGTGGGCGTCTTATCCACCACGCCGGTCCAGGAACGCCCGGGCAGCGCATCCCAGGTGATGGAAACGGGCAGGCCGCGGGTGACGCGCCCCAGGTCCGGCTCGTCGACGTAGACGTTCACTCTGACTCGCTCCAATTCGCCGATGGACGCCACCGGATCGCCCGGGTTCAGATATGCTCCGCGTTTTAGATCGAATTGATAGACCACGCCGGCGACCGGCGCGCGCACCACGCTTTGCTTGAGGCGTTGTTCAGCAAGCCTCGCCGCGGCTTCGGCGTCGTGAAGGCGAGCCATGGCCGCGGAGCGATCGGGAGCGGCCACCAGCGCGGAGCGCTTCTGTTCAAGAGAATGGATTTGGGCCTGCGCGGCGTCGATGCGCTGTCTTGCCAGCGCGACTTCCTGGCGCGTGGCGGCGTCCTTTGCCTGGAGGCGCGTCAGGACATCGCAATCTTTTTGCGCCGTTTCCAGTTCGAGCTTGGCCTTTTCGATGCCGCTGGAGATGTCGGCCAGATCCGTCGCGCGTCCGCCTTTGTCGAAGACGGCGAGTTCGGCGCGAGCCTGTTCCATGCGCGATTGAGCGGAGGCCAGGTCCGCTTTCGCGTCGGAGGCGTCGATCTCCACCAGCGGCGCGTCTTGCTGCACGGTCCTGCCGCGTTCGATGAGGATCGCGCCCACGGGACCAGCGCGCTCCGCGCGCGCCGTCGCCCATTCAATGGGCTCCACCTTGCCGTTGGTGGAGACAGAGCTGACGATGGTTTCCCGCGCGACTTTCGCGAAGGGAATTTCCGGGGGCTGGCGCTTCCAATGGACCAATGCCCAAATGAGCCCGCCGAGCGCGGCGGTCGCCAGAAGCAGCAGGACGACACGGAGTCTCATTTGGTGAGCCTCGCACAGTAATCGAATAGAATCTGCCACTCGGCGCGCTGAATTTCCATCGCCGCCTGCATTTGAATGGAGCCGGGCTGGATGCGGGCGCGGTCGCAGAATTGAATGAAGGCGAAGGGATCCCAGCGGCCGGTGCGAAACTCGGCTTCGGGAATCTTGTGGAGGATCTTCACCGCCTCCCGCGCCAAAATGGGAAATGTCGGATGCGGGCCCGCTTTCCGGAACCAGTAGGCGGCGTTGCCGGGGTCCGGTTCCTGGCGGTGAAGGATGGCGTGCCAGAGTTCGCCTTCCTGGGTCTCGCAGTCTTGCGCCAACTGGTGCGCCTCCTCGAAGCATGAAAAATAGAGCCAAAGGCCAGCCATCGGAGCCTCGGGTTCTTCCTGATGCGGGAACAAGTCGGCCGGCTTAAACGTCTTTAGGAGCCGGCGGGCCTCATCGCTGGAGCATCCCGTGAAGGCGAGCGGCATCAGGCGTTCGCCATTGCCGTCCAGTGCCAGAATACGAGCCACGTCAGGTCCATACTGAGCCGGATCAAATTCCATTTCGCGTTACATTTCTATTGTATGAGACTTCCGGGCAAACACCGATGAGACGAGCGATTGTTTTTTCCGGCGGAGGAGTCTTTGGAGCCTGGCAAGCCGGCGCATGGCGCGCGCTGGAGGCTCGTCTTCCCGGCCGTCCGGATGTCATCGTGGGGGCATCCGTCGGATCCCTGAACGGGTACGCCATTGCCGGAGGCGCGTCCGCCGCCGAGCTATGCGAGTTCTGGATGCAGCCGCAAGTAGGACGGTTCCGGCGGCTGCCTGATACGATTCGCACCCTGATGGAGCGCTACCCGCTGCGCATGGAGTATGCGCTGACGCTCACCGATCTGGCCGCGATGAAGCCCAGAATGGTTCATGGCCCGGACGTGACCTGGAAGCATCTGGCGGCTTCCTGCGCGATCCCGGGGCTGATTCCGCAGCGGCGCATCGGCGGGCGGTGGTATTCCGACGGGGGGCTGCTCAATCCGCTGCCAGTCTGGGCCGCGGTCGCCATGGGGGCCACTGAAATCATCGCCGTGCACGCCCTGCCCGAAATTCCCTCCGTTGTGTTGAAGCCGTTCGTCCGCGGATTCCGTAAGGCCTTCGGATACCATCCTCCGCTTCCCAAGGACGTGGAACTGGTGACGATTCAGCCGGAAGGCGCACTCGGCTCCGTGCGGGATGCCCTGGCCTGGAAGCAGGAGAATGTCGAGCGGTGGATCGCGCTCGGCGAGGAAGCGGCAAAAAACATTTCCATTCCAAATTGTTTTTGGCGATAATAAGAGGCGACTATGCCCTCTTTCCGGATTCACCGTCTGAAAGATCATCTTCGCCAGAACTTCCGCTTCGCGCCGCACCTCGCCGGGATGGCCGGTGTGAAGCCTCGCGACTACGAATCACCCGGCCCCGATCAGCAAGACGACATCGTGGAAGCCTCATCGCCGTACGCGGCCTTCTTCGCGCTGCGCGAGGCGCGGCGTCCGATTCAGGTGGGAGATCTTCTGGAGTGCGAGGATGGCTCCCTGAAAATCTTTAAGTTTGTCGGCATTGAAGACGCCCGGTGGGTCCTGCCGGAGGCTAGGCCGGAGATGGCAACGCCTCAACCGGAAGCGGTGGCCGCCTCGGCATAGGACTTGCAGCCGGTACCAAAGCGCCTTCTCGGGAAGACGCCGCAAGGACCAGCCACGTTATAATGAAGGAAGAAAATGCATGGTTGTGATGGGGCCGGGACAGCAATTAATTCCTTTGCCCTGATTTCTTACTTGCCTGAGCCGTTAGGCGGGTTTCTCGATTCCCTGCGCTGCGAACTCGTTCCGCGGTGTCAGGCCAGGAGCCATGTTACGGTTCTGCCTCCGCGGCCGCTGGCCGCCGGCCTGCCGGACAAGGCCTGGCACGACTTGCAGGACTTCCTCGACGATTTCCCTCCGTTTCGGGTTGAGTTGAATAGCGTTGAGGTGTTTACGAGCACCAGCGTCATCTACATTTCCATTGGCGCGGGCTACCGTCATCTGAGGCAGATGCACGAGGCTCTGAATCGCGGGCCGCTCCGGTTTGTCGAGCCTTTCGAGTATCATCCGCATGTGACGCTCGCTCAGGATTTGCTGCCGGAGCAGGTGGAGGCGCTTGCCACCCTGGCACAAAAGCGCTGGCGGGAGTTCCCCCACGCCCATAGCTTTGTGGTGGATCGGCTGACCTTCGTTCAGAACACCATGGAAAACAGGTGGACGGATCTCGCCGGACGGGATCTGACCATGCGCGTGGCCAGTTAAGTCCCTTCGCCGAACATCTCCAATTGCGATTCCTCCGCTGGCTTCTTGGACCGGCGCCGCACCCCACTTCCGACCACTCCCAGCACTTGGACCTCGAGCAGCGCGGCCCGGGGGACAAAGATGCGTTGATTCTGGAAGGTCGGGTCGGGAGGAACGATGTTGAAGCCCGTGGACTCGAGCAACATCAGGTTGCCGGACAGGATCCCTTCCAGGGAATCGCCGTCGCGGAACAGCAGGCGCACCCAAATCCCCGGGGTCTTGGGGCGCGTGAGGAAGGTCCGCTGGGCCGGGGGCCAGATCGCCCCGGACTCGAAATCCCTCACAAAACAAATAGCTTTCGTCTCCGAGATGGGGACTCGCAGGAGATTGCCCGAGGGGGTCAGAACTTCGACCGCTTCGTTATCGAAAGCGGAGGTCGCCTGGACGAATCCTTCCACCGGCTCGCGGTCAAAGCGAGCCAAAAGCACCTTTTTGTTGGTCGATTGAGCCACTTAAGTGCCCTAAGTGAGAGGATTTCCTTTCAAACAATTTCGCAAGTATTGTATCATTAGCTCAATGCAGGCGATGCCGCCTAAAGAACCCCTTTCGGGGCACGTTAAGTCGTTTCTCGATTTCTGCCGTGTCGAAAAGGGCCTGTCGACGAACTCGCTTGGTTCTTATCTAATTGATTTACAGAGGTTTAACAAACAAGTCTCTCCGGAGGGCGCCACGGCGGAGGACCTGGGGCGCTACGTCGATTCTTTATACGGCGCAGGGTTGTCAGCGCGGTCGATCGCCCGGCATATCACCACTTTGCGCAACTTTTATAGCTTTCTGGTCCGAGAAGGCGAGGTCCAGAAAGACCCTAGCGAATTCCTGACCCCTCCGCGGCAGTGGTCGACGCTCCCGAAGTATCTGAATCGGGAGGAGATCGACCGGCTGCTGGCGGCTCCGGACCCGGCTAAGCCGGTCGGGCTGCGGGACCGGGCCATGCTCGAGCTTCTGTACGCCACGGGTCTTCGCGTGAGCGAACTGTGCCGCCTGGAACTTAGCCAGGTGGAACGGGACTCGGGAGTGCTGCGCGTCACCGGGAAGGGCAATAAGCAGCGCCTGGTGCCGTTCGGACAGTCGGCGGGGGAAGCAGTCGCGCTGTATCTCGAACGGGGGCGGCCGGAACTCCTGAAGGGCCGCGCCAGCCGGTTCCTGTTCGTGACCGCGCGGGGATCGGCGATGACCCGGCAGGGATTCTGGAAGCTTCTCGGCGGATATGGCCGGAAGGCGGGGATTTTCCGCGATCTGACGCCGCACGTCGTGCGGCACAGTTTCGCCACGCATCTGGTGGAAGGCGGGGCGGATCTGCGCAGTGTGCAGATCATGCTCGGCCACGCCGATATCTCCACCACGCAGGTCTACACGCATGTGGCTCGGCGCCGCTTGCGCGAGATCGTCGATCAACATCACCCGCGCGCTTGACGCTTTTTCCATTTCGGAGGATGGCGTAGTGCGGCGGCAGTCGGAAGGCGGTACGAATGAGCGATTACATGTTCAAGCTGGAGAGCCACCTGAGCACGGACCAGTTCCGCGTGGTGGGCCAGATGCAGGAGGTCGCGGCGGCGGCTGGCGTCAATCTTTTTCTCACCGGCGGCGCGATGCGTGACATGCTGGGGGGCTTTCCGGTGCGCGATCTCGATTTCACCGTGGAAGGCAACGCGCTGAAATTATCGAGGGATCTGGTGAAGAAATTCGGCGCGAAGGTGGTCTCCACCGATGAACTGCGCAAGAGCGCGGAGATGGTTTTTCCGGGCGGCGTGCCGGCGGAATTGGGGATGGCCCACACCGAGAGATTCGTCAAGTCCGGCGCGCGCCCGCAGGTTGCTCCGGCCACCATCCATGAGGACCTGCGTTGCCGCGATTTCACGGTAAACGCCATCGCGCTTTCGCTCAATAAAGCGTCCATGGGGCTGCCTATCGATCCAACAAACGGCGTCGGGGACATCGAGCGCAAGGAACTGCGGACGATCCATAATTATTCCTTCTACGACGATCCCATCCGGATGCTCCGGCTGATCCGGTTCAAGGTGCGGCTCGGTTACGCCATCGACGAGCGAACGCGGCTGCAGTACGAAAACGCACGCGGAGCGGAGATGCTGTCGCGCATCACGCCCCAGGCGCTCGGCGCGGAGTTGCATCACATGGCGGCGGAGCCATTGTCCGCCGATCTGATGCGGGTGCTCGAAGAAGAGAAACTCACCACGCTGTTTTCGCCGTCGCTCACCGGCTCCAAGCTGAATCTGGCGACGTTCGCAAAGCTGCAGAAGGCCCGCCAGATGGTGCCGTTCGGCGGCGAGGTGAAGATGCACACCCTTCCCCTCTTCCTCAGCGTCTTGCTGGAAAATCTGAACGCCAAGGATCGCACGGCGCTCATCAAGAATGCGGCGCTCGGCCGGGCGGAAGTGACGGCCTGGCAAAAGCTGGAGGGCGCGGCCAAGAAGTTGGAGAAGGAATTGAAGGCCGATAAGCTCAAGAAGCCCTCGCAGCTCTACCAGGTGCTCATCAAGGCTCCAGGGGAGCAGGTGCTGTTTCTCCTGGTCTACTCGGCGCAGCGTCTGGTGCAGGATCGCATTAAGAACTATTTCGAAAAGTACTTGCCGCTATCGCAGGAAGTCTCTGACGAAATGGTGGCGCTCACCGGTGTCACCCCAGGAACGCCCAAGTTCCAGAGGGCCAAGGCGGAGATGATTCTGAAGCACCTGGATGCGAGGCCGAAGAAGGCCGAGCCTGCCCCGGAGCCTCCGCCGCTGCCGCCCATGTCGAGTTTCGCCCGGGGCCCAGGCGTCCGCCACGCGCGTTAATTAGAGAGGGTCCTTCTGGGGATCCTTCTGCTGATCTTTTTGCGGTTCCTGGGTGGCCTTCTTGCCCTTTTCGTGAAGGGGCTGGGCCTGGGTGATTTCCGTCGTGGAAATATCCTCGATCAACAGGTAGGCTGGAATTTCCAGCAGCTTCGGGTTGTCGCCCTCTTTTTCCGGCTTCATCAGCATCAGTAGCTGCATGCGGCCGGGCTTGGCGAATGGCGGAATCCGGAACTTGATGGCCTGGGCGTTCTGATCGAGGACCTTCACTTTCATGTCGAACTTGTGATCGCTGAGATACAGTTCCTCGACCCGGTCTTCCCCGAGCGAAACACCGGTGACCAGCACCGTGTCGCCCGGCTTTACGACCCTGGGTAGAACGGTGTTGACCTGAGGAGCCAGTTCGTCGGAGGCAAAGCAGGACATCGCGAGCATCAGAGCTGGAGCAAGCAGTCTCATGGTGATGGCACCTCTCCTCTAACACTAAGGACAAGCCGTAGTGGGTACAATAAGGCGAACCGCTCAAGTTATTAGGGGAACCCCCTTAGAACTCGCGTTAAGGGCAGCCTTACGACTGGCCTCCGCGCCCGGTCTCCGGTATTCTGAACATGAGTGTTTCGGGGACATCACCGTAAAGTTCGCATCCTGTTTGGGTTGGCCGACGTTCTGCTGATTGGGCTAGCGTTCTGGCTGGCGTATTGGACGCGTAGCCATCTGGGGCTCCTGGAACGCCACTTCGATCTGGCCCCCGCGGTAATCGCGCTGCTGCTGGGCTGGTCGCTCCTTGCCTGGGTTACGCTCGGACTCTGGTGGGAACTATACGACCGCATCGAGGGGGCTACCGCTCGCGTGATTGCCGCCGACGCGTTCCGGCAGTGCCTGGTGGGAGCCGCATCCATCATCCTGATCGAGTATCTGCTGCGGCTGGACCTCAGCCGTTCGTTCGTCGGCCTGTTCGCGGCATTCGCATGGATGCTGCTCTGCCTGTTCCGCATGAACGCCGGAGGCGTTGTGCGCGCCGTGCTGCGGGAATTCGGTTCGGCGCATTACGTGATGGTGGTGGGCCTGGGAGATGCCGCGCTCAGGCTCGGCCGGCAGATTGAAGACGCGCGCGATTACGGCGTGCAGCTTTCGGGCTTCCTGGACGACGACAGCCCGGTGGATACGGTTGAGCTGTCGCGTCCCTATACGGTGCGCCCTCTTTCCAAACTTCCCGATCTGCTGCGCGAGCACGTCATCGACGAGATTATTTTCGCGGTGGACAGCCGCCGGCTGGCCGAACTGGAAGAAATCTTTCTGCTGTGCGACGAAGAGGGCGTGAAGACTCGCGTCGCCGTCGATTTTTTCCCCCACGTCAACAGCCAGGTTTATCTGGAGCGGCTGGGGGCATCGCCTCTGCTGACGTTTTCGGCCACGCCTCACGACGAGGTTCGTCTGCTGGTGAAGCGGCTGGTCGATCTGATCGTCGCCGGAGCGGTGACGATCATTCTGCTGCCCCTGATGGGGCTGATCGCGCTGCTGATCCGGCTGACGTCGCCGGGCCCGGCCATCTTCCGGCAGACCCGCTGCGGCTTGAACGGGCGTCGGTTCGTGTTCTACAAATTCCGGTCGATGTGCGAGAACGCGGAGGCGATGCGCGCCGATGTGGAGCACTTGAGTGAACGCAAGCTGGCCATGAAGATCCCGAATGATCCGCGGCTGACCGGCGTGGGCCGCTGGTTGAGAAAGTTTTCCCTCGACGAGTTGCCGCAGCTCTGGAACGTGTTGAAGGGCGACATGTCGCTGGTAGGGCCGCGGCCCGCGCTCCCGGACGAAGTGGAACAATATAAGCGGTGGCAGCGGAGAAGGCTGCGCATGCGCCCCGGGCTGACGTGCCTTTGGGCCGTCAGCGGCCGCGATGCCGTCGATTTCGAAACCTGGATGAAGCTCGACATGCAGTACATTGACCAGTGGTCGCTCGCACTCGATTGGAAAATCCTGCTGCGCACGATTCCTCAGGTCCTGAGCGGAAAAGGCGCTCATTAGCTGTCAAACTGAAAACTATGCAACTTGTCCCAACCCATGATGAAGTCGTCGCCATGCTCCGTCGAACCGGCGGTCTGCGCGAAGGGCATTTTGAATACAGCGATGGTCTACACGCTGACGAGTATCTGCAAGTGGCGCTGACGATGCGTTATTACGAGGCGGCGAAGATCTTGAGCGTCGCGTTGAGCCGCCTGCTGCGCGCGCATTCCGACATCCGGGCCATGATCCCGGAGCTGTCGATCGTCGCGCCAGCCACCGGGGGCCTTCCTGTTGCCTACGGTGTCTGCGAGGCTCTGCGCGCCAAGCAGGTCTACTGGGCCGAGCGCGAAAACGTGAACGAGCCGCAACGCTTCCGCCAGTACATGGACGTGAAGCCTGGAGAAAAAGTCCTGCTAGTGGACGATATTCTGCGCTCCGGCCACAAGCTCGCCGAGTTGAGGAAATTGGTGGAAACCCAGGGCGGAGAAGTGGTCGGCCTGGCGGTGGTGATCTATCAGCCGAATCCAAAGACTGTGAACTTCGATCCGCTGCCGTTTTATTACCTGGCCAAGTTGGATGCCGCGTATTACAAGGACGCGGCATCGTGCGATCTCTGCAAGCGCGGGGTGCCGGTGGAGAAGGTGCTGATTTAGCTGCCGTCAGTGAGTGGGAGGGAGTTTCTTCCGTTCCAGTTCGTCCACATGGCGCAGTTTGGTTTCCACCGGTCTCTGGCCCAGTTATAGAATGCTGTGAGCACCTCGGTTTGGGAGTCGCGAATGGCTTCGGTTAGCTTCTCGGTCGTCTGCTGAAGTTTCTCGTCCGTGTGCCGAACGGCGTCGGCGAGATCCTGCCTGCTGGCGGGCCGATCACTCATATTCATCGAATACCACATTTCTCGCGCAAGTAGCACCGGATCGTTTATCATAGCCACTTATGCGCTTGCTGCTCTCCACTCTTGCCGTCTGCTCGCTTAGCCTTGTCCGGGCCCAGACGATGGACGAGGAATTCGCCAGGACCGTCAAGGAATGGACCACAAAACCTGAGTTCATGAGCCCTCTGGTGGACCATTTGCCGAAGGTCGCCGGCGTGCCTTCGCCCAAGGACGTGCTGGGCTACTATGCCGGGGCTCCGAAGAAGCTGACGTATTACTCCGACCTGGTGCGTTACTATCGCGCGCTGGCTGCGAAATCGCCGCGGGTGAAGGTGCTCGACATCGGCAAGACGGATGAGGGACGGGAATGCGTGGTGGTGTTTGTCGGGTCGGAAGATTCGATCCAGAATCTGGAAACCTACCGCCAGTACCTGGGCCAGCTCGCCGATCCGCGCAAGTTGAGCGAAGCTGACGCAAACGCGATCATCGCCAAGGCGAAGCCGATTTATCACGTGATGGGCGGCTTGCACAGCGCCGAAACCGGTCCGCCGGAGATGCTGATGGAGTTGGTGTATCGCCTCGCGACGGAAGATACGCCGCTCATCAAGACCATTCGCGATAAGGTGATCGTTTCGGTGACGCCTGCGGCCGAGCCCGACGGGCGCGACCGCTACGTCGACTGGTATTACAAGTACAAAATCAACGAGACGGGCGAAAACGACAGCATGGGCGCGCCTCCGTACTGGGGCAAGTACATTTATCACGACAACAACCGCGACATCAACTATTCGCAGTTGAGTTCGCAGCGGCTGCTGAGCTGGTATTTGCAATGGCACCCGCCGATTATGCACGAGCTGCACGAGTCGGAACCGTTCATGTATACGTTCAGCGGACAGGATCCGCAGAATCCCACGCTCGATCCGATTCTGTACGGCGAGCTGCCGTGGTTCTCGAACTTCGAGATGGAACAGATGATCAAGTACGGCATGCCGGGCGTCTGGACACACGCATTTGTCGATATGTGGTCGCCCGGATACCTGGGCTTTATGTCGTCAAATCATAACGGCATGCTGCGCATGTACGAAATTTTCGGCAACGGCGGCGCGAATACAATGCATCGCCGGATCAATGGGCCGGATGGCGGCGGCCGCGGCGGCGCTGGTGGAGGCGGGCGCGGAGGCGGCATGACGTCGCGGCAGTGGTACCGGCCGTTTCCTCCGTACGCGGAGGTCGATTGGTCGATGCGCAACAACACGAACTACAGTGAGACAGGCGTACTCAGCGCGCTTCAGTTGACGGCCGCGTTCCCGCAGATCATCCTCGAGAATTTTTACAAGAAGAGCCGCAATTCGATCGAAGCTGGCAAGAAGGAAGATCTGCACGGCTATGTGATTCCAATGGGCCCGGATCAGACGCGCGTGGCGTTCGTCGTCAATACGCTGCGTATGCAGGGCATCGAAGTGGGCCGCGCGAAGGGCGAAGTGAAGCTCGCCGAGGGGACGTTCCCGGCCGGAACGTTCATCGTGAAGCGCGATCAGCCGTATGGGCGCCTCGCGAAGATCCTGCTCGAAAAGCAAAATTTCCCGGACCCGGCTCTCACGACCTACGACGACACGGGCTGGACCATGGGCCTGATGACGCATTCGAAGGTCGTCGAGGTCATGGATAAGGCCGTGCTTGACGTTCCGGTGGATCTGATCGACCGTTTCGAGGTTCGCGGGACAGTCGCTTCGGGACCCTCGCCGGGCGGCTATGCCGTGATTGAGAATGGCTCGAACAATCTGATTACGCTGCGCTACCGCCTGAAGAACGCGGCCGCGCGCGCGGTGGAGCAGCCGTTCAAATCCGGCGATCAGGAGATCCCCGCGGGATCGCTGATCTTTCCGGCCGATTCCTACGACAAGCTGAAGGCCGCAGTCGAGCCGCTGGGATTAAAGGCGGTTGCCCTAAGCGCCGTGCCCGCGGTTCCGATGCATGACGTGGATCTGCCTCGTTTGGCTGTGTTTTCGACGTGGGGCAACACACAGGAGGTCGGCTGGGTGCGCTACGCGTTCGACAAGTTTGAGGTGCCCTACGACCTGATCTACAAAGAGCGCATCCGGCAGGGAAACCTGCGTGGCTCCTACGATGTGATCGTGATTCCGAACCAGGGCCGCAGTTCGAAGGGCCTGGTGTACGACATCGAATCCAAGGGCAAACCGATGGAGTACAAGAAGTCCGACCAATTCAAGACGCTGGGGGAATACGGCGAGTCCGACGACATCACTGGAGGAATGGGGCTGGAAGGCGTGGTCGAACTGCAGAAGTTTGTCGACAACGGAGGGCTGATGATCACGCTCGGCACGGCCAGTTCGTTCCCGGCGGATTTCGGGATCACGCGGAAGATCGAGGCTTCGCGCACCAGCACGGCGTTCTACGCGCCTGGCCCGATCGTGCAGGCCGAAATCACGCGCCCGGTTCATCCGATCTTCTACGGTTACACCGACAAGACGATTCCCGTGCGCTGGGCGAACGGTCCTCTGTTGACCGTGCCGGCCGCAGATCGCGAATCGCAGGTGCTGATGCGGTTCCCCGGAGGCGATCAGGCGGTGTTGAGCGGCCTGATGCGCGGCGCCAACGAAATCCGTACGCGTCCGGCGATTCTAGATGTACCAGTAGGGCAGGGACGTGTGCTGATGTTCGCCACCAATCCCATCTACCGGTGGCAGAATTTCGGCGAGTTCAATATGATTTTCAACGCCGTGATGCATTTTAACGATTTTAAGGCAAAGTAAGCGCCCGTTTTACGCCTTACCTAAAGTGAAGGGCTTTCCATGCAAGAACGGTGGCGCCCACCAGGAAGCCCAAGAGCGCTTGATACTCCTGGTTTCTCATGTAAATAGACCACCGAAAGCGTTTCGGGCTGCTTCCATCGTTCGCCAGATTGGCTCGGAGGAGGTTCGGCAGAAGCTTCGGAACGCGGTGGGCGTAGTCGACATACTCGGGGAATAGCGAGCGGAGGTGCTGTTCCTCGAGTTCGACTACGGGCAAGTAAATCAGCAGAAATACGGCGGCGAAGAGCACGCCCAGTTCCCAGCGCCGCGAGGCGATCACCAGGCCCGCAGCGGTCATTAAAGTCCCGATATACAGAGGGTTGCGAACATAGGCGTAAGGCCCACCATCGGCCAGCGTGGTATTTTTTTCGAGATGCCCTGCGGCCCAGGCGCGCAACGCGAGTCCAAGGGTCGAAACGGGAAATCCCCAGGCGAGGGAGCCGAGCGTCGGCGTGGAGAGCCAGAGAAATGCCGCGACTAGGACGAATCCGCAGGGGACCCGCAGTTTCGCCACGGCGTCGGCGTAAGGTTTGGGAAAACTCACGCGGGCAGCGCCTCGATCACTTGTTCCGGAGAGATGGCGCGCATGCTATCGTGGGTTTCCTCGGCTCGCTTGTAGGTGGTCGAAGCGCCGGAGTTGCGCAACACGCGAATGGTCCCGCCGTAGGGGCCGTTGCGCGCCGGGTCGGTGGGGCCGAAAATCGCGACGCCAGGTTTGGAGAGCGCGGCGGCCAGATGCAGAGGTCCGCTATCGACGCCGATGACGGCCTGCGCTTTCCGGGTCGCGTGAATCAAGCCCGAGATTCCGGAGAGGTGCACGTGAGCGCCGCGAATTTTCTTGAGTGTTTCCGCTGCTTCCGGCGGGCCGTTGACCACCAGGGGCACGTCCAACCCCTTGGCGAGCTGTTCGTAAAACTCAGCCGGCCATTGCTTCGATCCCCAACCGGCGAGTGGGCTCGCTAAAACGAATTTTCCCACGGGCAGCGAGCCTTCAGGCGATCCTTCGGGGAGAGAAAATGTGTGGAGCAGGCTGGAGGCTCCGGCAGCCGCGGCCAGTTCCAGATTGCGGTCGACCACGTGCGCCGAACGCGCCTCCACGCAAAGCGAGTAAAACAGTGCGGCGGCTTTCTCGCGAACCTGGGAACGATGAAATCCCACGATTCGGCCGGGACGCGCAGAGGCGGCAATTAACGCCGACTGCATCAGCCCCTGAAAGTCGACGGCGAGATCGAAACGGCGCTCGCGAAGCTGGCGGCGCGTCGCGAGAATGCCGCCGAGCGACCGCTCAAAGGGGATCACCTCGTCGACGAAGGGATTATTTTCGAGCAGAGGGATCCAACGCCGGCGAATCACCCAGGTGACGCGGCTATGCGGGAACCCATGCTTCAGGCTGGCCACGGCGGGTAGCGCGTGGATCACGTCGCCCATCGAACTGAGCCTAACCACTAAGATTTGCATGATTGCCGGGCGCGGACGTGCTTCACAAGCGCCTCATATCGTGCGGCGTCCTCCTGTTCCAGATGGACCTGCGCCGTCAAGCCGCCGGCGACGGCCACATAATCGACGACGCGCAGTCCGGCGACGAGCTCGGCTCGCGCGGCGGCGGGGAGGATAGCGTCGTCGGGCGTGGCGATCAGCACCAGCAGCTTCCTTCCATCCTCTTTGAGCGAGGCGAGGCGCTCGGCGTGTGAGGCGAGCATCGGGTCAAAGTATCCGCTGACGACGGTCGCGCCGGTGGAGGCGATTTTAGCGGCGCGGGCGGCATCGATGATCTTTTCTCTTGTGTCCAACTTTCTATTTCAACAGGTCCAGGGCGACCTGCGCTACTCGATTGGCCTCGACGCGGGTCATGCAGCGATGGTCGATGGGGCACTCGCGCTTCAGACAGGGGCTGCACTCCACCGGCTCGCGCACGACGCGCGCCAGCGGCCCGGTTGGTCCGGTGCCGACGTCGTCGGTGGCGCCGAACACCGTCACCGTCGGCACGCCGAGCGCGGAGGCGATGTGCATGGCTCCGGAATCGTTGGTCAGATAGACCCGGCATGCCGCGGCCATGTCGATGAACTGCTTGAGCGTCGTTTCGCCGGCGAAATTTCGCGCAGGAGCGGTGCAAGCCTGGGCGACGGAGTTGCAAAGTTCGCGCTCCGATTGCGAGCCGAAGATGGCGATCTGCCCGCCGATCTGGAGAGCGACGCGAGTGGCGGCGGAGGCGAAGCGGTCGGGCAGCCACTGCTTGGCGGTTCCATAGGCCGCTCCGGGGCTGACGCCGACGATTGTTCCACCCATGCCGAGCTTGCGAAACTGGTCGAGCCCGGCTTCGCGCGCGGATGGTGCGCCATCGAGCCGGATCATTTCACAGGCCGGAAGTTCGGACAGAATTCCGGCGCGGCGGAGCAACTCCAGGTAGTAATAACGTTCGTGCCGAGGGATCTCGCCGCGCTTGGGGACGGGAATCGCGCGGGTGAGCAGCAGGCTTCGGCCGTCGCGCGCGTAGCCGATGCGCTCGGGGATGCGCGCGGCGTAGGCGACGAGGGCGGCTTCGAAGGCGTTCTGGAGTAGGATGGCAGCGTCGAAACGTTCGGACTGGAGGGCCCGCCCCGTGCGCCATTTTTCGGCGAGACTCGATGGCGTGTAGGGAATCACGCGATGGCAGAACGGTTCTCGGCCGTAGAGATCGGCCACCCAGGGTTTGGCGAGGATGGAGATCTCCGCCTCCGGGAACTTTTCGTGGAGCGCGCGCAGAGCGGGGATGGACATGACCGCGTCGCCCACCCAGTTGGTGGCGCGCACCAGGATCTTGCGATAGGACACTTACTTTCTAGTGTAGTGCGCCAGCAATCTTGGACCTGGGTCCGGCACGGACGAGCGCGTCCGCCCCATATCAAGCTATATTCTGAAGACGTGATTGGCAACCCGGATGTGGCATTGCTGGCGCTGGCGGTGGGCGTGCTCCTGATTTATGCGGGGCTGTCGGGGCGGATTCTGCTGGGCGTGACCGGAGGAGTGATTGCGACGGTGGCGCTGGCTCGGCTGGTGCGAGGCTCGGCCATCCGGGGAGTCCACTGGTGGACGGCTCTGCCGGCTGGCGCGGTGGTGGGCGCGGTCACGATTGTCTTGCTGAGGACGGCAATTCGCGCCAAGAGGAATAAATCCCTTTGAAGACGCTTTCGAGCGCGGCGGACAAACAGGAAGTTCTCGAGAGACTCGCTGCGCTGCAGCCCGATTCGCCGAGGCGCTGGGGCAAGATGACCAGCAATCAAATGATCTGCCATTTGAGCGATTCGTTCCTACTGCCGCTCGGCGAAATGCGGGCGAGTAAGGCTCCTGTGCCGATGCCGCGCGCTGTTTTCAAATTTTTTGCGTTGCGGGTACCGATGAAGTGGCCGAGAAACATCGCGACGAGGCCGGAAATGGAGCAGGGTGTCGGCGGGACTCCTCCGGAGGAGTTCGAGAGAGACCGAAAGAAACTGATCGCCGTGATGGAGCGCTTCGTTCGGGAAAGCTCCGGGCTGGATCATCCGATCTTCGGCAAGATGAGCGGGTCGGATTGGATGCGGTGGGGGTATTTGCACTGCGACCATCATTTGCGGCAGTTTGGAGTGTGAAGTTCATGGCCGCCTATGAACACAGATGAACGCGAATATCAGACGTTATAAATGGCTTCTCGATTCTGACCCTGCCATCCGTTGGCAGGTGATGAGGGACCTCACTGATGAAGGCCCCAGCGCGATTGCAGCCGAGCGCTCCCGCGTCGCAACCGAAGGCTGGGGAGCCCAACTCCTCGCCCGCCAATCTCCTGATGGCAGCTGGGCCAGCGGACCCAAGTGGGACATGATTACCCTCTTCAGTCTCGTCGTCCTGAAGGACCTCGGCCTCGACCCCGCCAGCAAGCAGGCTCGCAAAATGATCGACCGCGTTGACCAGCGCCTCGTGTTTCATCACCTCAACAACCGGCCCTTCCTCCACGGCGAAACCGAGCCTTGTATCAACGGCAGAATCCTCGGCATCGGCGCGTATTTCAAGGAGCCGAACGACGCTCTGGCCCATCAGCTTCTGGGCGAGCAGCTCGAAGATGGCGGCTGGAACTGCGAAGCATGGCCGTTTTTGTCGCCGAAACGCCCTCCCAGCCGGCGCTCTTCATTTCACACCACCATCTGCGTGCTCGAAGGGCTCCTCGAATACGAGCGGGCAGGTCGCAAATCGGCGGCTGTCACCAAGGCCCGTAAGAGGGCCGAAAACTATCTGCTGGAGCGACACATGTTCCGCTCGCTCCGAAGCGGCGAAGTCATCGACGAACGCTGGCTCCGCTTCTCGTTCCCGGCGTTTTGGCACTACGACGTCCTGCGCGGGCTCGATTATTTAAGAAATGCAGGAATCAAACCAGACGACCGCGTCCGTGAGGCCATCGAAATTGTGATTCAGCGCCGCCACCAGAACGGGCGCTGGCCGCTCAACCTGCTTCATCCCGAGCATATTCCATTGGAGATGGAAACTGGCGTCGGCAGGGCAAGCCGCTGGAACACGCTGCGGGCGCTTCGAGTCCTGCGTTGGTGCGAGAACTCAAGCTGGTAGTTGCGGCCTGGGTGCTCTAGGCAAATTCCTGGGGCGCGCGAGCCGATTAGTGTGCCCTCTCCCCCTCATGACGGCCGGTCCGCACTACGGTTGTTCACCCGGCCGCTCCGTAACCGGCTTGGTACCAGGACGAGGCAACCTAGTCTTCCGGCCTCCAGCGGCTTCCCCTTCCAGCAGAGCTGGCAGGTTCGGATATGCGTAGATCGTCGGGGCGTGATTTTGCATCAGACCGCCCGTATCCGCGGTCGGACCATAGTTGCTGTACTCCTCCCGGGCGAGCACGCGCAGCAACGCAAGCAACTGGCCGCGATGATGGGCGGTATGGGTCATTCGGCGGGTCATCACCCAGGCCCGCGACCGCCGCACGTCGAAAAACGTCGTCTCGCCTTCCCACCACTCCTCATCCTTCTTCCCCAGCACGACGAGGCGCTTTCCGCTGTCTTCCTCGTACCGCCGCATGAATTCCAGCCGGACCTCTTCTTTGGGAAGCGGCGGCGCTCCGACGTCTATATCGAGCATCGTTCGAAACCAGATGTCCTCGCTGACACACTGATGCACCATATGCTCGTGGAAACTGCGGCCGCGCGCGTCGGTCGCGTTGGGACGCACCGGGAGATCATCGTCCCTGAACATGCTCCAGGCGCTGATCACTTTGATGCGCTCCGTCGCAAAAGTGTCGATCAGAAAGTCGTATCGCATAGCGGACCTCCTGAAACTTAAGGTTGCGCCTCGGCCGCCCGGTCATGATGATATCGCGTCTTCAGGTCGCTTGGGTTCACTGCGCGAGCACGCTCTGGCAATGCCAGCTGGCCTATTTGATACGTAACGCCAAAGCCGGACAACGGCCTAAGATCTCCGTTTTGTCGGCACTCTTACAGCAGTTCCGACGACGCGAAGAAGAATGGCACTTCCACCGCCGCCGTCTCCGGCGCGTCGGAGCCGTGGACGCAGTTGCGCTCGATGCTGGTGGCGAACATCTTGCGGATGGTTCCTTCGGCCGCGTTGGCGGGGTTTGTCGCTCCCATGGTGTCGCGCCACTTCTTGATGGCGTCCGGGGCTTCGAGCACCATCACGACGACCGGTCCTTCGGTCATGAACTTTACGAGCGACGCGTAGAAGGGCCGCTCCTTGTGGACGGCGTAGAAATTCTCCGCCTCAATCTGGCTGAGCCTCTTCATCTTCATGCCCACGATGCGGAAGCCGGCTTTCTGGATGATGGCGATAATCGCGCCGGCCTGATTGGCGGCGACGGCGTCTGGTTTGATGATTGCGAATGTACGTTCCATGTCTATAGTCTCGATTTGATGGTTTCGCCGATGGTGGCGGGAGTGGGGCACACGGTGATGCCCGCGTCCTTCATGGCGGCGATTTTGTATTCGGCCTTGCCGCTGCCTCCGGAGATGATGGCTCCTGCGTGGCCCATGCGGCGTCCCGGCGGCGCGGTCTGGCCGGCGATGAATCCGACCACCGGCTTCTTGACGTTGGCCTTGACGTAAGCCGCCGCGGTCTCTTCGGCCGTGCCGCCGATTTCGCCGATCATGACGATGGCGCGCGTGTCGGGGTCTTCATTAAAGAACCGGATGGCGTCGGTGAAGGTGGTGCCGATGATCGGGTCGCCTCCAATGCCGATACAAGTGGACTGTCCGATGCCGAGCTTGGTGAGCTGGCCCACGGCTTCATAAGTCAGCGTGCCGGATCGCGATACGACGCCGACGTTGCCTTCCTTGTGAATGTGCGCGGGCATGATACCGATCTTGCACTTGCCTGGAGAAATGATGCCAGGGCAGTTCGGGCCGATCAGGCGCGTCGATGGGCGATTTTTCAGGTAGGCCCAGGCGCGGATCATGTCTTCCTGCGGAATGCCTTCGGTGATGCAGACCACAAGGGCGATCCCGGCGTCGGCCGCTTCCATGATGGCGTCCGCGGCGAACGGCGGAGGCACGAAGATGACGCTCGCGTTGGCTTCAGTTGCTTTCACGCCGTCGGCGACCGTGTTGAATACCGGCAGGTCGAGATGCGTCTGGCCGCCTTTGCCGGGCGTGACGCCTCCGACGACCTTGGTGCCGTAAGCAATCGATTGAGTGGCGTGAAAGGTGGCTTCTTTTCCGGTGAAGCCTTGTACCAACACGCGGGTGTGTTCGTTGACGAGGACGCTCATCTTGCCAGCCCTACGACTTTCTGCGCGGCGTCGAGCATGCCGTCGGCCACGGTGAAATTGAATCCCGATTCGAGCAGAATCTGCTGCCCCAATCCGACGTTGGTTCCTTCCATGCGGACCACGATGGGGACTTTGATCGAAAGCTCGCGCGCGGCGGCCACCACTCCGTTGGCCAGCGTGTCGCAGCGCAGGATGCCGCCGAAGATGTTGATCAAAACGGCCTTTACCGCAGAATCGGAGAGCAGAATGCGGAAGGCGTTCTTGATCTGTTCGGCGTTGGCGCCGCCGCCGACGTCGAGGAAGTTCGCCGGGCTGCCTCCGGCATACTTTATGATGTCCATGGTGGCCATCGCCAGGCCGGCGCCGTTGACCATGCAGGCGACGCTGCCATCCAGCTTGATGTAATTCAGGCCGAATTTCGACGCCTCCACTTCCAGGGGATCTTCTTCATTCAGGTCGCGCAGTTCGGCCAAATCCTTGTGGCGGAATAGCGCGTTGTCGTCGAGGTTCATCTTGGCGTCGAGGGCGAACACCTTCGCGTCCCTGGTCAGGATGAACGGATTGATTTCGGCGAGCGACGCATCGAACTCGCTCACTGCTTTCGACAGGGCGATCATCGCCTGCGCGGCCAGATTCACGGCTGGTCCGGTGATGCCGATGCCGAAGGCCAGCTTGCGGGCCTGGAATGGCAGAAGGCCGATGCCGGGCTCGATGGTCTCTTTGAGGATGCGCTCGGGCGTTTTGTGCGCGACCTCCTCAATCTCCATGCCTCCGTCGGCCGAGGCCATGAAGACGTTCTTGCCGATGACGCGGTCCAGCACGATGCCCAGGTAGAGTTCGCGCTCGATGGGAAGCGTTTCTTCGATGAGAACCTTCTTCACCACGCGGCCTTCGGGGCCGGTCTGGTGCGTGATCAGCGTCATGCCGAGGATTTTTTCGGCCGCGGCACGGGCTTCCGCCGCGTCCTTCGCGACCTTGACGCCGCCGCCTTTCCCGCGTCCGCCGGCGTGGATCTGCGCCTTGACCACGACGCTACCGCCGAGCTTTTTTGCAGCTGCTTCCGCTTCTTCCGGGGTGCTTGCCACTTCGCCGCGCGGGACCGGGACTCCGTGGCGGGCAAGCAGGGCCTTAGCCTGGTACTCGTGAATCTTCATGATTTAAGTTGAGACACTACTATAAGCTGGAGAATTCCCAATATAACATGGCCTCGTTCCTATCCTTTCTGCACCGTGTCGCATCCGGCGAGGCACTTTCGGCCGAGGACGCGCAACTGGCGATGAATGCACTGCTCGAGGGCGAAGCCACGTCCGCGCAGATTGCCGGGTTCGCGGTGGCCATCAAGATGAGGGGCGAAACAGCGGCGGAGTTGATCGGATTCGCCAAAGCCTTGCGCGCCCACATGATCGTCGTGGATGCGGGCGAGGGTCTGATTGATACTTGCGGAACGGGCGGCGATTTGTCGGGCACGTTCAATATTTCCACCGCGGCGGCGCTGGTCATGGCGGGAGCTGGGGCGCGCGTCGCGAAGCACGGCGGGAGGTCGGCGTCGAGCCAGACCGGCAGCGCGGACGTTCTGGAAGCGCTCGGCGTCCGCATTTCCATGACACCGGAGGAAGCGGCCGAGGCGATCCGAGAAATCGGCATCGGATTCCTATTCGCGCCGAACCTGCATCCGGCGATGAAGCATGCGGCACCCGTGCGCCGGGAGTTGAAGATGCGGACGGTGTTCAACCTGATCGGACCTCTGGCGAATCCGGCCAGAGCGGGAAGACAGCTAATCGGCGCGCCGTCCCCCGAGGCGGCGAAATTGATGGCGGAGGCCCTGGCGGCCCTAGGCACGGAACATTCTTTTATCGTCCATGGGCACGACGGCCTGGACGAGATCACGACCACGGGTCCAACAGACGTTTACGAGGTCTGGACCGGACGCGTCGAAAAGCACTTGTGGATGCCTGCGGACTTCGGAGTCAAACGAGCGACCGGCGAGGCGCTTTTGGGTGGCGATGCGGTTCGCAACGCGGAGATAACAAGGGAGATTCTCAGCGGGAGGAAGGGGCCGGCGCGGGATATTGTCGTGGTGAATTCAGCGGCTGGGCTGCTGGCGGCAGGGTTGGCGAAGGATCTGAGAAACGGCGTGGAACTAGCTGAAAAATCATTGGATTCCGGGGTAGCGGAGAAGAAATTGCACCAGTTGCAAAAAAAGTACTCGTTCTCGTGAGCCGATTCTTCCCCGGATTCCGCGTATCCAGATGTCGGAGGATCGCAGGCGGCATGGCCTGCGGTGGGCCGGCTGGCTTCAAACCCAGCCGGCTCGATCGGTTTACCAGCGGCGACCCCCGTATCCGAAATAGAGGCTCGGGCCCCAATAATACGGATAGTAAGGATACGGATAGGGGTAGCCGTACCCATAGGCGGGGCGAGGTGGTGGACGGCGTGCCATCCTCGGCTGGGCTCCGGCCGGCTCTTCATAGTCGGACGGCTGCACATAGCGGAAGGCCTGCACGCTCTTCTCGGTGGATACTGTTACGTTCTGCGTTACGCGGAAAGTGAGCGTCGTTTCCGGGAAGATCACGGTCGGATTACCGCGCGTCAGCACAACTCCGGCCGCGCCGGCAAAGAGCCCCGCGCCTGCGCCGACTGCGGCGCCAACACCTCCACCCACTCCAGCTCCGATGGCTGCGCCAACGCCGGTGGTCGTAGCGAGTCCAGCGACGTCTCGTCCGGTCGAACTGGCGCCGTGAAGAGTGATGAACTCGGATTGAACCGCCACTTGCTGGCCGTCGACCACGGGAAGGTCCACCAGCTGGATGCCGAGCCGGGACGTCACGCCGAAGTGGCCCGATTTCTTGACCTCGGTCACGCGCCCTGTGACGTTCTGGCCGCGCAGGGCGATCACCACACCGTTCACGACGATCGGCTTCGCGAGCGCCGCAGTGAAGGCGTCCCCGACCATGCTGCGTTCAGACGAAAGAATCTCATTGAGCCGCACCGTGACGTACGTGCCAGCCTTGATGGTGAGTTGGGCCGGGATAGGCTCCATCACCGGCTGCGATTGCGCGTCATTCTGGGCGGCCTGCTCCAACATTTGTTGGACCTGTGCCGCGGTGGGTCGCGCCTGATCCTGCGCAAAGATCGGGAGCGCGAGCAACCCGAGCAGGAGAGTTAGGTTTCTCTTCATAGTCTTCACCTTTATCCAAGTGGACGCCATATTTGCTGCAAGCGTTTCGCCATTGAATAAAACACTGAAAAATCGGGGGAAGTCGCGGTGGGGCCGGAGATAAGATCGGCTGAAAATCACCGGGAATGGTGGTTTTGAGCCAGTCTATCGTGGTTCGCGGATCTCCCTTGCTGCTCGACATGGTCCGCACGTTGCGGCGCGATCGGAATCGGCACGGGACTGCCCCAGCCACGTTCCGATGCCGGTCCTTCATGCCCTTCCTGGAGCCAGCGTATCACTTGGAACGTTGTCCCCTCGCTTACGCAAGGGGTTGTAACCTCGCCCGTCAGGGCGGGGACAGATCAGGTTGCGCCGCCGCTTTGCACTTCGCACAGGGGCAAATGCTACGCAGGTGGTCGAAGGAATAAATCCCTGACCCGTGCCCGTCCGACCACGCGATGCGGATCGCGTAGTGGCCGACCTCTTCCACCTCGAGCATCTTCAGCGCGGGCTTGAACATCGGGAAAGGGCTGGCGGGAGCGGAATAGCTAGTTTTCTGAGGCTCCGTGCCGTGCGCGCCGGTGCAGGTGGCGCAGGGGCATTCGTCGCGCAGGTAGGTGAGCGAATACTCGCTGTGGTGCTTATCTTTCCAGTCGATCTTAATGCCCTTGGACTTGGAAATGGCAATATGCTCTGGATCAATCACTGTGGGTTGACTCTCTCAATGTCGCGGACGCCGGAGATGCGGCGGATGGCGGTGACGATGCGCTCCAACTGCTTCTTATCCTTCACCTCGATGGTCATATCGATGATGGCGCCAGCGGTTTGATGTACGTCGTCGGCGCGGGTTTCCAGGTTGCGGATGTTGGTCTGCTCGTTAAACAGGGCCGTGGTGATCTGGCTGAGCATACCGGGGCGATCCTCGGTAAGGACTGTTACTTTTACCGGGAACGGAGCCGAAGTGCTGCGCGCCCACTCGACGTCGATTTTCCGCTCGACTTCGTACATCAGGTTTTGAACATTGGTGCAATTCTGTGAATGCACCGCCACGCCCTTGCCTCGCGTGACGTAGCCGACGATGGCCTCGCCTTTAATCGGATTGCAGCACTTGGCGCGATACACGAGCAGGTCGTCGATGCCCTTCACCTTAATCACCAGGTCGTGATCGGCGGTTGGAACCTGGGGCGCGCCGAGCCGCGATTCTTCGGAGGGCGCGGCGGGCTCGGCCGCCGGCTCCGGCGGAATCTGATCCGGGGCGAGCTTCTGCAGTACCTGGCGCGCCGAGTATTTCCCATAGCCGAGTGCCGCCGAGAGATCTTCAATCTTCGAATAACCGTATTCGCCGGCGACGGCCTCCATCTGCGCCTTAGTGACGCCCTTCATGGATACGCCCAGGCGGCGGGCTTCCCGCTCCAGGTATTTTTCGCCGATCTCGATGGCCTTGACGCGTTCGGTCGTGTTGATGACGTGCTTGATCTTATTGCGGGCCTTCGACGTCTTGACGATGGCCAGCCAGTCCTTGCTCGGCAGATGATTGGCCTGCGTCTGGATTTCCACGACATCGCCGTTGCGCAGGCCGTATTTCAACTGCACGATGCGGCCGTTGACCTTCGCGCCGATGCAGGAATTGCCGACGTCGGAGTGAATGGCGTAGGCGAAGTCGATGGGCGTGGCGTCGCGAGGCAGGATGATCACCTTGCCCTTGGGGGTGAAGGTGTAAACCTCCTCTGGGTACAGGTCCACCTTCAGCGTGGACATGAACTCGCCCGGATCGCGCATCTCGCGCTGCCATTCGACGAGCTGCCGCAGCCACGCCACGCGTTGGTCGTCCTCAGCCGCTCCCTTGCGTCCTTCTTTGTATTTCCAGTGCGCGGCGATGCCTTCTTCGGCGATGCGATGCATCTCCTCGGTGCGGATCTGCACTTCGAAGTGGCGTCCGCCGGGGCCCATGACGGAAGTGTGCAGCGATTGATACAGATTCGGCCGCGGGATGGCGATGAAATCCTTGATGCGGCCGGGGATCGGGTGCCACTCGTTGTGGATGACGCCGAGCGCGGCGTAGCAATTCTTCACCGAATCCGTAATGATGCGTACCGCGAGCAGATCGTACACCTGATCGAGCGTGATTTTCTGCCGCTTGAGCTTTTGGAACACGGAATAGGCGCGCTTGACGCGGCCGTCGATGCGCGCCGGAATGCCTTCGCGGGCGAGCAGCACCTCGACCGTGCGCTTGATCTCTTTGAGAAATTTTTCGTTCGACTCGTGCGCCGCCTCGAACTCCTTGAGCAGCGTTTGGGACGCCTCCGGCTCCAGGTACTGAAACGCCAGATCCTCCAGCTCGCCGCGGATCTTACCCATGCCGAGCCGGTGCGCGATCGGCGCGTAAATTTCCATCGTCTCCTGCGCGATGCGTTCCTGGCGTTCGCGCGAAAGATGGCCCAGGGTGCGCATGTTGTGCAGGCGGTCGGCCAGCTTCACCACGATCACGCGGATATCGTTGACCATGGCCAGCAGCATCTTGCGGACGCTCTCGGCCTGCCGTTCCTCACGCGAGGCGAGGTTCAACTTGCTCAACTTCGTGACGCCGTCGACACAGCGGGCGACCTCGTCGCCGAAATTCTTGCGAATTTCCTCGATGGTGGCGGAGGTGTCCTCGACGACGTCATGCAGGAGTCCGGTTTCCAGAGCCACCATGTCCATGTGCATGTCGGCGAGCTGGCGGGTGACCATCAGCGGGTGGAGCATGTACGGCTCGCCCGAGCTGCGCGTCTGATTCTCATGCTTCTTGGCGGCGAAGCGGAAGGCTTTTTCAAGCGGTGCGAGATCCTCGTTGGGCCGGAAATCGCGGACGGAGGCCTCCAGGTCGCGGTAGGCGGTCTCTACAAGGTCCGGCGCTTGGATGGGAGGAGTCAGGACGGCCTGCGGAACGGGTTCGATAGACTCGGACATGCGCCTTTGTACCAGTGTAGCGAAGGAATGCTCGCCGCCGGAGGAATCAACGTCCTGTGCCCGCCGCCCTGGCCTTTTCGATAAAACCCGAAACCCTTCGGATTTCCGCAGGGCTCCACACCCGGGAGGAGTCTGTTAGCATGAGGGCGCATGGAGACCCCCTGCCCCGGATGCGGCCTTCTGCTGCCCGATCGCGGCACGCCCGCGACGCCTCTGAAAGCCTCCCAGGCTTGCTGGGAGCTTTATGGCGAACTCGCCGTCTACACCATGGCCCGAGGCAAGGATTTCATTCACCAATATGCCGTGGACGCCTATCAGGCGCAACACGTGGCGCCGAGCGCCACCAACATCGGACCCGCATTCTCCCTCATCGGGCTCTGCCTGGCGCTGGAGCGCGGCGCGACGGGTTTGCAGGTGCAAAGAGCCCACATGCACCTGGGCAAGGCGCGCCGGATCTGGCCGCGCATCGAGTTGCCGCAGGCCGCGGCGAGCCTGACGGTTCGCGACGTGCTTGACGCCGCGCCGGGCGATAAGCGCGACGCGAAGCTGCTGGAGTGGTGCGGGGCGGTGTGGGCGTCCTGGAGTCATGCGCAGGCGTGGACGCGCCAGATTTGCGACGAATTCCTGGCGGAGTCGTTCTCGAGGCGCGTGCGCAGCCGGTGAAGATGAACAAATGATAAGCCAAATAGCGGAAACTCTTCGGCTTCGAGCGGGGTCTTATAGATAGAGAACAGAAAGGCAACCTATGAAAGGTCCCTCGTATCGTACCGTGATGGCTTTGGGGTTGTTGCTCGTTCCGCTGGTGGCGCAGGATCCGCCTGTGCAACCCACCGATCAATCCACCCCAGCCGTACAACAGGTACTTCCTCCCGAGCAGCTGGAAAGTCTGGTTGCTCCCATCGCTCTTTATTCGGACGCGCTGTTGAGCCAGGTTTTAGTGGCCAGCACGTATCCCTTGGAACTGGTTGAAGCCGGCCAGTGGCTGCAACAGAACTCATCGCTTACAGGCACGGCGCTCGTCGACGCCGCCAAACAACAGAATTGGGATCCCAGTGTTCAGGCCCTGGTTCCGTTTGGTGACGTGATAAAGCGCTTGACGTCGGACATTCGTTGGACCACAGACTTGGGCAACGCTTTTCTGGCGCAGCAGGCCGACGTGATGGCCGCGATTCAGCGGTTGAGAGCTCGCGCCAAGGATTCCGGCAAGCTCACCGATACACCTCAGCAGAAGGTGGTGATGGAATCTCAAAACGGGCAGACGGCCATCGAGATTCAACCCACCGACCCGCAGGTCGTGTATGTGCCCGTCTACAACCCCGCGTACTTTTGGGACCCGTATCCCATGTGGCCGTGGCCTCCGTTGTTTTATCCAGGAGTCTACGTCGGCTGGGGGTGGGGTTTCGGGATTAACCTCGGCTTCTATTTCGGTGGATGCTGCGGATGGGGTGGTTGGGGATGGGGACCCGGCTGGTTCAATCACACCATCATCGTGAATAACCACTTCTTCCATCGCTACAACTATCAGGAATTTCACGGCAGCGCATTTCACGCCAACTCGGCCTGGGTTCATAATCCGGAGCATCGCGGTGCGGTTCCTTACCCGCATACGGTAGCGCCCAGATATCAGGCGGCGGCAAGCAATGCCCGGGCTGCGCAGCGACCCAGTGCGTCGTCGGTGCGGCCTAACGGGCAGAGCCCGTCCAGGCCTCAAGCGAATAATCACAGTGCTTTTGGAGGTGTCTCCAGCGGCAGCAATGCTCGCGTACAAAGCGATCATGGATACTCGAGCCTGGGCTCCTCCAGATCTGTACCTGCTCCCCGAGCCGCGCCGGCTCCCAGAGCCGCACCGGCTCCGCATCCAAGTGGCGGTGGAGCACCGAGAGGAAGGGGGAGATAAGCCATGAAATATCTAGTGAGTCTTTTCGCTGTTGTCTCACTTTCCGCGCAGGTAAAATCGTTCGATTCACCGGACGCGGCCGCGCACGCGGCGATTATCGCCGCCCAGAGCAACGACCTGGCGGGGCTGGAAGCAATCTTCGGCAAGACGAAAGGCGTTCTCACCTCCGGCGACCCCAAGCAGGACGCGCAGGAGCGGGCCGAGTTCGCCCGGGTTGCCAGCGGTAGATCCGCCATCGAAAAGGACCCGATGAACCCGCATCGCGTGTTCCTTGTCATTGGGCCGGAAGATTGGCCCTTCCCGGTGCCGATCGTGGAGAAGGACGGCAAGTGGAGCTTCGATCCGACACAGGGCGAGATTGAGGTTCGCGCCCGCCGTATTGGCGCCAACGAGATCGACGTGATCGATCTATGCGCCGGCTATGTCGAGGCGCAGCGCCAGTACGCCCAAACCGATCGCAAAAAGAATGGCATGCTCGAATACGCCGAATTCCTGATGAGTTCACCTGGCAAATCCGATGGGTTGTATTCGGACAGCGCGCCGCGCATCCCAAAGGAGTTCGCCTTGGCCGAAGTGAGGGCCAGCAATCTGAAACCGGTTCCGTATCTTGGCTACTACTTCCGGGTGCTGACCTCGCAGTCCGCGTCCCCATACACCCAGGCGCGCCGCTACATCGTGAATGGAAAGCACATGATAGGCGGATTCGCGCTCGTCGCCTGGCCGGCGCAATATGGCGTCACGGGTATCCATACCTTCATCGTCAATCAGGATGGCGTAGTCTATGAGAAAGACATGGGCGCGCCCGCGTCGAATCTGACGCCTCCGGTGAGGAGCTACGCGCCCGATAGGACATGGACGCGAGTCGATGAGTAACGTAAATATCGAATACCTGTCGCGCAGGCTGCGCGAGAAACAACAAGAGCTTCTTTCGGATCTGGCTCGCCGCAGGACCGACGCCCGTGCGGCGGGCCAGCCGGAGGTTCGCGACCCCTACGATAGCGCTGAAGCGACCCTGACCACGGCGGAAGCGATGGAGGAGATCACCCTCGAGTCGCGCACGCTGGAGCAGGTGACGAGCGCGCTGGAACGCATGGAGCAGGGCACCTACGGAAGCTGTGTGATATGCGGTCGTCTCATTGCGGACGCTCGCCTGGAAGCAGTTCCCTGGACGCCCTATTGTCTGGACCACGCTCCGAACTGAGCGGCGTACAGGAATCCTGTACAGTATGCCCGTTGAAACCACCTACAGCAACCTGCGAAAGGAATTGCGTCTTTCCTCGACCGCATCACCGACGACCGGGAGATTGTGGTCGTCAAACGGCGCGGAGCCAAGGATGTGGCGCTCATCTCGGCGGACGAACTTTCGAGCATCATGGAAACAACGCATTTGTTGCGATCTCCGCGAAACGCCCAGCGGCTGATCCGAGCGCTCCGCGATGCCGAGCGCGGAGGCGGTAAACCGCGGAAATCCGGATGGAAGATGGCCCTGGGCTTCAGCGTGCTTTCGCAAGCCCGATTTCCTTGCGGAATTGCTCGGCCGTTTGTGAGGATCTGATATTTTGGATAGGAACTGATCGGAACACAGCCCTACGCGCCCTGGAACTGGTAGAGGCCGTGATGCGTGATCCATTCATCGGGATCGGAAAGCCCGAGCCACTGAAGCGGGAACTGGCGGACGCATGGTCGAGACGGCTGACCCGCGAGCACCGCGTTGTGTACCGCGCGGGAGATACGAAAATCGTATTCTTGCAGGCGCGGTATCATTATTAGCCGTGCTCCACCGCGCGTTGCTCATCGTCTTCCTCGCCGCCTCCGCCGCCTGGACCGTTACACGGCCCGATGACATTCCTTTCGAGAAGCATACGATCGACCTGGGCGCCAGTGAACCCGCAGCCATAGCCGATATCAACGGCGACGGGAAGCTCGACATCATTTCCGGCGAGAACTGGTACGAAGCGCCGCGGTGGGTGAAGCACAAATTTCGCACCCTCCATTACCAGGACAACTACGTCGACGACTTCAGCGACCTCCCCTTGGACGTCAACGGCGACGGCCACATGGACATAGTCAGCGGCTCCTATTTCACGCGCAAGCTTTATTGGATGGAAAATCCGGGTAAAGGCCAGGGCGAGTGGAAGGAGCACCTGATCGACTCGGGCTATCCCACGGAGTTCGCGTTTCTGGTCGACCTTGATAACGATGGGAAAAAGCGCGAGTTGCTCCCCGAATACGACAAGCTCGATGCGCCTCTGGCCTGGTACGAAATTCAAAACGGCACATGGGTGAAACATGTCGTCAGCCAGACCAGTTTCGGCCACGGTATCGGCGTCGGCGACGTGAACGGCGACGGCCGCAACGACATCCTCACGCCGAAGGGCTGGTTCGAAGCGCCTGCCGACCCGCGCGGTGGAACGTGGACATGGCATCCCGATTTCGATCTAGGCTCGGTCGGGTTCATGCACGTGCTCAACGTGAACGGAGACGGCCGCAACGACATCGTGACGTCGATGGCGCACAATTACGGAATCTTCTGGCTCGAACATCAGGCCGACGGCAAGTGGGCCAAGCACATGATCGACGAAAGCTGGTCCCAGGGCCACGCCTTGACCATGGTCGATTTGAACGGCGACGGGAAGATGGACTTCCTCACGGGAAAGCGCTTCATGGCGCATAACGGCCGCGATCCGGGCGAGCGCGAACCGCTCGGCGTCTACTGGTATGAATACATGAAGAGCGACGACGGCAAAAGCATCCAGTGGGTGAAGCACGTCGTTGACTACTCGACACGCACCGGAGGAGGCATGCAGATTCCAGTGGCGGATATCGACGGCGACGGCGATCTCGATTTTGTGGTCGGCGGCAAGAGCGGCCTCTTTTTATTTGAGAACATTTCAAGAAAGCATCCCTGAAAGAAACACCCATGAAAACCATCTCTCTATTTCTCCTGACTCTCGGCCTGGCGAACGCCGACTCATTGCTCGTGCTCTCGAAGGGCGATCTGACACTGGCGATCGTGGATCCATCGACGCTGAAGGTGGTCGCGAAGATGCCCTCCGGCCCCGATCCGCATGAGGTGGCCGCGTCCGCCGATGGCAAGACCGCATATATTTCGAATTACGGCGGCGGCGCGTACAACACCATTACGGTGGTCGACCTCATCGCGCAGAAAACCACCGGGACCATCGATCTGGGGGCGCTGCGCGGACCGCATGGCCTGATGTTCGTGGGCGGCAAGCTCTGGTTTACCGCCGAGGGCGCGAAGATCGTGGGCAGCTACGACCCTGCGACGAATAAGGTGGACACGGTGATCGGCACGGGCCAGGGCAGAACGCACATGGTGTACACGTTTGACGATTCGAAGCGGCTCATCACGTCGAACGTCAGCTCGGCGACGATGACCATCATCGATAAGACCACGGGCGGGCGGGGAGGCGTGGACTGGAACGAAACGACCATCACCGTCGGCCCGGGTGCGGAGGGCTTCGACGTCGCGCCGGGAGGGAAGGAACTGTGGGCGGCCAATGCTGGCGACGGGACGATTTCCATAATTGATCTGGCGGCCAAGAAAGTGACGGCGACGCTCGATGCCAACGTTAAGAGCGCGAACCGCCTCAAGATCACCCCGGATGGGAAACTCGCGCTGGTTTCGATGCTCAACAACGGGGATCTGGCGGTGTTCGACGTCGCCACGCGCAAACTGGTCAAGCGCATCCCGATGGGCCGCGGCGCCGCTGGCATTGAGATTCAGCCGGACGGCTCGCGAGCCTTCGTCGCCTGTACGCCGGATAGCTATGTGGTGACAATCGATCTGAAATCGCTCACGAACAGCGGGAAGTTCGATGCGGGGAAGAATCCGGACGGGATGGCCTGGGTGCGGCGGTAAGTAGATCGGGCTTTACTGCACCTTGGCCGCCTCGACGTCCATCGCGGCTTTGGCGATCATTCCCGGCTCGACGTTCTCGTGCGATTTTTCGACGAGTTTCACAACCGTGGCCTTGCTCTCGAAAATCTTGCGGAAATCCGGGTCCTGGATGATTCCATCGCCGCGGTCTTCCCAGGCGAACACTTTATACTCGCCTGGCGCGAGGCCTTTCAGGTCGAACGCCCCATTCTGATCGGTGTTGGCCGACTTCGCCACCTCGCCCGACTTGTCGCAGATTTGCACTACGGCGCTCGGCATTGCTTTGCCGTCAGCGTCCCGAACGGTTCCCGTTACCTCCGCGCCGTTCGGCGAAACGATCACCTGAATCTCGCCTCCGCTCGAGTTGCTCAGGTCGAGATCCTTGCCGTTCACGTCCTGTCCTCCGAAGTTGATCGCCTTGATATAAGTATTTTCAGGCAGGTTGAACACGCTGACCCGAACCACGCCGGGCACCACCCCTTGCATGCGAAATGTACCGTCCTCGTTGACCTCGGAGTAACCCGCACTGCCGCCGATCGTAGCGCCAGTGGCTCGCAACTGCACGGAGGGAAGCGCCTTCGCGCCCGGCGCCTGCGATGCCGGATCGACACCTTCGGTCTTGAAAGAGCCCTTGATCGCCGGCCCCGGCACCAGCGGCACCACCAGCCCCTCGATGTCCTGATCGGCCACCGTGACTTCCAGCCGCGCCACCAAGGGCACGGATTTGCTGAATTCGCCCGTCGGGTCTTTTACGACCGCTTCCGTGAATTGGCTTTGCAGGATGTACACGCCGGGTGGAACATTCTTGAACACAAATAGCCCCTCTTTACCCTGAACCTGAGCCTGCCGTTGATCGGGAAACGAAATGTTGACGTTGTTCTTCGGAAGCAGCATCAGTTGGGCGTAGCGCGGCGCATTGGAGCCACTGTCGATCCGTCCTTGAACGGTGTAGACGCGTCCGCGGCGGACATGGATCTCCGCGCCCCGCACCTCCGCGCCTTCGGCCACATCGATCAGCGCGGCGGAGGCAGCATCCAGCGCATTCGGATAATACGTCTTGAGGTAGGATTCCTGGGGCTTCCGGCTGCCAGGCTTCTCCAGGCCCATGGTGAAGTTGTTGGCGCGGCTGTCCGCGCTCAGGTAGTAACGGCCAGCGCGAAGGCTGCCCATGACGAACGTGCCGTCTGCTTGCGAACTGGAGTTGCCCGCTACCTGGAGCTGCTTTTTCCCGTTCACAAACGTCCATCGCGATGCCTGGATGGAGTAATTCGGCAAGGGATCGCCGTCCTCATCCACGACGCGGCCGAAGATCATGGCTTGGGGTATCAGTTTGAAGACCAGATCTTTCATCTCCTGCCCCGCGTCGAGGCTCAACGGGGTTCCCGCGGTTCCCGAAGATTTCGCGCCATACTGCTGGTTGATGTAGCCGGTCCGCTGGGCGGAGAGGTAATACTTCCCCGGGGAGACATCCTCAAAGAGAAACCGGCCCTCGGCGTCACTGGCGGCGGTGTAGCTGGTCGGGGTCGTGGGCTGGCCTGGTTGCATCATCGCCTGCAAGCGAATGCTGGCCTTTTTGAGCGGCCCGCCGGCCTGGCTCAACACCTGGCCTGCGACACGGGCGTTCTGCACTTGCACAGGTGCCTGGAGCGCGAGCAAGAGCGCAAAAATCATGCTTCACCGCCTTTATTTTGGAATTATAGACGCTCGGCAAGGTTAATCTGTGTATATGAAGATGACGGGAAATAGCATTCTGATCACCGGCGGAGGCTCCGGTATCGGCGAGGGCTTGGCAAGGGCGTTTCATAAGCTCGGAAATCATGTGATCGTGGCTGGACGGCGCCGGGAAGTTCTTGAAAAATCGGGGTTCGACTATGTCGTCCTTGATACCAGGGACCGCTCGGCCATCGCCCGGTCCGCAGTCGAGGTGGCACGTAGATTTCCCGATCTGAATGTGGTGATTAATAATGCAGGTGTGCAACGGCAGCACGATTTTTCGGGCCCGGTGAACGAAATGGCGATCGCCGAGGAGATCGAGACGAACATTCTGGGCGTCATCGGCATGGCGGCTGAGTTCTTGCCTCGCTTGAAGAGCAAGCCGTCGGCCACATTGATCAACGTGTCCTCGGGATTGGCGTTCGTCCCGATGGCGCGCTTTCCCGTTTACTGCGCGACGAAGGCATTTGTGCACTCCTTCACGCTATCCTTGCGGCATCAACTGCGGAACACCAGTGTGCGCGTCATTGAACTTGCCCCGCCGTGGGTGGCGACCGATCTTGGGGCGGGGCATTCGACGCTGGAATCCACGTCCGGTCGCGGCCCAATGCCTCTGGACGCATTCATCGAAGCGGCGATGCAGGATCTCGCGTCGGATCTGGAGGTACTGCCGGTGGCCGGGGCGAAGTTCTTGTACGGCTCAGGTGTGGGCGCGAAAGCCGCCGAGGCGTTCGCGCAGATGAACGGCTAGCGCCCGAACCACTTCTTGCGCAGATCCGCGAGCCGCTGCTTGATCCCCACCGATTCCTGCGGCGGGGGAGGAGGAGGGTCAAAGTCACGCGTAGTGCGGACTTCGGGCAAGGGCGGCGGTGGCGTGTATGGTGTCTTCGACATCATGCGGACGTGATATCCGCTGAAAGCGTAGGTCCGCTTGTACAGCTTGCCGTCCTTTTCGCGCAGCACGACAGAGAATGCCTTTTCCTCTTTGTCCGGCAGATCATGTGTCTCGATGGGATAAAAGCCCTGCACGTTGCGTTCGATGAAGGCGGTTTCGTAGTGGTGGCGCTTGGTGCTCCAGACGAACACCCGAAAACTGTCGAATTCAAACGGATGAGTGCCGGCGCTCGATGTGGTCCATAGCCAGTTGTGCTTCACCTGGCCCTGCTTATCCCGACCCTTCTCGGCAACTTCGCCAACGGGAAGGTACGCGGTGATGCGATGTCCTTCGGCATACTGCGCAACTTCGTCCGGAATGGACATGGTCAGCATGCGGGCCAGCACCCAGCCGACCTTGCCATCCTTAGTGCGCACCAGGTTCCAATCGTCGAATTGCGGCGTAACGGCGGCAACCGCGGCGGCTGCGGACGCACGCGCTGGACTAGCAAGATCGGCGCCGCGAGGCTTCGACAGATCCTGCCAGTTACGCGGCGGCGCCGGTGGCGAGGGCATGGGCGGAGCCTGCGTGCTCTTTGTTAGTTTCGACTTAGGTTTTTTCGGAGGGGCAGCGTGCTTCACGGGCGGCTGAAGTTGAACCGGGTCGGGCGGCGCGGAATGAGGCGCAACCTGATGGCCGATGATCTCAACCGATTCCCCTTCGGCGATCTGGAAGAAGCTCGGGGATTGGCGCGATGGCGCGCTATGCATATTCAGAACGTCAAACGGCGTCGCCTTCCCCTGGGAGGCGAGTTTGGCGGCGTCCTCGGCCAGGCGGCGCAGGTCGCCCATTTGCTGGTCTGTTAACAACAGGTTGGAATCGGTCCAACCCTCCACGCCGTCAGTCGTGCGGACCCGGATGAAGCGCCGCCGCAGTTCCAGAACGTCGAGCTTATCGCCGTGCTTCACGGTGGCCACCGTCGGCGATTTCGAGGACAAGTCCTTTCGCAGGTTCAGCGTGAGAGGCCCTACATAGGCGACTCCCGCGGAAGGCTGCTGCGGAGGCCGGGAGGAAGTGCAGGAGGATGACGTGCAGGAAGAAAAGAGAAGGAGGGCCGCGATCAGCCAATACCCAATTCGTCCACACTTTCGAGCGGGGAGCCGCACTGGCGGCAGATCAGCGCGCCGCAATCGCCGCATGCCAGAGGATCGCTCACCGGCTGCTGGCAGCGGGGACAGTAGAATTCGGTGGTCTTGTTGTCCGCCATGCAACTCGAAGCCCGGCACGTTTCCTAGTGGCGATCGATCACCGCATCCGCGGCGAAAGCAGCCGCGGCAGACACGCTCTCGCGGGCCTTCAGGAAGATCTCGTACTGGCCCATCAGGTCGCGGAAGACGGCATCGCCGATCATGCGATAACCGGCTCCGGTGAAGTGCACGTAATCGCTCTGAGCCATGCCGGCCTGCACCCACTGCTTCATCGCTCCCTTGCCTCCCATTTTCGCGCGCAGATCCCAGAAGGCGCATCCGGTGGCGGCCGCAGCCTCGCGCTGTCCCGCCACGATGAGATCGATGTTGTCCAGGGGAATCCAGCCTTTGGAACGGGTGCGAACGAAGCGATCCGGCGGGCCGATGATCAGAATGGTGGCGGTCGGTGCAGCCTTGCGGAAGCGGCCGATCAGCTCGACAAACATGTCGCGGTAGGTTTCGACGGTTTGATCCTTGCGCCCTGCTTCATTGGTGCCGTAGGCGAGCACGATCAGCGCCGGGTTGCGCCGTTCGATGTTCGACTTCAGCACCTCCTCGTCCCAATTGAGTGAAATGGAGGCCTGCGCGCCGTTGATCCCAAGCTCCTCATAGGTTACGCCGCGCGAGTTTTCCGCCACCCAGCCGAACAGGCGGACCGGCGCGTGGTCCAGCGTTTCGACTTCAAATCGATGCTGGCCGGGGACGCCTTCGTAATGATAGTAGCCGGGGGCTGGCGTGCCATCGGTGGAAAGGCGCTCCACCGGATTGCCGTTGTCGTAAATTTGCAACGAGCCGCCGCCAGGCTGCTGAAGATAGAAGAGTTCGAATTGGGAACAATCGGCGAGCAGGTAAACGGATTCGCGCGGCGACCTGGTCGACATGCTGATGCCGCCGAGGCCGTAGATTCCGTCGCCCGGCGCCTTGCCGACAAGTCCTTCGGTGTGCCAGCCGCGCGTCGACCCGCTGCGCACATCAAAGCGCCTATACCCGGCGTAAGGCCGCCCAATCAAGGAATAGCCGCTGCCGCCGTCGCCAAATTTCTCCTGAAAATGACTGCGCAGGTCGCCGGTCCACTCATCGGCGGCGGTGTGCGAATCGCCGTAATGCAGGATGCGGAGTGGGCCGGGCATTTCTCCCTTCTGATGCCGGTAGAGCTGTTCAAAGAAGGGGATCAAGGTCCCGGCGTTCTGCACCGGGATTTCCGCGCCATTGGCAACTTTTTGAAACACTCCCTGGCTGGCTTCCATCCTGGTTGCAGGGCTGAATCTCGGCGTCGCGATGCGGCGGGTGGTGGATACCACTTTCTTCGCCGCGGTTTTTACGGGAGTCTTCGTTGCGGCAACCGGAGCGGTCTTGGGCGCGGGCTTGCCGACGCTCGACAGGTATTTCTTCGATTTTGCTTTGCGCGCCGGGGTGCTCTTGGAAGTGGGCTTCTTCGCCGGAGTCGTGTCCGCTGCGCCGAGGCATACACCAACCGTGATGAGTACGGCGCATCCGACCCTGGGTAAAATCTTCATTCTTTGGAAGCTGTCTGCACTACAGCTTTCTTCAATTGTCGCAACTTATAGTCGTTATATCCAGCCCGGAGAGCCCCAGCGAGCAACTCTCCCACAATCTTCGCTCCAGCCGGCATGGGATGGATGAAATCCGCCCCAACCAGCCTAGGCTCAGAGGAATACCATCGCCCCATTGTACCCGGTCCGCCCATGGCTTGAAAGGTATTAAAGAATGCTACCCCGGTTTCCCGGCCGACGCCCGCCTCGATCTTGACCAGGCTCGGCATGGCGGCGATGGTGTCAATCGTGCCGTCGTGCTTACGCTCGCCGCGATCCATCGGGCTCATTAGAAGCACAGAGGCGTCCGGAAGGGCCGCCTGGACTCGCGTCACGGCGTTCTTGACCTCCTGCCCCCAGGTTCCCTCGACGAAGCTGGGGAAGCCGCTTTCGTTGGTCCCGTAATTGATGATCACCAGATCCGGCTTGTAATGACGGAGTTCCGCCGTCCAATGGGAGCCGTTAAAAGCGCGCGAGAGTAGAGTGACGTTGGCGCCGTTGACCCCCAGGCTGTGATAAACCACGCCGGTGGGTGATCGGCGGAAATCAGCGCCATACATGCGAACCGAGCCTCGCGTGACTTTGACCGCGAATTTTTTTGCTCCGTTGGGAACTTCGAATGACGTGAAGCCAGGCTTCTTGGCATCGGCTGCGGTTTCCACCGTCCCGAGCAGGGAGCCGTCAGCCTCCACTGCGAAGTCGCCGCCATCAGGTTGGGAAAGATAGGCAACCTCGACTTGGGTGTGGGGGTTCTTCAGCGTGAACCGCGCGGTTGCGCCGGCGGATCCGCGGAAACTCGCGCCGCCCAGTCCGTGCATGCCGTCCTTCACCTCGGTCGCGCCGGCGATGTCGATGCCCCAGCCGGAGGCATCCATATCCACGCCGCGATGGTTGTACCAGGCCCACGGCCTCGCCATCAGAGAGAAGCCGCTTCCGCCATCGCCGAACTGTTTCTGCAGGGACGTGCGGGCGTCGGCCGTAATCAGGTCGCCGGTGGTGGGCGAATCGCCATAATGCAGGATGCGCGAGGAGCCTCTCTGCAACGAAGCGTAAAAATGGTCGAGTTCGTGCGCCGGATCGATCAAATTCTTCGGCACGGCGGCCTGGAGCCGCGCGCCGAGCGCCTCCGGACTCGTGTCCTCGGCAGGGGCCTCCGACGGGACCTTCACGGGCAGGTCGATCACCTTGCGAATGGAGGCCAGATCGAATGATTTGTACTTTTCGAGTGCCGGAACGTACTGCGGCGCGAGCATCAACATGATGAACGTGAGCGCCGCGAGTCCGGTCTTGAACGGCATCTAAAACTTATTGTAGATAAACGGTGTCGCCCCTGTTTGGGCGACGTACTGCAGGCCGATGACGAGCAGCGCCAATCCCGCGGCCTGCACATAAAACGGCGCCCGCGTGTATAGATTCAGGCTGAAATCGTACCAGCGCTTCGGGCAGTAGTGTGCCAGCACGGCGATCGTCATAATGAGCGCCAGCGGCCCGGAGATGTTCGCGGCGGAGTAACTGAGGGATCCAATGCGCGAGAGGATCGCGAGCGCATTTTCAAACGTGGTCGCGCGGAAGAAGATCCAGGCGAAACAGACAAACTGCACGGTGACGAAGATATTGAAGTATTTCCAGAAGCCGGTGGCCTTCTGGTTGCCGTGCGATACCTGCCAGTAGCGCTGCGCCGCCAGCCCGAGGCCGTGGATCGCGCCCCAGATCACGAAGGTCCAGCTGGCGCCGTGCCACAAGCCTCCGATGACCATCGTAAGGAACAGATTCCAGTAGGTGAAGATCTTCCACTTCGAGCGCAGGCCGGGCAGCGAGAAGTAAAGGTAATCGCGCAGCCAGTTCGACAGCGTGATGTGCCAGCGCCGCCAAAAATCGGCGATGTTGACCGCCGCATAGGGCATGTTGAAATTTTGGGGAAGCTTCAGACCGAGCAGCAACGCCGAGCCGATGGCGATATCGGTATAGCCCGAAAAATCGAAGTAGATCTGGAGCGCATAGGCGTAGACGGCGATCAGCACCTCGAAGCCGGAGTAGAGCGCGGGAAAATCGAACACGCGATTGACGAGATTGGCGGAGAGATAGTCGGCGATGAGCAGCTTTTTCGAAAGCCCCATGCCGATGAGGAACAGCGCCCGTCCGCCATCGGCCGCATCGAGCTTGCGCGGCTTCTCGAATTGATCGAGGAGCGAGGAGACGCGCGTGATCGGCCCGGCCAGAGTGGTAGGAAAAAACGAAACAGCCGCCAGGTGCGCCAGATAGCTTTTCGTGCCCTTCGCGTCGCGGCGATACAGATCGATGGTGTAGGTCAACGCCTGAAACACGTAAAACGAGAGCGTCACCGGCAGCGTCCAGTGCCACGGGGGCGCAGGCTTTCCGGTGGCGTTGGACCAGGTACTCAGCACGAACGGAACATATTTGAAAAATGCCAGCAGGCCGATGTTCATCACCAGGCTGGCGCCGACCAGGATGCGTCGCACCAGAGGCCGCGTGGAGTATTGCAGGCCGAGGCCGAAGACATAATCGCAACTGGATGCAGCCGGGATCAGCGCGAGGTAAAACAAATCCCACTTGGCATAGAAAAAGTAATTGGCAAATAGGATTACGGCCAGCGCCAGGGATCGCACGCGAGACGCCGGCCAATACAGAAAAAATACCGCGGCCAGGAAGATGAAATACGTGGACGAGGAAAGAAGCAAATAACCAGAATACAGGACGCTACGATGTTAAGCAGCGCCACCGATCGTTCATTCGCTCAGGCCGGAGCGGCTCAGACACGCGAGGGCGTCCTCCAGATCTTCCTCCCGCACCAGCACCTTGAAGCCCCCGGTCGACCAGGCGATGTGCGAGCGCATTCCGCCCACATTGTCGGCCTGAGTCATGGCTTCGATTCCCGCGGCCTCTAACGCGCCCTTGGCGATTTCCGCCTCCATGGGGCTGTTAGCGGCAAGCGCGACTGCGAGGTCGCTATCTTCCATCGGAACACCTCAGTACACTTCTATCTTGCGCTTCTGGCGAGGCGCTTGGACATACGGACTAACGAGGCTCTCATTCCCATCCTTATCGATGGCTTTGACGCCGAAGACCAGTTCGTCGATGGAGACGTCGGGCAGCAGATATTCGGTGGCCTTGCCGACGAAGATCTCATGCTCCCAGTACGGCGAGGTGGTGGAGCGCCACAAAATCGCGTAACCGGCCAGATCGGCCTCGGGCGTTTCGCTCTTCCACTTCAGATCCGCATCGTAGCGGGATTTCCCGCGCGTAAGAAGCAGCGTGGTCACCTTTTGGCCGTTCCGCTCCGTAACGTTGGTCGTAAGCGGCGCTTTGGGCGCCCAGGCGAGCGACGCGGCGGCGGCTCCGTTCACCTTGGTGACCAGCGTGATATACGGCACCGACGTATGGGCGAACGTATCCGTGACCGTGTGCTGGTTTGCGAAGTCCTCCTGCGGCGAGGACAGGCGCACGGCGGCGAAGCCTTCCTGATTAAAAGGCGTGTGATCGCCTCCGCGGCCGAACCGGTCGGCACGGAAGATCGTGTCGACGCGCATGGAAGGCAGATAACGCTCGCCGATGTCGCGGATATAGCGGGCCAGTTCGCGCGAGGGCGAATCGTCGGGATCCTCGCTGAAGACGCTGACGCGTCGATTTTCGGTGCGGCCAGAGCCGGAAACGTCGCTGCCGATGATGTCGTTATTGAGGACGGCCTCAATCTTCTGGTTCGCGGCGTGCGCTTTCTCCGCGTACAGCGAACTGCCGAGCAGACCTTCTTCTTCTCCGGCAAACGCGATGAATACCAGCGTTTTCTCAAATTCGTACTGGCTGAGCACGCGGGCCAGTTCCATAACGCAAGCGGTGCCCGATCCATCGTCGGTCACGCCAGGCGCATCGAGATCGGGGTCGCGCATGGGCGGAGCGGCGCCCGCGCCTCCGGCAGGGGCTCCTCCTTCGCCAGGACCGGCGGGAGGCCCACCAGTGGGCCGGCTCATCACGATGGTGTCATAGTGGCCGCTGATGATAATTCGCTGCTCTTTATTGGTGGTGCCCGGAAGCACGGCCACGACGTTGTACAGATCGACGTCACGAGGCACACGCGAGGCGCGTCCTTCGATTTTCTTCAGGCGATATTGATCGAAGCTTACCTCGAGCTTCGGACTGTAGCTCCGGAACTGCTCGTAGATCCACTTGCGTGCCGCGCCAACGCCTCGCGTGGGGTTGCCCTGTGAGGAGAGAATGTTGCGCGTGCCGAAAGATTCCAGCTTCTTGAGAATTTCCGTGATGCGCTGTTCGTCCACTTCGGAGACGATCTTCGCCACCTGCGGGTTCGACGTCTTATACTGCGCGGACAGGGCTCCTGCGGCCAGAAGAAAAGCGATCATTCTCACATTGGGACACATATTTGTAACAACGACGCCGCTACGCCCTGAAATGTAACAGACCAGCCGCTATTTCGCGGCGTAGTTCTTGGTGTACTTGTTGCGCGAGTTGTATAGGGTAAACGAGCCGTCCTCATGAGCGGTGACTCGCAGATACTTGCCCTCGCACTTTTCATCGATGTTGGCGATGAAGGGGTCGGGCGAGTTGCCCTCTTTCTCTCCCGCCAAGGCGAAATGGAGTTGCCAGAGATCTTCCAGGCCCTTCATGCCGCGCCACATCTGATAGGCCTCCGCACTGCCACCCTTCGTTGGCCCGTTGTTCATGACCACCACGCGCGGCGCCAAAGCGTAATCGGCGATGGGCGAAACATGAGTGCCGTGATGCGGCGTCAGCAGAAGATCGAGCTTCCCGACGCGGTTTTGCGGGCAGAGCAGCGCCAGTTCCTCGTTCCACAGGATGTCGCCCAGGTCGCCGAAACGGAATCTCCCGAATTCCACGATCAGGCCGCCGGATTGGGGATTTTCGCCGCTCTCTCCGGTTTTCGGCTTCAGACCGGCGCAGTAGGGATTGGGGTCGCCGGCTGTTTCGACGTGCTTATTGGCGGCCACCACTACGGTGACGTCGAGATCCTTGATGGGAACTTTATCGCCGGGCTTGTACGCGGTGCGCGGCGTTTTTCCCGCGGCTCGCAGGTACTCGCCCTCGATGCTTTTGTCATCGGCCACGCCGGGGCCGTGATCCCATACGGACTCCACCGGAAGCACTTCAAACAGATTCTTCACTCCGCCGGCGTGATCCTTGTGATAATGCGTAATAAACAGGACGTTGATGCGCTTGACGTGAGTCAGTTTAGCCGCCTCGGCGATGCGGTTGGCGTCACGGCCGCCGTAGCCTGCATAGCCGGTGTCGATCAGCATGGCCTGGCCGGATGGAGAAACAACGAGGGTCGCCTGGCCTCCCTCGGTGTCGATGAAGAAAATCTCAAGATTCTTCGCGGCCTGCGCGGAGACGGCGAAGAAAAGTACGAATATTAATGCCCGCATCACCGGCCATCCTAGCATGCGCGCGGAACTCACAGTGTTACAGTAACGTATTACTAGTCAGCAATGGCTTTTTGCGTACAATGCGGCAGCAAAGTGGGCGACGCGGACCGTTTCTGCGCCAAGTGCGGAGCCCAGCAACAGGGGGCCACCCCTCGCGCGGGCGCCGGAAGTCCCCACGCCTCGACCGACCCTTTTTCCAACATCAGCAACCGCAACGCATCACTGCTGTGTTATATCCCTTACCTCGGTTGGATCGCGGCAATCGTCGTTCTGGCAAGCGAGCGATTCCGCAAAGACGCCCTGGTCCGCTTCCATGCGTTTCAGGGGCTGTACATCTTCGTCGCCTGGCTGATGGTGGATTGGGTGCTCTCGCCGATCCTCTCCATTGGCTCGGGCTTCGGCATGCCTCTGCATCGACTGACGGCGAGCGTCCTGCAACTGGCGATCTTCGCCTCCTGGATCATCATGTTGATCAAAGTGAGCCAGGACGAGAAGTTTAAGCTTCCCATCCTGGGGGATCTGGCGGAGCGCTCGGTCAGCGAGCAGCGTTCCTAAGCGCTGCGAAGTTCTCCTTTTTTTGCCGCATGGTATAATTATTCAGAAGACTGAATACTTAATCATATGATCCCCGTCGGCATCGCCGGGTTCAGCGGCTACAGCGGCGCTGAGCTCGTTCATCTTCTTTCGCGGCATCCCCATGTCGAACCAGTTCTGCTCGAACATCGGGAGACGGAAGCACAGCCGGGTCCCTTGAACCGTCGTGGGCCGCGCCGGATGCCGTTTTCGGAGGGCGCGGGATTGCCGCTGGTGTTCCTAGCCACGCCTCCGGAAGTGTCCATGGAACTCGTTCCGGGGCTGCTGAAGGCCGGAACGAAGGTCGTGGATCTGAGCGGGGCCTTCCGCCTGGGAACGATCGAGAATTACAAGCGCTGGTACAAGGAAGCGCACACCGAACCGGCGCTGCTGGCCGAGGCCGTTTACGCGCTGCCTGAGTTTTACCGCGCGCAGGTTCCCGGGAAGCGGCTGATCTCCAACCCGGGCTGCTATCCCACCGCGGCGAATCTGGCGCTGCGGCCGCTGATCCGGGCGGGGGTGGTCGACCGCAAAGCCGGAATCGTTTGCGACGCGAAATCGGGCGTCAGCGGGGCGGGCCGCAAGCCGTCGCTGAAGACCAGTTTTTGCGAGGTGACGGAGAACTTTTCCGCTTACTCCATCCTGGAACATCGCCACGTGCCGGAGATCTTGCGGACTTCGGGCCTCGAGGAGGCCGAATTGAGCTTTACCGCCCAGCTGCTGCCCATCCATCGGGGCATTCTGGAGACGATTTATTTCCGTGCCAGCAAGCCGATGACGCATGCGGACCTCCTCGCGATCTATGAGGAAGCTTATGTCGATGAACCATTCGTGCGTTTGTATCCATCGGGGCAGGTGCCCGATCTGAGGGCCGTGGCGCGCACGAATTTTTGCGACATAGGAGTGCGCTGCGATCCCAATACAGGCCGCGTGGCCGTGATCTCAGCCATCGACAATCTGGTGAAGGGCGCAGCGGGAATGGCCATTCAGAACATGAATCTCGCGCTGGAGTTTCCGGAAACCGAAGGCCTGCTTTGAAGCTGCTGATCAAATTGGGCGGGACGCTGCTGGACGCACCGGAATGCCGCGCGCGCTTGGCTGCCGAGATCACTGAAATCGCACGGTCGCATCAGGTGGTTGTGGTCCACGGCGGCGGCAAGCAGATGACGCGTTACTTAGCCGAACGCAACGTCGAAAGCCGCTTCGTGAACGGGATGCGGGTGACCACGCCGGAGGTAGTGGATGCCGTGCTGAAGGTCTTTGCGGGATCGGTGAACAGCCAGTTGGTGGGCGCGTTTCGCGCGGCGGGAGCGTCTCCGGTTGGGCTCACTGGGCTCGATTCGGGGTTGGTGGATGCCGAGCCCCTGGCCGAGGAATTAGGAGCTGTCGGTAAGCCCGTCCGTTCCGACGCCCGGCTGCTGACGGTGCTGACCAGGGATCGCTATCTGCCCGTCGTAGCCTGCGTGGCCGGCGATGCCCACGGCGCGGTCTACAACGTGAACGCTGACCAGATGGCGGTGGCGTGTGCGTCGTCGTATGGAGCGCAAAAACTGATTTTCCTCACCGATGTGGATGGGGTGAAGGGCGCGGACGGGCAACTGCTGCCGTCCTTGACCGCGGCCGCGGCCCGTGCGCTCGTCGAGAATGGAATCGCCACGGGCGGGATGCAGGCAAAGCTTGAGGCCGCCATGGGAGCGCTCCAGTCCGGGGTTGCCGAGATTGTGATCGCGCCGGGCGCCAAGGCCGGGATTGTAGAGGCTATCCTGGCGGCGAAAGAGATCGGAACCCGAGTCGTATCCTAGACCATGTTGGAGATTCGCAAGGGGTGGCTCACTGATATTCCGGCTTTATTGGAGCTGATCAACGCCTACGCAGCCAAGGGAATTATGCTGCCGCGCACGGAATTCGAAATCGCCGAAAATATCCGGGATTTTGTGGTGGCCTTCGAAGACGGGCGCCTGGTAGGATGCGGCGCGCTCCATTTCTATACCGCCACGTCGGGTGAGGTGCGCAGCCTGGCTGTAGATCCAACGGTGAAGGCCAAGGGAATCGGCCGGGCGATCGTCGAGACGCTGGAAAAGGAAGCGAGAGAACAAGATCTCCATTCGCTGTTCGCCTTCACCTATGTGGCTGGATTCTTCGCAAGGCTAGGTTTCGAGGAGGTCGAGCGCGGAGAACTGCCTCTGAAAGCTTGGAAAGACTGCCTCCGGTGCCCCAAGTTTCAAGCCTGCGATGAGATCGCGGTCTTGAAACGGTTGAAACCGGATGGCCCTGGAGACCTTCCCCTTCGGCTTACAAAAATCAGCGATTTCCCGCAGTTTCCAGTCTTGCAAAAGCGGTAGATTTGGCGTATATTAAATCGACTCTCCTGGATGGGCCTTGCGGCTTCATCCCGGTTTAAGGCAATAATGGCGATTTATTTTGTCTTGATAGAATTGATTTGCGCAATTTCATGTAATTAAGACTGCGCCCTCTCTTCCCGTTGCGTCCAAAATGCGAATTTAATTCTTTATTTTTCTGAGATTTTTCCCGAAGTTGAGCAACTAAGCTTCCGCAAGCGGTTTTTGGAGTTTCAGCCGAGTGCCAACTCGGGAGGGCCAATGAAAGCACGAACGGTCGGAGTGAAGGAATCGACCGGCAGAATTCTCTGCTGCACGATTTTTCGTCCGGGGGGGCAGAAGCTACTGGCCAAGGGACATCTGCTGAGCGAGGAAGACGTCCGCCTCCTGGAAACGGAAGGCTTAGGACAAGTCTGGGTCACCGAACTGGAGGACGGAGAAGTCGGTGAAGACGATGCCGTGAGTCAGGCGGCTGCGGAGATGGGTTGCGGCTGTATGGAAATCCGTCTGGCGGCAGGTGGACGGGCAAATCTGTTTGCGACCGAAGACTGTTGCGTGCTGGTGGACGACGATCTGCTGAAGCAGATCAACTGTACGGCGAGCATCGTGATCGCCACGAATGTCAACTTCAGCTCTGCCCGGGCCGGCCAGCGAATCGCCACAGTGAAAAGCGCGCCCTTCGCGGTGGCGCAATCGCAACTGGAGACCGTCGTCGGGATGCTGCGGGAACGAGGGCCGATTTTGCAGGCGCGGCCGATCCGAAATCCCTCCATTGGCGTCCTCTATACGGACCCGGTGCATGGTGATCGGGCGAAGCAGCTCTTTGAGGGAATCATGCGGCAGCGGCTGGAGCGCTTCGGTACCGCCCCGGCGTTTGTTCTGGCAGCGCAGGAGGAGGAAACACCCGTGGCGCGCGGTCTCCAGCACCTGCTTCGGACCAAACCGGCCGCCATCCTGGTGGCTTCCACCACCGCTCCCGCAGGCCCAGAAGATGTCATTGGACGCGCCATGACGCGCATCGGCTGCCATCTGGAGCGCTTTCTGGCTCCCGTCGAGCCCGGTAATTTATTTCTGCTCGGTTACAAAGACGAAATTCCCATAGTCTCCGCGCCTGGATGCTTCCGCTCCGCGAAGCCGAACGTCGTCGACCTTGTGTTGCCCCCACTGCTGGCCCGGTATCGAGTCTCCGGTTGGGAGGTTGCCTGCCTCGGCCACGGCGGGTTGTTGGGTTAACGGCAGCTCGCGAATCCTCTCTTCGTTTCCTCCAAAATCACGCGCCGCACCGGGCTATCTTGATACACGTGCAAAGCGTGTAGAATGAAAACGCCTTCACATGAAAATTACCGGCGTTGAAGCGTATCTCCTTTCCTACAGGCTTCCGGAACCCGTCAAACTGACCTATTACGGAGGCGAACGAACCATACTGAAGCGCGACGCGATGCTGATCCGCGTCTCCACCGACAAAGGACTGACCGGCTACGCTCCCGGCCAAGCAAGCGTGGAGGCCAGGAACGTCATCGACCGCATGGTCGCGCCGTTCCTGATCGGCCGCACTTTGACCGATCCGGACGCGCTACGCATCCTTTTTCAGAAGGGCCCCGGTGCCGATCCGGAGGTGAGCAAGGTCTACAGCGCAGTGGAGATCGCGCTTTACGATCTGGCCGGAAAGGCCCGCAACCTCCCGGTGAGCGAATTGATCGGAGGGCGTGTCCGCGACCGGGTCCGGTTGTATGCCAGCTCCGGAATGTATCAGTCGCCGGAAGGTTATGCAACGGAGGCGGCACTCGCGCGCGAGATGGGGTTCTCGGCGTATAAGATGCGTCCGGGCAACGGTCCGGAGGCCGACCTGGAAGCGGTGCGCCTGATGCGGCAGGCTACCGGGCCCGATTTCGACATCATGGTGGACGCCCATACCTGGTGGCGGATGGGTAACAAGAGTTATTCCCGGGAAACGGTGGAACAACTGGCCAAGGCGATGGCTGAATATCGCATCCTGTGGTTGGAGGAGCCGCTCCCTCCCGACGATCACGATGCCTACGTCGCGTTGAACGAACGCGAACTTGTCCCGTTGGCCAGCGGCGAGCATGAGCCAAGTGAATTGCGCTTCCTCGACTTGATCGAGTCCCGCGCCGTCGATTATGTGCAGATGGACATCGTCTGCCAGGGCGGCTTTGCCACGGCTCGGAGGCTCTTTCCCGATATTGCGCGGGCGGGCCTGCGGTTTGCGTTCCATAGCTGGGGGTCGGCGTTGGAGGTGCTCGCGGCGGCGCACTTGGGCATCTGCTGGCCGGAATCGGTGGTGGACTGGCTGGAGTATCCCTGTTACTCCACCGAAGGCCGCAAGTTCATGTATCCGTTCCCGTTAGCCTCGGAGATCCTGAAGACTCCGCTGACCGTTGAGCAGGGGGACCTGGTGGTTCCGTCCGGCCCGGGCCTGGGGGTGGAGGTTGACGAAAGCGTCATCTGGCGTTATCCCTGGATTGAGGGGCCTTGGTCTTTTTTCACGTTGATGTCTCCTCCCGGCACCTTCGCGGTGACCGCAGATCATAGCGTGAAGTGGGTTTGAGCCGCGGGTCCAGATCAAATATGCTTTCGACTTTAGCAATGCGCTCTGGTAGAATCGGAGAGTTTGCCAAACAATCCCTGGAGGGTGCATGTCCGTTGAGCAGAAGGTCAAGCAAATCATCGTCGAGCAGCTAGGGGTGGATGAGTCCCAGGTGGATCCCACCGCGAGCTTCGTCGATGATCTCGGCGCCGACTCGCTCGATATTGTCGAGCTGGTCATGGCGTTCGAGGAGGCGTTCGACCTCGACATTCCGGATGAGGACGCCGAGAAGATCGCGACCGTGAAGAACGCCATCGACTATATCGAGTCGAAGAAGAAATCCTAAAGCGTCATTCGATTTTCCTGGAGTCACGTTTGCCACGAAGAGTCGTCGTAACCGGTGTCGGTCTCCTGACATCGGTTGGAATCGGGACGAAACCTGTTTGGGAAGCTGTCAAGAGCGGCAAGAGCGGCATCGGTCCGATCACCGCGTTTGACGCAACCGAATTCAATTGTCGCATGGCCGGCGAAGTGAAGGGTTTCGATCCATCCGCCTATATCGAAAAAAAAGAAATCAAGAAAATGGGGCGGTTCATCCAGTTCGCCATCGCGGCGTCGGAGTTCGCTCTTCAGGGCGCGGGCTTCAAGGTCAATCCCGAAGACGCCGAGCGCACGGGAGTTTATATCGGCAGCGGCATCGGCGGGTTCGAGGTGATCGAGCGTGAACATCGTAACCTGCTCGAAAAAGGCCCGTCGCGCATCTCACCCTTTTTTATTCCGGCGACGATCATCAATCTCGCTTCCGGTTATGTGTCGATCCGCACGGGCGCCAAGGGGCCGAACTCGGCCACTGCGACTGCCTGCACCACCAGTGCGCACGCGGTTGGCGATTCCTTCCGCCTGATCCAACACGACGATGCCGACGTGATGATTTGCGGAGGCGCCGAAGCCTGCATCACGCCGATGGGAATCGGCGGATTTGCGGCGATGCGGGCCCTTTCGCAGCGCAACGACGATCCGGGGCATGCCTGCCGCCCCTGGGATCACGATCGAGACGGATTCATCGTCGGCGAAGGCTCCGGCATCTTGATTCTCGAGGAGATGGAGCACGCCAAGCGCCGCGGCGCGCCGATTCTGGCCGAAATAGTCGGCTACGGCATGTCCGGCGACGCGTATCACATCACGTCTCCGGCCGAGGATGGCGACGGCGCGTTTCGCGTCATGCGCAATTCGCTGCGCGATGCCCAGCTGGAGCCGCACCAGATCGATTACATCAACGCGCATGGAACGTCGACCCCTTTGGGCGACCGAATCGAGACTACAGCGATCAAGCGGATGTTCGGCGAACACGCCTACAAACTGGCGGTGTCCTCCACCAAGTCCATGACCGGCCACCTGCTGGGCGGCGCGGGCGGACTGGAGGCCGGCATCACGGTGTTGGCGATTCACGATCAGATCGCGCCGCCGACGATCAACCTGGAGAAGCCCGATCCGGAGTGCGATTTGGATTACGTCCCGAATCACGCGCGTCCCATGAAAATCGATTACGCGCTCTCCAACTCGTTCGGCTTCGGTGGAACGAACGGTTGTCTCATCTTTAAGAAGCCTGACTAATATATGAAAATCATCGTCGCTATCAAGCAAGTCCCCGTCCGCGACTCGCAGCTTCGAGTGAATACGGATGGGCGGTGGATTCAGGATGCCGATTTGAGCTTTGAGATCAATGAGCCGGATGCATACGCTCTCGAAGAAGCGCTTCAACTCAAGGAAAAGCACGGCGGAGAAGTGGTCGCACTGTGCCTGGGGCCGGCGCGCGCCGCCCAAACCATCCGCGAGGCGCTGGCCAAGGGCGCGGACCGGGCGATCCATATCGAGGAAGAGAATCTCAACGCGCTCGATACCCTGGGCGTTGCCAAACTGCTCGCTGGTGCGGTGAAAGCCGAGAATCCGGACCTGATCCTCACGGGCCTGCAATCGGACGATTTGGGCTATGGCCAAACAGGCGTCGTCCTGGCCGAATTGCTGGGCATCGCCAGTTCTACGATCATCATGCAGGTGGAGGTGAACGGCGGCTCGATTCGCGTGAAGCGCGAGCTGGAGGACGGCTGGTTCCAGCACATTACCATGCCTCTGCCCGCGGTGCTGACGATTCAAAGCGGCGGCAACAAGCTGCGCTACGCCACGCTGATGGGCATCAAGAAGGCCAAGACGAAAGAAGTCAAGCGCGTGACTCTCGACGAATTGGGCGGCGCGGCTGCGGCGACGGCGAACGTCGAAAAAATCTACGTGCCGCAGAAGAGCAAGAAGACGCAGATTTTCGAGGGCGATGCCAAGGCCGCGGCGGCCGCGCTGGTGGAGAAGCTGAAGTTTGAGGTGCGGGTGATATGAGCGTTCTCGTCGTTCTGGAACAAACCGGCGGCAAATGGAACCGCATGTCGTGGGAGACGATGGCCGCGGGCCAGCAGCTCGCCGCGCAGATGGGGACCGACCTGCACTTGGCCCTGGCCGGATCCGGCATCGCCGCGCTGGCCGCGGAAGCGGCGACCAAGAAATGCGCCAAGGTGCATGCGGTCGAGCATGATTTGTTGGCTTCCTACACGGCCGACGCTTACACAGCAGCCTTTGAAGCGCTGATCCGCGTTGTGAATCCGGCGCTGGTGCTGTTTCCGCACACCTATCAGGCGCGCGACTTCGCGCCGAAGCTGGCCACGCGATTTTCGCAGGTGCTGATCAGCGACGCGGTTGCGGTTCGCATCGAAAATGGCTCGCCGGTGTTCGTGCGGTTGCTGTTTCAGGGCAAGCTTAACGGCGACGTACGCGTGTCGGGCGGCGGACCCTACTTCGCTTCACTGCAGGCAGGAGCCTACCGGGTGGAATCGCTCGAAGAGGGCTCGGCGCCGGTGGATACATTCACGCCCGCACTGGACGCATCGTCGATCCGACAGAAGCCCGAGGCTCCGTTCCGCGAATCGGCGCGCGCAGTGGACTTGACCGCGGCGGAGATCATCGTTTCGGTGGGCCGCGGCATCAAGGAGAAAGAGAACATCCCCGTGGTCGAGGAATTGGCCAAGGTGCTCGGCGCGGAACTTGCCGCGTCACGGCCGATTTGCGACGCCGGCTGGTTGCCTATGGAGCGCCAGGTCGGCAGCTCGGGCCAAACGGTTGCGCCCAAGGTGTACATCGCGATCGGCATCTCCGGCGCGATTCAGCACTTGGTGGGCATGAAGGGCGCAAAGACCATTGTCGCGATCAATAAGGACGCGAACGCTCCGATGTTCGAGGTTGCCGATTACGGAATCGTCGGCGATCTGTTTGAGGTTGTGCCGGCGCTGGTCGAGGAAGTGAAGAAGGCGAAAGCTTAGAATTCCCGTCCCTGTCTCGGCTGCATGCCTGGGAACGCGTCCCGGATAAGCCTTTGTTCGTCCGGCGAGTAATTCTGGCCGAACTCCTCGCCGTTGAGGGCGCTGCGGCGCTGTTGAGGCGGCAAGGCCCGTAAACGTTGAATTTCGTACCGGACGGCATTCTGCCGGTCCCTGGGCAGGCTCTGCATCAATTCCAGACGCTGCTTGAATTGTTCCTGCTGCTCCGGAGTCAACTTCTGATAACGCTCCAGGCGCTGTTCCACTGCGGCTCGCCTCGCCGGAGGAAGCTTAGAAAGTTCCTTGGCCTGCTGGTCCGGAGACATTTTCGAAAACCGGTCCAACTCCTTTATCGGGCTCTCCTGAGGTGGACGATTGCCTTTGTAGGGAGCATTCCGCGGAGCCTGAGCGGGCTTCGGCGGCGGGGCGGATTTCTTGTTTTGCGCGACCAGCGGATAGCAGGATGCGCCCGCTATTGCAACGATGAGCGCGATTCTGAGGCCTGGCATCCGCATTTAGGAGAAATCCCGCATCATCTACATCGAGCCGACGGGAGCCTGAGTTGCCGGCGTCAGAATATCCAGGTCTTCCAGCGTCTGCTCCACCTTTTCGATGTCGATCTTTTCCGCGCGCAATTGAGGACTGGGAATTCTCCCGGCGTCCGGCATGCGAATGAGGATCCCCGCGGCAAGCACGGCGCAGGCGGCCACGGGTACGGCGGCCTTCCAGATGGAGTACGGAACCGGAGGATGGAAGAGGCGCCGCAGCCAGGTGATCCAGGAGGGCGACGCTTGTTCCTGGGCGATGCGCGCATACAGACGGGCATCGAAATCCGAGGAGACCGGCACGGGCGTCCATTGGTCAAGCGCGTTCCAGACCTGCTTCTGCGCGTCCACCAGCCGTGAACAATCTGCGCACTGCTTCAGATGATTTTCAAACTCCGCCATCTGCACTGGCGGGAGGGTTTGGGCACAGTAGTCCAGCAGGATCCCTGCGTCCTCGTTCTTTTTTGCCGGGCAATTCATGGTGTACTCCAACCGTCTTCTTCTTTCCCTTAACAGCCTCGTCCCAACGGACTATCTTAACCGATCGTCCCTCACCTACCCATGTGGGCCAGGCGTGCGCGCAACGTTTCATACGCGCGGAACAACAGAGACTTCACGGCCGATTCCGAACAATTCAACGTGCGGGCGATCTGCGAGTATTCCAACTCGTCGTACTTATGCATCAGCACCGCCGCCCTCTGTTTGGCCGGTAGCGCGTCAATGGCCTGCCGGACCTCCGTCATCTTCACTTCGTAGAGCATTGCCTGCTCGATGGTCGGCTGGCGGTCCCGTACCTGACGGTCCACGCCCTCCACCACCTGCTCATCTAAACTCTCCTGACCCTTCTCCTTTTTCCCGTCGCGAACCCAATTCAGGGCCAAGTGGGTCGCGATCCGGAAGAGCCACGTCGTAAACTTCGCCGTCGGCTCATAGGTCGCGCGGCTACGATATACACGCAGGAAAACTTCCTGGGCCAGTTCTTCGGAGACCGATGGGTTCTGGATCATCCGGTACAGGAAATGGACTACCGGACCCCGGTGACGCTCCAGCAGCAGGGCGAAACTCGTATCATCGCCCTCGCGGACACGGAGCATCAACTCAGCATCTCGATCAAGAGCTGCGACAGCCTCCATGTTCTTGTTAACCCTCGAATCCGCCGAAGGTTGCGCTGGGATGTCCGGCATTTGTATGCGTAGCCGGCCCGTACGAGAGTACCTCCGGCGGCTTCTTACTCACCCTTTAACGAACGCTCCATCAGGTCGCGCAGTGCTTCCCGGGGCGGTTTTCCGTGCTCCAGAACCGCCTGCATCTGCTGAATAATCGGCAGATCCACGCCAAACTTCGCCCCCAAGCCGACGGCCGCCCCGCACGTTTCCACGCCCTCCGCGACCATGGTCATCGATCCCGTTATTTCGTTGATATTGCGGCCCTTAGCGAGTTCCAACCCCACCTGGCGGTTCCTGCTCAGGGTACCGCTGCACGTCAGTACCAGATCACCCAAACCCGCCAGGCCCGCCAAAGTTCTCTGCTGGCCTCCCATCGCGACGGCCAGACGGGTGATTTCCGCCAGCCCTCGGGTGATGAGCGCGGCCAGGGTATTGTTTCCGAGTCCAAGCCCGACGCAGACGCCAGCGCCGATGGCGATCACGTTCTTGAGCGCGGCCCCAACCTCGACACCGACGGGATCCTGGTTAGTGTACAGGCGGAGCGTCGGCCCCGAAAAGGCTGCCTGTACCTCCGAGGCGACTTGGATGTCGGTGGAAGCCACGACCACGGCCGCCGGCTCGCCCCGGGCGATCTCCCTGGCGAAGGTGGGACCGGACAGGACAGCGATTCTCGGCGCGCGCGTCACTTCGGCGACCACCTGGGACATTCGGAGCAGCGTGCCGGTCTCGATTCCCTTGGTGGCGCTGACGAACGTCATGGAGAGATCGATCCAGGGCAGCATCTCCGTGTACAGCCCTCGCGCGTAATGCGAGGGCATCACGCCCAACACGATGTTCGCGCCGCGAAGCGCATCGGCGAGATCGGTGACAATTTCGACGTTCGCCGGGAGCGAGAATTCTCTCAGGTAAACGTCGTTTTCGCGCGACGATCTTATGCGCGCGGCCAGATCAGCCTCGCGGACCCAGAGGCGCACGCGATCGAACCTGGGCGCCAGCACGATCGCAAGCGCGGTGCCCCAGCTTCCGGCTCCGATGATGGCGAGGGTCATCGCTTACTCCAGCGAAAGCGGTTTTCCGTGCCGGCGCGCAGCCGTTCGATGTTGGCTTTATGCCGGTAGACGATGAACGCGCCGGCGATCAGAGAGGCGATCCACACCGGCGCGGGCGGATGCTGGATGATCCAGACGCCGAGCGGGAACGTTCCGGCGGCCAGGATCGACCCGGCAGAGATCGTCTTGGTGACTGCGACGGCGACGACGAACAAGATCAACACCGCGAGCAGGGGCAGGGGAGTCAGGTACAGAAATGCGCCGATGAAACTCGCAACGGCTTTCCCGCCCTGGAATTTCAGAAACACCGGAAAGGCGTGACCGGCCATGACGCTGAGCGCGGCAAGGCTGGTCCATAAGGGATCGTCGTTGGTCCATTTCGCCGCCAGCCAGACGGCGAAGTACCCTTTGGCGACGTCAAGCAGCAGCGTCGCCACGCCTGCCGCGCGGCCAGTGGTGCGAAGGACGTTGGTCGCGCCAATGTTGCCGCTGCCGGTGCTGCGCACGTCCTTGCCGGTTGTCAGCCGGACCAGCACATAGCCGAAGGGGATTCCTCCCACGAAATACGCGATGACCATTGCCAGGAATCCGTTCATGAGATGAGAGAGAACTCCGCCAGTTTGGAATACTTTCCGCCGCGGGAAAGATACAGGAAAAACGACGAGGCCTGGAACGCGCCAAAATCAGGGTCTCCGGCCGCTTTGATTAACGGGTCCATCCTCACGGGATCCTTCACGCGCGCCAGCGTCAGATGCGGAGAGTACACCCGTTCCTCCGTTGGCACGCCGAGCTTGGAAACGGCCTGATCCGTTGCGCGGGCCAATTCTGCCAGAGGCTCGCCTGCCTCGGCGCCGGCCCAAAATACGCGCGGGCGCTTGGCTTCGGGGAAGAAACCCACACCGCGCACGGAGATCCCGATTGGCCCGCCGCGCGGCACCGCGCTGAGCGCCTTCTTCATCTCTTCCAGCCGCGCCTCCGGCCATTCGCCGATGAATTTTGTCGTGATATGGAGATTCGCCACCTCGCTCCAGCGGAGCTTCGCCAAGGGGCGCAGGCGCTTGAGAAACTCGCCCAGTTTTTCCCGCATCTCCCCCGGCAGATCGATTGCCGTGAACAACCGCATGCGAAACTAGTGTAGCGGTATACTTACGTTCTTGGAATCTAGCACATCATGAAAAGAATTGTTTCTCCTCTCCTTGCCCTGGCCATTTGCGCCTGGGCAGCCGACTTCTGGCAATCGAAGCCATTCACCGAATGGAATGAAAAGGAAGTTCAAAAGCTGCTGAGCAATTCTCCCTGGTCGAAGGAGGTTTCGGTGACGATAGCCGGAGGCGGCGGGGAAGGAGGCGGAGGAGGGAGCAGAGGCGGACGCCGCGGAGGCGGCGGTGGAGGAGATGTGACCGGCGACACGCCGCTGACCGGACCAGCAACCGGCGCCGGGGGTGCGAACGCTGGCGGAAACGCAGGCGTGCGCGAACTTGGCACGCCTGGCGGTGGAGGCGGAGGCGCGCCCAGCATGCAAGTTGTCGTCAGTTGGCGCACCGCGTTGCCGCTTCGCCAGGCGATCGTGAAACAGAAGTTCGGAGCGGAGGCGGGCTCCTCGCCCGATGCGAAGAAGATGCTCGAAGAGGAGCAGAAGGCTTACGCCATTGTGTTAAGTGGGTTGCCCGGACGCATGTTGCGAGGCTCGGAGGAAATGAAGGCTGCGTTGCTCAAGAACACCGTGCTTTCGATTAAGGGAAAGGAGCCCATCGCTCCCTCCGACCTTCAAACCGGAGCTAGCGGACAGCACGCGACGGTGGTGTTCCTGTTCCCGAAGACGGCGCCCATCGACGCCGATGACAAGGAAGTCGAGTTTTCCTCCAAGATGGGTCCAATCGTGATCAAACAAAAATTTAAGCTGAAGGACATGATGTTCAACGGCAAGCTCGAGTTGTAAGTGAACCCTCCGCTGCCGCGCGAGTTCTATCTGCGCTCCGCCCGGCAGGTGGCGCGCGAGCTGTTAGGAAAGATTTTGTCGTTTCGCGGCGCTTCCGGAATGATTGTCGAAACTGAGGCGTACCTGGACAAAGACGACGGCGCGGCGCATTTTGCGCGCGGCATGACGCCGCGCACGCGAGTGGTCTACGGTCCACCTGGCCATGCGTATGTGTACTTCATCTACGGCATGTACGACTGCGTGAACGTGGTCTGCGAGCCGGAAGGCACCGCTGGAGCGGTGCTGATCCGCGCGCTCGAGCCTGTTTCCGGCCTCGATGCCATGCGCCGCCGTCGACCGGCCATCCGGCGCGAGGAAGACCTTGCAAACGGTCCCGGTAAGTTGACGCGCGCGCTCGGCATCAAACTGGCGCACAACGGCGTGGATCTGACCGAAGGCCCCATCACCATCCACGCGCCGGAAATCGCAAGGCCTTTCGAAATCGGAACCTCACCAAGGATCGGTATCAAAAAATCGGCCGATTTGCCGCTGCGATTCTTTATCAAGGAGAATCACTACGTGAGCCGGAGGTAAAATGATCTTGTATCGCAATTCAGTCTCCTTCTGCCTCCTCCCTTAATATGCTAAAACCGACCATTTTCCGCGAATATGACATCCGCGGCGTTGCCGAAACAGAACTGACCAGCCCCGATATTGTGCAGCTCGGACAGGGGCTCGGAACGCTGCTCCAGCGCAAGAGCGGGCGGCGTATTAATCTCGGTCGCGACTGCCGGCTCAGTTCTCCTCGCCTGCGCGACGCTCTGCTCGAGGGACTGCTCGCCTCCGGATGCGATGTGACCGATACCGGCGTGGTGCCCACACCGCTGCTCTATTTTTCGGCCGTGCATCTGAAGGCTGACGGCGCCATCATGATCACCGGAAGCCACAATCCGGCCGAGTTTAACGGCTTCAAGACCGTCTGCGGATCCGGTACGCTGCATGGTGAAACGATTCAAGAAGTGCGCAGGCTCATCGAAGCCGGCGATTTTGAGACCGGGGCAGGCGCGCATACCGTCGTCGATGTTTCCGGCGCGTATCTCGACGCCGTAGCGCCTCAGTTCCAGTTCGCCCGCCGCATCAAGGTGGTGGCCGACGCCGGTAATGGCACTGCAGGGCCTGTGTTCCATCGCCTGCTGCAGCGCCTGAATTGCGACGCCACGGAACTGTTCTTCGACATGGACGGCCGTTTCCCGAATCATCATCCCGATCCGACCGTCCCCGCCAATCTGAAGCACTTGCAGGATGCCGTGAAGGCACACGGCGCGGATCTCGGCATCGCCTTCGATGGCGATTCCGACCGCATTGGCGCGGTGGATGAGAACGGCGACGTGATCTACGGCGACATGCTGATGCTGATCTTCGGCCGTGAAATCCTGACCCGCAAACCAGGTGCAACGTTTATCGGCGAGGTGAAATGCTCCCAGCTTCTTTACGACGAGCTGAAGCGCTTGGGCGGCAATCCGATCATGTACAAAACCGGGCATTCGCTGATCAAGGCCAAGATGAAAGAGGAGCACGCCGAACTGGCCGGGGAAATGTCCGGGCACATGTTCTTCGCCGACCGCTATTTCGGCTATGACGACGCGCTGTATGCCGCCTGCCGGCTGATGGAGATTGTTGCAGCCAGCGGGAAGCCTCTTTCGGCGCAGCTGGCCGGATTCCCGAAGATGGTCTCGACGCCGGAACTGCGCATCGACTGCCCGGACGAAACAAAATTCCAGGTGGTGGCGCGCGTCGCGGAGCACTTCAAGAAGTCGCACGAGGTGATCGGCGTCGATGGCGTACGGGTGTTGTTTGGCGAAGGCTGGGGATTGTTGCGTGCGTCGAACACGCAGCCGGTGCTGGTGATGCGCTTCGAAGCGCCCAATGAAAAACTGCTCGAGAGCTATCGACGGGAGGTCGAAGCTGCTCTCGAGCAGGCGAAAACAACGCTATAGAATCCACGGAGACGGCAGCACCGAGGGCCTCCCTCCGCCCGGCCCCCGATCTAGAGCGAGCATGCCACAGCGGGGTGCTCCTTCCAATAGGAAGACCCCGCTATTTTGGGCGGCTTGGTACTAGGACTACCTGCCCACTCAATGCTTTTTCAAACGGCTGCAGGCAGTGATCGCCCCAGTAGGATCGATTGCGCTGTTGCCCTCCTCGATGCTGACAATCTTGCCATCCATGTCGATCACGAACGTCGTGCGGTTCGCCAGGAACGATTGTTCGCCCAGCACGCCGTACTGCTTCATCACCACTCGCTTGTAATCGGACAACATGGGGAATGTCGCGCCCAATTCCTTCGACCAATGATTCAACGTCGCGATGAAATCCCCGCTGATGGCCAATACCTGCGTGTCCGCTTCGGAAAATGTGCCAATACCAGACTGGTAGGCGGTAAGTTCCTTCGTTCAACCACCGGTGAAGGCGGCCGGGAAGAATGCCAGTACCACATTCTTCTTGCCGCGAAAGTCGGACAGTTTCACGGGCTTGTTGTTGTTGTCGGGCAAGGTGAAGTCCGGCGCTTCGTCGCCGACCTTCAGCTTGGCCGCGGGGCCGCTTTGCGCAAAGGCAAGCGCGGCGAAACCAGCCACGAGCAGAAGTTGCTTCATTGGTCTCTCCTAGGCGGCGCGATCGGCCGCATCCTTTTAGAATACTCGAAGAAACCCTAGGCCGTGCCTGCCGCGACCTTCAGCGTTTCGTCCAGCACCAACCGCTGAACGTGAAAGGCGCGCTTCCGCCCGGTGCTGACCACCTCTCCCTGATACTTCAGTTTCCCGTTCACGCTGAAGTCCAGGAGGCGGTCCACCGGATGATCGAAGGCCAGAATGTCGCCTTCTTTAAGGTCGAGCAGCGTCTCCACGGTCATCTTCGGCCCTTCGAGCCGCGCGTCCAGATGAATGACCGCCGGGCGAATCAGCCGCAGTACGCGCTCCCGTTCCTCCTCGGTGGCGCGAGTTTTGCGCACGCTCCACTGCTGGTCGAACTTCTGGCGCAACATCTTCACGATGATGGACGGGATGCCGATGTTCATCATCCCGGCCGTATCGCCGATGCGTACCTCCATGCTGATGGCCACCACCGCTTCGTTCGGCGCAAGGATCTGGAGCAGTTGCGGCTCGTTTTCGAAGGTTTCGATGGCGAAATCGATCGTCGTCACGGCGTGCCAGGCCGTGCGCAGATCGTGAAGGATGATTCGCAGCAACCCCTCCAGGATGCTCTGCTCGATTTCGGTGATTTCGCGGTTGATCTTGGGGGCCGCTTTCCCCGTGCCGCCGAGTAGCATTTCGAGGATCGGAAACACCAGTGTCGGGTTGATCTCCAGCACTGCGTTCCCGTCGAAGGGACGCATGCCGAGCGAGATCATGCACGTGGGCGACGGCAGGCACTGCGTGAACTCCATGAACGAGAGCTGCTCCACCGAAACGAGGTTGACCGCGACGTAGGCTCGCAGGTAGGCCGAGAGGCTGGATGCCAGCGCTCGCGCAAAGTTTTCATGCAGCAGGTGGATGGCGCGGAGCTGGTCCTTGGCGATGCGGTCCGGCCGGCGAAAATCATAGACTTGGGCTTTCCTGAAAGGGTCATCCTCGGCCGCGGTTTCCCGCAGCTTCTTGAATACATTGTCGATTTCTTCCTGGGAGAGGACGCGGTCTACGGACACGCTCATCTATCGGCTCACGGCGCCGGTTGCGCGATCAGGATTGTTCCGATCACCGTAGCCGCAGGATCATGTGGTCCTCGTCCACATATTCCGAGCCGACTTTCAAGGCTCGCGGCTCAATACCGAAGCTGACGAAGCCAAGCGAGCGGTAGAGGGCGCGGGCCGCGTCCTGGCGCGTCGCGACAGCCAGCAGAATCTGCTCCAGCGCAGTATCCTGGCGTACTTTCTTGATCAGATGCGCCAGCAGAGCCCGTCCGATGCCCTTACCGCGACGCGCCTCCGAAACATAGACGCCGTAGATATGTCCCTTATGACCGTCCTTCACACCTTTGTCGCGGATGAAGGTCGCCGTGCCGATCAACTGACCGTCTTCGAAAGCTCCCAGGTGCAGGTCGCATTCGGGAGCGTCCCGAAAACGGTCCGCGACCGTCTCCACGCGCGTCGCCTGGTGCTCCTCGACGGCTTTGCCGAAGGCAAAAGGGTCTGCCTGAAGCGCCTCAAGGCGGATCGCCCACCAGGCGGCGGCGTCGGTTTCGCGAAGAGTGCGGATTCCCATTGGTTCATCCTAGCGCGGCCGCCAAGTTACCATAAGAACAGTGGATCGTTTTTGGGTCAAAAACTTCGGATGCCGCGCCTCACAGGCCGACGGCGCGGCGATTGAAGCCGGCCTTGCGGCCAAAGGCCTCGCGCCGGCCTCCGATGCGGCTGGAGCGGGCCTGATTGTGTTGAACACGTGCACCGTCACCTCAACCGCCGACGACGAAGTGCGGCAAACCGTCCGCCGCATCCATCGCGATCATCCACAGGCGCGCATCCTGATTACGGGCTGCTATGCGCAGCGCGCGCCCCAGGAATTGGCCGCCATCGACGGCGTGACGCTGGTGGTGGGCAATTCGCATAAAACGCAGATTCCAGATCTTGTATCCTCGGGCCTCGACTATCACGGTCAGATCGAGGTCGGCGATATTTTCGCGCGTCAGGATTTTTTATCCGCTCCGGTGGAAGACGCCGCGGGCGACCGTACCCGGCCAAATCTGAAGATCCAGGACGGCTGCAACAACCGCTGCTCGTTCTGCATTATTCCGTACGTGCGCGGGCGGAGCCGCAGCGCACCAGCAGAAGAAGTCGTCGGGCAGGTGGGGGCGCTGGCGGAAAAATATCGCGAAGTCGTGCTTAGCGGCATCAATCTGGGCCGCTGGGGCCGTGATTTTCCCTGCCGTTTGCGTCTAGCCGATTTGGTCCGCCGCCTGCTCGGCGAAACGCCGGTGGAGCGTCTCCGCCTCAGCTCGGTCGAGCCGATGGATTTTTCGGACGATCTTCTTGCGCTGATGGCTTCGTCCGCGCGCATCGCCAAGCATGTACATGCGCCTTTGCAGTCAGGCTCCGACACGGTCCTGCGGCGGATGCACCGCAAGTACCGGCCGCGTCACTATGCGGATCGGATTCTGAAGGCTCGCGCGCTGATGCCGGAGTGCGCGGTCGGCGCTGACGTCATGACTGGATTTCCCGGCGAAACGGACGCCGAGTTCGAAGATTCGCGCGCGTTCATCGAGAGCCTGCCGTTCACCTATCTGCACGTGTTCACGTATTCGGAGCGCCCCGGCACTCCGGCAGCCGCGCGCGAGCAGGTGCCGACGGGCGTTCGCAAGCATCGCACGCACGTCCTGCGCGCATTGGCGGCGAAGAAGAACCTGGAATTTCGCCGCTCGATGATCGGGCGGAGAATCTCTGTGGTGACTTTGGACGACGGCCGCGCGCTCAGCGATCATTTCGTCAAGGTGACGCTGGCCGCGCCGCGCCCGGCGAACCGGATCGAAGAAATCATGGTCGGCGGGTTGACGGCGGACGGAGTGTACGAAGCGGGCATGCTGCCGGTGTTGTGATGAAGCGAGCCCCAAAGCTGACGCATGGGGCTACATCGTCAGCAGCGCGGCCATCAGCTCGATTCCATCCCACAAATTCTGAATCCGCATATTTTCATTAAAACTGTGCTGATTGTTGTCGTGATTAGCGATGGGAATCGTAATGGTATGCGTATTCACCGCGCGCTCGATCGCTTCGAGAGGCACGCTGCCGCCCATGGTGGGAACCTTTACCGACGGCCCGCGCGCGCTTTCGACGGCGCGGATGACTTCCTGCGAAATCGGCAGATCCATAGACGTGCGGACGGCATTGTAGCCGAAGCCATTGGTTACGATCTTTGCCACACGTTCGTGCGACATGCGGATTTCGGGGCTCGGATCGATGTCGATCACGAAATATCCCTGTTTGCGGACGTGTTCGATGAACCGCTGGACCGTCACCGCGTGATCCATGCCCTTCACTAGCCGCATATCGATGGTCGCCGTAGCCGTGGAGGGGATCACGTTCGACGCCTGCGCGCCCACGCGAGAGCTCGCCATGCCGCGAATGTTCAATGACGGCCTCTGCAGCAGTTCGATCAGCTTCCTGGGCGAGCCTTCCGTTCCACCGAGCCACAGTTCTTTCTTCAATTCCTCATCGAAATCAGGCGCTTCGGCGATGGCGCGTTTTTCCGTGGCACTGAGCGGCTCAATGCCGTCGTAATAGTGCTCGATCAACACGTTGCCCGCGTCGTCCTTCATCGAACTGAGCAGCTTCGCCAGCATCATGGCAGGATTCGGCGCCCAGTTTCCGTAATGCCCGCTGTGCAACTCGCGGCGAGGGCCGTAGACGGTGATGTCCACCTCCGCGATGCCCCGCGCTCCGAAGGCGACCAACTGGCGGCGCGTCTGGTGCACCGGACCGTCGCAGATCAGCCAGACGTCGCCGGAAAAGAGTGCCTTGTTCGCTTCCAGGATGCGTCCGAGGTTGGTCGAACCGGCCTCCTCCTCGCCTTCGAACACCAGTTTGATATTGGATTTGAGCTTTAAACCCGACGCACGAATAGCGTCGAGCGCCGTGGTGATCGTGATGACGGGAGCCTTGTCGTCGCCCGCTGAGCGGGCGTAAATCCTCGACTCCGGATCGAAATGCGAGGCGGGCAGAGGAATAATGCGGCCGTCTTTCTCAAGCGATTTATCGCGTAGCACCGGTTGGAACGGAGGAGTGGCCCATTCCGCTGGATTGAGCGGCTGGCCGTCGTAGTGCGCGTAAAAGACAACGGTGCGCGTCGCGCCGGGCGTGCGAATTTCGCCGAAGACAACGGGGTTCGCACCGGGTGCTTCGACCAGCCGGGCAGTGACGGCGCGTTTTTTCAGCAGTTCGACGATGAAATCCGCATTGCGGCGGATGTTGGGCGGATCGGTGGCGATGTTGGGGATGGAGAGAAGCTGTATGTACTCGTCGATGATGGCTCGTTCATGCGCCTCGCGGTAAGAGTGCGCGGCGACCGAGGCGGGATTGGTCTGGGCCCACGCAAGGGAGGCAAGCAACAGTAGGTAGTTACATTTCACGGCGATTCTCAAGCGATTTCGAAATCGTCACTTCGTCCGCGAACTCCAGATCGCTGCCCACGGGAATGCCCATGGCGATTCGCGTCACGCGCAGGCCCAGCGGCTTTAACAATCGCGAAAGATAAACTGCAGTGGCTTCTCCCTCCACCGTCGGATTCGTCGCCAGAATAATCTCTTTGACGTCGTTCTTGGCGATGCGGTCGAGCAGGCCTTTGATCCTCAGCTGCTCCGGGCCGATGCCGCGCAGCGGAGAAATCGCGCCATGGAGCACGTGATAGACACCCTCAAACGTGCGCGTAGTTTCGATGGGCAGCACGTTGTGAGGCTCTTCGACCACGCAGATCTGCGAATGGTCGCGATGCGGATCGCGGCAGAAAGAGCACAGCTCGCCGTCGCTGATGTTGTTGCATTCGGTGCAGATGCCGAGGTTATCCTTCACGTCGAGCAGAGCTTGCGCCATGCGCGCGGCGTCGTCGCGAGGGTTGCGCAGGACGTGAAACGCGATGCGCTGGGCGGATTTCTGGCCGATGCCGGGAAGACGGCGAAGCTCGTCGATCAGGCGTTGGAGCGGCGCTGCGAAATCGGGCATTTAGAGCAATCCGGGAGGAAGTCCCATGCCGCCGAGCATGCCGCCCATGATCTTCTGGCTGGCTTCCTCGACCTTCTTCGTGGCTTCGTTGCAGGCAGCCATCACCAGGTCCTGCAACATCTCGACGTCGCCCGCTACTTCGGGATCGATCTTTACGCCGAGCACGTTCTTGTGGCCGTCCATCTTGACGGAGACCATGCCTCCGCCGGCCGAGGCTTCCACGCGGATCTGCGCGATCTCCTCCTGCATCTTCTGCTGCATCTTCTGGGCCTGCTGCATCATGGCCTGCATGTTTCCTGGCATTTTCATAAAGGGCCTCGTTTAGACGTCTCTTAAATTTCGCACGGTGCGGACGTGGCTGTCCGGAAAGAGTTCCTGGAAGCGCTTCACCTCGGGATGCTCAAGGGCGCGGGCGGAGACTGCGTCGTCCTGCGCGGGCACGGCAGCTTGTCCAAGGGCCGCCGGCGCGGATTCGCGATTCGTATCGCCGATTTTGACGGTGACCTTCACAGTCCGCCCGGCGATCTTCTGCACCAGGGCGGGGAACTCCGCATGCTTCAGGTTCATCGCGTAAAGTTTCGGCGTGGTGAAGACCATTTCGTTCGCGGATTCGGCGATCTCCGAATGCTCCAACGCATCGGCGACGTAGGTTTGTTTCGTTTCGATCAGCGCGGCGTGGAGGCGAGCGCGAAAATCTCCGCTGGCGGCGCTCGGGGGCGCGGCGGACGCTGAAGTGGCGGGAGCCGATCGTGGCGGCGGAGTCGCTTTTTGCGGCGCGGTTGGCGCGCCGCCGATTCCCGCCAGCGCCTCCTCAATCGATTGCAGTTTACCGGCGTGAACCAGGCGCAATAAGCCGAGTTCCAGATGTAGGCGCGGCTGCAGCGAACTCTGCAGATCGCGAAACAGGTCGAGCGAAAGGCGCAAATGGCGCGTCAAATCCTCTTCGCTGAACTGCGCCGCGACCTTAGCCAGCGCTTCCTGCTCCGGAGGCGATGCGGCCACCAGCTTTGTCACGCCTCCGGCAATTTTCACCACTAGCAGGTTGCGGAAATATCGCGCCAGTTCGCGCGAAAAGTGCTGCAGGCTGCGGCCGTTGGCTTCGAGGTCGGCGACCACGTCGAGCATCGCCTTCGAGTCGCTGTCGACGAGGGCCTTCGCCACCGCGCCGAGCGAATCGAGCGAGAACATGCCGAGCAGGCCACGAACCTCGGATGCTTTCAGTTCGTTGCCGCAGCAGGCGATCGCCTGATCGAGCGCGGATAACGAGTCGCGCACGCTGCCTTCGCCGGCCTGCGCCAGCACGCTGAACGTTTCCGCGTCGGCGGTGATGCCCTCTTCCTTGGCGATCCACTGCATGCGCTCGACGAGCTGCGCGAAGTCGACCGAACGGAAGCTGAACTGCTGGCAGCGCGACGCGATCGTCGCGGGAATCTTGTGCGATTCGGTCGTGCAGAGGATGAAGACCACCCACTCGGGCGGTTCTTCCAGCGTCTTCAACAGCGCGTTGAAGGCTTCGCTGGTGATCTGGTGCGCTTCGTCGACGATGAACACCTTGTAGCGGTCGCGTGCGGGGCGGTAGCGGACGTTTTCGCGCAGCTCGCGCATTTCGTTGATGCCGCGGTTCGATGCGGCGTCGATTTCGATCACGTCGGGAGCGGAGCCGGAGGCGGTTTCAAGGCAGCTTGCGCAGACGCCGCAGGGAACGGCCGTCGGGCCTTCAATGCAGTTCAGGCAGCGGGCCATGATGCGCGCGACGGTGGTTTTTCCCGTGCCTCGCTGGCCGGAAAAAATGTAGCCGTGCGCGATGCGCCTCTGCGCGATCGCGTTTTCAAGCGTGGTCTTGACGTGTTCCTGGCCAATCAACTCCGCGAACGTCTGCGGCCGGTACTTGCGGGCGATGACCTGGTACATGAAGGGGATTATGCCAGACCCCGGGTGATCCGCGGCACACAGGTTAAACCGCTACCGTTGCTTCCTTCCGGACCTGGCGGGGTTTGCAGCCGCCCGTTGCACGAAGCCCGGAGCCTGACAACCCACTAGTTTATCAGATAGGCCAAACGCCGAAGCCCGTGGCGTACGCACTATACGCGCCGCGTCGAGACTCCTCTCGACGCCTGGAGGCTCGCACCACGTTCGCAGGCATCGACACGAGTGTCGACGCGGCACGCATAGTGCGTGCGCCACAACCATCTCTCTCGCTTCGAGATTGTTGTTGACAGCAGCCCGGGTCGATGCTACATTTGCAGCACGTGCTGCTTTTGCAGCAATTGATATGAAGACAAAGCCGCCTGAAGGAAACTTGAGCCGCCGGGAGCGCCAGATGATGGACATTCTCTACCGCCGCGGCCGCGCGACGGCTGCCGAGATTCATGAGCTGCTACCCGATCCTCCGTCGTACTCGGCCGTACGGGCGAAGCTGCGGGTTCTAGAGGAAAAGGGGCATATCCGTCACCAGGCACAGGCCGCGCGCTATGTGTACGCGCCGGTGGTGGCCCGCGACCGGGCGAAGGAGTCGGCGCTGCGGCATCTGCTGACCACGTTTTTCGACAACTCGGCCGCCCAGGCGATGACCGCGTTGCTGGAACTGAAGCCAGGTGATTTCTCCAAGGAAAAATTGGACGAGTTGTCCCGGTTCATCGAAAAAGCAAAGGAAGAAGGGCAAGGATCATGAATTTCGTTCTTGATTTCGGCGTAAAGAGCGCGTTGGCGCTGGGCTTGGCGTTCTTGTTCGGGTTGGCGCTGCGTAGGGCCTCGGCTTCGATCCTCTATGCCCTTTGGACCTGCGCGCTGGCGGCGGTGCTGATTCTGCCGCTAGTGTCCTGGATTGGGCCGCGCTGGAATATTGAACCGAGCGTAGCGCGTCGCGCAACATTGGGAGAGCAGCAGGCGCGTCCGTCCGTTGCGGTGGTGGTGCAAGCGAAGCGTCCGGTCGCATCGCCGGATTGGCTGAAGATTGTCTGGCTTTCGGGCATGGCAGCGATGCTGCTGCGGATTCTCGCCGGACACTGGCGCACGCGTTCGTTATTCCGGGGCGCGGAGCCGCTCGAGGATCCTCTGGCGGAGAGGATCGCGGCCAGGATCGGATCGCGCGGCCGCAGCATTGTGTTGAAGCGCACAACGGCCACTGATGTTCCGCTCAGTTACGGCTTGTTTCGTTCGACCGTGCTTCTGCCCGGCGGGGCCGATCATTGGACGCAGGAGCGGCGCGGTGTGGTGCTGGCCCACGAAATGATTCACGCCCGCAGGCTCGATTCCCTGTGGGGATTGCTGGCACAGGCTTCGCTGGCGGTGAACTGGTTCAACCCGCTGGCGTGGCTGGCGGCCAGGGAGTTTCGACGGGAGCAGGAGCGGTCCTGCGACGATGCGGTGGTCATGGCAGGAACCGACAGCACGGCCTACGCGGCTCATCTGGTTGAACTGGCGCGCTCAATCGCGATTCCGGAGCCGGCTCTGGGGATGGCCGAAAGGTTCGATCTGGAAGGCCGCGTTCATGCGCTGCTCGACGCAAGGCGCGCGCGCCGCGAGGTCAGCCGGACCCTCTGCGCCGAGATGCTCGTGATGGCCCTGGCGCTGATGGTTCCACTGGCAGTGATTCACGCACAGCCGGGGGCGGGCAGTATTGCGGGGACGGTGTACGACCCCAGCGGAGCCGTGGTTCCCCACGCCACGGTTCGCATCAAGAGCACGTCTGGGCCGAACGAGGGGTTCGCTCAGGCCAGCGCGGCGGGCCAGTATAAGCTGCAGAACATCGCGCCCGGCGAATACCTGTTGAAGGCGATTTCTCCCGGATTCGCCCTCTATCAGAAGACGATTAAGGTCGAAGCGGGCTCCGGGGCGACCTTGGACGTGAGCCTGACGCTGGGCGACGTGACGGAATCGGTCGAGATCGTCGGGAAGAAGCCGCAACAGGCCGCTCCCATCAACCGCACCCCGCAGCGCATTCGCGTCGGCGGGAATGTGCAGGCCGTGAAACTGATCTCTAAGGTGAACCCCGCTTATCCGGAGGACGCGCAGGCGGAGGGAGTCGAGGGAACGGTCTTGCTGAAAGCCGTGATCTCGAAAGATGGCGGGCTGCTGAGCGTCACCTCGGTGAGCAATGGAGTGGACCCGCGGCTGGTGCGGGCGGCGATGGCGGCGGTGCCTTTGTGGCGGTATCAACCGACGTTGCTGAATGGGGAGCCGGTGGAAGTGATCACCACCATCGCCGTGATTTTCCGGCTGAACTGATTCACCCCAGATAGTCGAACAAGCTCGTACGCGGAATCGCCTGGAAGGACTGCAGGGCCGCCTGCTGCTGGGTCTGCGCCTGGGTCAGATCCAGAATCGCCTGGGTCTCGTCGGCATCCTGCATGCCGCTGATCTGGGTCTGCAACTGGGTAATCAGCGTGGAGGCGGCAGTGGTGGCATTCGAGAGTGAATTCTGCGCGTTGCCGTAAAAAGCGAGCTGCGTGTTGAGATAGGTCCCGACATTCGCCAACGCGGAGTTGGCGGTGGGGAGCGCCGTGGTGTCGTTGTTGTTCAGCGCCGTCACCATGTTGTTGATGGAAGTGAAGACGTTGGTGGTAGGGTCTGCCGAATCGAAGATCTGCTGTGCGGTCAGGGCGATCGGGAACGACGCCCCGTTGGGTCCCTGGATCGTCCGAGTGGATGCCGAGCCCTGATATGCGCTGACGGGATCTGGCTGCGTGGCGTCGTAGGTGTACGGCTGGGTCTGGTCGGAGTCGCCGGAGAAGATATAGCGGTTATTCACCCGCGTGTTGGCCAGGCCTACCATCTGTTGTTCGATCGCTTGCAACTGTTGGGCGATGCTGGCGCGCCCGGCGGCGGTCTGTGTGCCCGTGACTCCTTCAGCCGACAGCGTCTGCACCTGGTCGAACAGGGAGACCGCGCTTTGCAGTGCTTGCTCGCCCGTGTTCACTTCGGTGGTGACCAAGCCGAGATTTGAGCTGATCTGCCTGGCGGAGCTGAGATTCGCCTGCGCCTGCAGCAGTGGCGAGATTACGTCCGGCGCGTCGGAAACCGTGTTGACCTTCAAGCCGGTGGAAAGCTGCGTCTGCGCCGCAGACATCTCGGTGGAGATCCGGTTCAGGTTGTTCAGGAATTGCTGCGTGGTGGGCTTAAGAATGGGCAACATGACGAACCTTCTATGCCGGCGGCATCATATTCATCAGTGCCGTGGTGACGGCGTTCAACGTGGATACCAGCTTGGCCACAGCATCGTAGGACTGCTGGAACTGGAGCAGTTTCGCCGCCTCGGTGTCGAGCGAAACGCCTTGGACCGCCGACCGCTGTGCCTGCGCCTGCGTCACCAGGCTTTGCTGCTCGCTCTGATTGCTTTGAGCATTGGAGACATCCGTCCCCACCTGCTGCCCCAAGTTGCCGAACGCCTGGGTGAAGGTGAATCCGTTCGCTTGTGGCGTGTCGCCCAGTTGCGCCAGCGCCAGCGCATTGCCGTTGCCTCCAGGCGCCGAAGGCAGCGCGGCGGCAATCTGGCTACAGGTCATGCCCGGTGTGACTGCAAGCGTATCCGCCGCATCCGAAGCCGTGTCGTACGTGAACAAATTTATCGCGGGGGGATTGCCCGTTATATCCACGCCAGCCGACAACGTATCGTTGACCGTATCGGCCAGTGTCTGGGCCAGCGTGTTGAGAGCGGTCATATAGCCCGGCAGAATGGTGTTCCTCTCCTGGATCTGCGCGCCCAGTTGGCCACCGGTGATCTGAGAGGTAATGTCGTTGCCCTGGGAATTCTCGATCGCCGTTTGCGGTGTGGAAAAATTGACCGAGACAGGGAAAGTCTGGCCACTCATGACCAGGGGCGTCTGCCCGCCCAGATAGACGTTGAATTGGGCGTTGCCCGTGGAAACAACCGTGAAGTCGGCGATTTGCGAAAGGCTTTCAAGATCGGCGTTCTTTTGCGCGTCGAGGCCGGCGTTTCCGGCATCGCCTGTGGCCGCGTAATCCCGGTTAAGCGCGGCAAGGTCGGCGGCGATCTTGTTGATGGAAGCCACCGAATTGACCGTCTCCTGCTGGACGTTGCTCGAAACCGATGTTAGGGAGGTCGCGGCCTGATTGAAGGCCGTGGCCAGCGCCTGCGCGGAATTGAGCACGGTCTGGCGGGCCGCCGAGTCGTTGGGCGTGACGCTTAGAGCCGAGAAACTGTTGAAAAACGTCGTCAGGGCGCCGGAGATCCCAGCCGTCGAGCTTAGATTGAAGATCGACTGCAGAGGCGCCAAATCAGAGGCCTGCTGCTGCGCCGCGCCGAGCAGCGTGGTTTGGGAACGGACGTCCTGCTCCAGGTACGCCGAGCGCGTGCTCTGGAGCGAAGCCACTGATACACCGCCATAGATGTTCGCGGTGGGATCGAAGGCGTCTGCTTTCAGCGCCAGGTTCTCGTCGGCGTAGCCCGGGGTATTTGCGTTGCCGATGTTGTTCTGAATTGTCGCGAACTCCTGGTCGTAGATATTAAGGGCGTTCGAGGAGTTAATCAGCGTGGCGAGAAGTCCCATGGCGAGATCTATCCCTGGAGGGAGAGCGTGCCTCTCGATGCGTTCGCCGGTTCAGCCGGTTGGCCTGATGAGGTATAGGATGGCCCCGAGCCCAGCAGCCTCGCCCATCCCTGGCAGAACGCAACGCCCTGTTCGATGAGCCGAGCGGCAATCTTTAGATCGTTCTTCAGAAGCTGCAACTCGCGGCGAACGTCGAAGGAAGCTGCACCCTTCCTGAGCTCGTGCTCCAGGGTTTCCAGATGGCATAGCCCTTCCTTGAGCCCCAGCAGAGCAGCTCCAATCTCCTCAGCGGAGGGTCCCTCGAGCGCCGCACGAAGGTCCTGAACGCGCTCGCGCACCTGTTTGATGGAGGTGAGCACTTACTTTCCCGTCGCGTCGTCGATGATCTTGGAAGCGGTCGCCGCCGCGTCCACGCTGTAACTTCCGCTGGCGTAAGTCCGGGCCAAAGATTCCAGCTTGGCCTGCCGTTCCGGCGATTCCGCTGCCAGGCTGCGTAGGCTCTTCACCAGTTCCGACAGATGTACATCGTCACTGGAAGAGCCGGCCGCCGCCGCCTGCGCCGAATTAGAACGGCCGGCTTGGCCCGTCCGCGCCGCCTCCTGCGCCCCCGGCGCTCCGGTCGAGGTGAGGGAAGTAAGATTGGAGTCGTTTACCTTCATATGGCTGCCCGAGAGGATCTCCCCCTCTGAGTAATGTTATCGGCTTTCTCGACCCATCTTTTACCGTTTCCACCCATGAAAAAGAACCAGTAAATCCCGTACCCTTTTATCCAGGGGACGGGCTATTCCGTGTCCATGAAGCTGTAACAGATCATATGGCAAATAATGTGGTGGGCGTCCTCAATCCTGCCCATGTGCTGCTCAGGAACCTGGATGTTCAACTGTGCCAGAGGGCCGAGCTTGCCGCCGTCGCGCCCGGTGAGCGCGAGCGTCCGGCAGCCCGCGGAATTGGCGAATTCCATGGCTCGGATGACGTTCGGGGAATTGCCCGAACCACTGATTGCCATGTAGATATCGCCCGGAGAGGCGAAATTTTTCAGCTGCTCGACCGCAGCGTACTGATAATGCAAGTCGTTGGCATAAGCGGTGAGGGTCGGCATGGAGTCGTGCAGCGCCTGGATGCGGAAGCGGGACGGTTTGCCGAGGCTCGCGCCCTTCAGCATGTCGCACACAAAATGGGAAGCCGTGGCCGCACTGCCTCCGTTTCCGGCAACAAAGATCGCGTTTCCCTGATCGCGCACCTCGCGGAACCATTCGATGGCCTGGCTAACCTTAGCGGCATCGATCGTTTGGATGGTCTGAATCAGCGTGTCGCGGTAAGCGTCGGAAAAGTTCTGCGAGGAAGGCATTTCTGCTCTCATTGTATACTGAAGCACGAATGACGGAACGGAAATGGGGAGGGGATTATGTCTTCCTCTTCGAGAATCTGATCCTCAAGGATTTCAAGATCCGCTACCGCAACATGTCCCTGGGGATCTTATGGTCCTTAATCAACCCGTTGGTCATGATGACGGTGATGACGTTCCTGTTCAGCCGCGTTCTGGCCCGGGACGCGCACGATCAGCCTTACCCGGTTTTCGTCCTGTGCGGCCTGGTACCGTTCAACTTTTTTGTCGGCGCGCTCATGAGCGGAACGACCTCGATTGTTGAGAATGCCGGGTTGATCAAACGCGTGATCGTGCCGAGGGAAGTGGTTCCGGTCGCCGCGGTATTGTCCCACTGCGTGCACCTCATGATTCAGTTTGCGCTATTGCTCCTGATGACCGTGGCGTTCGGATTGCGCCCGAATTGGAACTGGCTCTGGCTCCCGGTTATCTGGGCGTTGTACATCGCGTTCGTGTGCGGGCTGGCCCTGGGGGCGAGCGCGATTAATGTCTACATCCGCGATACCCGCTACATTTTGGAATCGTTCAACATGGTACTGTTCTGGCTGGTGCCGATCTTTTATTCCTTTTCGATCATCCCGAAAAAGTATAGCGGCTTGTATCAGTTCAATCCAGTGGCCGCGTTGGTGCTGGCGATGCGGAAGATCTTGATGGAGAACTCGGCGCCGCCTCCGTCGCTGATGGTGAACTTGAGCCTGGCGGCAATCCTCGCCTTGGGCCTGGGATTCGTGATTTTCGGACGACTGAAATCCTATTTCTTTGAACAGATCTGATGCCTCCCGCTCTGCGATTCGACCGCGTCACGAAATCCTTCGTGCATCACAAGGGCCGGGTACTGCTTCGGGATCGCCTTATTGAGCTGCTTCGGCCCGCGCGACGTCCCCGTTTTGAGGCTCTGAAGGACATTTCCTTCGAACTTGCGCCGGGCGAGAGCATGGGTCTGGTCGGCCCGAACGGCGCCGGTAAGAGTACGATCCTAAATCTGACGACTGGGCTGACACTGCCCGACCGCGGTTCGATAACGGTGAACGGGCGTGTGGCGGCGCTGCTCGAATTGGGCGCGGGATTTCATCACGATCTGACCGGCGCCGAGAATATCCGCGTCAACGCGGCGATGCTGGGCCTCACGCGGCGCCAGACGGAGGAGCGTTTTGGAGGGATCGTCGAATTTTCCGGTGTGCGGGAGTTTATCAATGAACCCATACGTGTCTATTCCGCCGGCATGATCGTGCGCCTGGCGTTTTCTGTGGCGATCGCCATCGATCCCGACGTGTTATTGATCGACGAGGTACTGGGGTTGGCCGACCGGGATTTTTATGCCCGCTGCCTGGAAAAGATCCGCCAGTCCCAGAAGGAGGGAAAGACCATCCTTCTGGCGTCCCACTCCACCCAACTGATCACCATGCTCTGCCAGAAGGCCTTGTGGGTCGAGAAGGGGAGGATCGTGATGCTGGGCGACGCGGCTGAGGTCGTCGCGGCGTATGGGGCAGGGAAGTAGCGCTATTGCGCGAGTTCGCTGAGAATCACGACCTCCACGCGGCGGTTGCTGGCGCGGCCGCCTGGAGTCTCATTGGTATCCCTCGGGTCGTAGAAGCTGTAGCTGGCCACCGACAGCCGCGATTCGTCGATCCCTTCGCCTCCCAGTATCTCCAGGAGCCGCAAGCCGCGCGCCGCGGCGAGTTCCCAGTTATTTTTGAAGCGCTTATTATGAATGGGAACTGCGTCGGCGTGGCCCACCAGCGTCACTCTATTGGGGATCTCCCGGAGGACGCTGGCGATCTGTTCCACAATCGGTCGCGCGTTGGCGTTCACGGCATCCTGGCCCGAGGCAAACAGAATCGCCTGCGGGAGGCTGATCACCAATCCGCGAGGTTCGCGCTTCACATCGAGGCCCAGGGCTGCGAGCTTGCGTTCCACGCTGGATACCGGCGTTGGCGCCAGGGAAGCAGCCGGCGCGGCCGGAGTCTTCGGCGCGAACGTCTGCGCCGTGGCCGCGACGAAGAAGATCAATAGAATGGTGAGCACGTCCATGTAGCTGACCATCCAGCGGTCGCGATGCGGGTCGGCGACGCGTCGCGGGACGACCCTCATCTCGGTTGCTCCGTACGGTGAAGGAAGCAGTTCAACCGGTCATGCACCAGAGCCGGATGGACGCCGTCGAACAGGCCCAGCGTGCCTTCGACGATCATCTCGTTGGTTTCGAACTGCTCGGCGACGTGCGCGCGCATCCGTTGCGCCGAAGGCAGCAGGATCAAATTGGCCAGTGCCAGCCCATAGACCGTGGAAACAAACGCCGTGCCTGTTGCCGCAGTAACGGATGCGATGTTCGAGAACTGCCGCAAAACGTCCATCAGGCCGACGACCGTGCCGAGCACGCCAATTGTCGGCGCGAATCCTCCCGCGATCTCAAAGGCGCGCGCTTCCGCCTCCCCTTGCCGCTCCCATTGCCGCAGCTTGATTTCCAGCGTCGCTTGCAGCTCCGCGCGGTTGCGAGCGTCGATGGCCAGCAGTAGCGATTCATGCAAGAAACGGTGCTGGACTTGCCCGAGGAGCGGTTCGAGCCCGAATATTCCCTTGGGACGCACCGTTCTTGCGATTGAGACAATCTCACCGATTAACTGCACGCGGTTTTCCGGCAGCGTCCAGATCAGTTCCAGCGCGCCCCGGACCGCGCGATACAAAGCCTTGCGCGGCGTGGTGATCAGCGTGACCCCCAGTGTGCCTCCCACGACGATGAGGAGGCCCGTCGGTTGGAGGAAGTATCCGAAGCGAATTCCCGCTGACGCCAATCCCGCCAACACAGCGCCCAATGCGACGGCGACCCCGGCCAGCATCCAGAGATCTAACCGGCGCGGGGCAGGCGGGGGTGGATCGAGTTTCAACGGGTAAAGCAATGATGCGGGAGAGGGAGCGGACACGAGGGCGGAATTGCATTCCGATGGCCGGAATAAAATGCAATGTGTTCAACAAGATCACGGAATCAAGCGCGGCGGTTTTTTGCCGTGGCGGCAATTATCTGGCGAGCCAGACGCCGCGCTCCGGTGACAAGGGCCGTCTTGCCGTTGAGCCGGAACAGATCCAGAACGTTCATCATTCGATGCGGTACGCCGCGGCGGCCGAGCCTCCGAAGATCATCTCGCGCTCGTGCGGCGAAAGATTCTTCACCGCGCGGCGCATTAGCTCCGCCCAATTCCTGTACGTGGTTGCGGAGAGACACACCGGCCAGTCCGATCCAAATAGAATGCGGCTGGGTCCGAAGGCATCAATGGCGCTGTCGATATAGAACCGCACCTGCGCCTCGGTCCAATGTGTATGATTGGCCTCCGTAACCACTCCCGAGATTTTGCACCAGACGTTCGACCGGCGCGCCAGCTCTCGCAGATTGTCGCGCCAGGGCTGCACCACGCCTTCTTGAATGCGCGGCTTGGCTATGTGGTCCAAAACGAATCGCTGCTTGGGATGGCGGTCGACGAACTGGATCGCGTACGGGAGATGGCGCTCGAAAATCAGAATGTCATAGGCGAGGCCGTATTTGTCGAGAAGCGCGACACCGGCGTTGAAGTCGTCGCGCAGGATGTAGCGGTCGTCTTTTTCGTCCTGCACCACATGTCGCAAGGCCTTGAGCTTCTGATTCGCCGCGAACTTTTCGATATGGCGCTCCACCGCTGGCGACGTCAGCGGTAGCCATCCGACCACACCTTTCAGGAATGGATTCGATCCGGCTAGAGAAAGAAGCCATTCGGTTTCCTCGACGGTCTGGCGAGCCTGCACGCTCACCGCGCCATCGATTCCGGCGGACTTGAGTTCCTTGTGCAGATCGCCCGGCAAGAAATCGCGGCGCAGAGCGTCGTCGCCGATCCAACCGTACTCCTCGGCCGAGTATTTCCAAAAATGTTGATGAGCGTCGATCTTAACAGGCATAGTCTTGGTTTTCCGGACGTCCGGAGGCCCAGGTTCGATTGAAGACGGGCGCGGCGATTCTGCGAGCCTCCTCGAGCAAATCCGGGTCGGGCCGGTGGCTGGCCGCGCGGACGTTCTGCCGCACCTGTTCGACCGTCGCCATGCCGGCCAGGGTGGTCGCGGCGTAGGGATGCTGGAGGCAGAACTGCAACGCAAGGTCGCTTGCGAGCGCGCCGCGCGCGCGGCAGGCGTCAACCACATGACGGGCGGCTTCCTTTACCTCTGCCGGCGCCGGATGCCATGCGGGTGGACCCGAATCGGTCAGCATTCCCATGTGCAAGGGCGATGCGTTGATCAAGCCGATGTGGTGTTGTCCGACGAACGCGGTCAGGAGATCGTCCATATCCGTGATCAATAGATTGTAGCGGCAGTAGGAAAGGATCGCATCTACTGGCGCTGCTTCAGCCACGCGGCGCATTACCTTGAGTTGCAGTCCCGTGATGCCGACGGCGCGCGCCTTGCCCTCCCACTGAAGAGCGCGCATGGTAGGGATTGCCTCGCCGACAATCTGGCGCGGGTCGACAAACTCGATGTCGTGGGCCAGAAAAACGTCCAGATAATCGGTGCGAAGGCGGCGCAGCGATTCTTCGATACTCGTGCGGATACGGGCTGGGCTGAAATCGAACAAGCCGGCATCGTAGCGTCCGCACTTGGTGGCCAGCACAACCTTGTCCCGCCGCCCCTCCAGCGCCGCGCCAAGCCGCGTTTCGGCCAGCGTGCGGCCATAGTATGGAGCGACGTCGAAATAACTGATGCCCAGGTCGATCGCGCAATGGACGGCCCGCTCGCCTTCAACGGGATCGCGTTCCCCGAATTCGTTTCCCAGGGGCGACGCGCCAAAACCGAGCTTTGACACCAGCAGGCCCGTTCGGCCAAGCTGCGCGTATTCCATGCTCTCCTAGTATGCCGTGCGAACATGATGAAAAGGGACTACTCTGATGACCAGACGCGACCTCTTTCTGCTGCCTCTTACCGTGCTGCCGGTCCTGGCAAGCCCGCCCGGCGAGTTTTGGAACGAAAAGAAGCCGGAGGAGTGGTCGCCCGAGGAAGTGCGAGAGATGTTGACCCGGTCGCCGTGGGCCAAGGAGGGCGCGGTGAGCGTGTTCGGAGGCGCGGGTGGATCGCTCTTGAATCGCAACGGCGCGATGAACCGGTCCGGGAACATGTCCAGCACCGGACGCCAGCGCACCAGTACGAATCAGACCACGCAGAGCAGCGACGCGCCCGACCTTCGCTATAAAGCGATCGTGCGCTGGGAATCCGCACTGCCGATTCGCCTGGCGCTGAAGGCCAAGCCTCCCGAAGGACTGGAAGAGTTTTACATGATCGCTCTGGTGGGCGATCTGGCCCTGGCCGATCCCGACGAGACCGATGCCGAGCGCGAATCCCGCGTCGACATGCTGAAGCAATACACGAAGCTCGATAAGAAAGGCGGAGCGATTCCGCTGGTGCGAATCGAGCCGGTGAAGAAAGTCGGCACCATTTTTTATTTCCCGCGCACCGAGCCGATCAAGGACGGCCAGGTCACCTTCATCACGAAGATGGGCCCGGTCGAGGTGAAGTGCAAGTTCACCGTGAAGGACATGATGTTCCGCGGAAAGCTGGAATTGTAACCAGGTCCGAAAACGGCCAGTCTCGGCGCGCGAGCTGGGGCATAATCGAAGCATGGAACTCACCCGGACAGTTTGCGACCGCGCGAGGCTGGCTCGTGATGCGCGCTTCGACGGGCGATTCTTCATCGGTGTCAAGACCACGCGGATCTATTGCCGCCCGATTTGTCCCGCGCCGTCGCCTAAGGAAAAGAACATCCTTTATTTTCCATCCGCTGCAGCGGCAGCAGAGGCTGGATTCCGCCCGTGCCTGCGCTGCCGGCCGGAGACGTCGCCAGGCACGCCCGCCTGGCTTGGAACATCGGCCAGTGTTTCGCGCGGATTGAAATTGATCGCCGGCGGCGCGCTCGACGAGACGGGCGTAGACAAGTTGGCCGAACGTTTGGGCGTGGGGGCCCGCCATCTGCGGCGGATGTTCTTGGAACACCTTGGCGCGACCCCGGTGGCCATCGCGCAAACCCGGCGCGTGCATTTCGCCAAGAAGTTGATTGACGAAACGGACCTGTCGATGACACAGGTCGCGATGGCGTCGGGGTTTGGCAGCATCCGCCGGTTCAACGCGACGTTTCAGAATCTCTACGGCCGCTCGCCGAGGGAACTGCGCGCGGTCCGCGCGCGAGTGTCGCAACAGGCCGGCGTTTACACGTTTCGGCTAAGCTACCGGCCCCCGTATAACTGGGCGTCGATCATCGGATTTTTGATGCCGCGGGCGATTCCGGGCGTCGAGCAGATCTCTCCCGAGGAGTACCGGCGCACGATCTCACTCGACGGTCACGCCGGAACCATTGCCGTGCGGCACGTGCCGGAGAGTCATCACCTGGAACTGCGCATCGAGTTTCCCGAGCCGACTCTTCTCTTCCGTATCGTCGAGCGCGTACGCGACATTTTCGATCTCCGCGCCGATCCGGCGGAGGTCGACGGGCACCTGTCGCGCGAACCAGTCCTGAAGCAATCCGTGCGCCGCCACGCCGGTATACGCGTGCCGGGTTGCTGGGATGGATTCGAGATTGCAGTACGCGCGATTCTCGGGCAGCAGGTGAGCGTGAAGGCCGCGACAACGATGGCGGGCCGATTGGTGGCGGAGTTTGGCGCGAAGTTCGGAGACGCCGGTCTCTTTCCCCGCGCCGAGGCTTTGGTGGACGCAGATCTGGCGCGGATCGGGTTGACCAGGCAGCGCGCGCATTCGATTCGGGAACTGGCGTCGGCGGTGGCGCGTGGGGATGTCTCGTTTGACGCCTCACACGGCCTGGAACAACTGGAGAGCACTCTCACGGAATTGCCCGGCATCGGGCCGTGGACGGCGCAGTATGTCGCCATGAGGATTGGCGAGCCGGACGCGTTCCCCTCTGGCGACCTGTATCTCAAGAAATTCGCAAATTCATCGGATGCGTGGAGGCCATGGCGCGCCTACGCGGCGATGTATATCTGGAGCATGTCATGAACTACGCATACCTGGAAACTCCCATTGGGACCCTGCTGGTCGCAGGCGACGATGAATCGGTTCGGCGCATCGATTTTCCGAAGCACGGCAAGGCGCGCTCGCCGGAACGGGGGTGGACTGAATCCCTGCGTGGCCCGGTGGGCGAGGCGGTCAAGCAACTGCGCGAATACTTCGATGGGCACCGCGCGGACTTCGATCTGCCTTTGGCGCCGGAAGGCACGGCATTCCAGCGGACGGTCTGGCGTAGCCTGCAGGACATCCCTTACGGTGAAACCATCTCCTATGGCGAACTGGCGAAGCGCGTCGGCAATCCGAAGGCGTCGCGCGCGGTCGGCGCGGCAAATGGGAAAAATCCAATTCCCATCGTCATCCCCTGCCACCGCGTGATCGGCGCCAACGGCAAGCTCACCGGGTTCGGCGGCGGGTTACCCATCAAGGAAGCGCTGCTTGCGCTGGAGAAAGTGCGAGCCTAGCTCGCGATTGGGCCGTCGCCGGCGGCCAGTGCCGCGATCATCGATTCCTTCAGCCGGTCCGCCGCCTCCACCGCGGATTGAAGGGCGATTTGGTAGACGACGATCGCCAGGGCGACATCGAACGCCAGCACGCCGAAAAACACGGCTTCGCTCCGGAATGCCCATCGTGCAAGGTACGCCAAACCGACAGGAATGGCCGCGAGCGGATAAATCACGAACAGCATCGCCTGCACGCGGCCCGGAGCTCCGGAACGGAAGGAAGTTGCCGGATTCGCTCCCCGCGCCTGATGGATGGAAAGAAGATTTCCCGCACCCAGCAGTACCAGCGTCAGCATGCCGGCGATCGCGTAGGACTCCGCCAGACTCACGCCGGTAACGGGGAGCCCGAACATCACGCAGACGATTGTAACCAGGGAAATTTCCAGCAGGATGAAGAAGGCCGCGCCCAGGTTCTTGCCGATCAGCACGCGCCTGAACGGCACCGGCGCGAGGAAGTATAACTGCGCGGCGGACCGGTCGAATCCGAAGGAGTTCCAGAAGCAGACCTCGCTCAGCAGCAACAGCGAGTAAATGCTGACCACGGTTAAGTAATTTGAGCCGAGCACGCTCTTCCAAAGGCCGCCGCGGGAAAGCGAAAGCGGCAGCCAGATCAGCCCGAACGTGAAGCCCATTAAGAAAACCAGGCGGAAGCGAGGCGACCGCACCAGGAATCGAATTTCTTTCTCCACCAGGGCCGCAGTCGGATCCCGCCAGAGGAGCGACGGAAGCCGAAACAGCTTCTCCACAATGCCCTCGCGGGGGGTAGATCGGGAGCGGCCGGCCGAGGCTGCCTGCGCATCGAACGATAGCGATAACCGGAACTGCCAGTATCCAAATGCCGCCGCGGCACCCACCCACATCACAAGGGTCGCGAGCGATCCTAAAGAGGCTCGGCCCAGAATTAAGTTCGCGGTCGCCGTCCAGGGCCACCCGGCCCAAGCCTCTCCGAACATCGCATGGTAGCCCCTTCCGCCCACCGTCCCACGCAGGATCAGCAGCTGGGGAAGGCCAGCGAGAAGCAGCAGCAGGATAAACGCCGCCTCGCGGATCCGCCGATGCGCCAGAATCCGCGCCACCAGATCCCTGAGGCCCACAGCGATCAGCAGATTGAAAAGAACGTAGGGAATCACCATCAGGGCGGCCCAGGAAGGAAGCGAGGGATTGAGCAGAATTCCGACCGCCAGACCCAGCATCACCAGAGCCATCTCCGCGGCGGTTGTCACGCGCAGCATCACTTCGATGGAAAACAACTGCGAACTTGGGATGGGATACGCCTGAAGCTTCTTGAGCTCCAGAGAAGCGCCGCTGGCCGCCATCAGCAGCGGCACCACTTGCCAGTACAGGAATACCAGGAGCAGCGCCCCGGTCATGGAACTTCTCAGCAGGCCGAGATTCGATGGGTCCGAGGCTAAACGCAACGTTGCAATGGAAGCGATCAGCCAGAATCCGTACCAGGCCGCGCCCACAACCGCCGTCCAGGCCACGCCGCCGCGCGCATACACATTGCAGGCGGTCTGCCACTGCGCCCAGAGGATTGCGCGAGCCTGATTCATTCGATTGTTACAGCCAGTCGAGCGTCTCGGTAGTTCGATCCACACCCACCGCCCGGACGAAGGCGTCTTCCAATGTATCGGACGAACCGCGCAATTCGTCCATAGAGCCTTCGACGACCACCTTACCTTCGTTGATGATGGCCACACGGTCGCAAAGCCGTTCCACGACTTCGAGCACGTGCGACGTCAGAAATATCGTTGCCCCGCGGCGCACCTGATCGAGCAGAATATCCTTCATCAGGCGAGCGCCGACGGCGTCTACTCCCTCGAACGGTTCGTCCATGAGGAAGAGCCTGGGCCGGTGAATCAGAGCCGCCGCCATCGCCACGCGCTTGCGCATGCCCTTCGAGTATTCGGCGATCAATTTCTTGCCGCTGCCGTCGAGCTCGAACAGTTCCAGCAACTCGGACGAGCGTTCACGCGCAACGGACTGTTCCAGTCCGTACATCCGGCCCACGAATTCGATGAATTCGCCGCCGGTCAGGTGGTCGAACAGAAGGGATTCATCGGGCACCAGACCGATCATCTTCTTGATCTCGAGGCCCTGCTCGGGCATCGCGAGGCCAAGCAGGCGAATGGTGCCGGATGTGGGCGGCGCCAAGCCCATCAGCATACGGATCGTGGTGGTCTTGCCCGCTCCATTCGGACCCAGGAAGCCGAAGAAGCTGCCTTGGGCAACGGTGAGGTTGAGACCGTCGACTGCGGCCTTGTTTCCGTAAACTTTTCGAAGATTGTGAACTTCGACGGCGGGAACGAGATCGGACATGCGCTCCCTCCATGGTACCGGACCGGCTTCTAGTACGTACAGCTCAGGGGCTGATATGCTTCCACGGCCGCGACGGCCAGTGCCGGACGGGCGTTCTTCCAACCGTCGTACAGCGTCGCAAGCAGCCCCTCAACCTCGGCCAGAGGGGCATCGATCTGTTTCGCGTTGGCTTCCAGAAGCTGCCTGCTCATATAGGCGTACAACTCGCCCAAAGGCCGGCTGATTTTTTCATATTTCGGATCGAGTGCGCGCGAGAGCTCGCTTAGAATCGCAAACGCGCGCATAATCTGGCGCGACCGTTCCGGGATTTCGCGCGCCTGCAGATGCCGTCGGGCCGCCGCCGTCGCCTCCATCGCGCCCCGATACAGTATGCAGACCTGCTCCACCGGGTCCGCGCCAAAGACTTCCGCTTCGAGATATTTGCCGTAATTCGAGTAAGCCATATTAAAGGATAAGCCGCTAACCTCCGTTACTCTCCTCGGCCATTTTCAGGATTTGTTCGCTGGGAATTTCCTGCACCAGCGCGCCCGTCTTCTTATTTACCACCCGCACCACGGCGATCCCGGCCGTGCGGTCGATCTTGAAGGTCACTTCGTTTTCCTGGCCGAACATCTCGGCGGTGTTCACCGCCTTGACGGCTTGGATCAGAGCCTTCTGGTCCTGCGTGGGTGGCTTCGGCTGGCTTCGCGCGGACGCTGTGGTCGCATTGACTTGACACGCTATGCTGCTGATTGACGAGATATTCATATCGCCGCCTGCGGGCCGTTGGCAACTGCCCTTAGACTGCTCATCGGACGGCGGGATAGGATTTTTAGGTTGAGTTCTAAGCCCTGGATTAAGCGAGGTTGAGGACCTTCTCGATCGACGCCTTATCCTGCTCGATCTTTTTCTGCAGCATCGTGATGGCGTAGATCAACTGCTCTGGACGCGGCGGGCAGCCGGGCACGTACACATCAATGGGAATCACCTGATTCACTGGAACCAGTGCGTAATTGGAGAACACGCCAGTCGAGGTGGCGCATGCACCCATGGAGATCACCCATTTGGGCTCCGGCATCTGCTCGTACAGGCGGCGGATCACCGGGGCCATTTTGTTGGATACGCGGCCTGCGATGATCATCAGGTCGCTCTGGCGAGGCGATCCGCGCATCACTTCCGCGCCGAAGCGGGAAATATCGTAGCGCGAGCCGATCATCGACATCATTTCGATGGCGCAGCAGGCCAAGCCGAAGCTCATCGGCCAGATGGAGTTCTTTCGAGCCCAATTGATCGCCGTGCTGACGGTGGTCGTGATGATCGATTCGCCGTACTCGTCCGGCTCCGGTTCCTGATCAATGCGCTGGAACAACTCCGGCGGCTGGCTTAATTGGAATTTTGTCTCAGGTGCGTCCACGAGTCGATTATCTCACGATCAGGCAGAATGGGGGTGTGAGCCCAACCACCGGCGGCCTGTTTCTCGCCCATTCCATTAACAAATTGACGCAGTTCACCGCCTACATCGAAGTGTGCCTGGTCCAGCTCGATTCCGCTCAAGTCTGGAGGCGCGCCGGAGATTCTCAGAACTCGATCGGCAACCTGATTCTGCATCTGGCCGGAAATGTCCGGCAGTGGATCTGCGCCAGCATTGGAGGCCAGCCCGATGTCCGGCAACGGGACAACGAGTTTGCAGAGTCGCGTATGGAGACGCCGCAATTGATCGCACACCTGAACGCGGCAGTACGCGATGCGCTGGAGATTCTCGAAAACCTTCCGCCAGGCCGTCTGACCGATGTCGTTGTCACGCAGGACGGTGACCGCAGCGTGCTTGAGGTGATTTACCAAGTGGTGGGACACTTCCAGCAGCACGGCGGACAGATCATCTATGCCACGAAGCTCCTCACAGGAAGCGATTTGAAACTCTATACGCCGGCCGCGAAGAAGGCTTGAGCTACGGCTGAAGTTCGAGGGTGGCTTTCCCAGCCGGCCCGTCATAAATCAACTCCAGAGAGTGGATGCCCGAAGCCTTGCCGCGGTACAGGAAAAACAGCAGGCCCGCTTGCGGAAGTTGCCGGTTACCCTCTGGAAACGTCTGCTTTTCCATGCGCAAGTTCCATTCGCGCTGCAAATTGAACGGCGGATGGACGATCTTGGGAGCTTCCCCGGCGGCCTGTCCCCCGCTATTGCCGCTGGCATTGAGGCTGGTTTTCCCTCCGCCTTTGGCGGAGGACCCCGGCGGCTCCCACTCCGGATCCTTCAGCGATTTGAACACGTTCATGTACGCCTCGCTCGCCTGCGGGTTCTTTTTGCCATTCACGCGAAGGGAAAAATCCTGGTAATTTAGCGTGGTTTTTGTGCCCGGAGGCCCGAACACTCCGGCCTCCACCACCACGTAATCCTCCGTCACCAGAAGACCTTTCGGGGTGGGCACGGTATGTTGAAAGAACTCTGCGCCGATGGTGAGCGGACCCGCCTGGGCGTGGGCCTGATAATCGGACGGAGTGGCCCGGGCAGGCATGCCGCGGGTCGCGCTGGCCGAGGCGTCGGCTGCGGGGGGCTGCTCCTGCGCGAACACTACGCTTGCGGCGCAAGCTGCAAAAATGAAGAAACTTCGCATCTCTTGACAACATAGCAAAGCGGGAGGCGCGCCGCATTATAAAGCGCCGCGCGCGCGTGTGCGAACATCGAATCAATATCGATGAGTCTGATTCGTCTGGACCGCGTCAGCAAGGAATACTCCACGGAAGGACGCCCCGTTTCCGCTCTCTCCGACGTCTCCTTTGAAGCATCGCGCGGCGAGTTCGTGGCCCTGGTTGGCCGCAGCGGCTGCGGCAAATCGACCATGCTGAACCTCGCCGGCGCGATGGATTTTCCCACTTCCGGCTCCGTGTTCCTGGACAGCGTTGATACGCGATCCTTGAACGACGCCGCCCTCACCCGCTTGCGCCGCGAAAAAGTCGGCTTTATCTTTCAGTCCTTCCAGCTTCTGCCCGCCCTGACAGTAGCCGAAAACGTCGAACTGCCCTTGATGCTCGCCGGACGCGCGAACTCAAGGCCGCAAGCGCTCGACGCGCTCCGTCGAGTCGAGATGGCGGACTATGCCGCGCGCAAGCCCTTTCAGCTCTCCGGCGGGCAGATGCAGCGCGTCGCCATCGCCCGCGCGCTGGTCCATGCACCCATTCTCCTCCTGGCCGACGAACCCACCGGCAACCTCGACACAGCCACCAGCGATCTGATTCTCGACCTGCTGCGCCGCATCGCTACCGAGACCGGGACCACGATCCTGATGGCAACTCATAGCGCCGAGGCCGCCGCCATTGCCGATACAGTCGTTCGTCTGCGCGACGGCCGTATTCAAGAAATCCAGCGAGCGGCATGCCCTTCCTAACTCTCTTTTATCGCCTGATCCTGCGACCTCTACGCGATGAGCCTCTGCGCACGCTGTTGACCGTGGTTGCCGTCGCGCTCGGCGTCGCGGCCGTGCTGGCAATCGAACTTGCGGGCGGTGCGGCGGCGGGATCGTTCCATTCCTCCATGGAAACGCTCACCGGCGGCACGGATTTTGAGGTCACGGCCATGGGAGGCGTTCCGCCGGAGGTACTGACGCGTCTTGCGATGCTGCCCCATGCTCTGAAGCTGCGTCCTCGCATTGAGGATTACGTGCTGTTGGAGCGCCCCGGCGAGACTCTGGATCCGGGCAAGACGCTGCAATATGCCGGACACACCGTTCCGCTGCTCGGCGTGGATCTGCTCGCCGAGGCGTTGCCCGCTGCCGGGAAGTTAGAGGATTCAAAGGATTCCATGCCGCCCGACGCCTCCTCGGCGGAAGCGTTCTCGAAGGACGATTCGGTGTGGGCCGGCAGCGATCTCGGCCTGAAAGCAGGGGACCGCGTCCGGCTTATCGCCAATGAGCACGAAATCGAAGTGGTGGTGCGCGGTATTCTCGGCGAGAATTCGGGCGAGGCGCTGATCATGGATCTTGGTCAAGCGGCGCGTCTTCTTCATCGAACGGGCGCGCTCGATCGCATTCTGATTCGTGTTCCGGCGGGCACTGAGCAATGGCCCGAAATCTTTCGCCAGGCTCTGCCGGAGGGAATTTCCGTCGCGCCCGAGGGAACCCGCACCGACGAAAACAAGAAAATGCTGGGGGCGTTCCGATCCAATTTGCGCATCCTGAGCTACATCGCCCTGACGGTCGGCGCGTTCCTCATTTACAACACGATTTCGGTTTCCGTGGTTAGGCGGCGCGTCGAGATCGGCATCCTGCGTGCGCTCGGCGCGACGCGAGGGGCAGTGCTGACGGCGTTCCTGGGCGAGGCCGTCTCGTTCGGCCTGCTCGGCGCGGCAGGTGGGATTCTCCTCGGGCGATTCATGGCGGAGGGCGCCGTGAAGCTGGTCTCCTTAACCGTGCAGCAACTGTACGTCAGCAGCCGCCCGGGACAGATCGCTCTCAGCTGGGAGATTGCGGTGCTGGCTCTCTTTATTGGCGTCGCGGTTTCGCTGGTTTCTTCGTTTGCCCCGGCGTGGGAGGCCTCGCAAGTCTCTCCCACCGAGGCGATGGCCCGAGGCCGCCGCGAACACGAGGTGCAACTGCACCGCGCGCGAGGCTTGCTCGCGGCCGCCGCGCTCGCGTTGCTGGCCTGGATCTCCGCTCGGCAGGAGCCCATCGGCGGCAAGCCTGTGTTCGGATACGTCTCCGCCGTTCTGCTGATCATGGCGTCGGCCATGGCAATTCCCGCGCTCGTCTCGTCTCTCTCCAGTTTGACCGCCCCGATTCTCGGCAGATTCCTGGGCGTCGAAGCGCTGCTCGCCGCGCGCAGCCTGGCCGCATCGCTGCGGCGAACCTCCGTGCTGGTGGGCGCGCTGTCCACTGCCATCGCGATGCTCGCGTCGGTCGGCATCATGGTCGGCAGTTTTCGGGAAACAGTTAATGTGTGGATGGACGACACACTGCAGGCCGACCTCTATCTTTCTCCCGCCGTGCCACCCGGCGCGGATCGCAACCCCACCATGCCCGTCGCGCTTCTGGATCAAATTCGCGGGCTGAGCGTCGTGCAAGCCGTCGATTGCTTTCGCGCCTACGAGGTCTACTACGACGGCCTGCCCATCACGCTGGGCTCCGGTGATGTGAAGGTCTCCTCCGCATTTCGCCATCGCCCTTCGGTCACAGGCGCCAGCGCCCAGTTCGTCTACCAGCAACTGGTGGGCCACGACGCCGTGATCGTGAGCGAGCCCTTCGCCAACAAGCACCATACGCGACCCGGCGATACTTTGACGCTCCCTCTCGGCGGACGAAACATCCCTTTTCGCGTTGCCGACATCTACTATGACTATTCGAACGAACGCGGCTATCTGGTGATGGACCGCGCCACGCTGCTCAAGTATCTGCCGGACCAGGACATCTCCAACATCGCCGTATATTTGAAGGCGGGCGTTTCCATCGAAGACGGCAGGCGCGCGCTCGACGAAGCCCTGCGTGGCCACAAATTGTTGATTTACTCCAACCGCTCGATTCGCCAGCAGGCGATGGACATTTTTGACCGCACCTTCGCCATCACCTATGCTCTGGAAGCGATCGCAGTGTTCGTCGCGGTTATGGGCGTGTGCGGCGCGCTGCTTGCCCTGGTCATCGACCGCCGCCGCGAGTTCGGTTTGCTGCGTTTTCTCGGCTCGGCGCAGGGCCAGATCCGCCGCATCATTCTTTTTGAGGCCGGCTTGTTGGGGATTTTGGCGAACGTCGCCGGGCTGGCTCTGGGGCTTGTTCTTTCGGAACTTCTGATTCACGTGATCAACAAACAATCCTTCGGCTGGACGATCCAATTCCATTGGCCGGCGGCGGTGCTGTTGGGCGCCCTGACGGTTGTGTATGTCGCGACCGTGCTCGCCGGGATCTATCCCGCGCGCATCGCCGCCCAACTCGTGCCCATCGAGGTGATTCATGAGGAATAAGGAACGGGGAACGGGGACAGACCGCTCTGTTTGCGCGGCGAAGCGGGTTTGCTTCCACCGAGCCGGTCGAGCCTTGGGACAGAGCAGCCTGTCCCCATTGTTCGCTCTCGTGTTAGTTCTGAATCTTCTGGCAGGCGACTACCGCGCCGCGCTTCCCGGTTACCGCTACGAATTCCCGCGCGATCACTTCAACCATCCCGACTTTCAAACCGAGTGGTGGTATTACACGGGCAATCTTCAGAGCGCGGACGGGCGGCGCTTCGGTTTCGAATTGACCTTCTTCCGAGCCGGAGTCGACCGCCGGCCGGAAGCGGCGGGTGTCTGGGACGTGCGCGACGTCTGGATGGCCCACCTTGCACTCAGCGACCTCGACGAAAACCGTTTTCTCCACACCGAACGGCTGAACCGCGCGGGGGCCGGCATCGCCGGAGCGGATGTCAAGCAGGCGCGCGTCTGGAATGGCAACTGGAGCACGCAGTGGGACGCCCGGGATTTCAAGTCGCAGACGCTCACGGCCGTCGATGAGAAATTCTCCTTTGAGCTGCACGTGCGGACCGAGAAACCGCCCGTGATCCATGGAAAATCAGGCGTCAGCCAGAAAGCCGAAGGCGAGGGCCGCGCGTCGCACTACGTTTCCTTTACGCGCCTCCCCACGAGTGGAACGATCGTGCTGGAGGGGAAGAAATTCGCGGTCGATGGCGTTTCCTGGATGGACCACGAGTTCTTCACCGAGCAACTCGCCTCCGATCTGAGCGGCTGGGACTGGTTCAGCCTGCAGTTCGACGACGGCACCGAGCTGATGCTTTATCGCCTTCGCAAGAAGGACGGCAGCGCGGACGCGTTTTCCGCCGGTACGTATGTCGACAAACAGGGCCGGGCCACGCCGATCGTCTTCGCCGACTTCACGGCAACGCCCGGCAAGGAGTGGATCAGCCCCGAAACAGGGATTCATTATCCGATTGAATGGTCGATCCACGTGCCGTCGCTCGGCGTTGAGATTTCCACCACCACGCGGCTCCCGCAGCAGGAACTGGCCAGCAGGATTCGCGCGAATCCTTCGTATTGGGAGGGCGCGATCGAAATATCCGGTTCGCGCAAAGGTGTGGGGTATCTGGAAATGACCCGGGCACTGACACGCTAGGACGCATTGCGGACCGAGCGTTGGTCCCCTCCCTGACAGGTCGGGGCTGAAACTCCTGGCGTAAGCCAGGGGATCCCAACAAAATCGCCGGTAAACCTCAACTAGACCCAATCAATGACGGCCTTCACCACACCTGCCTGGCGATGAAGCCAGAGCGGGAAGCGCTCGGCCATGGCTTCCGGCCGGACAAGATCGGTGGGCCAAGCCGAAACGTCGATCGTTCCGGCTTCCATCAATTCCAGCACTCGATGATGCTCGGCGGGTGTGCTGTTGCGGCTGGCGAGGATGGTCGCCTCGCGGCGGTGCAGATCGGGGTCGAACAGCGCAATCTGATCGTTGATCAAGCCGACGAAAATCAACTTTCCGCCCTGCTCCAGCAAGTGAATGGACGCTTCCATGGACCCTCGGTCGCCGGTGCAGTCGAAGACGAGCGTAGAGACTTGCTCCAGTTTGGCTTCTTCGTGTGAAGGATAGGCGCGCTTCAGGCCATAGTGGCGCACGGCGAAGTCGAGGCGCTGCGGAATCTTTTCGACCACCCCGATGTCGGCTCCGGCGAGCTTGAGAAACTCAATCACCGATAGTCCGATGGGGCCTGCGCCGCACACGATGGTCCGATCGCCCGCTTGCACCTGCGCTCGTCCGGTGGCATGAATGCCGACGCCGAGCGTCTCCACAAGAGGGATCATCACCGGGGCGAGTTTTTCGCACTTATATAGCTGTTTGGCGGGAATCACGATGCGGTCGCGCATCCCTCCATCGGAGTGGACGCCAATAACACGCATTTTCGCGCAACAGTTGGTGCGTCCGATCCGGCACGCCGCGCAGACGCCGCAGGTCATGTAGGGATTCACCGCGCATTTGTCGCCCGGCTTGAACCCGGGCGCGTTGCTTTCGATCACTTCGACGGCCAGTTCGTGGCCCAGGATTCGCGGATAGGTAAAGAACGGCTGCGTGCCTTCGAAGGCATGCAGATCGGTGCCGCAGATACCGACGGTCAGGACTCGTGCCAATACCTCGCCGACTTGAGGCGCGCCCGGCTGCGCAGTGTTGGTGAGCGTTAATCGGCCGGGCTGTTCGAGGATGACGGTTTTCACTTTGGAATGGAGTCGGCCGCTACTTCCCCACCACAACAATCGAGAACGAGTCCGGCACCATCTGGCCGCGCCCTGCTCGTCCCCCTCCGGGCGGTGGCGGTGGTGCTGCGGTGTACTCGGCAGTGATCAGTACTATCTGATTCGTCTTGCTGTCGAGCGTCAGCGTCTTGGCGCGCACGGGCGTCGTGACCGTCTGCTCCACCACGAAGCTCGTGGGGCTGTTTTCCTTGATCACACTGAGTGTGCCGTCGCCCTGAGAACTGAACGCCTCCATGGTGTTCGGATTGAACACCGCGCCATCGGTGCCGGCGCCGATCGGCAGCGCGTCGATGATCTTTCCGTCCTTGGCGCTCATGATCACCATCGTCTGGGGCTTGCGGCAGGAGACGAACAGGATCTGGTTCGTCACGTCCATGGCAAGTCCGGCGCAGGTGCCTCCTTTCCCGGCCAGATCGTAATGCGCAGTCACCTGCATGGTCTTCGCATCAATGACGGCGACATTGTCCTTGTCTTCGATATCGACGTAGATATGACCCTTGCCGTCCGTAACTGCCTGCTCCGGCGCGCCGCCCAGGTCGATGGTGCCTAGAACCGAGCCATCCTTGGCGTCGATCACGGTGGCGTTGGGTGCGCTGTGGCTCCAGATATAGGTGCGCTCATTGAAGGGGTCGAACAGGATGCCGTCCGGGCCTCCCTCGACGTCGATCTTCTTGATCACCGCCAGCGTTTTCGTATCAAACATCACCACTGGCTTGCTGGTGACGAAACCGTGGTTGGACTTGGTATCGACCGCAGCGCCGCGCGCGTTGGTATCAGGAATTTCGCCGACGGATTCCAGCGTGTCGAGGTTGAACACGGCGATGCGGGCCGGATTGCCCGTGCGCGGGATGTACAATCTGCGGCCGGCCGAATCGGCATACACGTAATCAAAACCGCCCGCGCCACCGGCCTTTGCGGTCTTCACTACCTTGTAAGGCCCTTGAGCGAACAGCGAAATCGAGGTAGCGAAAATCAGGCAAATGCGTCTCATGATCCGCTAGCATAACAGGTATGTCGAAGATGTTGGAAGAGATTCGCGAGCAGCCGGCGGCGCTTGAGAAAACGCTGCGGATGGGATTGCGGCCGGCCGCGAGACTCGAGCGGGCGATCGCGCAGAAACGCCCCAGAATGATCGTTCTGGCGGCGCGGGGAACGTCGGACAACGCGGCCCAGTTCGGCCGTTACTTACTGGAAATCGCAACGGGAATCCCCGTGTCCCTGGCTGCGCCGTCCATCACCACTCTCTATAATGCCAAGATCGATTTCAAAGACGCCCTGATCGTCGCGGTTTCGCAGTCGGGCGAATCCACCGATACCAACCTGGTGCTGGAAAGAGCGCGCGCGCGGGGAGCCATGACGGTCGGCATCACCAACGAACCATCCAGTACGCTGGCTAGACTCGCCGAGTATGTCTTTTTTGTCCGAGCGGGCCGTGAACGCAGCGTCGCCGCGACCAAGACCTACACGGGCCAGGTGATGCTGCTCTATCTTTTGGCTCACGCTCTCGGCGCGAACATCCGTATCGATGACCTGCAGAGGATTCCCGAGTGGACGGCGAAAGCGCTGGAGCTCGAAGCCGAGATCACAGCCCGCGCCGAACGCTATCGCTTCATGGATCACGCCGTGGTGGTCGGGCGAGGGCTCAATTACGCCAATGCGTTTGAGTTTGCACTCAAAATGATGGAGACCTGCTATGTGGTAGCGGAGCGCTTCTCCTCGGCGGATTTCCTGCACGGGCCGATCGCCATGGTGGAGCGCAGTTTCCCGCTTTTTCTATTTTCGCCGCCCGGGGTTACTTGGGATGGCATGCGAGACATGCTGGCACGCCTGGCGGCATTGAAAGCGGAGACGCTGGTCATCACCGACCGCGCGAACCGCGAGGCTGTGGAATCGCATCCTCGCGCCATCGTAATTCCCGCGAAAATCGCCGCGCGCGGAGCGAGGCCGGCGGAGTTGTTCACGCCGATCCCATACATCATCCCGGCGCAGATTTTCGCCGCGTCGCTGGCGGCATGGAAGGGCCTGAACCCCGATCAACCCCGCACTCTGAGCAAGGTTACGCGTACACTGTAAAGTTGCCATGAGGATAAAACGGCGGACCAAGCGGTTCTGGAAGCGGGTTCTGCTGACGATTCCCGCCGTTGTGCTCCTGGCGTTTCTATACTTGCTGTTGCGCCGGCCGTCGAGCCAGCCGCCCTCCAACATCGTCGTGCCCATGACCCCGGCGAGGATCGCGCGCGGGAATTATCTGTTCAACACGCTGCTCGATTGCAACGGCTGCCATTCCGAGCGCGATTTTTCCCGGCTCGGCGGACCGTTTGATCCCGCTGAACGGGGCAAAGGCGCGGCCGTGCAACTGGAAGGGCTCCCAGGAAAGGTTTTCGCCCCGAACATTACTCCGGATAAGGAGACCGGCATTGGCAATTGGACCGACGGCGAGAAAATCCGCGCCATTCGCGAGGGAATTTCCAAGGACGGCCATATGCTGTTCCCGATGATGCCGTACCCCGGCTATCGCTACTTAAGCGACGAGGACGTGCAGGCCTTGGTGGCGTATATGAATACGTTGCCGCCGGTGCGCAATACTGTCTCGCGGACCAGCATCACGTTCCCGACGTCGGTGCTCATCAAGGGAGTTCCGGCGCCTTTAACCAGACCGATCCCCCCGGTCGATACGGATGGAGGCGAGATTTACGGCGAGTATCTGGTGTCGGTCGCCGGATGCGAGGATTGCCACACGCAACAGAAGCGCGGCCAGCCGGATCCGGCGATGCAATTTGCCGGAGGCCGCGTGTTCGCTTCGCCTCAGGGGACGGTGGTGAGCGCGAACATCACGCCCGACAAAGAGACCGGCATCGGTAATTGGGACTTCATCCGCTTCCGTGACCGGATGCGGAGCTTCCGGACTTATAGGCACGCGGACCTGCCCAAAGCCGGTCCGGAGCGCTACACTCTGATGCCTTTCGAGGCTTACGTGGACCTGATGGAAAACGACCTCGAAGCGATTTTCCTGTACCTGCGGTCGCGTCGGCCGATCACCAACGCCGTAGTGGCGCATCCGGGACATGCGGAAATCAAGGATTAGACGAGGGATCGATCCAGCTTCCTGCTAACGTGCCGTCTGCAGAACGTTTTCTGTGTTCCATAAGCGGCGAATGGCTGCGGCGCGCTCGAGATCCACGGAGTGCTCAATCAGGATCCGCGCGCGGCCTGATTGTCCTTTGGATTCGATTTCGCCGAAATAGAGGGTTCCGGGGCTTTGGAACTGCACCAGCGCGCCTTCCTCCAGGGAGCTTTCGCCTTGGAGCGCCAATTCCGCGCGTCTTCCTTCCACCGAGACGATGGTGGCCGGAACATTCTGGTGAGGATCGGTCATCGAGGCGAGAAAAGTCTCGGTACCGGTAATCACAGTCGTCATGCTAACACACTCGCTTTGTCGGACTCAGCGTGGCTTCCCCGGGTTCGGGACGAATCGGCTCGCCATGCGATAACAGCGATGCGCAGAGCCGGACAAGGCCGCCGAGGTGATCCGCAGTGGCGTCGGCCGAAGGCGACGCGTGCGGCCGGGTGAATGCTTGTAGCGCCGCCTCATGGAAGCAAATGCGCTGCCTCCGCCACCCCTGCTTTCGGTTTCGTTTCGCCGCCAGGAAGAGGAATACGATGGTTCCTGCGGAGATGATGTAGAAGGAGGATAAGTCCGATGATATGTCCAGGAATGAGATCTCGAGCATCGTCGGTGCTTATCGTCAGGGGAGCGGGGTTCTTGAATCGCCTTGACAGACCTCCGCGATTGCCCTGAAAATAAAGGGTGTTGTCTTTCTGGCGGCACCTTTCGAGCGAGGTGAACATCAGGTGAAAGAGCTGTTCTGGCTAGGATTAAGGGCCTTTCTCATCTGCCTGGTGCTTACCCCGATCTTCCGCGATATTTTTCGGTCTTACGGAATTGTCGATCAGCCGGACCGAAGGCGCAAAGTCCATGCGCATCCGATTCCACGGGTTGGGGGCATCCCGATTTTTATCGCTTACGCCCTGGCGCTGTACCCTTATCCCCACACACCCACCGCGCTGGCCGACTATCTGCCGTTAATCCGCAAACTCGCGCCCGCGGCGACCTTGATTTTCGCTACTGGATTGATCGACGACCTGCTCGGTTTGAAGCCGTGGCAGAAATTGGCCGGACAGCTAGCGGCCGCCTCGCTGGCCTACTGGGCCGGAGTCAGGGTATTGGGAGTAGGAGGATATGGGACAGGAGCATGGTGGTCTCTACCACTCACGCTTCTCTGGCTGATCGCCTGCACCAACGCGTTCAATCTTGTGGACGGTTTGGATGGGCTGGCCGCAGGCGTGGGCCTCGTGGCGACTCTCACGCTGCTTTTCGCCGCGCTGATTCACGGCAATCCGGCGCTGGCCTCGGCTTCGGTGCCCATGGTCGGCGCGTTGCTCGGCTTCCTTTGCTATAACTTCAATCCGGCGACAGTGTTTTTAGGTGATTCGGGCGCTCTTCTGATCGGGTTCCTGCTGGGGTGCTTCGGCGCGGTCTGGACGCAAAAGTCGGATGCCCTGATCAGCCTGACGGTGCCGCTGCTGGCGCTGTCCATTCCCTTGATCGACGTTTCCCTGGCGATCCTGCGGCGGTTTCTCCGCAATCAGCCGATTTTTACGGCGGACCGGGGGCACATTCATCACCGGCTGATCGACCAGGGATTGACGCCTCGCCGCGCGGTGCTGGTTCTGTATCTGCTGTGCGCCATGGCCGCGGCGTTCGCGCTGCTGCTGACGATGCCGCGTGCCGGGCGCTATTTCGGATTCGTGATGCTGGCAGTCTGCCTGGTGGTGTGGTTCGGCATCCGGCAGCTGCGCTATGCGGAGTTCGGTCTCGCCAGCCGGCTGCTGTTTGGAGGTGAGCTGCAGCGCACCCTGGGCGGGCAGCTTCGTCTGGAGCGGCTGGCCGAGGAAGTCGCCGACGCCGATGACGAAGAGCAATGCTGGCGCCTGATCTCGGCCGCGGCGCGGGATTTTGGATTCGATTCGATCCGCCTTTCCTTGCGCGGCTGCCTGCGGGAAGCTGGGTCCTTGTCGGGACGCACCGGATCGCGACTGGAGTGCTGGTCCCTGCGCGTTCCGGTTGGCGCCGAGGATTACTTCGAGCTGACGCGCCGTTTCGAGTCGGGCGTGCTGCCAATGATGGTCGCTCCCTTCCTGGACACTTTGCGGAGGGCGCTCGAAAGCCGCCTGGAAGATTGGAACCAGCACACCGCGAGCCATTCCTGAGGTCCGCCGGCGGGAGCGTGTTAGACTGCGATTTGTCGCTTGATTCGCGCTTTGAGCTGGAGCATTTTCGCCGCCGCGTCTTGCAAATCGGCGACACCGTGGCGATCTGTGCCGCGTTCCCTCTGGCCGCGCTGCTTTCGCCGTCGGGCAATTTTCCGCTGGCATTGCAGGCGGATCCGGCGTCCGCGCTGGTGGCGCTGGGAGGAGCGATCTGCGCCGCGCTCTCCGTGCTGCATTTCACGCGAATGCATACCGGATTCACTTGGTTCGACCGGGTTCAGCAGATTTCGCTATCCTTGGGCACGGTTTTCCTGCTGGAGGCCTTCCTGGGCTATGCCGGGTTCCCCGTGCTTCTCGATGTCGGGGAAATGGCAATGGGCAGCGCGTTGTGCGCGGCTCTACTGCTGATCTGGTATCTGGCATTCCGGCTGATATTCGCGGACTTTCCTCCGCGGCCTCGCGTGCTCCTGCTGGGCTCCGATCCGGTGTTTCCGGAGATTTGGGGATTTCTGATGGCCGGCGCAGGCGGAGCCCATTTGCTGGGTCCCGTGCCGTTTCCCACGGATCTTCGCGCCATGGCGAACGAGTTGACGCCCGATGAGATCGTCGTGGGTGACGTTTCCGCCTCCGGGGCGTTCCCGGCGAATGCGCTGCTCGATCTGCGGTTCCGGGGCGTCACAGTTTTCGATGCGGCATCCTACTGTGAGGACGTTCTGCAGCGCATCTCCCTCCGCCATCTCCGTCCGGCAAGGCTCTTGTACGGCGAAATATCGCCCAAACGCAAGAACCTGGCGCTGCAGGCGATCTATTCGAATCTGTTCGGGCTGATGGCCCTGGCCGCAGTATCGCCCATTCTGGCGGTGGCGGCGATCGCGCTGAAAATCTCGTCGCCGGCACGCGGGTTGATGGAGCCTTGTCGCATGGCTGGTTTGAACGGGATTGCTTTCGACCAGTTGCGCTTTCAATCGCGCTCGGGTTTGGGTCCATGGCTGGCAAAGACCGGATTGGGCGGGCTGCCGCAGCTGTTCAACGTGGTCCGCGGAGAAATGTCGCTGGTTGGCCCTCGTCCCAACCGCGTGGAATTTCATGAGGCGCTCTCGAGACAGCTTCCGTTTTACTCCCAGCGGCTTGCGGTGAGGCCGGGCCTCACCGGGTGGGCGCAAATTCACCGGACCGGCGGCGATGCGACGGTGGAATTAGAATACGACCTTTACTACATCAAGCACGTGTCGCCGGGCTTCGATATCGACATCTTGATCGCCTCGATTCTCGGGCGGAAGGCGGATTAGGCCTTGAGGCTTGCGATTCTCGGAGTGGCCTCTCTTGGCGCAGTCGTCGCGTTTTACATCCTGATCGGATACCCTCTGCTGCTCTGGCTCGTGCCGTTCCGAACGGCGCCTCCCATTCGAAAAGATCTGAAATTTGAGACCACCGTCTCCGTCATCATGGCAGTGTACAACGGTGCCTCGCAGATCCGCGCGAAGTTGGAGACGATCCTAGCGCTTGATTATCCCAAGCGGCTGATGCAGATTCTCGTCGTATCCGACGGCTCAACCGATGAAACTGAATCCATCGTGCGCGAATATGCGGATCGAGGCGTGACGCTGCTGGTGGCTCCGCGCGGAGGGAAGGCGGCCGCGCTGAATCTGGCGCTTCAACACGCGACGGGCGAATTGCTGTTTTTCACCGACGTGCGTCAGCCCCTGGATCCCAAGGCATTGCGGCACCTGGCGGCGAATTTCGCCGATCCCACGGTGGGCGCCGTCACCGGAGAGATGCGACTGCTGAAGGGCGAGGCCGGCGAGCAGGCGGACATGGATCGGTACTGGCGCTACGAGCTGTGGGCGCGTGACAAGCAGACCAAGATCGACTCGCTCTTCAATACAACGGGGTGCATTTACGCGATGCGGCGGAGCCTGGCGGACCCTCTGCCCGTGGATACCCTAAGCGACGATGCCGCGCTGCCCTTGCTGGCTTTTTTTCGCGGATACCGCGTGATCTTCGACCCCCAGGCCATCGCCTTGGATTATCCGGCTGTCGCGGGAACGGAATACCGGAGGCGTGTGCGCAACCTGTCCGGGTTGTGGCAGACCTTTGCTCGATATCCGCAGCTGTTTTCCTCGAACAATCGCATGCGGCTGCATTTCCTTTCGCACAAGTTCGGCAGGCTCATGCTGCCGTGGGCGATTCTGTTTGTCATGCTAGGGCCTCTCGGACTGCCCGATCCGTGGCGCTGGATTCTGTTCGGCGGCGAGGCGATGTACTTCCTGCTGGCGCTCCTGGACCGGTTCCTGCCCAAGGAATCTCCGCTGAAGCGCCTGAGTTCGCCCATCAGGACATTCGTGGCCATGAACGTCGCATCGATGGCCGGCATCCGGGTGTTTTTCGTTGATCCGATGGAGCTATGGAAGCCCACCCGGGTCAAGCCCGGCCGTTAAGGCGACAGCCGCCGGGGCGTCACCTTCGTTCCGCTGGGGCGAAATTCGAACTGCACATCCCACTGCTGCGGCGCGCCCCCCGCCGCCGGGAACTTCCACTTCCGCACCGCATCCAGCGTGCGGTCGGCGAAGTACTTGCTCGACGCGGGCGAACCCAGGGTGGCGTTGGTCACTGCGCCGGAGGGATCGACATCCAGCTTGACCACCACGCGCACGCGTCCGCGAATGCTGCTTCTCGCCTCCGCCAGGATCTCCGGCATCGGCTGATCCGTTGGCTGCGTAGCAGGTGTTTCGGAGGGCGTTTCGGCCAGCGGTTGGGGACGCACCGTCTTTCGCGCGGACTTGTGTGCGGGAGCCGGCTTTTCGGGCTCAGGCTGGGCGGCGGCGGGTGGCTCGGGAACGTTCGCCTGCGCCGCGGGCTTGGCGGGAGCGGGCCCTTCCCGGCGAAGCAGAATTGTGCCGGCGATAACGATGGCGGCGATCGCCAGAATCATCCACAGGCCGACTGGCGTCGTGAATCGGCGCTTGGGCGCCGTGTCCCATTGTTGTGCGAGGTAGTTCGAGATCTGGGAGACCGTCCAGCGGCTCGATGAAGCCTGTTGCAGGCAATGATGGGCGATGGTGGCAAACGGATCGGGTAGACTTTCGAGAGGCGCGCCGTGCCTCCGCTGCGTGAGCACCTCAGTCAGGACGACGCCGAGCGCCCAGACGTCACACGCGGGGGAGAACGGGCCGCGCTCCGGGGGATCGTAGGGGCCCGCGCTTCCCTCGGATGATTCCCCGGCCCGCCGGATGCCGTCGCTCGAAAGTTTCAGGCAATCGCTTGCCGCCATGATATTCGACGGTTTCAGATGGGAGTGGACGAACCCCTGGTCATGAAGGTATTTCAGCGCGGCGAGTGCGGGCTCCAGCATGTCCCGGGTCTCGGCTGCCGTGAGCGCGCGGTCCGGTAACACGTGCGAAAGATCTTCCTCGGCATATTCCATCACCACGTAAATAACGTCGCTATCGTCGATGCTGCCACGGCCGCTGGCGAAAATACGGATGAGGTGAGGATGCGAGAGCCTGGATGCAGCAGCCCATCGTTGCATTTGAGCGTCGGCTTGAAGTCCATCGAGCGGCAGTAGCTTAATGGCGGCCGGACGCGACTCGTAACGGGTGAGAAAAACAGGGCTGTCCGACCCTCCGCCGAGCAAGCGCTCCAGAGGGAATCCATCGATCGTACGGCCTTCCCATTTTTCCGGCATTTCTATAAGATAAAGCGGATTGAGGATTGTTACACGGCTCGGCCGAGGGCCATGACGAAGTAATGCGCTTTGGTGGTCCCCACGTTCCGCCAGCCGTGGAAATCATTCGAGGCCGCGTACACCACGGCACCCGGGCCGGCGGTGGACGATTTGCCCTCAATGGTGACTTCGAGCGTCCCCTCGCGAATCATGACGATCTCCTCATGCTCATGGCGATGCGGCGCGTGTGGCGCGGCGCCGGGCGCGAGTTCCGTCTCATGCAGATCCACGTGGAATCCGGAGTGCGTCAGCCCGTCGAACACTTGGCGGGCGGAGCCTTTCAGAACAAGATCGTCATATCGATACGCGCGGCTGGGGAGTGTGGCAGGAGCCGCTTTTTGCCCCTTGGCGGAAGCGGCGAACAGCCCGGCGGAGAAAAGAGTCAGGTCACGGCGAGTCATGAGACTCATGATACGCCGCTACTCGGGAAATTGCCGCATGCAGCCCAGGACCTTTTCGGCGTACACAGGCCTCGGGTTGTAGACGTGGAGCTTTTCCTTGAGCGTTTTTCCGGCGTACCAGCGGCCGGAGCCAAGCTGGTCCGATACGTGATGGATGGCTGCCGGCACGGATGGAAACGCCGCCACGCCGTTTTTCCAGCCCAGGGGGTTGTTGGTCTCGGCGTCGTAGTGCTTGCCGCCGGAGCTTTCATAAAACTCGATGCAAACAATCATGGACGGCGGAATCGACGCGCGCTTGGCGGCATCCAGAATCTCGGCAATGTTGTAGGGCTGCGCGAAATCGTGCTGGCGCATGAATGTCGCGAGGGTTTCCTCCGGGGCGCGCCGACCAGGTACAACCACCCTTCGCGGTGCCGGCCTTGGCGGAACATCGGCGATGGTCGACACGGGGAGCCCGGGGGCGAGCAGGAGCACGCCCAGCGCCCACCTGGAATGGGGTGGCGCAAAGTGCCGGATGCTTCGGCGTTTGGGCCCAAAGATCGGGGTCCAGCGGATGCGGACGATCAAGAACGGCAATCCCCCAAAATGTTCTTTAGTCTTGGCATGTAATCGGCACTCCGGGCGAGGCCCAATAGGGTTATTTAAGGGCGAGGACTTGCTGCAGCCATCGAATCATGGGCGCCTTGTAGTTGGTAATGTGGGAGGATTCCCATGCCCGCATCCCGTGTCCGGCGATCTTCACCGGGTACAATTCGCACGATCCGTTGGCCTCGTTCAGCTTGTCGCAGAACCGCTCGGATTGCGCGAATGGGATGAGATTATCGTCGGTGCCGTGAATCATCAGGAAGGGAGGCGCCGTCGAACTCACCCAGGTGATGGGGGAAAACTTCGTCAGTTCGGCCATCATCATCGTGTCCCAGAACGTACCTTTCACCGCGTCGCGCACGGACTCCGGAATCCAGCTGGATGTGCGGACCAGCGCCGGAAGATCGGTGGGGCTGTAAAACGCCACCACGCCCTGCACAGTGCCGCCCGGGTCCGGCCGCAGTGCGGCCATGGAAACAAGCTGTCCGCCCGCCGATTCGCCGATCAGCACAACCTTATTGGGATTGACGTGATACTCGGTAGCGTGCGACTTCACGAACGCGATCGCCTGTTTGACGTCGTTCTCCGCCGCGCCCAGCTGAGTGATGGAAGCCGCCGGATCGAGCAGAAGATCGCTCGCCAGGCGATAGCTGACCGTGAACCAGGCAATGCCGGCGTTGGTCAGAGCCTCGAAGATCGGATCGACGCTCGAACGGTCGCCCCGCACCCAGCCGCCTCCATGAGCCAGGATCGCTGCCGGGAACGGGCCCTTACCGTCGGGAATGTGCGCGTCGAGGCGCAGGCTCGTCCGGCCCGCCCTGGCGTACTCTATATCCTTCAGGTCCTCGGCGCGGAGGGCAGCCACCAGCATCAGAAGCAGTCCAACCCGACGGAGGCGCGAAAAAGTCATCATTGCGGTTCGAACCAGGCGAAATGTTACCCTGCCCTCATGAGGATCGGCATCACCTGTTATCCCACGTACGGGGGCAGCGGCATCGTGGCCACCGAACTCGGGTTGGAACTGGCGACCCGCGGCCACGATGTTCATTTTATCACCTACGCGAATCCGATTCGGCTGGATCCGGGTTTGCCGCGCATCCATTATCACGAGGTGGAGGTTTCCGCCTATCCTTTGTTCCAATATCCGCCGTACTGTCTGGCGCTGGCCTCGCGCATGTTCGAAGTGGCCGATTGCTATGGGCTGGACCTGCTGCACGTGCACTACGCGATTCCGCATTCCATCGCCGCGCTTCTGGCCCAGCAGATGACGGCGAAGCGCCGCCTTCCGTTCGTCACAACGCTGCACGGCACGGACATCACGCTGGTGGGCGCGGACCGTTCGTATTTTCCGATTACGAAATTCTCCATTGAGCAATCGGACGGAATCACCACCATCAGCAAGTATCTTCAGGACCTTACAGCGGAAGTGTTCGGCGTGGCCAACGAGATCCGGGTGATTCATAATTTCGTCAATTGCGATTTATACCGGCCCGCCCCGGACCGCCGGCCGGAGGAAAAGCGCCTGATCCATCTTTCGAATTTCCGCCCCGTGAAGCGGCCACTGGACTGCGTGCGCATCCTTTATGAGGTCCTAAAATCGGTGCCGGCTATGCTAGTCATGGTGGGCGACGGGCCGGAGCGCGCGCCGGCGGAGATGCTGGCGCGGGAGCTGAAGATCGATGATCGGGTCTCGTTTCTCGGCAAGCAGGATCACGTCGAGCGAATCATTCCGGCGCATCATGTGCTGCTGATGCCGAGCGATATGGAGGCCTTCGGGCTGGCCGCCCTGGAGGCGATGGCCTGCGGCGTGGTCCCGGTGGGCACGCGCGTGGGTGGAACGCCGGAATTGATCACGCACGGCGTGGACGGGTTCCTGGAGCCGGTGGGCGACATCGCCGCGCAGGCCGCGCGGGTGGTGGCCCTGCTCACCGACGATGCATTGCACAGCAGAATGTCCGCCGCGGCGAGGCACGCCGCCGAAACGCGGTACTCAACCGATCTGGTGATTCCTCAATACGAGCAATACTACAAGGAAGTCTGTCAATAATGAACATTCTGGCCATCGGTCCCCATCCCGACGACCTCGAGTTCGGCTGCGCGCCCATATTGATGAAGGAGACGAAAAGGGGGAACCGCGTGAAGATGCTGGTGCTCTCGCGCGGGGAAGCCGGGTCGGCGGGCTCGCCGGAGTTGCGCGAGCAGGAATCGCGCGCCGCCGCAGCATTGATCGGGTCGGAAGTGGAGTTTCTGGAGTTCGCCGGTGACTGCCGTCTTGCTTACACCCCCGAAAATGCGTTCCGTTTGGCACGCGAGATCCGGTCCTTCAAACCGGAAACCGTTCTGGCGCCGCACCCGGGGGAAAATCAGCATCCCGATCATTCCGCCGCCGGACGCCTGGTACGCGACGCGTGCCGTTTCGCTCGCTACGGCGGTCTTGAGGACTTGAAGCCCGCGCCCGCGCACCGGGTGGCGAATCTGTTCTTTTACCGCATCACCCAACATCTCCAGGAGCCCGATCTCGTGATCGATATTACCGATCTGGTCCCGCAATGGGAGGCGGCCATGAACTGCCATCAGAGTCAGGTGATGAACAAGAATTACGTGGAATTACAGAAAGCCGGCGCGCGATTGCTTGGATTGACGATCGGCACCGAATACGCGCTGGGCCTGTTTCGGAACGATCCCATGCGGCTGGACGCGATTTCGGACCTGACCTTGTCGTCGAGAAATTTTTAGGAAACCGACGAATCCCCTGGCAGACTCTGACGCCAGGGGTTATAGTCCTCTGAGCGCCTGGAACAGTGCCGCCTTCCACCGCGCAACGTCAATCGTCCAACAAATTCTCGCCGGTTTGGCGCGGCGCACCGTCTCCGCCCACAGCGTCCGATTCCGCCGGTTCTCGGCCGCGTTGAGCTGGTCCACCACTGTCATGCCGCGCGTCAGGTCGCTGGCGACTTCGACGTCCAGATAATGATCGCTCGCCTCGATGCAAATCGAGGGATCGAGCGCCACCGACATGGCCACAGGATCGGGCAACGAAATGCCGATTTCGCCCGTTTGACGGAGATACGCGTCCTTTGCGGTGGAATTGCAGTCAATCGCGAATGTTGCCAGCGCCGTGCCCAGTCCCGTCGCTTTGTCGATGTCGCCTTCGTTCAGCACCGCCTCGCCCCGGCAGAGTTGCCAGCCCACCAGTTCGATCGGCAGGCCGGAGCGGCAGACGATCCGCGCGGCATCGGGATCCACCCACATGTTGTATTCGGCCGCCGGCGTGACGTTGCCGACGCAGCAGGGATTGCCTCCCATGATCACGCAGCGGCCGACGTTGCGAATCATTTCCGGCTGCCGCTTCAATGCTACGGCGATGTTCGTCAGCGGTCCCAGCGTCACCAGCTCGATACCGGGATTTGCCCGCACGGTTTCGAGAATGGCCTCGACCGCGTGGGCCGCCTCCGCGTGACGTTTCGGGGCCGGGTAGCCTTGATCGCCCAGGCCATCCTGCCCGTGAAACCAAGTGGCGTCTTCGTACTTTCGGATCAGCGGCTCGCTGCAGCCCATGTAGATCGGTGTCGATGCGCCGCAAAGCTCCGCGGTATACAGGGCGTTCCGCGTTGCCTGCTCCACCGGGACATTACCCGCCACCGTGGTGATCGCCGCCACGCGAACTTCTCGCGAACGCAGAGCCATGATGAGCGCGACCGCATCATCGGACGCTGTATCGGTGTCAATCAGGAGGATGCGGCCCATGAAGGAAGTGGTGCGCCCGGACCGACTCGAACGGCCGACCCTCTGGTTCGAAGCCAGATGCTCTATCCAGCTGAGCTACGGGCGCAATCGCCTCATCGTATCATGAGAGGACCGTGGCAGCGCGCGGTTGGCGACGCAAAACCCCTTCCGAGCGCGATCTCAAGGCCGGCACGCCTTCCCGCTGCATCAGTAGAAAGGGCAAATACCATGAAGTCTGGGGGCAGGGGCCCCTCGAGGAGCGAATGTTGAATGACCGGAAGGCAAGCGCTACGATGCTGAAGGGTAAGAAGCTTGGAATAGAACGTGCAGCGCGCGAATTTAAGCCGACTATCGAGGCTGCAAAAAGCAAAATCGGCAAGGAATTCATCGAGTGGTATCCGTATGATTCTCTTTCGAGCGCCGAGCATATTGAGGCGCTTCTCGGTGACGATTATGGATATGTGGTGAACAGCGCACGCACTGAGGGCGTGCTTGACCTTGGTTGCGGAGACGGCGACTTCTCATTTTTCCTGGAGTCGCTCGGTTTCAAGGTGACCGCAATCGACTACGGTCCTACCAACCAAAACGGTATGCGTGGGTTGTTCGCGTTGCGGGACGAACTTAGCTCAAATGTGACGATCGAGCAGTTGGACGTCGACAACGGTTCCCCCATCGGCGGGCATTTCGGCTTAGCTTTCTGCCTTGGCGTGCTCTACCACCTCAAGAATCCGTTTCTCGTTATGAGCCGCCTCGCGCAAATATCGCAGTATTGCATTCTCAGCACACGGACAGCGAAGAACCTCCCTGGAGGCATCCCGTTGCCGAGCGGCCAGCCCCTCGCGTATCTGGTAGGCGAAGATGAGCTCAATAGCGACGACACGAACTATTGGATTTTTTCCGAGCCAGCGTTGCGACGTCTGCTTGCTCGCACGAGGTGGAAGGTGATCACCACCATGGCCACCGGAGACGTTGAAAAGTCCGATCCTGTGAGCGCCGATGGCAGGACCTTTTGCTTGCTCGAAAGCCACTACGGGCTACGCCATCTAGAGCTGCTCGAAGGTTGGCACCACATCGAGGAGCCGGGCTGGCGGTGGACAGAGCGCCGGTTCTCGGCGCGGCCGAGAGTCCTCAGCCAGCCGGCTTCGCGCGTAACACTTCGCTTCTTCATATCGCCCGCTTCCATTCGACAATTGGGCGATATATCGATTTCCTGCACAATAGGCGGCGCGTCTGCTGGAATCACAACGCTGGCACGGGCTGGCCAGCATACCCTTGTGTGGGACATTCCCCATCGTTCCGAAATGCCCAGCGTGACGTTCGAAGTTGACAAGGCCCTCGGTGCTGCGTCCGGCCTCTCCAGAGAACTGGGCATCGTTGTGGATACGCTCGAATTCTCTTAGTCGGGCTTGCAGGCGTGCCTTGATTTTGGGTGCTCTTGCCGCAGCACTTGCTAGTAAACCTCTCGTAGAGCCAAGAAAACGGGCTCTGGCCAGCGTATGCGGAAAGGTTCCGAGCCTGCGTGAATAGGAGAGGCTTGCCACCCCCCTACCAGTCGGGGAAAACCGGACGCGTTCCGCATCTGAACGAGCCGCCTCATCGTATCATTAAACGTGATCGAGACTGAGATCAAGATTCCCTTCGCCGGAAGCGCGCAAGAGGCTCGCGAATTGATCGAGCGCCATGGCTTTTCCGTCTCGGAGGCCCGCGTGCTCGAATCCGACCAGACGTTCGATCGCCCCGGCTACGAGCTTCGCGCCGCCGACCAGCTTCTCCGCCTCCGCCGCTCCGGGTCTCGTGCGATGGTCACATATAAAGGTCCGACGAATCGGGAACGATACAAGAGCCGTGAGGAGATTGAATTCGACGTGTCCGACCCGGCCGCTTTTGAACTAGTCCTTGATCGCCTGGGGTACCAGCCGCGCTTCCGCTATGAAAAATACCGGACGATATTCCGCGAGCCGGGCGGGCAAGGTGTGGTCACGATTGACGAAACCCCGATCGGAATCTTCCTCGAGCTCGAAGGCGAGGCTGCTTGGATCGACCGCGTTGCGGCTCGCCTAGGCTTCTCGACCGCGGAGTACTGTACGGCCAGCTATGGTGCGCTCTATCAGGAATACCTCCGTGCGCACGAAGGTGCATCGACAAATATGGTCTTCGGCACAGGCCCTTCGCCTGAGAAGCAAAGAAAAGACACTTAGTACCAAAAGTCCTATTGATTGCCTGCACGGCCGATGCTATTCTTCCATTAGTTCAGAGAACAAAAAAGTTCCACGGAAGGAGGCATCAAGTAGCAAATATGATCGAACTGATTACAACTATCACGATCACGGCCAGCTCGGTTGTGCTGTTTGCGTACTGGTTCCGCTATACCTGTCTCCTGATTCTGAGCGCAAAGACGGCCCGCGATTACACTGCGGACGTTGCCGCGGCCAATAACCTTGGTTTCCCCGCGGTGCAGGCGCAATTGAAGGCGGCATCACCGGATCTGGACCGGTTGCGCGCCGCTCTCGACAGCGATTATCGAGTCGTCCGCAGCTTGCTGAAGTACGCGGCGGGCGAAGGGCAATCTCTCGAGACGCAGATGCTGGCGATCAATTACAAGGTGATGCGCGCCTGGTACGCGATGAGCCGCCATTTCTCCGAAAGCCTTGCCGCGCGCGCGTTGACGGAAATGTCCATGATCGTCTCGCACTTCGCCAACCAGATGGGCGAACAGGCCGCCGCCGCTTAGTTCTCCGTCGGAACCTGCCAGCGTCCGCTCTGCCATTCCAAATTGAAGTTCTCGCCCAGGTAGATCCGCCGCACTTCCGGATCGCTGCCCAGCGCTTCGGGCGATCCCGATCGGAAGATTCGCCCGTTGTTGATGATGTAGGCGCGATCGGTCACAGCCAGCGTTTCGCGCACGTTGTGGTCCGTCACCAGGATGCCGATGCCGGCGTTCTTCAAGTCGAAGATAATCTTCTGAAGCTCCAGCACCTGAATCGGGTCGATTCCCGAGAACGGCTCGTCGAGCAACAGGAAGCTCGGCTCGATCACCAGGGACCGCGCGATCTCCACGCGCCGGCGCTCGCCGCCGGATAGGACGTAGCCCTTGTTGTGGCGCACCGTTTCCAGGCCCATCTGGGCGATCAGCCGGTCCATGCGGTCCAGGCGCTCGCGGCGGTTCAGTGGCAGCGTCTGCAAAATGGCCATCAGGTTGTCCTCAACCGACAGCTTGCGGAAGACCGAGGCTTCCTGCGGCAGATAGCTGATGCCTTGGCGCGCGCGTTCGAACATCGCCAGCGGCGTGATGTCCTTGTCATCCAGTGTCACGCGGCCCGAATCCGGCGTGATCAGGCCGACAATCATGTAAAACGACGTGGTTTTGCCCGCACCGTTGGGACCCAGCAGGCCCACTACTTCGCCTTGCTTTACCCAGACGGACACATTGTCCACGACTTTTCTTCCGCGGTAAGACTTCGTCAGATCGGCTGTTTGGAGAGTGTGCACGGAAGGTTATTTCTTGCGGACGATGCTCGTTACCGGTTTCGCGGGCACGCCGTTAATCAGCAGCCTATCATCGTTGGCCCACCACGTCAATTGATCGCCCTGCGTCTTGCCGGTCTTGCTGTCTAATAGCTGCGGGCGGCCGCCGGTCAGGACCACTTTGCCGTCGTTGGCGTAATATTCCGAATGCTCAGCCGTGCCGGTGCGCGTTTTCGCATGCGCAGTGCTGACGATTTTCACCGCCCCGTCGGAGACTGTCCTGTTGAGCGAAGAATCGGCGCCGGCATCGTTCAAGAACGCCTGGACCTGACTGCCCGTCACCGTCAGATCCGGCCGTTGCAGCAGTACGCCGCCTTTGTACACGGCGACTCTCGTCTCCTCGGTGTAGATCAGTTCGGGCGCATGCACCACCGTAAAGACCGGCGGCGCGGCGGACTTTTTCGGTTCAGCCTTCACCTTCGCCGTGGACTTTTTCGCGTCTTTATCTTTATCCTTGTCCTTGTCGACGAACTGACTCACCACTTTCCCGTGAGCCTCCATTACGCCGGCATCCCGGTCGATATCCAGGCGATCTGCCTCGATCCGGTTGGAGCCCTGCCAGGCGACGGCGTTACCTTCGTAGTGAATCTTTGCATTGCTGTCCGAGGAAACCATCTTCTGCGCGCGTGCTTGCATGATTTCATCGGTGCTGAGCATCGCGCTGGAGTTGCCCTTCGGATCCGGCATGCGCGTGGAAGCGACGTGGCCCTCGGCCGTGAAATCCCCCGATTTCTGATTCATCACGATGCGGTCGGCCGCGGCGGAGCCTGTGGGATCCCAGACTCGCGCGCCTTTGTCGAGCGTCATCAGATCCGTTTTCTGATCAAGCGTCGCGTGATCGGCGCGAGCATGCCGGTCGCCTTCGTCGTACTTGAAATCGGTTTTCTGATCCAGATGGCTCAGTTCGCTGGACTTCGGATCGAACGCGGCCAGCATCTCCTTGCTGGTGGTGAATCCCGGGGGCGGAGCGGGCTTGCCTTTTTCCGGCGGCTTATCGGTGCGCGTGGTGACGTTCACTGCGCGGACGCTCTCGATCCGGTTGTCGTCGCCGTACTTGATCCAGATCTTGTCGCCGGTCATCAGGCGCTTCGGCAGCCCCGGGCGATTGGGAAGAAAATCCATGGTTGCCGCGCTGTCCGTCTCCACGCTGTCGATCTCCTGGCCTCCGGATTTCATCTTCAGATGGATCACTTCGCTGTGCAGGATTCGCGTATCCGCCGGCTGCGTTCCCGGCTTCGGAACCGGCGCGCTCTCAGCGATGCTCTTGCCCATCGCCGTCGCCGAGGACAGCGTACTTTCCTTTCCTGATGGGTCGAAGCCCAGATCCACGCGATTCGCGCGAACCGTGGTTCTTGCCGTTGTCGTGGTGGAGATCAGGTGCGCATTGCGGTCGCCGGTAATCTTCGTCACCTGCATGCCGTCGGCGAAATTGAGCGTCAATTGATCGGAGCCAAACTCAATCTTGCGGTCTTCGTCGTCCTTGGATCCGCGACCGGCTTCGATCTCGGCCAGCCTCACCTCGCCGTCGTCGAGCGTGACCACCGACATCTTTCCTTCGAGGTGAAGCGTATCGCGCGTCAGCTTCGACCAGGGAATCAAGATAATCTTCGATTCCTTCTCGCGGTAAAACGCCTCGCCCGACTCGATATGCATGGGGACGGAATCCGGCTTCTTGCCGCGCCAGTCCAGAACAATCTGCGACTTCATGTGCAGCTCGCGCGCCTGCGGATCGTATTCGGCTCCCATCGAGGACCCTCCGCCTTGGTCGAATTCGAAACGCACCTGGCGGTCGGTGGAGGCCTTGCCGCTCTGCGTGTCGAATCTGACGCCGGAGGTTTGAATCTTCACGATGCGCCCGTGCTGCGGACCTTCTTCCGGCACCGCCATCGTGATGTTCACCTCGCCGTCGGCGTAAAGCGTCTTGGCCGCGGGATCGCAGACGGCCTTTTCGGTGCGGACCAGGTTATATTGCGTGCCGGTCTTGTTGTAAAGCCGCAGATCGACGCCCTCCAGGTCGAGCGCATTCGACCCGGCCGATTCACGCATCTTGTCGGCGAAGATCTCGACGTGCGGTGTCGTGCCTTTTTGATCGGAATATTTCCAGCGGTCGAAGGATGCGTCAAAATTTCGCGCCAGAGGCTTGGGGCGCGGGGGCGCGGTTTTGTCCAGGCTTCCTTTGCGCTTGAGGTAGGTGGCGCCGACCGCGACGACGATAAAGAGGATGGCGAAGAGAAAGAGCCACCGGGTACGGCGCATGGCGTTTAAGTACCAGGATACCAGTAACCCGATTGTTCGCGAGAGTCTCGAACAAGAGCCGTGACTTTTCCGCTGGGTTAGAATGAGGCGGATGATTCATCGCCGATCGTTCTTGCAAACCGCCGTAGCCGCGCCGTTCCTCGTCCGTGAGATGCTGTCGAAGCCGCCGTCGAGCACCGTCCGGCTGGCCGCCTTCGGCGCGGGGAACATGGCGTTTGCCACGCTGGATGGCATTGCCTCGCATCCCAAGGTCAAGCTCGCGTGTGTGGCCGAGGTGGACGCGGCGCAACTGGGGCGAATCAAGAGCAAGTATCCGGAGGCGCGAATTTATCAGGACTGGCGCGAGATGCTGCGCAAGGAAAAAGGCAAGCTCGACGCGGCGTGTGTCGGCACGCCGGATCACATGCACGCGCCGCAGGCCGTCAGCGCCATGCGCCTGGGGCTGCCGGTGTATGTGCAAAAGCCGCTGGCTCACGACATTCACGAAGTCCGCACGCTGATGAAAATGGCTCGGACGAAGAAGCTGCCCACCCAGATGGGCATCCAGATCCATTCCTGGCGCGAGTACAAGATCGCGGTCAAGCTGGTGCAGAGCGGCGCCATCGGCAAAGTGAGAGAAGTCCACACCTGGAGCGAGAAGAAGTGGGGCGACACTGCGAAGCTGCCTGCCACGCCCGATCCCGTACCGGATGGATTGAATTGGGACGCCTGGCTGGGAGTGGCCCCGGCGAGGCCGTTTATTAAAGACGTCTATCATCCCGGGAACTGGCGCAAACGGCTCGATTTCGGCACGGCGACGTTCGGCGATATGGGCTGCCATATCCTCGATCCCGTGTTCGGAGCCCTGCAATTGGGTTCGCCCGTCTCGGTCCGCAGCGAGGGGACCGCGCCGAACGGGGAAAGCTGGGCCTTGGACACGCTTATCCGCTACGTCTTCCCCGGTACGCCGTTTACCGACGGAAAAACGATGCCGCTGACCTGGTACGACGGCGACCGGTTGCCCCCGGAGGAAATCCGCGCCCTCTTGGGATCGGTGAAATTCCCTGGCCAGGGGTCGATCTTCATCGGAACGAAGGGGCAGATGCTGCTTCCTCACATCGCGATGCCCATGCTGCTACCTGCGGCCGATTTTTCAGGCTTAACAACGCCGGAAGCGGTGACGACAAATCACTACTTTGAATTCGCCGAGGCCGTGCTCGGCAGCGGGAAAACGTCGGCTTCGTTCGATTTTTCGGGTCCCCTGACCGAAGCAGTGCTGCTGGGCCCCCTCGCCACCCGCTTTCCGTCGACGACCTTACAATGGAACGGCGCCAAGGCGAAATTCACCAATTCGCCCGAGGCAAATCACTTCCTGCGAAGGAAGTATCGCCAGGGCTGGTCCGTCGCCGGCCTAAGTTAGAAACCGGTGTCTCGCTGTCAGCAAATGCTGGCGCGGCAGGAAAAAGGGCATCCCGTTTCCGGGATGCCCTGAGCTTTTCGACCGTTGAAGTCCGGCTGAGCGTTAGGCTCCGTCGTTCCCGAGCCTCAGTGGCAATTCGAGAACTTGAACTTGCCGATGTCGGTGCTCCAGTCGAAGCGTTGGTTGATCTGGTAGTACTCCGTGGTGAACCAAAAGGTGCAGTTGTCTACCGGATCAATCCGCATGGCGCTGTAATCGCCCCAGCGGTTGGAGGTGTCCGGCTGCGAACCCGTACCGTTGACGTACAGCAACTCGGCTTCCAAAGTGCCAAGAGGGTCGCTTGCAACACGACCGGCGACAGCGACCGACGGGAACGTCGGGGTGCCACCCGGACAAGTATCTCCACAGGATTCGCTGAAGCCCAGCAACACATCGTTGGCATTGTCGCGGGCAATCGAACCCATCCAGCGCCAGTTGCCGTCTGGAGCAAAGGTACCCTGCTGGTAGACGTGGAGAGCGCTGGGTTGGACGACAAGGCTTGCGGCCTGGATCTCCATCCACCGCGGACCGATGTTGCCACCAGACGCCGTAACATCCCAGTTCACATACCAGTGCTGGACATTACACAGCGCGCATGCGACGGCGGTCGGAGAGATGTCATTCCAGTAGGCGAAGCGGTACATCAAGCGATCGCCTAGGGAATCGAGCTTGTCGGGTATGCTTTTCTGCGGAACGCAATCTCCGCCGTAGGCGCCATTGCAGGCAGGAGTGAAGGTCATTATGGGCAGGAGTTGGCTGTTGCCGTCACCGGTGAAGGTGGCACCCTGCGACCAATCACTCTGGTTGTTGATGTGCATCGAGTACAAGGACAGATGCGAGTTGTCCACATCGCCCACGCTCCCGATCGCAAACTCGTCCTGCCATGCACCTGTAGCCTTATCCTTTGGTGGAGGACCCGGAGAATCGAGGTCGCCTGGCAACAGGCTGTCTTCAGAACTGGAGTACTGGTGGCAAATCTGTTCCGCTGACGGGTCACCCGCGATCATCTTGGCGCTGTGGTAACCGCAAAACACCGGGCCCTTGAAGCCGCTGCCGCCGGGACCGAAGTTGTTCCAGGTTTGGAAGTAGCCGGTAGGCCAGTTACCCCACTTGGGATAGTCAGGGAAGCCGCCGTTTACGACCGGGAACTGATAAAGGTAGTACGCACCCATCGCGTCGTTGGTTTGGGAAACCGCGACGCAAACGCCGTAGCTCCCAGTGAATACATTCTGGGCCAGGATCCAGCGATGGTGGATTCGGTCCCACTGCGCGATGATGTCGCCGTCGTTGTTGTTGGCGCATATCCCGCCAAGGCTGCTCCAAAGGGTGTTGCCAAGAATCGGTATTCCGCTACAACTCCCGGGGGTCTTGTCGCATACGATGTACGAGACGTTCACCCATTGAACGATCTGCGTGTCGCCCACGGCCATGTTGGTGTCGGGAGGAGCGTCAGGAACACTGTAATTGGGATAGCCGTAGCCGACTCCAAGTATATGCGCAATGAGTGAAAAATTCGGGGAAAGGGTCGCCGCCCTCTGCTGGGCTCGATCCACGGTGGGCGCGACCTGGGGCTTGGGAATGTGCGGGTTTTGAGGGCCTAAGCTACAACAAGGCTGCGGTGTCTGGGGCAACTTGGCAAGCTCGCTGAGCGGGGGCGAACTAGCAAACCTGACCGCCAACTGGATTGTCGTGTTGTTGTCCTGCGCGGCTAGCGGCAGGCAGCTTAGCAATAGGGCGCCCATGGCGAGCACGGACCCGCCGATGATTCTCATCTTACTCATGGTTTTTCCCATTCTCCTTTTCACTTTCGCCATTCGGCTCACTGGATTCGGCTGGCACGCAGTAGTGATTTATTTTTAGTAACTTGCGGGGTAGACTCTCACAATAAAGCGTCCCCACACTTTCGCATCTACTATCGCCTCCGTAGCAGCGTCCGCTTGGTCCGCGGGGCATTTTTCTTGCCAATCTCAACGGCAGAATCTCGCGTTGATTCTAATAGGACGAAAAAGCAAGTCAGATGCCGAAAGGGACGACAGTACTCAGAAACTTCAGGAATGATGCCAACAAAACGGAAAAACGGTCCAAATTTAGACGCGCTCGCGATGCGGCCGAGGCACAGAGGGCAAATGCCGCCACCATCATGCTGCTTGTGGGCCACAAGCCACGCCACCGCCTCCCGCGATCTCCCATCCATCGCACGAGCCTTTGGATCTGGCCTCCGAGCGGTTCTCCTTGCCTAATCCGCAAAAGGTGATTACAATCTCCACGACACTTGCGGCAGCCCGGCGAGAGTGTGTTTAAACAAGGCTAGTAGTATCAATGCGCCTGGGTGGCGAAATCGGCGGACGCAACGGACTAAATCTGAAGGAGTTACATCGGGATTTTGCCGGGCGGATCTGCGAACGCATCTCCGCCCGGCGCAAACGAACTAAGGCAGGCCAACGAGGAAAGCCGTGAGGGCAGGGTTCAATGTGACGCCAAGGCCTGTCACGACGTCCCAACCGGCTGTGGCTGAGGTCCCCATCGTCACGTCATAGAAGCGATAGTGGTAGAAAGGATTCGCAGCGGCTTGGTAGAGGACTGTGTTCAAGCTGAGCGCGCCGGAAGTGCTTCCGCCTAGAATCGCTTTTCCGGCAGCCACCCGCGCCGCGTCGATATCGGCGACGACGGCGGCCGTTACGGGACACGCAAGGCTGGTCCCACCGAAAATGTAATAGCCGCCACTTCCTCCGACGATATTGCTCCCCAGGAAGACGATCACGCCGGTATACTCGTCCGCAATCGCAGCGACATCAGGCATGCCGCGTTTGGTGCCACAGGTGCTGAATCCGATTTGAAACGCCGGTTCGCTTTCATACGCGCTGCAACCACCGCTGGTACCCCCACGCCCGTACGCGCTGTCGTCCCAAACCGACTCGCTGTTTCGATAGCTGGTGGCGGTCTCCAGAAGATGGGTGCCGCCGACGCAGGTCACGTTGGGGCTTGCGCACGGGTACTCCTGAGCTCCGAACGTATCCCCAGAGGAAAACAGGATCGGGACGCCGCCAGAAAAGGTGGAATCAAGTGTCGTCTCGCCTGAGAATTCGCCGCTGCCCCAGCTATCTGAGACCACATTCGCGTGGGCCTTCGCGTATCCCACCGCCGTACCCAAGTTCGCAAAGGAGTTATCGGTGGCGGTCACCAGCAGAATCTTGGCGTTCGGAGCGATCGCATGAACCCACTGCACGTCCAGGGCTGTCTCTTCGGCCCAGCCTGCGTTGAAGCCCGCGCTGGGAGTCCCGCCCGTCTGATTCGTGATCGTCAGACAGCCGCTCGCGATCGTGCAAGCCGGCAGACCGTATTTGGAAGAAAACGTAGCCAGGTTAGCCTCTGTCTGGGGGTCGTAAAAGGCGTCTACGATACCAACCGTCATTCCCGCGCCGCCATTGCCATTTCTAATGAGGCCCGTCGTGTAGGCCGTGTTGATGTCGCTGGGTAGGTAGTAGCAAGTGTCTTGGCCTGAGCCTGGGCCGCAGTTGGTATCCCCGGGCCCGTGTACCGTAGCGAGCGGGTCCCCGATCGACATGATCCACGCGTGGGGCCGTGCCTGCCCAGGCAGGATGCTGTTGGGGGCAACAACCGGATAGGCGACATTTGCGCTTTGGGCATAGGCCCCTTGGCTGAACAGCGCGAACGCGGCCACAAGCAGCAAGAAATGTCCTTGATGGGCCCGCAATACCTCCCACAGCTGCCGCCGGCGAGCAACGCCCATGGCCGCGAGAGCCCCCAGCAACAGCGCGATGCTGGACGGTTCGGGCACGCCGCCGCCAGACTCAGTCGCCAGGATGGATACGTTGTCAACGCCTACGTTCATGGGGTAGGCCACATCAGTCTCGAGAAAATCGAGTATATATGTAGCTCCCGGAGTGTAACCACTAATTCCGAAGCTGAACGACACGTAAGGGTTCGGCACACCGCCGCTCACCAAGGTGTCCCCATTAAAGGCTGTCGCAATCGTGCCCGCGCCAGTCACGGGATCGCCACCGGCGCTCAAAAACAAAACTTCCATGCTCCCGAAGCCCGAAGTGCCGCCATAGTCCCCGGTCCAATCGTTGATGAACATATCGAAGGTGAATGACAGATTACCGATCGCGTCCAACGGGACGGTGAAAGACTGCGACAGGGAGTTTATTCCTGGGCCGAATTGATCGGTCACAGCGTACCCTGTGCCGCTGGACGCTCCGACAGTCGGGTTTCCAGTCCAAGGTGTGGCGGTTCCGGAGCCAGCAAGCCAGCTACCTAACGAGTCAGCGGACGAAAGCACCGTCCAACTCGTCAGACCAGATTCGAAGCCACCGTTGAGAATGAGTTGAGTGTCGGCTTTGGCCGTGAAGACAAAGGCGAGCACACAAAAACCGAGTCCGAAGCATCTGCGCATGAGTCCATCTCCTCCGTGATTGGGGTCTATCGGCGTTGCCGCAGCACTTATCTAGCCAGTCGCAACCAGGGCATCTCGCGTTGATTCTAATGGGGATAAAAGCAACCCAAATGTAAGAAACGGCGACACAATCGAAAACTTTCAGGAATGATGCCAACAAAACGGAAAAGCGCTCCAAATTTAGAAATCCTCATTGCCAGTAACTCGGGTGGTTTGCCCACGTTCCAACGCGTGGCGAACGCGGTAGCGCAGATGAGCGTCCAGTACCTATAGGCCTCATCAGCTTGCTGTCCGACGGGAGGCGCGGATCGTTCTTAAACTGCCTAACTCCATCGGACTGTGACTTACCTCGTCCCTGTTGTGAGATTGCGGGAGCAGACGTTCGCAAGCTGCCGTTGGACTGCGTACTCCAAACGCTCCATGCGTTCTGGACACAAAGAAGCACTCACCGTCAAGCGGCTGACAGCCACGTCACCGCCCCCAGCGATACCTCCATCCGGCGCGGGAGTCTTTGGAGCCGGCTTTCGAGCGGTTTGCCTTGCTTAATCTGCAAAAGGTCACTACAATTTCCACTACACTTGCGGGAGCTCCGTGAGAGTGTGTTTCAATTAAGGGGTGCATCAATGTGCCCGGGTGGCGAAATTGGCAGACGCAACGGACTTAAAATCCGTTTTCCGGCAACGGGAGTGCGGGTTCAAGTCCCGCCCTGGGCACCACTTACCTCCCCGGCTGGGGTAGACTAAGAGATTCGTGCGCAGAAACGATCGGCCCGGACACGAGGCAACCCAGAGGAGTGTGTGGATGAAGAGCAGGTGGCGGAGCATGGCCGGCGTGACGCTGCTCTGCGTCACCGCGCCTTGGCAAAGCACCACGGCTGCCCCAGCCTCGCCCGTTGAGCTAACGCCTTCCCAGGCGGCCAGTGCTTCCCAAAGCAAGGCCAAGAAACCGAAAGCGCCCAGGAGAAAAAAAGCGCCGCCCGTTCCTTCGAAACCGCCTGCGGATATCCCGGAAGTGAAAGAAGCGTCCTCGGTGTGGCGGGGATGCCTGGAATCGCGCGATGTGCCGGTGTTGGCCTCCAGCCTGGGAGTGGAAGAATCCCGCCTGAAACCCCTGTTGGGGGAACTCAATTTGCTCGCGGAAGTGGGTGCGGGGTGCGTGCAGTACGTGGCGGCTACCGGCGGCGAAGGTGGAGCAGCCTCCGCCATCTTCCAGCGCCCTGACCCAAGACCCGGCGAATCCCCCGTCCTGGACATTCGAAAGACAGCGGACGGCATTACCGTCACGCCGGGCGCGTGCGATTGTCCTGAGCCCGCCCCCCGCGTTTTGGAGGTTCCGCTTCCTATGGCCGAGGATCGCCGTAGCGAACTTCTTGCATCAGTCCCCGCCAACGTGCGCTGGCAGTTGGAGACACTGATGCCGCAGATGATCTGCAGTCTTGCACAATCTCGCGAGAATACCGCCGGATCGCGCGCGAACGACACCTCCGGAGCAGAGGGCATTGCTGTTGGCACCCAAAGCGCCACCGATGCGGGCGGGGGCCCCTACACCATTCGCATTGTCCTGGAGCGCGGCGGCGAAGGTCAGTCCGAGCATCTGCAGTCTGTCGAGATCCTGGAAACCGCGACGGGGAAGCGCATCGATGGCGCGTGGTGGCTGGATCGGCCCGGCGGTCCCGGTGTGTTCGTCGGGATGAACGGCGTGACCTATGAGCGGCTGCTGTGGCAATCCCCGGTGAAGTACGTTCAGAAAACCCGCGGGGTGGGGCCGCAAGTGATCACATACCGCCGCCGCGTGCCCGTCCCGAAAGGCAAGAACGGCCAGACCACGAATGGTCTGGTTGCGAACAGTCTAGTCGCGAACGGTCAGGTCGCGAACGGTCAAGCCGCAAACAGTCAAGTCGCAAACAGTCAAGTCGCAAACAGTCAAGTAAAGATGCGCACCGTCACCGTGCGCGGATTTCATCTCGGTGCGGATCTGATGGCTCCCAAGGGCACCGAGGTGCACGCCGTTGGAGAAGCCAAAGTGGCGTTCGCCGGACGAATGGGCGGCTTCGGCAAGCTCATCATCCTGGATCATGGCCTCGGCTACCAGACATACTATGCGCATCTTTCGGTCATCAAGCCCATGATCAAAGTAGGCGCCAGCGTAGCCCGCGGCGATGTCATCGGACTGGTGGGTTCCACCGGTCATTCCACCGCTCCACATCTGCACTTCGAAACCCGCAAGGACGCCAAGTACATCGATCCGTTCGACAATACGCGGCAGCTGGGATTCTGGCTGCTCACGCCCGACGATCAGGAACGGCTCGCCATGGAAATGCTTGGCCCGCCTCAGGCCGGCACCCAGGACCGCTCCAATCATTCGCCGCAAAAAACGTTCGGCGGCAATCGGTAACCCGAAGTCGCGGTAGAATGCTAGCTTGAAACTGCTCGCCGCGCCGATCGTCTTTGCCGCTCTTGTCGGAGCGCAGACCGTACCCTCAAAACCGGGCCTCTACGCCGTGTTTCAAACCTCGCAGGGGACTATCGTTGCCCGACTATACGAAAAAGACACGCCTGTTGCCGTGCAGAACTTCGTCGCCCTGGCGCAGGGTACCAAGCCCTGGAAAGAGCCGAACACCGGCGCAATGGTGAAGCGTCCGCTTTACGACAACCTCATCTTTCATCGTGTCCTTCCGGGCCTCGCGATCCAGTCGGGAGACCCGACCGGCGTCGGATCCCACGACTGCGGGATCAGGATCCATGACGAATTCCTGCCTGGCTTGCGATTCGACACGGCGGGGCGGCTGGCGGTGGCCAATACCGGGGCGGCGGATTCGGGCGGCTGCCAGTTTTTCATTACCACCGACGCCATGCAGCAATGGAACGGGAAGTACACGATTTTCGGAAACGTCGTCTCCGGGCAGGACGTCGCGGACAAGATCAGCAAAGTAAAGGTGCGGGGCGACCGGCCCGTTGACCCGGTCCGTTTAATCACTGTCACCATCGAACGCGTCGGCCCCGCGCCCAAGAAATAGCTAATCGCCGCGTACGCCGAGTTTCCGAAGGAACGTCATCATCGGGCACCAGTTGGTGAACGCGGATTGAAACAAGTTCAGCCCGACGAAGGCCGTGAACAAATACCAGTACGGGCTCATCCAATGCCCCAGCGCAAGCGTGACAAGAACGATCGCGCCGGCGATCATGCGCAGATAGCGATTCACCGTCATACAGTTTTCCTATTCTTGTTGAAGACGTAAAACAACACAGGAACGGTCATGCGCGACAGCAGCAGCGAGGCAATCTCGCCCGCCATCAATGCGATGGCCAGGCCCTGAAAAATCGGGTCAAAGAGAATCACGGAAGAGCCTACCACCACGGCCGCAGCGGTGAGCATCATCGGGCGGAAGCGGACGGCCCCGGCATCAATGACGGCTGCATCCAAGGGCATGCCCTCGGCCAGGCGAAGCTCGATGAAGTCAACCAGAATGATGGAGTTGCGCACCACGATGCCCGCGCCGGCGATGAATCCGATCATCGAGGTCGCCGTAAAAAAAGCGTGGAGCAGCCCGTGCGCGGGTAGAATGCCCACCAGGGAGAAAGGAATCGCCGCCATGATGATCAACGGCGTCAGGAAGGACTGGAACCAGCCCACCACCAGCCCGTAGATCAGAATCAACACCGCTGCGAACGCGATGCCGAGATCGCGGAAGACCTCGTAGGTGATATGCCATTCTCCGTCCCACTTCATCGAGTAGCGCCCGGCATCGGATGGAAGCGCGGCCATGTGCTGCTCGATCTGATAGCCCTCAGGGATCTTGATCTTGTCGATCTCGGGCCCGATCTTGAGGACCGCATACACGGGGCTCTCGATTTCGCCGGCGATATCGGCGATCACATAGGTCACCGGCATCAGGTTCTTGTGATAGATGCTCTTGTCCTCGATCGATCTGTCGAAACGGACCAGCTCGCCCAGAGCGACCTGCCGTCCGTTCGCACCGCTGATCTTCAGTTGCGTGATTTTCGCGAGATCGGAGCGGGTCGCGCGGTCCAGCCGAACGGTGAGTGAAACGTCCTCCTTCTCCGCCTCCTGATGCAGCAAGCCCGAATGATACCCGGCCGACGCGACCTCGACGGTACGGGCGACGTCGCCTTGCGAGATACCGTTGATCGCGGCCTTCTCGCGGTCCACGCACAGCGTGTACTTCTCCTGATCGTCCTCCACGTACCAATCGACATCCACTACGCCCCTGGTTTGCTTGAAGATGTCGCGGATCTGGCGCGCCAGCGCGATCCTCCGGTCGAGCGAAGGCCCGTAGACCTCGGCCACCAGTGTTTCCAGCACGGGAGGTCCAGGTGGCACCTCGGCGACCTTGATGCGCGCGCCGTAACGCTCCGCGATGGGCTGAATCCGCTGGCGAACCTGCTTCGCGATCTCATGGCTCTGCAGATCGCGCGCGTCTTTCGAAAGAAGATTTACTTGAATATCGGCGATGTTCGACCCGCGGCGGAGATAGTAGTGGCGCACAAGGCCGTTAAAGTTATACGGCGAAGCGGTGCCGACGTACGTTTGCACGTTCACCACTTCCCTTTGTTTCTGCGCCTCCTCGGCGAGCAATTGCGCGACCCGAGCCGTCTCTTCCAGCGTGGTTCCAGCCGGCATGTCGATAATCACCTGGAACTCGCTCTTGTTGTCAAACGGCAGCATCTTCACCTTGACGAAGCCGATGTAGACCAGCGCGCAAGAGCCGACGAGCAAGAGGGTCACGCCGGACAGGAACGTCCAGCGCCACCCGGGACGGTGCAGCAGCCCGCCCATGAACCAGCGATATTTTCGCGTGAGAAAGCTTTCGCGCTCGCCTTCATGATGGCCGCTTGGTTTAAGGATGCGCACCGCGGCCCATGGCGTGACGACAAATGCCACCAGCAGCGAAAAGACCATGGCCGCGCTGGCGCCGATCGGAATGGGACGCATATACGGTCCCATCAGACCTCCCACGAAGGCCATCGGCAGAATCGCCGCGACCACGGCCAGCGTGGCGAGAATGGTCGGATTTCCCACTTCGTCGACCGCCTCGATCGCCACCTCAAACGGAGGCCTTCCCTGATTCGACGTCATCCTCCAGTGGCGGACAATGTTCTCGACCACCACAATCGCGTCGTCCACCAGAATGCCGATGGAAAAAATCAGCGCGAAGAGTGTAATGCGGTTCAGGGTGTAGCCATAAAGATAAAAGACGGTCAGTGTGAGCGCCAGCGTCACCGGAATTGCCGTGAACACGATCAGGGATTCGCGGATGCCAAGGGCGATTGCGATCAGCACGCTTACCGAGACCACCGCGATCAGCATGTGCCACAGCAGTTCGTTCGATTTTTCCTTCGCCGTATCGCCGTAGTTGCGCGTGATGGTCATTTCCACATCGGATGGGATCGTGACTCCGCGCAGAGGCTCCAGGCGGTGCAACACATCCTCGCCGACGCTGACAGCGTTGGTTCCCTTCCGCTTGGAAATAGAAAGTGTCACGGCCGGATGGAAGCCATTGCCGTCGGAGAACCGCACATACTGCGAAGGCTCCTCGCCGCCGTCAGTCACCTGTGCGACGTCGCGCACGAAAATCGGCTTATCGCCGGCAACACCCGCCACCACGTTGCGCACATCGTCCGCGGTGCTAAGAAATTGACCTGCTTCCATCAGATATTGCCGGTTGCCGCTCGAAAAAGCACCCGCCGGGATCTTGCTATTGGAGAGCCCCAAGGCCCCGGCCACTTGCAGCGGCGACAGGCTATACGCGCCGAGCCTCGCCTGATCCAGCATGATCTGAATCTCCCGCCGCTGGCCGCCGATCAGCGTCACGGCGGACACGTCGGGCGTCTGCTTCACAGTGTCGTTCACTTGGGCGGCGATCCGCCGCAGCTCCACGTCGCCGTAGCGCTTGCTCCAGAACGTCAGTGCGAGGATCGGCACATCATCAATGGAGCGAGGCTTCACCAGCGGCTGCGACGCGCCCGGAGGAATCAGGTCCAGATTGGCGTTCAGCTTCTGGTTCAGCCGGACGATACTTTTTTCTTCGTCCTGGCCGACCAGGAATCGCACGATCGCGGTGGACATTCCGCGACTCGAAGTCGAGTAAATATACTCGACGCCGGGTATCTCCCAGAGGAGTTTTTCCATCGGCCTGGTGACGCGCTCCTCCACTTCGCGCGCCGAAGCGCCGGGCATCTGCACGAACACATCGACCATCGGAACGATGATCTGCGGCTCCTCTTCGCGCGGCAGCTTCCAAACGGCGAAGACGCCCAGCAACACCGCGCCGGCGATCACCAGAGGCGTGAGCTTCGAATCGATCCAGGCTCCGGCAAAGTTCCCGGCAGGCCCAAGCTTGCGCTTTTCGCTCACGGCCGGACCTCGACTCTTACGCCGTCGGCAAGCTCCGGCGGAAGCGGAAAGACGACCTTTTCGCCCGCGCTGATGCCGGAAAGAACTTCGATCCGATCCTTGAACCGCTCTCCCGCCGTCACCAGCCGCGTGTGCGCGAGGCCTTGGTCCACAACCATCACGGAGAGCAACTGGCCCCGCTCGGTAATGGCGGCAGCGGGAATCGTCAACGCGGATTTGCTGCCCAACGGGAAGTTGGCGCGTCCGAAGAGCCCGGATCGCAGCGCCGGGGACGCCGGCAGGTCGATCTTGACGATGTACGTGCGGGACGATGCGTCGACGGCGGGGACAATTTCAAAGACGCGCGCGTCGATCGCATGATCGGTGTTGTCGAGCGCGACGGAGACGGGCTGGCCGACGCGGATCGTGCCCAGTCGTGATTCCTCCACGGAGGCTTCCAGGCGGTAACCGCCCTCGCGCTCGATGGTGAGCAACGGTGCGCCCGGAGTCGCCAGCGCGCCGGGCTCGACTTGCTTGGCGATAACCATCCCCGCGAAGGGCGCGTGAATCTCAGCGTAGCTGCGCGCGACCTCGGCGGACAGCACTTCCTCGTCGGCTTGAGCAAGCTTGGCGTTCAGCTGCGCCCGCCGCGCCCTCGCAATTTCATATCCGGCTTGTGCGGCTTTCAATTTGGCGGACGCTTCGTCGAACTCCTGATTCGTGACGGATTTCTTGTTGAAAAGATCCTGCATCCGCCCGAACGTCACCTGTGCCAGATCGAGATTGACCTTAGCCGCGGTGACGGCACTGTCGGCTTCCGGCATCAAGGTGCGCACTTCTTCGCGGCCGGCGCGGGCCCGGGCCAGACCGGCGTCAAGATCACGCGCCTCGAGCGCGACCAGAAGCTGCCCTTCCCGTACCCGATCGCCGATCTGAAACTTCACCTCGCGCACAGTGCCCATCCATTTTGTGGAGATCGCGGCTGAGGTCCGCGCCCGCACGGTTCCCGTGGCTTCGTAAATCGACGGCCACGTCTCGGATTGGGCGGCGACTACGGAGACGGCGACGGGCGCGGATGCAGGAGCGCTGGCCTTACTTTGTTTCGGAGCCTCGCCGCAAGCCGCGAGCCATACGGCGGCCGGGACGATCAAGTACCGTTTCATTCAGTTCAGAACCTCCGAATCGACAGTAAGGGTGCCTGCCGCCAGTTCGAGCATCGCGGCCGCGATGCGCTGGTCGTGCACGGCAGCCAGCACGCGCGTCCTCGCTTCCAGAAGCGCCGTTTCCGTGCGAAGTAGATCGGTGATGTTGCTCAATCCCGTCTCGTAGCGATTCTGCGTGATTCGCAAGCTCTCCTCTGCTTCGGCGACCGCGGCCTTGCTCACCTCGATGCGCTCACTGGCGCCTCGAAGGTCCGCCCAGGCGCGGCGAACCTGAAGCCGGATCGAGGAGTTGGCTCGCTCCTGTTCGGCCGCGCGCTGCCGCAGTGCCGCAGCGCTCTCCTCGATGCGCGCCTTGTCGGCATAGCCGTTAAACAGGTTCCACTTCAGGCCGATGGAGATCAGCCAGTTCGCGCCGCCTTTGTCGAAGAAAGTCTGCCTGTCGGCTTCGAATGCCGCGTGCAACCCAACTTGCGGCAGATAGCCACTTCGCGCGGACGCTGCCTGATTTTCCGCCAGGCTCGACACCAGTTTCAGTTGGCGCGCCTCCGGCCTCCCGCTGATGGCGCTTGTTTCGTAATCGCCCACCGCGCCGCCGGGCAACTTCAGTTCAGCCAGTTCGGTCGTTAACGTGTGCTCGGTGTCGAGCGGCAGGCCCATGGCATCGTTCAGCGCGGCGCGGGCGACGTCGAGGTTTGCTTCGCTGCGGATCTGCTGCTCCTTTACGCCGGCCAAATGCACCCGCACCGAAAGAACGTCCGCATCGGTTGCCATGCCGGCGGCGCGAACGGTCTCAGCGCGTTGCAGATCGGCCTGGGCGGAGCGCATCGTCTGCGCGACGGCCTTTAACTGTTCGGCCGTAAGAAGCGAATCAAAGTAAGCACGAATCACGCCTGCGATCACATCGAGCCGGGTTCGGCGATCATCTTCCTTCGTCAGATCCCTGGCCAGTTCGGCGGAACGCCGCGCGTGCTTGGTCTGCCCAGCATCGTACAGCGGTTGATCTGCGCTGATCAGCGATTGAAAGTTATTGAGAAAATCGGGACGGTTCAGCGGGCCGAGCTGGAAATTTTCCTCGGTGAACTGGTGTTGGGTGAGCAGCGAGGAAAAGACGTACACCGGATTATCGCTGCGCGTCCAGGATTCCGAATAGGAAACCTTCGGCAGGCTGCCGCTTCGCGCCTCGGCGATGCGGCTATCGGCCGCCTTTTGCGCCTCAGCCGACGCTACCACGGCCTTGTTTTTCTCGAGCCCCCGGCGCACCGCATCCTTCAGCGACATCGGATCCTGGGCGAATCCCGTGAGCGGCCACAAGAGCACCGGCAGTAGTATCGTTCTCATCGCTTCTGGTTCCAAGATGCAATTTGGCGCTGGAAGTGACACCTTGTCACCTTTTTTCGCCCACTGCATCTCTGGCAGCAGGTAGGACAATTTCATGGAAGTATTAGCGGAATATTTGGGCGCGGCGAAATTCGAAGTCGCCGCACGGGGCCATAAGCTAATTTGCGATCAGCCCATCGACAGCGGCGGAACGGACGAGGGAATGTCGCCGCCGGAATTGATGTTGGCCTCGCTAGCGACATGCGCGGCGTACTACGCGGCTCAATACTTAAGTACGCGAAAGCTGCCAGTGGACGGGCTAAACGTGCGGGTTACCGCGGAGAAGGGCGGACAGCCTGCGCGCCTCACGTCCTTTCAAATTCATGTGTGCACTCCCCAGTTGGAGGAGCGCCATCGGATCGGCGTCGTTAGGGCAGTGAAGACCTGCCTGGTTCATAACACTCTTCTTTATTCGCCCACTGTGGATGTATTGCTGGAGGCCGGACCGCTACAATCGGAAGCGGAACTGGCCATTGGAACGGATTACAGAAACTGACCTTGCCGCACAGTTGATCGCCGGGGCACCGGGAGCGTTCGACCGTTTTGTCGATTACTTCCGGCCGAAGATTTTTCAGCACAGCTGGCTGATGTGCGGCGACCGCGAGGACGCCGAAGAGGTGGCGCAGGAGGCGCTGCTGAAAGTGTTTGAAAGCATCGATCAGGTACGAGACCCATCCAAGATAAAATTCTGGGTTTTCCGGATCGCGAAGAACGCCTGTCTCGCGAAACGCCGCCGGAGCATCTTCGCGCCATCGCGGGAGTTATCCTTGGACGAATTCCTGCCGGCAAAGACGCAGGATAGCGATGGCATGCGGATCGAGATCGCTGACTGGTCCGCCCAGCCGGACGAACTTGCTCACCAGGCTGAGATGAAAGCAATGCTGGAATCGGCGATCCGGCAATTGCCGGAAATGTACCGGTCGGTGATCCTCCTTCGGGATGTGGAGGAACTCACCACGCAGGAAACGGCGCGGGTGTTGGATCTCGGCGAGGACGTGGTAAAAACCAGGCTGCATCGCGCCCGGCTGGCGATCCGCAAGACGCTGGATGAGTATCTGCGAGGCAGGGAGGCCGTCTCGGATGGAACCGCACAAGCATAACGAACAATGCCAGGAAGTCTTCGCCTTGCTCTCCGATTATCTGGACCTGGAGTTGCCGCCCGAAGCCTGCCAGGAAATTGAGGCTCACATCGCCGGCTGTGCCCCGTGCGTCGAATTCGCCGACAGCCTTTGCAAGACCGTTTCGTTGTGCCGCCACTACGAGCCCTCCGAGCCTCCCGCGCCGCTCCGGGAAGAAGCCCGGACGCAATTGCTGGAGGCGTACAACAAGATGCTCGCGGCCCGGCGGACCGGTAGGAATAATAACGAGGTGGGCGATGGATAACAGGAGGCGTTGCACCTCGACCTCCAGTCCCGAATTTCCTCGCGAGCCTGCTGAAAGGCGTACAGAACAAGAGCCATCAGCGGATCCACGCCTGGACTCGGACCGCAGGCCGGAAATGACCATAATGCTATTCTAAAATTTCCATGTTACGAGTGCGTTTTGCCCCGTCGCCGACCGGATTTCTTCACATCGGCAGCGCCCGGACCTTTATCTTCAACTGGTTATACGCCCGCCACAACGCGGGTACGGTGATCCTGCGCATCGACGACACCGATATCGAGCGCAACACCCAGCAATCCCTCGATTCAATTTTCGACGGCCTCAACTGGCTCGACCTGGGATGGGACGAGTTTTACCGCCAGAGCGAGCGCGGCGAGCTGCATCGCGAGGCGACCGAAAAAATCCTGTCGAAGGGCCTCGCCTATCGCGACGCCGAAGGCGTGGTGCGCTTCAAGGTGCCTCGCGACACGCGCGCCGAGGTAAGTTTCACCGATCTGGTCTATGGCAAGCAATCGAAGGCCACGGCCGACATCGAGGACTTCGCGCTGCTTCGTTCCAACGGTGTGCCCACCTATCATTTGGCCTCCTGCGCCGACGATGCGGACTTGCGCATCAGCCACATCATCCGCGGCCAGGATCATCTGACCAACACCTTCAAACACATCCTGATTTTTGAGGCCTTGGGCGTTGAACCTCCACGTTTTGCCCATCTGCCACTGCTGATTGCGCCGGACGGCTCCAAGTTATCGAAGCGCAAACACGGTCCGGTGGTGAGCGTTACCACCTATCGCGATGCGGGCTTCCTCGCCCACAGCTACGTGAATTTTCTATGCCTGCTCGGCTGGTCTCCTAAGAACGATCGCGAAATCATGTCGCGCCAGGAGTTGATCGATGCGTTCACGCTCGAAGGCGTGAACAAATCGAACGCCACGGTGAACTTCAGCGACGAAGATCCACTCGATCCCAAGGCCGTGTGGCTCAACGCCGAGCATCTGAAGACCCTGCCGCTCGACGAATTGGCGAAAGACCTGCTGGCCTTCGCAGAAGCGGCCGGTTTCCACGTCGATCCCGTGAAAATGCGTGCCGTCGCGCCGCTGATTCAGGAGCGGATCAAGACGTTGAAGGACGTCACGACGGTGGCCGACTTCTTTTTCGTCGAAAAACTACCGCCGTACGACCCTGCGGAACTAATTCCGCAGAAGGGTGACGCCGCCATGGCTCGGGCGGCGCTTGAGAAATCGCTCACGGTGCTGGCCTCGGCCGAGTTCAATCGTGACGCCCTCGACGCCGCATTGCGAGCTGCTGCCGCCGAATTGAATATCAAGCCGGGGCAGATGTTCCAGCCCATCCGCGTCGCCGTATGCGGCCGCAAGAATACTCCGCCGCTGTTTGAAACGCTGGCGGTGCTGGGACGCGAGACGTCCGTGAGACGAATCTCGGAAGCCCTGCATTTGTTAAATAAAGACAAATTATGAGTACGCCTTCTGCTCCCTCAAACTTCATTCGCGAAATCATCCTCAAGGATCTGGAAACCAATAAATACGCTGGCCGCGTGCATACGCGGTTTCCGCCGGAGCCGAACGGATACCTGCACGTCGGCCACGCCAAGTCCATCACGATCAACTTTGGATTCGCCGAGGAGTTCGGCGGAAAATGCAACCTCCGCTTCGACGACACGAATCCAACCAAGGAAGAGGTCGAATACGTCGACTCGATCATGGAAGACGTCCGCTGGCTCGGCGGCAAGTGGGCCGGAGTTTTTTACGCCTCCGATTATTTTGGCCAGCTTTATGAGTGGGCCGTGCAGCTGATCAAGGTAGGGAAGGCCTACGTCTGCGATCTTTCGGCCGATGAAGTGCGGCAGCAGCGCGGCACGCTCACCGAGCCCGGGCAGGAGAGCCCGTATCGCAACCGCTCGGTGGAAGAGAACCTAGATTTGTTCGCGCGCATGAAGGCCGGCGAGTTTCCTGACGGCTCGCGCTCGCTGCGCGCCAAAATCGACATGGCGTCGGCTAATCTCAACCTGCGCGATCCGATCATGTACCGCATCCTGCATGCCGAGCACCACCGCACTGGCGAGGCCTGGTGCATCTACCCGATGTACGACTTTGCCCACGGTCAATCGGATTCCATCGAGGGCATCACGCACTCGATTTGCACGCTCGAATTTGAGGACCACCGCCCGCTCTACGACTGGTACCTGGAACAGCTCGGCATTTACCGCCCGCAGCAGATCGAGTTCGACCGCCTGAACCTCACCTACACCGTGATGAGCAAGCGCAAGCTGCTGCAGCTCGTGCAGCAGGGCTTGGTCAGCGCCTGGGACGATCCCCGCATGCCCACCATTTCCGGCATGCGCCGCCGCGGCTATTCGCCCGAATCGCTGCGCAATTTCGCACGCAGCCTGGGCGTTTCGAAGACAAATGGAACCACGGAGCTATCGCTGCTCGAATATCACGTGAGGGAGGACTTGAACAAGCGCGCGCTCCGCGTGATGGCCGTGCTGAAGCCTTTGAAAGTCGTGATCGACAACTACCCAGAGGGACAAGTTGAGCACATGGAGGCTGTCAACAATCCTGAGGACGCCACGGCGGGCTCGCGAACCGTGCCGTTTTCCAAGGTGCTCTACATTGAAGAGGACGACTTCCGCGAAGTTCCGCCGCCCAAGTATTACCGCCTCTCGCCGGGCAAGGAGGTTCGCCTGCGCTACGGATATTTCATCACCTGCACCGGCGTGGTGAAGGACGCGCAGGGGAATATCACCGAGGTGCACTGCACGTACGACCCCGCCACGCGGGGCGGCGATTCGCCCGATGGCCGCAAGGTCAAATCGACTATCCACTGGGTATCCGCCCAACACGCCATCGATGCCGAAGTGCGGCTCTACGACACGCTGTTCACGCGCGAAAATCCCAACGAAACGGAAGAGGGCCAGGACTTTACCGCCAATATGAATCGGAAGTCGCTGGAAGTGATCACCGGCAAGCTGGAGCCGAGCCTGAAGACCGCAGCGCCGGGCAGCCACTATCAATTCGAGCGCCTGGGCTACTTCTGCCCCGACAAGGACTCGACGGCGGAAAAACTGGTGTTTAACCGCACCGTCGGTCTCCGCGACACGTGGGCCAAGATTGAGAAGAAATCGCAATGATCGTGATTGGCTTAGGAGGCCTGCTCACCGACGCGGCGTGCGCGCTGCTGAAAAATGGGGAAATCCTTGCCGCCGTCGAGGAATCGAAAATGACGCGCGGGCACGGCCCTGTTGGTTTGCCGAAGGCCGCCATCGAGGAGTGCCTGCGGTTGTCCAACGCTACCCGCGACCAGGTGGATACTGTCGCCATCGTGCGTCCTCTGGCGCAGGGGCCGGAGGCGGAACTGCACTTGGCTCTGCGCGAACATTTTCCTAACGCCGAGGTCGTCGTCGTCGAGCATCAGCTGGCGCACGGGGCATCGGCGTTCTATGCCTCGCCCTTCGAAGAGGCCACAGTGCTGACGCTCGATCACGCGGGCGATTTTCGCTGCGGTGCGCGCTGGAAGGCCTCAGGGCATGAATTCGAGAAGGAAAAAGACTGGTATTACCCCGATTCGCTCGGCCGTTTGTATGGAGCTGTGACGGAATTGCTCGGCTTCCGCGCGCACGGCGAGGAGCACAAGGTGCAGTGGCTGTCGGCCTCGGGCGATGCGCGCTTCGTGCCGGTGTTTCGGGCAATGGTTTCCGAGTCGGCGCGGCTCGACCCGTCATATTTCGACGGCAACCGGCTAGCTGGGGGCGGATTCAGCCGCAGGTTTTTCGAAGCGCTTGGCTTGCCCGATGAATCGGCCATCCCGCCGGTTCTCGCGCCCTCGGTTGCACACGGATTGCAGAAGGTGGTGGAGGAAACGGTGCTTCACCTGGCGGGTTCGGGCGAAAATCTGTGCCTGGCCGGAGGCCTGTTCTTCAACGCGCTTCTCGTCGAATGCTTGGAGCGCAGCGGGCACTGGAAGAACGTGTTCGTTCAGGCCGCGGCCGGCAATACAGGCACCGCTTTGGGCGCGGTTTACCACGTCTGGTATCAGTTGAAAAAGAAGCCGAGGCATGCGAGCACCAGCACTCTGTTGCTGGGGCCCAGCTATGGCGTCGATGAAGTAAAGAAGGTTCTCGAAAACTGCAAGCTGCGCTTCGCTTATCTCCGTTCCACCGACGATATTCTATCGACAGCCGTGCGCATGCTGGGCGAGCATAAGATTGTCGCCTGGATGCAGGGGCGCATGGAGTTCGGCCCGCGAGCACTGGGCAATCGCAGCATTCTGGCGTCTCCGCTGGATCCTTATTCCACCGAGAACCTGAACGTGTTCATCAAGCATCGCGAGCCGTTCCGCAAATTCGCGGCGTCAGTGCCGGCTGAGTTGGCCGGCGAGTATTTCGACGCAGGTCCGAACGCGCGGACGATCTCGACGGTCGGGCGCGTGCGACCGGCGCACAAGAAAACCTTCGAACCGGCAATTCTCGGCGAAGACATGGTCCGCGTTCACGCCGTCGAGCAATCGGAAAATCCCCTATTCCACAAATTGTTGCATGAAGCAGGGAAGGCCTCGGGGCTGCCGGTGCTGTATAACACCAGCTTCAATCTGTTCGGCGACCCGTTGGTCTCAACGCCGCGCGATGCGGTGCGGAGCTTCTATTCGTCGGGGATCGATGTATTGTTCGTGGGAAATTTCTTGCTCGAGAAGTAGACTGTAAATAGAAACCAGAATGACTTGCCCGGCATGCAACCTGGAAAACCCGCCGACCGCGCCAAGGTGCGATTGCGGCTACGATTTCCAAACAAACTCCGGCGGCAAGCCTCCCGATCCCTACGTCAATGAGGCCCGGTGGATGATCTTCCAAGGAGCCGGGAGCTTCCTCCTCCGCCTATTCACGCTCCGATGAGTGACGCCCGCTGCCCTGCCGCCTAACCCTTGCCTCTCGCAGCCGCTGCGGGCGCAGGCGCCGCCACCGCGGCTGCCGGAGCCGCTGCCGCTTCCTTGGCCAACCCAAGGTGCTTCCTCAGCTCAGTGTCGATCTTCTTCCTCACGTCCGGATTGTCCTTCAGGAACTGGCGCGCATTTTCGCGGCCTTGGCCGATCCGCTCGCCTTTATAGCCGTACCACGAGCCACTCTTCTCGATGATGTTCTGCGCCGTGCCCAAATCGAGTAGGTCGCCTTCCTTTGAAATCCCCTCGCCGTAGATGATGTCGAACTCGGCTTCCCGGAACGGCGGAGCCATCTTGTTCTTCACTACCTTGATCTTCGTCCGGTTCCCGATCACCGTCTCGCCCTCTTTAATCGCGGCGATGCGGCGGATGTCGGCACGGACGCTCGAATAGAATTTCAAGGCACGGCCGCCCGTCGTCGTTTCCGGACTGCCGAACATCACCCCGATCTTCTCTCGGATCTGGTTGATGAAAATCAGGCAGGTATTGGACTTGGAAACGATGGCCGTCAGCTTGCGCATGGCCTGTGACATCAGCCGCGCGTGCACGCCCATGAAGCTGTCGCCCATTTCGCCGTCGAGTTCGGCCTTAGGCACCAGCGCGGCCACCGAGTCGACAACCAGAACGTCAATCGAACCGGACGTAATCAGCGCGTTGGTGATCTCCAAAGCCTGTTCGCCGTAATCCGGCTGCGAGACGAGCAGATTGTCCACGTCCACGCCCAGCTTGCGGGCATAGGCGGGATCGAGCGCGTGTTCCACGTCTATGAATGCGGCCATGCCGCCCACCTTCTGCGCCTCGGCGACCACCTGCAGCGCGACGGTCGTCTTGCCCGACGATTCCGGCCCGAAGATTTCCGTGATGCGGCCGCGCGGAAAGCCTCCGATGCCGAGTGCATAGTCGACTGAGATGGAACCGCTGGAGATGGCGGGCACCGCCTGCACGGTCTGTGCTCCCAAACGGATAACAGAGCCTTTTCCGAACTGTTTCTCGATCTGGCTCAGCGTAGCGCCAAGGGCTCGGGTGCGTTCTTTTTCGTCAATCATTGCGGCTCCTAAAGGGCGAAGATAAAGAGAAACTCCATTATACCGTCCGGATGCAAATTATGCCAGCCATTCCACCGTGGTATCCACCAAAAGAGGCCCCAAGAGCGCGGACGCCTCCTTTTCCGCGGCCTGCAAAACCTGTTCGGCTCGAGCCTGATTTCCGGAAACAGTCACGCAGGCGATCAGGGCGCGCTGCCAGAGATCCTGATAGGCGATTTCGGCCACGGCGACGTTCAGTTTCACCCGCAGGCGATCCTTCAAACTCTTGACAAAATGGCGCTTATCCTTGAGCGAATGAGCGCCGTCGAGCCGCAGCTCGAAGGTAATGACGCCGATGCACGGCATGGGAGATTAAACGAGCGCTTCCTGCGCGACCCGTTCGCTGACGAAGCATTCCAGGATATCCCCGGTCTGAATGTCGTTGAAGTTGACCAGCGAAATGCCGCATTCGAAGCCGGCTCTTACCTCGCTGGCGTCGTTCTTGAAGCGCTTCAGTCCTTCAATCTTGCCGGTGTGGATCAGCTCGCCGTCGCGCATTACGCGGACCTCGCCCGAACGGACGATGGAGCCGTCCTGCACCACGCATCCGGCCACCGAACCGACCTTGGAGATGACGAACACGTTTTGTACCAGGGCGCGGCCCTTGTAGACTTCCTTGAATACCGGCTCCAGCAGCCCGGTCATGGCGCGTTTTATCTGGTCGACCAGCTCGTAGATGATCGAGTACAGCCTGATGTCGACCTTCTCCTGCTCGGCCACGGTTTGAGCCGTGCGGTCCGGGCGGACGTTGAAGCCGACGATGATCGCGTTCGAAGCCGAGGCCAGCAGTACGTCGGTCTCGGTGATCGCACCGACGCCGGCGCGCATCACTCGAACCCGCACCTTGTCGGTGGAAAGCTGCGTCAACGTATCGGCAAGCACTTCGGCGGTTCCGCCGACGTCCGTCTTCAGGATGATGTTGAGGTCCTTGACCTCGCCTTCCTTCAACTGATCGTGGAACTGGTCGAGCGTCAGGCGCTTGTTCTTGGCCATCGCCACCTCGCGAGCCTTCGACTCGCGATAAATCACGATCTGTTTGGCCTTGGCCGTATCGGTGACCACCTGCATCGTATCGCCGACTTCGGGCAGGGATTCGAGACCCTGCACTTCGGCCGGCATGGAAGGCCCCACTTCGCGCGTCGGTTCGCCGAAATCGTCGGCCATGGCCCGAACGCGTCCGAACACGGAGCCGCAAATGAAATAATCGCCCACGCGGAGCGTGCCATTGCGCACCAAAACGGTGGCCACCGGACCCTTACCGCGATCGAGCTTGGCTTCGAGCACGGTGCCCATCGCCGGGCGCGCCGGATTTGCCTTCAGATCCAGCATGTCGGCGACGAGAAGAATCATCTCGAGCAGCAGGTCGAGGTTCGTCTTGGCTTTGGCCGAAACGGGCACCATAACGACATCGCCGCCCCAATCCTCAGCCAGCAGGCCGCGGTCGGCGAGTTGCTGCTTGATGCGCTCCGGCGTGGCGCCGGGCTTGTCGATTTTGTTGATGGCGACGATGATCGGAACCTTCGCCGCTTTGGCGTGATCGATGGCCTCGAGCGTCTGCGGCATGACGCCATCGTCGGCGGCGACCACCAGAATCACGATATCCGTGACCTTGGCGCCGCGTGCGCGCATGCGGGTGAACGCTTCGTGGCCGGGCGTGTCGATAAACACGATGTTGCGGCCGTTTTTCTCGACGTGGTATGCGCCGATGTGCTGCGTGATGCCGCCCGCTTCGTGCGCGGCAACATTGGACAACCGGATGGCGTCGAGCAGGCTGGTCTTGCCGTGATCGACGTGGCCCATGATCGTCACCACGGGAGGACGGCGCTCGCGGTCGACCTCGACCTCGGTCGTCTCGATCTCCTGCGTGGTCTCTTCCTCGTAGCTGACTTTGTTGGTCGACGCGCCGAAATCGCGCGCGATCTCCTCGGCCACCTTGACGTCAAGCGTCTGGTTGATGGTGGCCGGAATTTTCTTGTCGAACAGGCGCTTGACGACCAGGTTGCCCTTGACGCCGAGCTTCTCCGAAAGCTCCTTTACGGTGATGCCTTCGGCGATGGTCACTTCGCGGTCGATGGGCGGTGGCTCGAAGGTCTGCTCGCGGCGCGAGACAGGGCCCCGCATGCGCCCCTCGTCCTGGTCCTTTCGGCGATCCGCGGGCGTGCGCGCACCGGGCTTGGTCGCGTGGCGGCGGCCGGTCTCGGTCGGCAGGGTCGCCGGTTCGGCGCGCAAAGGCGACGTCGGATGCATCGGGCGTCCGCGCTGCGGTCCGCCGGGTCCACGGTTGAAGGCGCTGGGTCCTCCGGGGCCGCGATTGTAAGCGCCAGGCGCTCCTGGTCCTGCGGGGCCTCGGGAAAGAGGCTGTCCGGGCCGTACGGGGCCGGTATAAATCGGGCGGCCGGGGACGGGGCTTGAGGGCCGCGAAGGCATTCCCGGGCGTGGAGCGGCGGGAGTTGCGGGCGGACGAGGAGCCAGGCGCGCCACCATATCCGGGCGCGGCGGAACCACGGGCCTCGCCTGAGGCTGGCCGGCTAAGTTCGGTTTTGCGGGCGGGCGTAACGGCTGCGACGGCGCGGCGCCGGGCGCTCCACTGGGAACCGCCGGACGCGAGGAGGGCGTTCGCGGAGGCGCGGGAATGCTGGGAGCCGCCGGACGAGGCGCTCCCGGCGTGGCGATCACCGGAGGAGTTTTCGGAATGTCGCCGATGCCCGGAGGCAAAGGCTGACGGGGGCCGGTGAGAATCTGTCCCGGCTTCAGAGACGGCAGCGGCTTGGCCGGAATCGGGGGAGCTTTCGCCGCGGGAGCCGCAGGCGCGGGGCTGGCCGGCGGAACCGGAATCGACGGCGGTGCGGTGGCGACGGGCGGCGTCAATCGCTGCGGCGTCGTGGGAGGCAGCGGAATGGCCGGCGGATGGAACGATGGTCCGCCGCTAGACAACGGCGGACGGAGCGGCGGCGCCAAACGATGGGGCACCGAAGGCACTTCCTCGTGCGCCTTCGCTTCGGGTGCTTCTTTATGATGCTGCGGCTCTGCAGACACTTCCGTCTTGGCGTGTTTGGGCGCGGGCTGCGCCCTTACCGGCTCGGGCTCCGGCGCAGCGGCCTCGCGGCGTGCCTCTTCAGGAGCTGCCGGCGCGGCCGCCTCACCGGTCACACGCTGGCGGACCATCAAGGCGATATCATCGTCGAGCGAGCTGGAGTGCGTTTTCTTGTCGGCAACGCCCAGCTCGGCCAGCGTTTCCAGAATCACGCTGGGTTTGACTTCGAGCTCGCGGGCCAGCTCATTGATGCGAATTTTACTCATACGATGACGTTCCGCTGTCCATGAACGCAAACAGGCGGATTTTTACGAATTTCCGGCTTCTCCTTTTTCTGGCTCCGGCGACGCGACCGGAGACTCCGAGACTTCTATCGTATCAGATTCATTTTCGGACGCTTCCACCTTCGGTTCGTCCTGCGGTCCGTCCGATGCGGGAGCCGCCGCTTCGGACTGCTCGAACTGACCGTAATAGGCCACCACGGCCGATTGAATGTTTTCGACCATATCCTGCTCGATGCCGGGAATTTCCTCGAGCTGCTCCGGCGTCATCCCCCCGAGTTTCTCCACGGTGGCGACACCGGCTTCCATCAACTTTTCCGCCACGGCCTCGGTCATGCCGTGATCGATCAGCACCGTGACAGGCGCGCCGGGCACGACCAGGGCGGCCATCTGCGATTCCACTTCCTGGCGTTTCTCTTCCTCGCTCTTAATATCGATGCGCCAGCCCAGTAACTTGGCGGCGAGCCGCACATTCTGCCCCTTCTTGCCGATCGCCAACGACAACTGCGTATCGTCGACGATGACTTCCATGTGGCGTTCGTTCGAATCGAGAATCGTGACACGCGAAATTTTCGCCGGGCTCAACGCGTGCGTGGCGAAGGTCACGGGATCGTCGTTGTACTCGATAATGTCGATCTTCTCGCCGCGCAGTTCGCGGATGATGGACTGCACGCGCATGCCCTTCATGCCGACACAGGCGCCCACGCTATCCACGTCGCGGTCGCGGCTGGAAACGGCGATCTTGGTACGCTCGCCCGCTTCGCGCGCGCAGCCCTTGATCACCACGGTGTTGTCGTAAATCTCGGGCACCTCCTGCTCGAACAGGCGCATCACCAGCTCCGGCGCGGCGCGCGAGACGATGACGCCGGCGTTCTTGCCGCCCTTTTCCACGCTCTTGATGACGCAGCGGATGCGGTCGCCGACGCTGAAGCTTTCGAGTTTCGATTGCTCCTTCTTCGGAATGCGCGCCTCGGTCTTGCCGAGGTCGCACACCAGGTCCTGGCCTTCGATGCGCTTCACCACGCAGGTTACCAGTTCGCCCACGCGGCCGGAGAACTCGGAGAAGATGTTTTCGCGCTCCGCCTCGCGGACTTTTTGCAGAATGACCTGCTTCGCCGTTTGCGCGGAGATGCGGCCCAGCACGTCGGTCGGCTTGGCGAAGCGGATCTCGCCGTCCATCTGAGCCGCCGGATCGATCTTCAGGGCTTCTTCGAGCGAGATTTCCTTGTCCTTGTCGGTCACTTCGGGCACGACTTTGCGGACGCCGAAAATCTGGATCGCGCCGCTGCGCTCGTCGAACTCCGCCACCAGATCTTCGGTGGTATGGAAGTGCTTGCGCGCCGCCACCAGCATTGCGTCCTTCACCGCGTCGAGGATGACTTTAGGGTCAATGCCCTTTTCCTTGCCGAGGATCTCGATGGACTGATAAATCGTTCCCATGTTCATATGAGTTCTATTTCCCGCGTATCAATATTTAAAATTGCTACCACTCGAACTTGAGGTTCGCCTTTTCCACTTGTTCGAGCGGAAAACGGATGTTCCGGCCTGGCGATGGTTCCAGTGTGAGAATGCCCTCTTGGAAGCTCAAGAGCTTGCCCGTCCACGAGCGCTGGTTTTCCACGGGCTCGCGCAGGGCGACCTTTACTTTTTGCCCGACGAAGCGCTCAAAATCGCGAGGTTTAGTCAGCTTGCGCTCGACGCCGGGCGAGCTGACTTCGAGCGTATAGTGGGAGCCGGGGATGACGTCCTCGACGTCCAGGATGGTGCCGACGTTTTGGGAGATCATCTCGCAATCGGCGTGCGTGACGCCCTCCGGCTTGTCGATGAAAATGCGCAGAACCCTGGCTCCGCCTCCGCCAAGCATCTGAACCTCGACAATTTCGAGGCCCTCGCTGGCGGCGACGCGTTCCGCGATTTCCCGCACTTTTTCCGTAACATCCTGACGGCTCATGACTTCTTCTAAGAAACCAATAAAAAAGTGGGCTTTCGCCCACTCCATTCGGTCGACAACTAACTTTAGTATACATGACGGCACGATGAATGGGCGGGTTTCAGCGAAATCGTGCTGCCCGCGTGCCGAAGGCTGCAGATCGCGCGCAGGCCCTCACGTGATTGGGGGATAACCTGTGACGAACATACGGGCGCTATCCCCCGGCTGACACCGGGGGCTGCGAGCTTGTTGGTCCTAAAGCCGGCTTCCGGCTTGATTTTGATCCGGGGCACGCCGCAGCTCTCTCTGCGTCTTCATCCGCAATGTCGATGCAGAAGCCTTCCTCCACCCCTCATCGAGGTTGAGGATATCAAACGCGCTGGCCCACTGCGCCGTTTGCTATTCTGGCGGTTTAAGAATTGAAAGGAGTCTTCCATGTCTCAGAACTTCTCCCGTCGCGACTTTGTGAAATCCTCGGCCGCGCTGGCCGCCGCGCCCGCCTTCTTACGCGGACAAGGCTCGAATAACAAGATAACCATCGGCTGGATTGGTACCGGCAGCCGCGGCGATTACCTGATGCAACGCATGTACGTCGACAACAAGGGCGTTGCCCAAGTGGTTGCGGTCTGCGACGCCTACACCGGCAACTTGGCGCGCGCCAAAGATCGCGTGGTCACCGCGGGAGGCAACACGCCCAAGACCTACGCCGACTACAAGGAACTGCTTGCCGATAAGTCGATCGACGTGGTGTTTATCGCGACGCCGGAGCATCTGCACTACCCGATGTTCATGGCCGCTATTGCCGCCGGCAAGAACATCTACGTCGAAAAGCCGCTGGCGCATACCATCGAGCAGGGTGCGGAGATGGTCGCCGCGTGGAAGAAATCCGGCAAGGTGGTGCAGGTCGGTACGCAGAACCGCAGCAATTCACTGTACATCAAGGCCAAGGAGATGGTCGCGCAGGGCATGATCGGCGACATCCACTACGTCCGCGCGTTCTGGTACCGAAACTCGCTGGAGGACAATCCGGCCTGGCGCTATAAGATTCCGGCGGACGCGTCGCCCGCAAACACAGATTGGACTCGCTTCTTGGAAGGCGCGCCGGCGCACGAATTTGACCTGAAGCGCTTCTATCAATGGCGCCTGTACTGGGATTATTCAGGCGGCATTTCCACCGATCTTTTGGTGCACCAGACCGATATCACCAATTTCGTCTGCGGCAAGACGACGCCGACCAGTTGCGTAGCCTCCGGCGGCATCTATCGCTGGGTGAATCAGGACGACCGCGACGTGGCCGATACGCTCAGCGCCATCTACGAATACCCCAGCAAATTCCACATCAACTACAGCTGCTACTTCGGCAACGATCACTACGGCTACGGCGAACAGTTCATGGGCAACGAGGGCACCATCGAAGTGCTGAATCGCCAGATCCTGAATTTTTATCCCGAGAAGTTCGGCGGCAAACCGCCGGCCCAGGTCGCAGCGCGGGGCGAAATGAGCATGACGCTTCCGGGCAACGACAACAAGGCCGTCGAGGCTCACATCACCAACTTCCTCGACGCGGTTCGCGGCAAGGGGCAGGTTATCGCGACGCCGACGGTCGGCCAGCAGGCGGCCATCTCCGGCCATATGGCGACCCTGTCCTTCAAGGCAGGCAAGAAGATTATCTGGGACGACGCGGCATCGAAGTACCACTTCGTCTAAGAATCCTGTGATCGATCCCATCGGAAGTGCGGATCAGCCTAGGGGGCTGGCGCGCCGCCTCCTGGACGCGCACGATGAGAAGTGCAAGCGGGTTGCGAGGCAGTTGCACGATCACGCCGGGCAGAATCTGAGCGCGCTGGCCATCCATCTGTCGCTGCTGCTGTCGAATGCACGCGACCTGGATGCTCGGACCAGGAAGGGCTTAGAGGAATGCGTCGAACTGGCCGGCCTCTGCGTCCGGGAGATCCGGAAGCTGTCCTACAGCCTGCACCCCCCGTTGCTTGACGAGTTGGGCCTGGTTTCGGCCCTCCACGCGTTTGCCGATCGTTATGCGCAACAGACTGGCGCCCGGCTCGATCTAACTTTGCCGGCGACTGCGCGGAGATTGCCACCGGCGGTGGAAATCGGATTGTTTCGCATCATCGAGGAAGGGTTGGGAGAACCTCTCGCCTCTGGAGGCAAGACCGCATCGCTGCTGCTCAAATTCGAAGGTGCTCAGGTGGAGCTGGAACTGAGACCTCCGGGATGGGACGCCGCATCCGCTTCGCCCGACAACATCGGCATCGCGACCATAACAGAGCGCGTGCTGAGCCTTGGAGGCCAGTTGACGATCGCCTCCGGCCCGGACGGAACCACGCTACGTGTGGTGATTCCTACAACTTCAGAAGCTTGATGCTGCCGTTGGAGGTGTGCAGTTCCAGCAGCGGCCCGCCTTTACCGATGGCTCCCTCCATGTGATGTTTGGAGATCTGTCCGCTGTGCACGTTGACGTCGAAATCGCTCGTAATGGATCCATTCGATGTGCTGGCATCCACGGTGGCGTCGCTTGAGGAGGGCATGCGCACGGTGATCGAGGAGTTTGACGTGCTCGCTCGCAGCTCGCGGGCTGTGTTGAGTGTCAGTTCGATGTGGCCGTTGGTGCTCTCCAGGCGCACCGGGCTTGTTTCGGACCCGGATAGATGAGCCGTGATGCTGGAGTTCGACGTGGTGGCTGCGAAGCGCCCTTTTTCGATATCGGCACGGATCGATCCGTTGGAGCTACGGAGCGTTGTATCGCCAGAGATGCCGTTGGCCTCGATCGATCCGTTGCTCGTCTGAACATCCAGAGAACCCGTCAGGTTGTTGGCATGGACCGCGCCGTTGGAGGTGCGCAGCCGCGTGGCTCCCTCAATTCCATCCACCCGGATCGTGCCGTTGGAACTGTTAATGCCGGCAAGATCCGTCTTCTTCGGCACGTGAATCGTGAAACGGGCCCCGGCGTTGCCGCGATGGTCCAGCGGCGGCATCACGCGAATGCTCACCGAATTTGCCGATGGCGTGATGTCGACCTTCATCTCCTTCAGCCGATACTCGGTGTTGGCGTATTTCGTCCCGTCGATGTCCACTGTGTTCTTGTCCCAGCTGGAAATCTCCACCGATCCATTGAAGCTCTCCAGGCGAAGGCTGCCGCCGGAGCTTATGGGGTAGCTAAAATGAAAATCCTCCCGGAATCGCTCCGAGCCCATACCGCCCAGATCGAAATCGTCGCACCCGGCAAGAAAGACCGCCATTACAGGCAGAAACATGGCTCGCATAAACGGCTCCTTAAGGGTAGTTTACGCTCCGGCCGGCCCGCTTGTTCCATCTGAGATAATAAGGCCCATGAAAACTCTCTTTGCCGTTGCACTCAGTCTGGGCATGTTCGCGAGCCTGGCTCCGGCCCAATCCACGACCGTCCTGCATATCATCAACGTGAAATGGAAGGCCGACGCTACACCGGAACAGATCAAGGCCGCTGTCGACGCGGTTCACCAACTTCCTGCGAAGTACCCTGGAATCAAGCGGGTGTGGACCAAGAACCTGAAATATCAAGGCCAGGAGGGCTTCAAGCAGGCCATCGTGATGGAGTTCGAATCGGAGGCGGCCCTCAAAAAGTACGCCGACAGCCCGGCACAGAAGTGGTGGTATGAAATCTACCTCCCGATCCGCGAGGAAAGCCGGACGCACGATATCGGGAATTAGCTCAAGAAATCCCTGGCTCACCGCGCGGAGACTTCTTCACCCGCGTTCCTTGGCGTCTTGGCGTGATGATATCTTGCACGCCAAGACGCCAAGCCGCAAAGACACACCTAACGCTCGCCCGGTCGTTGAGGGTGGCAAGAATCGAAAGCCGCAAGGAAAGAAACCGTGACCGCCGCTCCTTTGGGAAGGTCACGACTTTATCTGTCGGTGGACCAGGGTCCAATCAGGTAAACTTGTCGCAATGCTAGCTCCGGACCAGTCGTTCGATTTCACTCCCGGCCACAAGCGAGCCCATGGTTATTGGTCACACCGACAATGCGGCGCGCAGATCGTGTCCAATCTCATTTCTGCGGAACGTCGGCTCAAGCTATTCTGAAGAACCTGGGGTGGAGATTTTGTACCATGGCAAAGCTCGTCTATGGAATGAACCAGTCCTTGGATGGCTACGTCGACCATCTGGAATTTAGGCCAAGCCCGGCGCTCTTTCGTCACTTCATAGAGCAAGCGCGCGACCTCACGGGCAGCGTGTACGGTCGCCGAATGTACGAGGTAATGCGTTATTGGGACGAAGACTGCCCGGATTGGGGCGCGGAGGAACACGACTTCGCGGCGGCGTGGCGGAGCCAGCCAAAGTGGGTTGTGTCGCGCACGTTGAAGTCGGTCGGACCCAACGCCACACTTGTCGAGGATGACATCGAGGCGGTGATACGTGGGCTGAAGGCACAGCGAGTCGGGGAGATTGAAGTTGCCGGACCAGACTTGGCAGGAAGCCTAACCAACCTTGGTCTTATTGATGAGTATCGACTTTACCTCCACCCCATCGTACTTGGTCGCGGCAAGCCATTCTTCTCCGGCCCTCGGCCGCCGCTCCGCCTTGTGGCCAGCGATCTCGTTGGCGAGGACGTGATTAGGTTGACGTACGTTCCCGCTTAATCGCGCGACTCGCCCGACGGATTGCGCCGGGGCGTCTGGTCCGCTTTGGGTCATCAAAGTAGAAAAGTCCCGGTGGCGCAGCGGCGCAGCATTCGACCAAAACGGACGCTGCCCGTCAGATCGAATGCCTGCCAGGACAGTTCCTTACCCTAGTTTTACCTTTTCCTGCGGGGAGCCCAAAAAGGGGACCGGCTTTCACCGACCCCCTTTCATCAAACCAAACTACTTCGGACAGCCGAGCGCCTTCACGGCTGGCGCCGGCAGATCCTGCACGCTGACTCCGGCAGGCATATCCGCGCCACCCGGAACGATCCACACTTCCACGCGCCGGAACTGCGCCTTCATGTCGGAGTCGGCGACGGACTGGCCGGCCTTCTCCTTCACGTTGGTCGACGTTCCGCAGAACGACGGCTTGGTGGGCGAGCTCTGGTCATTTCCGACCCAGCCGCCCTGGATGCGGCTCAGCTCCAGCAGCGGGCAGATGCCCGTTCCTGCGCTCAGCACGGCGGCCGCGTTTAGCACACGCGCGCGATCCAGAGTCGTTACCTTCTCACTGGAGTCGCGATGTCCGATCAGCAACACCTTCGCATTCGGATCGTCGCGCAGAATTGGCGTCACCACCTCAAGCAGCAGGCGCTTGGCGCAATTGTTCACGCGAGAGCTGTTGGCCGGGAACACCAGATCCTCCAGGCGGCGAGCCACGGGCTTCGACGTCACCGTCAGATCCGCGGTATCGCTGGCGGTCGCGCCGGTGCGATCCGTCGCGGTGGCCGTAATGTGGATCACCTTGGTCTGGACGCGTCCCGCGTTCTGATCGAAGCTCACGCCTCTCGAATCGTAAACGCCGCCGCTGATCGAGCCTTCGCTCGCCGCATAGGTCACGTTCACCGGATCGCCGCATTCCGAACCGGTCGCGGTGGCCGACACCGCTGTCGTCGAGCCGGCCGCGATGGTATTCTGCGCGAGATTCACGTGAACCGTCGGGCGGCGGTAGTCCTTCACGCGAACGCTCACCGGATCGGAGGTCGCCGACTGGTCGCCGGCCGTTACGCGGAGCGCGATCGACTGAGTGCCGCTGTTGGTGGTCGATACGCTATACGAGGTTCCGTTTGCGCCGGGCGCGGGATTGCCGTTTACCATCCACTGATAGCTCGGCGAGGCTCCTGAGACGCGGGCGTTCGATCCCAGGCTGAGGTTCTCACCGGGGCAAACGTCGCGAGCGCCTTCAATCGATCCCGCCGCGATTTCGATCTTCGGCGGGGCGGGCGGAGGTGGAGGTGGAGGAGGCGGAGGAGGCGGAGGAGGCGCCACCGGCTCGTGTATCCGCAGATGGAAGGTGATTCCCAGTGTCGCGGTCAGAAAATGCTCTGTACCGCCGCTGGGGACATAGACCGCTCCGGGCGCAAAAGAATACGCCGGCAGGCTATAGTGCGGCGTCTTGGTGAAGGTGTCCTCTACGTCCACGCGCAGGCCGACGCGGCGCCACCCGTTGTATTTAATGCCCGCGCCGTAGACCAGGGCTGGACCAAACTTCATCTGGAGGCTCTCCTGCGGCCCGCCCGGAGCCATGACGCCACTATTCTGGCCGCGGTACCAGGTGATGCCGGGGCCGATGGTCAGGAATGGACGCCATTTCGATCCGCGGCTCTTGAAATAGTACAGACCGTTTAGCGCCACGTTGTAATTGCGCCCCGCGATCCCGTAAATATTCACAAGCGGATCGTTCTGGACGGTCGCGCGCATGTTGGCACGCCCGATGTCAAAGGTTTGTTCAAGTCCGAAATGCTCCGCGATGTCTTCGGTGACTTTAAACCCAAAAACAGCGCTCTCATCGTAATTCATGACCCGGGATGATTCCCCCTGGTACAACTGCGGAAATTGCCCGCCGCCGAACACGCTGAAGTCGATGGTGGAATAACCGATCTTGGCTTGTGCCGCCGCAGGAACCGCCAGCGTCAGCCCTCCGAGGAGAACCACGAGGGCTCCCCCATATTTATTAAGCAAACTACCAGGTATTGCCATTATTCTCTCTCCTTTTGAGGACTATCTTCCCCATTCACTACGATTGGTGCAATCTCGATTCCGCGCCTCGGAAACATGGCCAATAGACGGTCCGGGAGGCCTGGAGAAATCAGAAGCCGGGCGGGATACAAGCCGTTCCGCCCGCGATCGTCCAGTGGTTCCCAGTGCTGGCCGGCGTCGAGGCTGCGGAGAATTTTTCCATACTGCGATGTATACGCCTCGCCGGAACGCGTCGGATGGAACAATACGGCGGTCACGGTAGCAGCCTCAAGTCCCTCCTTCACCAGCGTCCAGGTGGCGCAACGGTCGGCGGAGCGGAGCAGTCCGTGCGAGGTCGCCGCCAGCACGCTTCCCGCAGCGCTCATGCTTAATTCATAAAACTCCATGCCCGCCGGACCGGACGCGCAGGCTTTCCATTCCTTGCCGCTGTTTTCGCTGACGTAGGCCCGGCCATCCGAGACCATCGCGAGCCGTCCGTGGCCCGAGGACTCCATCCATTGCACGCGCCGCGATGCGCCGGCGATTCTCACCGGGGCCCAGGCCGCCGCGCCCGTCTTGCGGAACAGGCCGGCGTTCGTTCCTGCCAGCAGTGACCCGTCTTCGGCGGCCACCAGCGCGGTGGTTGTCCTGCCCGGCGGCGAAATTTCCCGGATCCAGGAGCGCCCTCCGTCCTTCGACCCAAAAAACTCGTCATGGCTCGCCGCAAACACAACGTTCGGATTCGTCTGCTGCGCCGCCAGATACAAAATATTTCCGGCGCCATGTTCGGCGGCGATGTGGGTCCAGGTCGCCCCGAAATCCTTGCTGCGAAACAAGCCTCCTTCGCCCGGCTCGTAAACACTTGTAGCGTAAAGGACGCTCCCTGCCGCGGTCACCATCGCCAGGCTGCGGTTACTGAAACCCTGGTTCACAGGGCGCACGGTTTCTCCGCCGTTGGCACTGATCAGCACCCCGCCGCGGAGGGATGCCATCAGGATCCTGCGGCCCTGGAAGGCAATTGATTTCACCGTATCGCCCGTCACCTTGGCCCACGTTTTCCCGGCGTCCATCGAGCGGAACAGGCCCAGGGTGGTTCCGGCGTAAATCGCCTCCGACGACGGGTCAAGCGCCACGAAGTATGTGCGAAATGCTCCGTGAGGAGTGGGCATTCGCGACCACTGCGTTCCAGCGGCCGTGCTGCGGTAGGCTCCGCTGCAGGCGCTGGAGAGAACGATCTCGGGGTGTTTCGCGTCCACGACGATGCTGAACACGTCGGAATCATCCAGCATTCCGGAATGGATCGACTGCCAGTGCTCGCCGCCGTCGGTGGTGCGCCACGGCAGGTGCGTGGTGCCCGCGTAGAGGATCTTGGCGTCGGCCGGATGAAACGCCAGGGATACGACCGGACGCAACTCCCGATTGTCTGCCGGCGAAATCCGCCGCCAGTTCGTGCCCGCATCCTCGCTGAGGTAAACGCCGTCGTCCGCGCCGGCCGCCACGATATCGGGATTTGCCGGGAAGATCGCAAGGGACCAGATGGCTTTGCCCTTCAATCCAGGGAGTTGGTTCCAGGAACGGCCTGCGTCGGTCGTCTTATACACCCCTGATTTCCAAGGCTCATTCGCCTCCATGCCGATGTACCAGACGGACCGGGGATCTACCTCCATGGCGTGGAGCGTACCCGCCAATTGCACCGGGAAAGGGATCATCTCCCAGGATTGAGCTCCGTCTTGGGAGATATAGACCAAGCCGTTTCGCGTTGCCGCCAAGGCCACATCGGGGGAGCCTGGGACGAACCGAACTACTTCAGCGGCTCCCCCAAACGGCCCCGTCGCGCGCCATTCCCCACTTGCCAGACCCGAAAAAAGACCGATCTGAACGATTAAGTGATTGAATTTAAAACGGCGCACGGCAAATTTATTATAGAACACCGAGCGATGGAGTCGTTTTTCGAGAACGCGCTATAAGAGAAGATCCCCTTGAAATAGGGAGCACTCATGAAAACTGCACCTGGCGCTCGCGATCGAGGGGTTCATGCGTCGGCCGCGATGCGTCGGAAAGGGGCCGGGGGCGACGGCCGGAACGCCTCCAGTGCACCCCATTCGGCCGGCAGGTGTGCGAGCGCCCTGGTCACGATGTCCCGCAACCGTTCTGGAGAGCCCAGGGCGCGGAGGTTGATCAGGATCTCCTGCTCGGCGGCGGGCGACGCGTCGAGCATGCCTTCAACCGCTGGTTCCTGTCCGTTGGCCGTGAACGCGGCCTTGATGTAGCCGGAATCGCACTGCGCCAGGGCCTTCAGATGCACAATCCGGATTCCCTCGGCACTGAGCGCGCGGTCGAGTTCGTCCAGAAGCGGCCCGAGGATCATCGACGGCGACACCGCCGGAACCGGCCGGACCGTCACGCGCGCGTTTAACCATCCCAACGCCGCCTCTGCCTCCGCGTATCGCGAATAATCCACATCCAGCGACTTGGTTCCGGCTTGAAGACCGCCCGCAAGCAGGCTGTCGAGCCACTGCGAGACGTCGACGCCGCGGTCGATGACCAGATCCGCTTCGGCCACTTGCCGGTCGAACAGGAACTTCAGGTCGGGCTCGGAGGGTTCTTCATGGACCAGGACCGTGAGCGGCGCGATTCGATAGCTCGCGCCATAATCGTGCAACAGCGGACGCAGAGTGGTGGCGGCCAGATCGACGCAACTGCCCACGGCCTCGGCGAAAATAATCTCGGGAGCATGGGCGCTGAGACGCTCCAGCGCATCCGCCAAGTCGGGGAACCGGCAGCAGAAGCATCCTCCACCCACCTGATCCGCGGACACACCGCTTTGGCGCGCGAGTTGGGTATCAACGAGGTCATTCCCCTGGTCGTTCAGCACGGCCGCGACCGGCACACCACGCGATTGCAGGAGCTTCGCCGCCTTGAGGATCAGCGTGGTTTTCCCCGCGCCTAGGAATCCGCCAACCACCGCTACCGTCGGCTTCATGCGCGAAGCTGCTCGCCCTCTCGAAGCGTTTTCGCGGGTGAGGATCTCTTTCCGTTTACTGTGCAGGTGCGGATCGGCAGCGTACCATGCTCCACGTGGATGGTCGCGCCATCGGCCGATACCTGGAACGTGCCCCAGCCTGTGCCAGTCGACCAGAAGCACTTGTGTCCCGCTGGAGCCTTGATCTCCACCGCCTGCTCCTCGCCGCGATACCGGAAGCCGCTCATGGCCACCACCCCGCTCCATGCCGACATCGCGCGCGCGTAATGATGGCCGCATTCGGTTTCGTCCCAGGGATTGCGTTTTTCGCCGTCGTGACGCAGGCGAGCGCTGCGATAGATCTCCAGGCCCTCGCGCGTCATTCCGGTGAACAACATGTGGGACGCCACCAGATACTCTATTCCGGTCCAGGCTTCCGCATAGTAGGGGAAAGGGATCTGCGGGCGCTTCGCCTTGCCGTAGTCGCACACCAGAAGCCCTGCCTCGTCGTTGAGGGCGTAGGTGCGCTGCACTGAGTCATGCTGCGCGAGCGTGCGCCGGAAGTTATAGCGATGCAGGGATTCGAGCGTCTTGCGAATATTGTCCTTCGAGACCAGGTTCCCGAGGCCGGCCACGTCCGCCAGATACTGCCCTATGAGCTGATCGCCGAGGCAGCCTTCGCCGACCTGATATTCCGGGTTTTCGGTGTCTTCCGAGCCCATCTCACTGCGCAGAGAGGGAGCGATCTGGTCCCTCGGGACGCCTCGAATCTTCTGCACGTAGTATTCGCCGTTGAACAGATTCGCGTCGATCCACTTGCTCCCCTGATCGAACAAGCGGCGGTAGTCAGCGGCTGCCGGGTCGCCGACGGCGCGGGCCATTTCTTCGGCCGCGCGCAATCCACCCAGGTAATAAATCCCGCACAGTGGATTTGGCCCGTAGAACTCGACGTCGTAGGTATTGTGTTGGACGCCTTCCATCACACCGTCGCGGTTGGCGTCCCATCCTCCGGGAGTCCAGCAAAACTCGATGGCTCGCTTGATGCCGGGCCACAGATCCTTCAGCCAGTCGAGATCGCCGCTCAAGCGCCAGTCGAGATAGGCGTGCAGGATCTGCCCCATCTGCCCGTCGGCGGCCGCGAATCCCCACAACGGCTGCTTGTGCGGCAGATTTTCGCGGAAATGGAGCGCGCCCGCTGCATCCAGATCGTAGCCGAAACTGGTTTTTCGCAACGATCGCGCGAAGGTGGGGAACACGTGCGGCGTTGTGGTTTCGTAATTCCAGACGTGCGCGCAACTGCCGTGGCAGCATCCGGAGTGGTCGTCGGCGCCCTCGAAGCCGTGGAACTCGCCATCGGAGGTGCGGAAGCAGACCTGGGTCACCAGGGTCGACAGATTGGCGCTGGCAGCGTCCTTCACAGCTCCCGGTATGGTCGATTCACGAAACGCCGCGGCAAACCGGCGGGTTTTTCTCTCGAGTTCTGCCAGATGCCCGGCGGCGTACTCCGCCGCCGACCATGCATCCGAAAATCGCGTGCTGTACCAGTTGCCGATCACCGTATCCTCATCTCCCTTGGGCGCGGTCCAGCCGCAGCGGCGGGGCGTCCGATTCGGGAAATGCCACGCCAGCAGGAACGTGTAATCGGCATGCGCGCCGGCGGCGATCGTGCGGTTCAGGCAGAGCGCTCCCACGCCGCTCCGCACGGCGGGTTCTGGGCCCAGTTGGCCATCGGCGCTGAAATCGTCCCAATAGAGCATGGGCGAGTTCCACCATCGATCCCGCTTCCAACCTCGCAGATAGGAGATGCGCGCATCGCCGGGATCCACGGCGGCCAGCACGAAGCCGCCTTTCAGCGGATCGTTCGACGGCAGATCGGGACTGCTCATGTACAGCCCTTCGAGACGAGCCGAGGCACGATGTTCGTTCACCGGCGTGTCCGCTGCCGGCGTTCTTCCCGCCGGGTTGTCGATGGACCACGCGATGGAGACGCTTGCCTCCGATCGGCCCGGATTCGTCACGCGATAACGCAGGATCGCAACCGGAAGGCCGGAGTTGTCGGGATCGTGAGGGATGAACGGCGAAAACGCCTCGAGCGAAACGCGCACCGGAAGCGACGCGTCGGCAAAGTCCACGCGCGCCAGAGGGAACTCGCCGGTAAAGGTGGACGATTCGAGCCGCGTCAGTCCGGGCACGTTCTGCGAGCCCAATCCGCTGGACCCTCCATACGGCGGCTGAATCCGCGATTCGAGCACATGCGCCACCGGCTTCGCGCCCGCGGTCTGAACCCAGATCGCCGGGAACGCGTAGCTGGGCGAATTGCCTTTATCCGGGCGATTGAAAATCTCCCAGTCGCGAAGCTGCCCGCGTCCTCCCAGGCTGATCGACCCGGCGCAGACGCCGCCCAGAGGGAAAGCAATCGCAGTCAGATGACGGCCCGTGAATACGCGGGGGAAGGGCAGGTCGGGGATCGGGGCGGCTTTTTGCGGTGGAGGCGCCGCGGCGCGGAGTTGGGCCGCTGCCCCACCGATTCCGACTTGCTTCAGGAAGGTACGGCGCGGAGTGGACATCAGCAATAGCTTAGTTCAAAACGCTACTGGCTACGGCAAAGAAGACGACGGGACCGCCGCCTCGCTGTTTTTCACCTGTTCCAACCGCTGAATCATGTCGCCTCCCCAGTCCGGCTCCCCGCCGAACCCGAGTTGCGTCCACCGCCATTTGCCACGCGGATCGACAATCCAGTTCTGCGGTATCCCCACGCCGTCCAGCAATCCCATCACCAGCGAAAACGCTGGCAGCACCGGGAACGTATAGCCCTTGTCCTTCATGTATGGCTCTACCAGTCCGAGATCTTCGTCGAGATTGAAAGTCAGGATCTGCACGTCGGTACGGTCCTTCACCTTCTTGTATAAGTCCTCGAGATGCGGCAGTTCCGCACTGCACGGCCCGCACCAGGTCGCCCAGAGATTGATGAAAACAGATTTACCCTCGAGAGCCACCAGCTTCCACGTCTTGCCCGAAAGGTCGGTCAGCTCAAACGCGGGTAACGTCTTCTTCGGCTTCTCCCAGCGGCCTTCTTTGAGCTCCTGCGGTTTTTCCGCGGTTGGCTTGCTCCAGATCGCATACGCCACCTCAGTTCCACCCATCTCCTTCCACAGCGCGCGCGATTCGTCGGCGAGATCGTCCTGCAACTTTCCTCGCCACGGATTAGGCGGCGAAAGCCGTGTCTGGAGCGCGAGCTGATAATAGGTCAGGGCGTCGGCCTTGCGATTTTCCAGGGCCGCAAGGCGTGCGCGATTCAGCCAGTAACCGGACTCGCGTTTCTTTTGAGTCGGCGGCGCGGCCTCGACGGACGCGCGTAGCGCCTGGCCCTCGGCGGGGCGGCCCGCCAATCGAGCCGCCTGAAGGACCATGCCCGTGATTTCCTGTCGGTCGTACACTTCCCTGTTCGCGCGCTGTTCGGCCTCGTCGGCGGAGAGATTGTCGTCATGAAGATCGCGATTCGACTCCGCCGCGAGCAGCGGCTGCGCCCTATGCAGGAGTTCGAGCGCTCGCTTGGGCTGCCACTTATGATCGATCAGGAATTCGGCTGCGTTTTCGTATTGCCAGGACGCCGGAGGGTCGTAATCGGCCTCCGCCTTTAGAAAGTGGTCCAGCGCTGCATTTCCTTCCTTCTCCGAAATCGTATCGTCATCGAAGATCGCAAAGAACCACGCCGAGCGCGAAAGATAGGTCGAGTCCGTAAACTCGCGTATCCAACCCTTCAGAGCGTCCTTATGGGCTGCATTGTAGGCGGCCCACGCGGGGGCGTCTTTGTGGTCCGCCGGCTTCTTGTGCATCTTATCCCAGCGCTCATAGGCCGCGCCGTAGGCCTCCTCCGAAGTTGGAAATTCGCGCAGGAGGCGATCGTCCAGCGCGGCGGTCGCCGCTAAATCGCCGGTCTGCTTATATCCATTCTTGAGAAGCGCAATCCATTTCACGTCGCCCTTGACGTCGAGCGCCTCCAACCGCTTCAGATCCGCCTTCACCTGTTCCCGCAGCGCGGCGTGCTGTAGCGGCGGCCGTGTGCGGAACTCCAGACCCCAAAGCGTTTCGTACGCGCGCAGCGCCACCGGATCGGTTTCTTTCGCAAGCTGTTCTCGCAAGGCTCCAGCTACCCGGGCTTGAAACGGCACGTCGCCCAATTTCCCCAGCAGCCACTGCGCCGTCCGATCAGTCGACGTCGGGCACATCGAGAAGAACAGCGCGAGATCCTCAGCGGCCTTCTTCTTGTCTACGCGCTTGCCCGAGGAGTAAATGTTAGCCAGTTCGAGTGCGGTCCACGCGAAATCCGACGAACTCGCCCGCGCCGTCTCCAGCAGCCGGATGCTCTCCGGCGTATCGGTCCGGAACAACGCCACCGCCGCGACGTACGCAGCCACCGGATCAGCGGGCTTTGCGGCAGCCTGCTTGCGGAATCGGTCTTGAAGCGCCGGGAATTGCTCCGGCTCGGAGTTACGAACGAAGTTGATGAGGCGCCGGTAGGACTGGATCTCGTCCGGATACTGCGCGATCAGATCCTCCAGCACCTGGTGCTCGCGTGCGGCGCGATCGGGAAACTTCAGCCTGTCGAGCTCTGATTCCTCAAGCTTCGTTCTAAGTATCTGGCGTACCTCGGGACGCGCTTCGCATCCCGGCCGCGACGCTGCGTAGCAAGTTAGCCCAGCAACCGAAATGGTTGCGGTCAGGCAAAGGAAGAGCCGCACAACTCACCTCCAGCTTTCAATATTCTACAGTGTTGAAAAATGCCGAAGTCCTCCGCGGCGCGCGGGAGAGCCCTCATCATGATTTTCAATCACGGAAACACTGAAGCGGGCATGAGCCCGGCCTTGATGGCGAACGGCTGGAATTCCATGAACGGCAGCACGTCGCGTCCGATGTCGATGCCGGGTGCGATCTCCATCAATTCAAGTCCGTGCTCCACCAGGCGAAACACGGCGCGTTCGGTAACGTAAAGGACGCTCTGCCCCTGCTTCCGGGCGTAATCGGCGGAGAACGTCACGCGTTCCACCCTGCTAACGAACTTGCGGATTTCGCCGGGCCGTTCGACGATCAATCGCCCATCAGCCCAGGCGATCTTCGAGCCCTTTGCGTCAAACGTGCCGCAAAACACCACTTTCTTGGCGTTCTGCGCGATCTCGATGAATCCTCCGGGTCCAATGAGACTGCCGCCTAGGTGGGATACGTTGACGTTCCCTGCCGCATCGACCTCGCCCATGCCGAGGAAGGCGATATCGATGCCTCCTCCGCTGTAATAGTCGAATTGTTCGATGGAAGGAACGATGGCGTCAGGGTTTCGCGCGGCCCCGAAGAGCCGGTCGTCCAGCATCTCGCCGTTGTGGACCCCTTGCTCGACGCTGATCCATAAGTGCTCCGCGCTGCTGTGCTGGGCCACGAGGCCGAAGATACCGCCGGGAATTCCGAAGCCGATGTTCAACGACGCGCCCGGCTGCAACTCCAGCGCCGCGCGGCGAGCAATGATGCGGCGCTCCAGCTTATCGGGAACCGCGGCGACCGCCGGCGGGGCTGCGGACTTGCGTGAACCGCTTACGGCCGGGTCGTAGTCCAAGCCATAGAATTGCTGCTGGCCTGGATCCTGCACAATCGCGTCGACCAGGATGCCTGGGACGCGGACGCGGCGGGCTTGCAATGCTCCCGCCTCGACCACTTCGCGGACCTGGGCGAGCACTTTTCCGCCGCTATTCCGCGCGGCGAGCGCCAGGGTGTGGATGTCCATATCCAGCGCTTCTTCTTCCGGGCTAAGGTTGCCTCGCGTGTCGGCATAGGTGCCACGAATGATAGCGACGTCCACCGGGAACGGCTTGTAATGCAGCACCTCGTGGCCGCTGATCTCGATCAGTTCCACGAGTTCCTCGCGGCTGACGGAATTGCATCGCCCGCCGTCGTGCCTCGGGTCGACGAATGTGCCTAGCCCGCAGTGCGTGAACAGCCCTGGGCGCCCCGCGCCGATTTCGCGCAGTAATTGTTGGATGACGCCGGCCGGGAGGCAATAGGCCTCCACTCTTTCCTCGCGAATCAGTTGTTGAATCCGAGGCGACCAGGTGAAGTGCGCCGCGATGACCTTGCGCAACAGGCCTTCATGAGCGAACCGGTTCGCGCCCATCAACGCGCGGTCGCCCAGACCTAAGGAATGGACCAGTGTGAGCCCGCGAGGGCTTCCCGTTTCCAGAAAGCGCTGCTCGGTGGCCTCGAGAATCGCTTCAGCCGAGATCATGCCCGCGCCATTGCCGCTGACGGCGACGGTATCTCCATCCTTGATGAGCGCAGCCGCCTCGCGCGCATTCATGAATCGGGCTCCGCTGAGCTGACCGGCGCTCATGGTTTTCCGAACAACGGTTTGCGCTTCTCAAGAAAGGCCCGGACGCCCTCGCGGCAATCGGGCGACCCTGCGGCCTGCGCCGCCGCAGCCGCGTGGTGTTGGCGCAGATCCTGATGCATGGTGGCCAAGATTCCTTTGGTCAACGCCATGGCGGAGCCTGAATTCGCGCAGAGCCGATCCAGCCATGCGCTGAGCTGGCGCTCCAGGTCGGCTTCGTCCTCGGCCAGAGCAGTGATCAAGCCCCATTTGAAGGCTTGTTCGGCGCGAATAGGAGTGCCCAGCAGCGTGAGATGACGCGCCCTGGCCACTCCCGCCAGTTCGGCCAGCCGGCTTACGCCCATCCAGCCGGAGATCATTCCCAGAGCCACTTCCGGCGTGCTCAACTCCGCCGATCGGACGGCGATGCGGAGGTCGGCTGCCATGGCCAATTCCAGGCCGCCGCCGATGGCATGGCCGGAGATTGAGGCGATCACCGGCTGCGGAAGAGCGGCGAGCCGCTGCAGCACGGCTATGCCTCTTAGAATCCAATCCCGCGCCATCTCCTCAGGCGAGAGCGCGCCCCAGGCCTCGATGTCGCCGCCGGTGCAGAAAAATCGCCCGCGCGCCCGGAGCACGACAGCGCGCACACTGCGGTCGGATTCGATTTCTCCGATGGCCGACTCCAGCTGATCCAGCATCCGCGCCGAAATCGCGTTCCCTTTTTCCGGCCGGTTGAGGGTTATCTCGGCCCACGCCGCTCCGTTTCGATCCACCCGGGAATATAGGATTTCCGGCTCCACTCGCTACTCCTTTCAGACAACGTAAGAACCAGCATATCGTCGGATACACAATCGCGGCCCGACCGCCGACCTGCGGGAGATTTCGACGGCACGGCCGTCATTCTGGAGAACCACTAACGTTAAGGGAACCGCACGTCGAACAGATCGTGATCGCGGTATCCGGTCTGGCCGCTCTGAACCAGTTGAATCGTTGCGCCGTCGTCGTGCAGCTTCTTCAGGAGCCATTCGAGCGGGCAATCGTACGTCGCCAGAACCAGAAACTCCCGGTGCCGCTGGACGAATTCGCGATAGGCTTGAACGTTTGCCCGGATCGGCCAGCGCTCCTTAAGGGTCGGGAAGCTCTCGAACGCCGTGGCGTGTGCATAGCCGAAGGCGGATTCCTTGTCGGTGAGATAGTACAAACGAGGCGAGAAATCCAGCGGTTCGTTGTGATCCATTTCCAGGAACGTAAGCCCGCACGCGGCGACAAACGGCAGATCGGGGCGAACGGCGCGCACGGAGGTGGAACTGCCCTCGAAGTTCGCCAGCGATGCGCTCGCTCCCGCCTTGGTGAAACAAAAAACCAGCAGAGAGATCGCGGACACGGCCGCGGCCCGGTTGAGATTTCCGCGGACGCAGTAGGCGAGTAAGGCGGTTAGAAGCAGGCTGCCGCCGAGTGCGGCCCCGATGCCATAGCGATCCCAGAAGGCGACGCCGCTGCGAAGCGAATACCCGATAATCGCCAGGGGAGCCAGCAGGGAGGCGACGCAAAATGCGCTCTCATGCGGCCGGAGCAAGTCGCGCCACGGAACGGAGGGGCGGCTCTTTTCGGCAAACAGCCAGAGCAGCAGAATTGCGCCGATCGCAGGGAGAATGGGGAGAAAAACCCGCATGTAGAAAAGCGGAATGGTCGCAAAGTTGGCTTCGAAGGAATGTGGCATATCGAGCGCCTGCGCATTCCTGATGAGCGGAATGTACAGCACCACAAGAATCAAAGGGCTGAGCAGGCTCGCCCAGATCCGCTTGTCGATTCGCCCGGTTGTAATAGTTCGCGTCAGTTCTCCCGCACCAACTGCAGCTACGAATACCGGCGAGAAACAGTGTGTCATTAGCATTGCCACAATCGACGCGGTGAGGCCGGCGTGCGATTTCGTCCATCGGTCCCGGCCGGCTGCGTTGAGCCAGAACCAACTGGCCAGGCTGAAGAAGAACAGCAGCACGCCATAGGGCCTCGCCTCTGCAGCGTATGGGCTGAACGAAAAAGACCAGAGGATGGAGATGGAGGCGAGCCCCAGTACTCCGCCCATCCGGCGTCTGACCAGATAAAAAAGGACCAGACTTGCGCCGAGGTATCCCAAGAAGGAAGGAAGGCGGACGGTCAAAGGAGAGTCGCCGAAGAGGAAAACGCTGGCCCGCACAAGAAGAGCGTTCAAGGGAGGATTCAGGTCGACGTGCAGCACGCCGCCGAGGAATCGTTGCCAGGAGGGTGCGGTCGCGACGTAGTAGGTGAACAGCTCGTCGTACCAGAGGGGCCGGCGCAGAAAGGGCCATAGGGCCGCGAAATACACCGCGATCCAGACGGGCAGAAAGAGGTTCGGCCGCCGGTCGAGCAGAGCGGCAAAGGATGCCGGCGGCGCCGCCGGACGAGCTCCCGTATCAGCTTCCATCAGCATGAAAAGAAGCCATTTTCCGCGAATTCGGCCATCACTACAGGAATCGGCGGCTTCCGACGATCCCATTAGCAAGAAGCTGCCGTGGCCCTTTTCTCCGACACCTTGGCGCTGGCCGATGCGCTAGCCGGATCCTCGCCGTCCGCGCGCACCACGCAGATTTCCGTGGTGATTCCGGTTTATAACAGCGCGGGAAGCCTCGGACCACTGATCGAGCGCCTTGCGCCGGTTCTCCGCACGCTGGGAACTGAGTACGAAGCAATTCTGGTCAATGACGGCAGTCACGACGCGAGCTGGGACAAGATCGCCGAGTTGCACAATGAGTTCCCTTGGGTTCGCGGCATAAACTTGATGCGCAATTACGGGCAGCACAATGCCCTGCTTTGCGGAATCCGGGCTGCACGGTACCCGGTGATCGTTACCATGGATGACGATCTGCAGAATCCGCCTGAGGAAATCCCCAAGTTGCTGGCAAAGCTCGACGAGGGTTACGACGTCGTCTACGGAGTCCCGGCGACGGAACAGCACGGCGTTTTGCGGGATCTTGCTTCGAAGTTGACCAAGATCGGTCTGGAAAGCGTGATGGGAGCGGAAACGGCCCGCAAAGTGAGCGCCTTTCGAGCGTTCCGTTCCGCGGTAAGAGAGGCGTTCCGCCACTACGACGGGTCGTATGTATCGATTGACGTCCTGCTTACGTGGGGCACAAAACGCTTTGGATCGCTCAAGGTGGACCATGCCCCGAGGCGGATTGGAACATCGAATTACCGCTTGGGCACGTTGATCAATCATGCGATGAACCTGATTACCGGATTCACGACTCTTCCGCTGAGGGTAGCCACGCTGATCGGGTTTGCGCTCTGCGGATTCGGAGGCGTGGTGCTGATTTATGTCGTAAGCCGCACGCTGATCTTCGGAAGCACCGTGCCGGGCTTTCCCTTTCTTGCGTCCTTAATCTCGATTTTTTCCGGCGCCCAAATGTGCGCGCTGGGAATCATCGGGGAGTATCTGGCGCGGATGCATTCCCGCAGTATGGGAACGCCTTCGTCGGTGATCCGGGAGAAGATCGGAATGGAAGAGTGATGGCGGCCTCCCTGACGGGCCAAATCGATCTGCAGGCGATCGCGCCGAATCTGGAGCTGGGCCACGGCGGTTTCTGGAGATCGGCAACTGTCTCCAGCGTTTCCTATCCGGAGGACGGGAACGAACTGTGCTTTTCGGTGGAAGACTCTTCGTTCTGGTTCCGCCATCGGAACCGCTGCATCCTGGATGTGCTCAGGCTGTTTCCTCCACCGGGAACGTTCTTCGATGTAGGCGGCGGCAACGGCTTTGTCGCGAGCGCGATACCGGCGTCTGGACAGGACGTGGTGCTGGTGGAGCCAGGACTCTCCGGAGTTCGGAATGCCATCCGGCGCGGCGTGCGGCAGGTGGTGCAGGCAACCCTTGAGGATGCAGGAATTCTTCCCGGGACGCTTCCGGGAGTGGGTTTGTTTGACGTCGTCGAACACATTGAGGACGACCGCGGCTTTCTCAAAGGAATCTGCCGGCTCGTGAAGGCTGGGGGGCTGGTGTACATCACGGTTCCAGCCTACCAGTGGCTCTGGTCCAGCGAAGATGTGGTGGCGGGGCACGCGCGGCGATATACCATTCCGTCGTTGAGCCGCGTTCTTGAGGAAGTGGGCTATTCGGTGGAGTTCGCCACTTACTTCTTTAGCTTTCTGCCGCTGCCTATCTTGGCTCGCCGTGCTCTTCCCTACCGCCTGGGAATTTCTCTCCAACGGCCCGCCGCGGAGACCATCCAGTCCGATCACGAAACGAGTTCCGTCCTGGTTGGACGAGTGTTGAATCGCCTCATGGAACGGGAACTCGCCACGATTTCAGCGCGGCGGCCTCTCAAAATGGGAGGGAGTTGTCTGGTCGTGGCGCGGAGACGCGGTTAAAGATCGTTGGAGTTTTTGCCGATTTCTCTTAAGAGGGCCAGGGCTCCACTTTGAGCGACGTACAAATACCCTTCAACAAGCCGGCCATTGCGGGCAACGAGTATGCGTATATCTCCGATGCGCTTCTCCGCGGCCATATCTCCGGTGACGGTCACTACACGCGGCTATGCCAGGCGGCGATCGAGAAGGAACTCGGCGTTTCGAGGGCCTTGCTGACCACCTCCTGCACCCATGCTCTGGAGATGAGCGCACTGCTGCTCAACATTCAAGACGAAGACGAGATCATCGTTCCCTCGTTCACCTTCGTGTCCACCGTAAATGCCTTCGTATTGCGGGGAGCGACGCCGGTGTTCGCCGATATTCGTCCCGACACGCTGAATATCGATGAGAGGCTGATCGAGGATCTCATCACTCCGAGAACAAGGGCGATCGTGGTGGTTCATTACGCGGGAGTCGGCTGTGAAATGGACGCCATTCTGGCGATCGCACGGAAACACGGCATCGCCGTCGTGGAAGACAACGCCCACGGGCTTTTCGGCAAATACAAGGGGCGCATGCTCGGCACGTTCGGATGCATGGCGACGCAGAGCTTTCACGAAACCAAGAATGTGCACTGCGGCGAAGGCGGAGCGCTGCTGCTGAACGATCCCGCGTTGGTGGCCCGGGCGGAAATTCTGCGCGAAAAGGGAACCAACCGCAGCGCCTTCTATCGCGGCGCGGTGGACAAGTATACCTGGGTTGATCTTGGCTCGAGCTACGTGATCTCGGATTGCCTGGCGGCGTTCCTGTACGCCCAACTCGAGAAGGGCGGGGAGATCACGGCGTCCCGGGGCCGGATCTGGCATATGTATTCGAACAGCCTGGCGGACTGGGGCCGGCGCAACGGGATCCGCCTGCCGTCTGTGCCCCCGCACTGCGATCAGCCGTTCCACATGTTCTATTTGCTGATGCCGTCACTCGAGTCGCGGGAACGGTTAATCGGCCACTTGAAGCAGCGGGGCATCCTCAGTGTGTTCCACTACGTTCCGCTGCACAGCTCGCCCATGGGGAAGCGCTATGGCCGGTTCGATTGCCCACAGACGGACAAGGCCGCCCAAACCTTGCTCCGGCTGCCCTTCTACAATGACCTGACCGAGGACGCGCAGCGCAGGATCGTGGACGCAATCCTGGAATTCTCCGTCGACGAGATTGGCTTTTCTGTCAATCTGGCCGGATTGGCGGCAGCCTGTCAGGATCCGGCGAAGGAATTCGAGCCCGCATAAACCCCGCGTGCTACAATCAGAGTGTTTCGGGCTGTGGCGCAGCCTGGCTAGCGCGCTTGCTTGGGGTGCAAGAGGTCCCGGGTTCAAATCCCGGCAGCCCGACCAATCCCCTGTATGATTTACGCTCATTTTCACTCCGTGCCAGCGTGGCAGGGGTTTGGGCCTGGCGGTGACTTCTTGAACGCGCTTAGCCGCGCGGCGCACTTAAACCAGTGGGCTGCGGTTGTGACGGGCGCGGCCGCTTTGATGCCCCTCGCTGCCCGCCTGTTTCGCGAACGTTGAAAGGCTCGGGCGATAATGTGACATGACGGGGACGGCTGAAAATGACGCACACGCTTCGTGATGGCGTCAGACACCTACTTACCGGTCACTAACGTTTTCCCCTGGACCTCGGGGCACGCGTTCGCAGGAATGGCCAAGGATAGCTCCGCGCGTTCGTCCTTCGCACCCAAATACGCCCCTTCTGAATGCAAGGAGGCACCTGGTCCAACGCTCTGCTCATCTGCGTACCGGCACGTCAGGCGAGCTTCAATCCGGTATGCCTCCCCCGCGACCAAAGTCAACTCAACCACACTCGATTTTAGATCCGGTTGTTTCGCGTCGGCCATAACAGCCGGACGATCCACCCCTTTCGCTTCGACGAACACTAAATCCCGGATCAATCTGCCATCGGCCCAAGTGACCCGAACCGTCACGCGGCGGGGCGCGAACTTCTGCTTGAGATGTATGTCCGCATCCGTTACATGCTCGCCGCCGCTGATCGTGACCACCTTCGCGGACGCGCGGTCCGATCCACCTGGATAAAAGGTCCTTGGGTACGGGAACTTCGGGTCCTGTGCATCGTCCGGATTCACAACAAGAAGATACTGCCCGGGCGGAAGATGCACAAACTTAAAGAAACTCTCTTTTCCTTGAAACTCCCAATAGAGCTGCCGCTCGGCTGGAATCACGTTTTTGTCGACCGGAACGATATATACAAACGCTTCGCGAATCAGATTGCCTGATGAATCGAGAACCCGCCCTTGGATGGACCCGCTGGGGAACGCCTCCACATTTCGCTCCTGGCAGGCGCCGACGTGGACTTCAAACGGAACCACTGGCTTGTCGCTGCCAATAAACCAGGACAGCGTTGTTCCCGCCGGCAGATCGGGCGCGAACTCGTATTTTCCCGAGGGCAGATTGTAAAACGCGTAGAGCCCTTGAGAGTCGGATTGCGTCTCGTAAACGCGGCCATCTGCCTTGAGGCGCATCAGAGTATTCGGCAAAGGTATAGGCGCATGCATTCCAAGCAGCCCCTCGAAGTTGCGGTTGTATTGTGCGATCCCTCCGATCAAGGTGGGTACTGGCTGGTGATCGCGCTGCTGCCGGAGGACGCGCACAACGGCCTCTGCAAATTCAATTTTCCTGGTCGCGCTGCAAATCCCGGCATGCAGCAGCCCGTCATCTCCAAGACCGGCCGAGATCAGATACACTTCCCCGGTTCGAAATGGCACGCCGCAGTCTCCGCCGCCGGAGCCGGTCAAGACGTCAACGTCGTGGGCGTCCGAGGCAAGTCCTCCAAAAGATTCATCCACTCGAATGCGCGCCTTCCGGTTGCTCAAGAAGGCGAATCTGTCGGTACGCGGCAAATCCGTCACATCGAGCACAGTTCCCACAAACACCGGCCCCGTCGCGGTCCCCAAACCAGGGCATCCACCATTCGAGAAACAGCTGCAGCCGAAGGCCGGCGACGCAAGTGCCAACAGACACAAGGCTGTCAAATGAAGCAGCATGCGTAGTTAGACTCCGACCCTCATGAATATGTTTCTCCTGCGCGTGTCAGTTATTCTCCAGCGCCGGGTCCGCGGTCGTTGCCGCACGATTCTCCGAAGTCGCACGGATTTCTCCGCCCTCATCCATCTGAAAGCTCCTGGTTCCAGACTCGCCGAACGTCACCGGCCTCGCGTCGAAGAAATACTTGGTAATTGCACCGTTTTCGTCAGCCACCCCAGGCTGGTAGGTGACGCGATAGCCATTCGCGGCGAACTGGATCGCATCGCCTCCTGAAGTCAGGCCCGCTTTGATCGCATCAACCAGTCCCGCACGTTCCGCGGTTGGTCGATACCATTCCGGCGCCGGTCCGAGAGCGGTTAAATTGGCCGTGAAACCGTGCTTGTACTGTCCCGCGTAGGCCTGTTCGGCTCGATGCAAGTCGCGCAGCGCAGAAATGACGAGCAGTTCGTCTTTCTCGATCTCTCCCGGAGTCCTATGCTTGCACGAATTACCCTCGCAGGTGGAGATGGACATCTGCACCTCCTGCCCACGCGGCGGCCAGCTTATCTTAACCGTTTCCTCGACATCACCTTCGATGTCCCGCCCCCACCCGGTCCAGCCGGCAAAGAACTGGTAACGCCCAGGCGGCACGTTGCGAAACTCGTACTTGCCGTCGGCCCCGATCACCGCTGAGGACTCCCAAGGAAAAGCGTCTCCGCGCTTGAGAATCATACGCACGGTTTTGCCGGCAGCGGTCGTGTCCGTCTGACCACTCAGTGTGTATCCGGGCTGTCGAAAGAGGGTCAGAACGCGGGAGCAACCCTCGTCGCCTCCCTGGAAGACCACCGGCGGTGCATCCGCAGCGCGGCGGCCCCCGAGCGCTCCGGCCAGAACTCGACCTTGAGCATCGGTAGCTGCAGCGGCAAGAACGTACTTTCCTTCAAGAACTGAGTCAAGCCGGAACATACCGCTCGCATCGGAGAGGCCCACAGATGCTGCACTCGGTTGATCCGCCGGGAAAGGATAGGGCCAGAGGACGACTTGTGCTCGCTCGATGGTTGTTCCATCTTCGCGGGTGACTCTTCCGCACACACTCCCGCGTCCGCGAGGCTTGCGCCCAAGGTTGACCGTTCTCTCTCCGGCTCCCAGCCGCGCCTTCCCGGATTCGGCAACGTCGAAGTCGAGTCTGTTGCTCGCCAAAGAACGCGCCGCATGAACACCGCCCCCGTAACCGGCAAGGAACTCATATTCGCCGGGGTCGAGCTCAAAAATGAGAGGAACCTCAACAACCTCGCCCGGCTCGATTTGGACGCTCGCGGAAATCGGCGTGCCGGGCGCCACCGACATTGCAGTCGCATGCGAGTGTCCGTTGATTGCCCACGTGTGCCGCGCGGGACTCCTCGCCAAAAACAGCATGTTGAAGCGAGTCAAGGCGGCGAACGATGGCCCATCCGTTGGCTGTGCAAACTGCTCCGTGCCGCCCTTTTTTGCGAGGAGGGTCGGGGCGAGCGCATCCATGCGGAGCTGGCGAGGCGTGCTTCCAACGTTGCGTACCTGGACGACGAGTTCGTCGGGCGCTTCCTTCGAGAAATTCGCGGCTACCGTTAAAGAGAGGCCATCGATATCTGGCGGGCGCTGCATGGGAACAGAGCCCGGCTCTTCAGCAGGACCTAAGACGACCAACTTCGTAATAAGCCCGTCCCCTGGGTTCATCGGCTGGTAGACTTCTTGCGCGTCAACAAGGACAGCCTTACCTTCCCATGATCGGAGTAGTTCCTTAACCTTCTCCGACACCGGCATGAGATACGCCCCACTGTATAAGTAACAAGCGCCCCAACGATCGAAGATCACGACACCGTTGTATTTGCCCGGTCCGCGAATGCCTGCAATCAGTCCGAACGCCAAGAACAGAGCAAACGCGCAGCCAAGAGCACACTTACGGAGGATAAGCGGCCGCAGCATACGGCGATATTAGCAATTCGCGGGCCACGAGAAAGGCACACGGGCTGACTTAGATAGGCTACGTTAGGCTGCGACTTCCGTTCACACCTGAGACCACCAAGCTCAGCCGGATGACCAGCCGCCGGGTGGCGAAACGTCTTTGCCGATAATGTGTGACATCAGGCACTCAGTCTCTCAATCCAACTGGTCAGACACCCCGGTCAGGTCAGCACCTCGCCGTGGCGAGTAAGGGCTCAAGCTGAATCGATTGTCCTTCCGTTTTACCGACACCAAGAGTTTCTTACCAAGTACTCGCCGAAAAAGAGGAGCGACTTTCTTGTGCTGCCGTTGCTGGAACTCGCGACACCGTCCTAGTCAACTAACGTTGAGGTAGGTAGTGTACTTCTCCTCGTGGATGTCCACGAACGGCCGGAATAGCACCTGCCCCGGATGCGTTGCCGTCCGCCAAGAAGGCTGCCCGGGTATCTGCACCGCTGACAGAAGTTGCTGCCTCGTTAAGGAAGGTAGATAATCCCCAATCGCAAATAAGACCATTGGTCCCCGAACGAGCGCGACCGTGTCAAGATGCGTCGCATCGATTGCTTCAACTCGCAACGGTAAGTCGATCTCCATGTCGATCCGATCGCCATCTCTCCACGTGCGTTGGATCGTCGCGAAGCCTTTCTGAATGGGCGCCGCGGTTCGTTCACCGTTTATCCGTATGAGCGATCCGCCGCTCGCAGACCACGCAGGAATTCTTACGTGAAGCGCAAAATCGGAGGATCGTGAAGCGCGCACAAGCATCGTGATCCTGCCGCCCGTTGGATAGTCTCCACCCTGGGTGAGCGTCAACTGGACCCCGTCTTTGCCTGTCCATCGAAGGACCGATGGCAGATAAAGATTCACGTAAACACCATCGAGATCTCGGAAGTAAATGAGAATGCGGTAATCGGCTGCCACTTGTGGAAGAGTGCCCGAGCAGCAAGGCCAGGCGTCATCGAAGTAAACTTTACTGGCGCTGGAGTGGTAATCGGAGTAATAGAATGCGCGCCCGTCCGGCTGTAACGGTCTCGCACCCAGGACGGTGTTGTATAAGACCCGCTCCATGCTGTCCCCGTACCGGCCGTCCCGCGTCACCCGCAACAGATACCGCGTCAATTTGAAATGAGCGTAACTGCCGCAAGGCGTCTCAAAGCTCTTGTGCGTGCCTGCCAGACTCTCGTAAAGGAACCCGCTCTCCGGCGAACCAAAGCTCTCGTTTGGTCCCCAGGCCCCAGTGGCAAAACTTTGCGTCGTCTCGATCATGTCAAACGCATTCTTGGCCGCGCGGAGATGCTTGGCGCTTCCATCCGCTAGATACGCCTGCATCGCTGAACTCAGAGCGTTGCAGAAGCTGTATGCGTGGTGATTGGCGAGGGTGTTCTTACCCTCGGCAAGCGGATCGAAATATGTTTCGTTCAAGAGGAAGCGGCGAGCCATCGTTCGATAGCGCTCACCCGCGCCCCGATCCCAAGCTAGGTACAGGTTTTCGGCGAGCGTGTACGATTCATCCCAGAGATAATCGTCCGTCGTGTTTTCGCCCACCGACTTCCGCCAGCGCCGCTGTGGCTCATCCCGATCCAGCGCACGCGGAGGCAAGTGAGGCTCCGCCGCAGCTGTAGTTCGATCGAGCAGCTCGAACGCCGTCGTCAAACCGGCGAACCGCTGAGCATCGATTAGACCGATGACCATTTTGTCGTAGTTGTAAGCCGGAAAGCGGAAATTCACATAGAATCGTTCCGCGATCGCAGCGCCGTAAAGATCAAGCAGTCGTTCTAACTTGGCTCGCGCGCGTAAGTCATGGCTTACGGCGTATCCCCGAGCAAGGGCTGAGAGCCACTGGCCGAAACAATGCGCAGGCGCAAAACCATGCCCCCCGCTCTCGGTCTTAACCAGAGGTACCTCGTCGTACCACCCGCCAAGATCTGGCCCAGGGGCGGGTAGGCCTGCGCGCAGACGCCACGGCTTGAGCAGACTGTCTTCATTTAGCCCCATCAGGACGGACTGCGTCTGTTCAAATTGCGCCTGGGCAGGCCCCGCGGATAACTCGACATCCTTGTAGCCGAACTCCTGTAATGGGTGCAGCGCTCCCCCCGTGTCCGCGGCGTGAGAGCCAACTACCGCCGCAGCCAGTCCGGAAGTCAAAAACGAACGCCGGGATCTCATACCTGGATTATGCATGAACTCTTCCCCGGAGAGTTTCGCGAAGTTTCATGTGGCTTGCCTCGTCAGCAGCCATGCCCCGAAAACCCCGCACCTTGGTGTTATTTCTTCCTTTGAAATGCTGACACCCACAAGACGCAGAAGCGCTGCAACTAATGATCCTCTGCAATCCCGCCGCTCAATACGTCCTGCCAGCGACTGTTCTTTTCATACTCGACCTCGTTGATCTCTTGTGAGGCATCCTTCACTAAGTCAGAATACAAGACAGGTGAGCAAAACTAGTGATCTAAATAATAGATGTTCATCTCTTTATGGGATCGGCTAGAGGCTTAGCCCACGCCGATTTTGGCGACAAAACGGAATGCCGACGGTTGTACCTGAACGAAAGAAATCGCCCAACGCCCCGGCGGGTACTCGCAACTGGTTCAAACTAGTAATCGGTTGTGTTTGGGTGCATCCCGCATTGAGGCAGAACACGGCGGCATTGGCGAGATTATTGAATTGGGGCTTGCAAGGCGGCGAGATTGGTCACGCACCAGGATTGTATCCACTTTGACGATTAACGCCCAAATCGCTGATTTGGTATCGAGTCGGAACCAGCCTTCTGCCCGCCCGCTATAGGACACTATCGACTAATAAAACCTGCCGGTGGAACAACAAAAGGGGAAGAATCTGCCACAAGAGTCTCTGTTTCGGCCCGAAGCGTCAATGTAGAATATGATCATCAAATTAGGTTCGCCGATGCGACTCGCACGACTCCTAACCGCCGCCCTGTTCATCGCCTTCGGCATCTCTGCTCAGGACATCGCCCACGAATCCGAGCGGGAGCAGTGGCAGCACATCAACGATATCTTCGCCGCGATGGACATCCACCCCTCGAGCGTCGTCGCCGATATCGGCGCGGGCGACGGTTTCCTGACCGTTCGTCTCTCGGCTCTGGTTGGCGCCTCTGGTCATGTCTACGCGGAAGACATCGCCGAAAAGAGAATGGCCGACTTGCACAAGCGCGTCGATGAGGCGCATCTCTCGAACGTCTCAATGATTCTCGGCGCAGCCGGCGATCCGAAGCTCCCCACCGGGCAATTGGACGCCGTTATAATCCTTAACGCCTATCACGAAATCGAGCCCTATCAAGATATGCTCCGGCATATTTACGACGCCTTGAAGCCCGGTGGGCGTCTAGTGATCTCGGAGCCTTCTCCGCTACCCGGTGAGGAAACGCGCGCACAGCAAATCGTGAAACATCACATTGCTTCCGCGTTCGTCCGGGACGAACTCATGAGCGCCGGCTTTACCGTCGTTGAGTCGCGTGAAAAGTCCGCGCACATCCCTGACGGTCCGATCTATTATTCTTTGGTCACCGCGCGGCGGTAGCTCGAAAACCTTTCGGCGCAATTCTCACCGCGAACACATCACATAGCCTGGTCCCGCCAGGTTGCTGTTGTTATGATCTAGGGTATGCGATCTATTTCCGGCTGCGTTGCTCTGCTGCTGGTGGCCTCGGCCTCGCGCGCCTTCCAGGTTCCACCGCAAAATGCCGACGATCGCTCGACAAATGAGATTTCAAAGAAGGCGACGCGCCGCGCGAAGCGGTACAGAACCCGACTGGCCTTCTAGAACACCTGAAGATCTCGCGGGGCGATTGGGCCGCCGACGTGGGCGCGGGCGACGGCTACTATTCGATTCGCATGGCACAGCTCACAGGGCCGGATGGAAGAGTTTTCGCCGAAGACATCGACGATATCGCCATCAGCAGGCTCAATCTCCGGCTACGACTGTTCGACCTCGCTAACGTCGTTGTCGTCAAGGGCGGACCGGAGGACCCCAATCTGCCGCAGAGTCGTTTGGCCGCGGTTCTGGTTCTCGACACTTATCACCACTTCAGGAGCTGCCAGGCGATGCTCGACAATGTTCTCCACGCGCTCAAACCTGGCGGAAGACCTTTCATCGCCGATTTTAGCCTGACCGAACACCGGTCCCTCCCGCGCGCCGATCAGCTCAAGCAGCATGAGATTGCTCCCGCGTTTGTTCGGGCCGAGGCTGTCGAGGCGGGCTTTCAGGTGTCGAGCATCAAAGACCCATTCGTCAATTGGCGTCCCGAAAGCTGGAGACCAAACTCCGCAGATATGTGGGTGATGGTGCTCGTACGTCCAAATCCATGAGTGCAGAAGCCCATTGGGAGACCGTCTATAAGAGCAAGGCTGCCAATGCGCTGAGCTGGTATCGCCCACACCTCGATATTTCGCTCGGCTTGATCGAACGCGCTGCCGGGTCTGTGGATGCTTCGATCGTCGATGTCGGAGGGGGAGAGTCCACGCTGGTAGACGACTTGATCGCGCGGGGCTATCAGAACTTAACTGTCCTCGACATCTCGCGGACTGCCTTGGATGAGACCAGACACCGGCTCGGAAGTGCGGCGGAACGTGTCCGTTGGATTGCGGCAGACATCACCAAAGTCTCACTTCCGCGCCATGGCTTCGACGTGTGGCACTACCGCGCCGTATTTCACTTTCTCACGTCGCCAGAAGATCGAAGCGCCTATGTGCGTGCGGTAGGCGGAAGCGTTCGTTCTGGCGGTTACGTTATCGTGAGCACGTTCGGGCCGAACGGTCCCGCCCGTTGCAGCGGTTTAGATGTTGTCCGGTACGATGCCGAAGCATTGCAATGGTGAGCTGGGTTCCGCTTGGTCGATGCCTCCCAGGAACTGCATCACACCCCCTGGGGCACGGCGCAGCAGTTTCTTTATTGCTATTGCGTCGACTTCCCTGGTCTGGGGCCACACTCGTTCCGTCGGGCCAACATAACTTCGCGGCAGCAAGTCGGTGGTAGCGCAATCGAAGCATCCAAAATTGCCGGTCACAGCGACCTCGAAATGACAGGCGAGTACACCTTCGTAACCGCCGAGCGGCAGAACGAACTGACGCGGCGGATACAACGCAGGCTCGCTAGTGCTGCCAAGAAGGCAGAAGACCATACGGTCTCCCCAGCAACGCCCGAGATGCCGCCGCTCGCAGGCGCGAAAGTGGCAACGCCAGTTGTTCAGTAGTTTGGCGGCCCCTTAGTCGATGAGATTCGAAGACCGTCTGGGCAGCGCCCTGATCAAGCCTTCACGCCATCGGCTCAGTCCCTTCGCTCAGGATTGCAAGGTAGGCATCGTAGACGAACAGGCGGTGACGTTGCCGCCCGGTGATCTCGCGCAGCATGCCCAACTGCTGCATGTGCTCCAACGACTTCGCCACGGTCGGTGCCGAGATGCCAATGCTCTGCGCCGCAGCGGGAATCGACACGATCGGGTTGCGCTGCATGTGTTCGAACACGCGCAGCACGGATGCCGCCGGGCGGCCCAACGCCTCGATTTTGCGGTGGTGGTCCTCGAAGACCGCGAGGATACGGCGGGCGGCGCTCGCGGCCTGTTCGGCGGTGTCCCTCACGCCGGTTAGGAAGAAGTCCAGCCAGGTCTCCCACTCGCCCTTACCCCGCACCCGGTCCAGCAAGTCGTAATAGGCGGGCCGGTGCTGCTTGAAGTAGAGGCTCAGATAGAGGATTGGTTCCCGAAGCACGCCGGCGGCGCATAGCAGGAATGTGATGAGCAACCGGCCAAGACGGCCGTTACCGTCGAGGAACGGGTGAATTGTCTCGAATTGGACGTGGACCAACCCGGCTTTAATGAGCACCGGAAGATCCGCACGCTCGTCGTGCAGGAACAGTTCGAGGGCGCTCATGCAGTCGAGGACAAGCTCAGGAGGTGGCGGAACGAAGACCGCAGTGCCCGGGCGGGTTCCGCCGATCCAGTTCTGGCTTTGCCGGAACTCGCCCGGCTGTTTCTCGCTTCCCCGACCCTTCGACAGAAGGACTTCATGAATCTCCCGGATGAGCCGCAATGAAAGCGGAAATCCTCCGCGCAGCTGCTCGAGTCCATGGTTCAGCGCCGCGACATAGTTCGAGACTTCCTGGACGTCGTTCAGCGGTACGCCCGGTGCCTCGTCGTTTTCAAACAGAAGCAGATCGGATAGCGAAGACTGAGTTCCTTCAATCTGCGACGAAAGCACCGCCTCCTTGCGCACGTAGGCGTAAATGAACAGCGGCAGGTTGGGGAGAACGGAAGCCAAGCCATCGAGTCGGCCGAGCGACTGGTTCGCCTGTTCGAGCAGGCGCTGCAGAGCCTCAAGGCGCACGGGAGGATTGGGCGGGAGAGGCGGCGGCACAAACGCCCTGACGGTCTCCTCGCCATAGGCTTTGACGATATAGCGGCCCAGTCGCGGGCTCTGGTCCTCAGATGCGGGCACAAAATCCTTTCGTTAGACTGCTCCTTACGAAAGGATATGCCTTTTTTGTTTCGTTAGCTAGTCCGTGCCAGGTCGGCCGTGCAGGTGCCACATCCCGATCCACTATTCTGGGGCCCGATTTGCATTCGTGCTGAGCGGAATCACAAAAGGACGGGAACAACCGTGCGCGCGCGAGAGCCAGATTGCGGAGTCCACAAGGAGTCCACAACGCCATTTTTGCTCCTCTGGCGTCCATTTGGCGTCCAAATCTCTTCGCCCTAAGTCTTGTGTTTTCATTGAGGGCAGTCTGTAAGTGATTGATATTTTTTGCTTGGGGTGCAAGAGGTCCCGGGTTCAAATCCCGGCAGCCCGACCAATCCCTTCAAAGACTTTTAGTCAGAGATCCGCCGTCATCCATGCCTCATCCATAGTTCTTCGGGACATTTGGACACTTGGCGGAACGTACTGGAGCGAAAATCGATCTCGGTGCTGGATCCGGCGCTGAGTTCCCTCCCATCGCGGCGAACGATGGAGATCGCGTGGAGTGCGCTGGAGGCGGGCGTCCCGTAGGCGAACGAGGCGGGGACGGTCAACTCCACCTCCGTACCAACTCCCGCCTTGCTCCAGAACTCCAGGCGCCCGCCGAGACGATTTGCGCGCTCGTGCATTCCTCTCAAACCCCAGCGTCCGCCGCGCCCTTCTTGGCTGAGCAGACCCGCGTCGATGCCGATTCCGTTATCCCTGACCCTAACGCGAAGCTGCCGCGTATCATACCGGACCTCGATTTCGATTCGCCGTGCCCGCGCGTGACGAAACGCGTTGCGCAAGGCTTCGCCGGCAATCCGGTAGATTTCAACCTGCCGGCTCGGATCAAGTTCTCGTGGGGCACCTTCCACGGTTACCCAAAACCCGGCTGCGTCCCCATCCGCAGCCGTTTGCCGTGCGGCCAATTCTTCAGCCAATGATTCCACGGCGTTGACCAGGTCGTTGGGGGCCACTGCCGGCGAGCGTAGGTCTTGCGCCTCGTCGTGCGCCTTCGCGATCGCACGCCCGAGGAGCAAGTTATAGGCCGCTTGAAAACGTAGCAACAGCACCCGAAAGCGCGGCAACTGCGTATCGTGCAACGGGCGGGCCACACGCGTGCGCACTTCTGTGCGCGCCTCTAGTTCCGCGTTGAATTCCCGCGTGGTCTGATGTGGATTTGAGTTGTTCGAGGTCATCCAATTCTCCCAATAGAAGTCCATTCGGAACGTAATCGCCTGACGCTTCTGATCTCACACCTCCAGAGCTGCCCGAACCAGGTCGAGCAACGCTTCATCGTTAAATGGCTTTGCCAGCAACTCTACTGCGCCCGCTTTCTTGGCCTGCAAACGCGTTTCAGCATCGCCATGTGCCGTAATGAAAATAGTGGGAATACGGCAATCCCTAGCATTCAAAGTCTTCTGCAGTTCCAGGCCCGACATGCCCGGCATGCGAATGTCCGCAATCAGACAGCCGGTTTGGGACAGCAGTCCGGAATTCAGAAAATCCTCTGCACAGGGGAAGGCGCGTGCATCGAGCCCCGCTTCCTCCATCAGGCCTTGGAGGGCGGCCCGGACGGAGTCGTCGTCATCCACAATTGAGACGAGCTGTGCGTGACCCATATCCCCAATCTAAAGAAAGGAAACGTTTTGGGACAGCTATACCTTGGTAGGCGCAATTATACGTTGGTATAGGTGTTTGCTTGTAAGATCTCAGCGCCGGAAGGGAAGCTTTAGCCGTTCCGCCATCCTTACCAAATCGGCAAACGACTTGGCTTCCATTTTCCGCATGACGTGACCGCGATGCGTCTTTACCGTGATTTCGCTGGTCGCGAGATCGAAAGCGATCTGCTTGTTGAGCATGCCCGAGACCACGAGTTGCATCACCTCGCGCTCCCGCGCGGAAAGCTGCCCGTAGCGTTTGTGTAGGTCGACAACTTCGCTCTGCTCTTGACGACGTGCACGATCGCGTTCAAGCGCCTGCTGGATCGCGTCCAGCAGGTCTTGATCCCGGAACGGCTTGGTCAAGAATTCGACCGCCCCGGATTTCATGGCTCTTACCGACATGGGAATATCGCCGTGGGCAGTAATGAAAATTATCGGAGTCTCAACGCCCGCTTCGGTCAATTTCCGTTGAAAATCGAGGCCGCTTTCACCGGGAAGCCGCACGTCAAGAACGATGCAACAGGGCCCGCCGGCGTCCGGCCTGTCGAGGAATTCTCTTGCGCTCCCGAAGGATTCCGAACGCAGTCCTACAGATTCGAGCAAGCCCTCAATGGCGGCGCGCATGCCGGCGTCATCGTCGATGACGAACACAATAGGGTTGTCCGCCGCGATCACGCCTGCGCCTCGAGCGTTGCCGGGAGCGTGAAATGAAAAGTTGCGCCGCGTCCCGGGTTGGCGGTTGCCCATAGACGGCCGCCATGCGCCTCGATGATGGAACGGCTGATCGTCAAGCCCATGCCGCTGCCTTGGGGCTTGGTGCTGAAGAACGCAGTGAAGATCTGCTCCGCGCTTTCAGCGGGCAGACCCACGCCGGTGTCACTGATCGAGATCATCAGTGGACCATCCTGGCTCATTTGCGACTTCAGGGTGAGTTCTCCGCCCCAATCCCTCATGGCCTCGATGCCGTTGAGCATGAGATTGAGCAGCACCTGCTGGATCTGTACGCGATCTACGTGAGCTTTGGCAAGCCCGGTGGCAAGCTCCGTATGCATGGAAATTGAGTACCGGTTCGCTTCATTGCGCAGCAGGACGAGCATCTCTTGCAAGACTTCGTTCACATCGACCAACTCACGTTCGGGCGGAGCCCCTTTCCTATAGAAGGACCTCAAGCGATCAATGATGTCCGCGGCGCGGGTTCCATCTTTCACGACTCTTAACATCGCCTCCCGCGCCTGATCCACGTTGGGCGGCTCCCGCTTCAGCCATCGCAAGCTGGTATTGGCATTTGTGATTGCCGCGGCGATGGGCTGTTTTATCTCGTGAGACAGGGAGGCGGCCAGCTCTCCCAGCATGCTGACCCGGTTCGTATGCGCGAGATTGGCCTCTAACTGGCGCAATCTTTCATGTTCTTCCTCCGCTCGCTTCCTGTCCTCGATGTCAGTACGCGTGCCGTACCACCGCAGGACGCGCCCCTGCTCATCCCGTAGCGGATTGTCTCGGATCAGAAACCAGCGATATCCGCCCTCTTTCCCGCGTATTCGTGCCTCCATTTCAAAAGGGGCACCATCGGAGAGCGCGCGCTCACGAACCTCCTCCAACTTCTTCAGATCTTCGGGATGAAAGATTCTGGCAACGGCGTCTCTTGACCGCACCTCTTGAGGAGTAAGGCCGGTATACTCCAGTTCTCGCTGGTTCGCAAAAAGAGGATTCCAATTCGCGTCGAAAACGAAGACTTGCTGCGGAATCACATCGATAAGCCGCCGAAGCTCCTCTTCGCTCTGCCGAATCTTTTCTTCGGCCTGCTTTCGTTCCGTGATATCGCGAATGACGCCGGAGATCAACAAGCCCTGGTCGGTTTGCAGCGGGCTGAGGCTGACCTCCACCGGAAACTCACGTCCATCTTTACGCAGGCCGTATAGCTCCAACCCGGAGCCCATCGGTCGCGCGCGAAGGTCGGCCACAAAATCCGCGCGGTGCTCCGGATGCTTGCCTCGAAACCTCGCAGGCACCAATATTTCGATCACCTCTCCCAATACCTCTCGTCGCTCATAACCAAACAGCTTCTCCAGTTGCGCATTGACCAAAACAATTTGGCCCTCACGATTCACGACCGCGACCGCATCAGGCGCCGATTCCAGCAGCTCGCGGAACTTCCGTTCAGCTTGCGTTCGTTCCGCCACTTCGATTTGGAGGTTGTCGCGAGTTTGACGAAGGTTCAGCTCGATGCGCCGGCGACTCCTGCTGAAGCCTGACAAGAGCATGGCGAATACCAAGAAAGTAATGAAATAAGGGAGATCCGCCGCTTGCATATAGAAGCTGTAGATCGGCGGCACGAAGAAGTAGGCGAACCACATTGAGGAAAGGACGACTGCCAGCAGTGCAGGTCCTGCTCCGCCATACCAGGAACTGATCGCGCACGCAAGAACCAGCAGCAGAATCGCGCCGTCCCGGAAATGGAAATGCTGCTGAAGGAGTAGTGCCGACCCGAGCGCGACGCCAACGGAAAGCGTGGCAAACCCATACCACTTGACACTCGCCAAGCGAAACCGAACCGATGATGAGCCGATAGCGGATTCACTCGCGCCGGTATCTGTCAGCTTCATATCGAAGGCACTTGATTCGTCATGTAGACTCTGCCTCTCGTTGCGACACCTTTATTTTACTTTACGGTTGGATTGGGAGGCCGACGCGAACGGCCGGAATCCCGGCTGTTCGACCAATCCCTTCAAAGGCTTAACGGATACCCGAGCGCGGTCTTCCGGCCTCCAGCGTAGAATGGTGGCTTGACTACGTCACTGTTTCCCCGATCTTCCGGCATCCTATTGCACCCGACTTCACTCCCATCGCCGTTTGGTGTTGGCGATCTGGGCCCGGTCGCATATGAATTCCTCGATTTTCTGGAAGCTGCCGGACAATCGCTTTGGCAGGTGCTGCCGTTGGGTCCCACCGGTTATGGCGATTCGCCCTACCAGTGTTTTTCTGCGTTTGCGGGAAATCCTCTGCTGATCTCGCTCGAGCGGCTGCATGAGCAAGGCCTGTTGGATGCTACGGATTTGGAAGACGCGCGCTTGCCGTACGCCGGGAATGTCGATTTTCCGCTGGTGATCCATAGGAAAACCGCGGCTCTGCGCAAGGCGGCTGCGGCGTTTCGAGGCTCACCCGCATTCGACGAGTTTCGGGATCGCAACAAATACTGGCTGCCCGATTTTGCGCGGTTCATGGCGTTCAAGGAACAGTTCGGAATGGTGGCCTGGCCCGATTGGCACGCCGCCGCTCAGCATCCGGATGAGGAACGGGTCCGGGTGCACACGTTTCTGCAGTTCGAGTTTTTTGAACAGTGGCTGGTGTTAAAGCGCGAAGCGAACGGCCGGGGCATCCGCGTGATGGGTGACCTTCCGATTTACGCGGCCGGTGATTCCTCCGATGTATGGGCGCAGCCCACGCTGTGGAAGCTACGGGAGGACGGGCATCCGGCGCTGATGGCGGGCGTGCCTCCGGACTACTTTTCGGCGACGGGCCAGCTGTGGGGCAATCCGATTTACGATTGGGACGCGCACGCGGCTTCCGGCTACGCCTGGTGGATTGAACGGTTCCGCTCGACCTTCGAACTGTTCGATCTGGTGCGGGTCGATCATTTCCGAGGCTTTCAGGCTTATTTTCAGGTGCCTTTCGGCGAGAACACGGCGGTGAACGGCGAGTGGGTGGAAGGCCCCGGCGCGGCGTTGTTCGAAGCCGTCGAGAAGGCGTTGGCACGGCGGCTGGCGGTGGTTGCGGAGAACCTGGGAGTGATCACGCCGGAAGTGGAGGCGATTCGAAACCGGTTCGGATTCCCCGGCATGGCGATTCTTCAGTTCGCGTTCGGCAAGGATCCGCAAGCGCCGGACTTCAAGCCCCACAATTATCCGCGCGGAGTCGTTGCCTATACGGGCACGCACGACAACGACACCGTGATGGGCTGGTGGAATTCGGAAGGTGGCGACTCCACCCGGACCGCGGAGGACATTCGCAAGGAAAAGGCGTTTGCCCTGGCCTATCTTGGAGCTGACGGCAGCGAGATGAACTGGTCACTCATTCGCGCGTTGATGGCGTCCGTGGCCGATACGGTGGTGTTCCCGGTGCAGGATCTGCTGGGGCTCGGCAAGCAGGCGAGGATGAACACACCTGCAACGCTTGGGGGGAATTGGAAATACCGGTTGTTGCCCGGGCAGCTGGACCATCGGATCGCCGACCGGCTGCGGGGGTTCGCGGTCTGCTACGACCGGGTTTAATATAAATGTGCCGCCGCGGCCTCAATCGGGATGCTCAATCAGGCTCCTGCTGCGTGGTGCATCAACTTCAAGTTCTGCTCGGCACGGAACCAGTCTTCCTCCGGTGTGCCTTCGGGGCAACCCCGTTCCTGCCACAACGCATACGCCAGCGCCGCGATGTCTTCCTGCGACGGCGCGTTCCCCGACAAGAATTCAGACTCTGCGAGGATCACTTCGTTGTCCATCGCGCTCCTCCTTTCCACCCACCCCAATCTTACAGCTGGGGTGTGAACGGAGAATGAACGGTCGGAATCGTGACAGTGACAGTTCCGGGTTCCCGATCAGTGAATATAAGCCCAGCCTGCTTCCTGTTTGCGCGTCAGTTCGGCGACGCCCGAGTCCACTTCCGTCACGAACGGAAACAGATCCTCCGACTTCAATTTGAAGCGGCGCATTGCGTTCTGGCAGGCGGCCAGTGTCACGCCCTCGCTCGCGAGCTTCTTGAGATCCTCTTCATGCGCCTTGGCGGTCTTGCGCAGCATATAGAGCCCCTGGCCGTAGAACACGACCTCAACCTGCGCGCCGCCGTCGTTAGCGAACGCCTTCTTCAAGTTATTGACATGGGCGATGATGGTATCCCAGGCGTCCCCTTCGGGCTCGGTCAACTGGAAAACGGTATGGTGCTTCGGCCCGCTGGGGGTCTGCGACACCGCTCCAAACACCAGCACGAGCGTCAGTGCAATTGCCGAAACGATGGTTTTCTTGTTCATAGTCTCCCGGAGTTACAATTCAAGATTCGGAAGGGATGCCGGTTGTCGACCTAAAGCGCCCTCTCTCCGTCAGACTCATGATAGGGCAATTGCGGGCAGAATCTTCGGAGGGAGGGCGCATCGCGCAGGTCGAAACGCAACTGGTATTCGCGCATGGCGTCGCCTCGATCCTGGCACTGTTTGTCTCCGTGCTGTTCGGATTCATCGCGGCCCTTCAATTGATTGCGCCCGACATGATCGGCGGGTCGCCGTGGCTCAGTTGGGGCAAACTGCGGTACGACCATACGCAGGGCATCATGCTCGGGTGGCTGGGAAACGCGTTTCTCGCGTTCCTCTATCACGCCACGCCGCTGTTGGCCGGCCGCGGCGTCAGCAGCGCGAGGCTGGGGTACTGGCTGTTCGGTCTGTGGAACTTCTCTGTAGTGCTGCCGGGCTGGATCCTCGTGCTGGCCGGATTCAGCCAGCCGCTCGAGTGGGCGGAGTTCCCGTTGGTGATCGACGCGTTTGTGATCCTGGCGCTGGTGCTGGCCGCCATCCAATTCCTGCCGCCGTTTTTTTCGCGCGGTGTTGAAGATCTTTACGTCTCGGCCTGGTACATCATCGGCGCGCTGGTGTTCACACTGCTCGCGTACCCGATGGGAAACCTGGTGCCCGAACTGGTTCCCGGAGCCATCGGCGCGGCGTTCAGCGGGCTCTGGATTCACGACGCCGTCGGCCTGTTCGTGACGCCGCTCGCGCTGGCCATCGCTTATTTCGTTATCCCAGCGGCGACGGGGAAACCCATCTTCAGCCACTTTTTGTCGATGCTCGGTTTTTGGCTGCTGTTCTTCCTCTATCCGCTCAACGGGACGCATCATTACGTCTTTTCGGTGATTCCGATGAGCGCCCAGATAGGGGCCATCACCGCCTCGACGCTGCTCGGCGTGGACGTGATCCTCGTGGTGGCGAATCTGCTGCTGTCGCTACGCGGCGCGGGTTGGCTGCCGCGCGATCCCGGGTTGCGTTTTGTCGCGACAGGTACGGTAATTTACCTGATCGTGAGCATACAAGGCTCAGTGCAGGCGCAGATGGCGGTGAACCGGAGCGTCCATTTCACGGATTGGGTGATCGGCCATTCGCACCTGGCGATGCTCGGCTTTGCTAGCTTCACCGCCGCAGGCGGCCTGATTCACGCGTTTCAAAGAATCCCCCGGATGAAGCTGAATCACATGATGCTCGATTGGGCGTACTGGCTGATGCTCGGCGGCTTGATCGTGATGGTCGCCGATCTGACCGTCGCCGGATTGGTTGAAGCGAATCTGTGGCAATCCACGGCGCCGTGGATCGAATCGGTGCGGGCCGCGCGCCCCTACTGGCTGATCCGCGCGTTGAGCTTCGTGCCTCTATCGGCCGGATTCTTCGCTCTGCTGGCCGGTTTGGTGATGGGGTATCGTTTCCCGGAAAGGGCTCCGGCGAGGGAGGCCGTATGAAGCGCTTCCTTCAGATGTCGTACCTGGCGGCCTTCGTGGGGGGCGTTGGTTTCTTCGCGATGTCCGTGCTGCTGCTCGGCGTTTGGCCAGGCCGCACGCTGGACCGCCAAATTCGCGCCATGTCGCCTGAGCATCCGTTGTCACTCACGGCGAGTGAACAGCGAGGCCGGGAGATTTACGCCCGCGAAGGCTGCGCCTACTGCCACACGCAGCAGATCCGTTATCTTCCCGCCGACGTCTCGCGCTTCGGCGCGGCAACTCTGGCCTGGGAGACGAAGTTCGATTATCCACACCTTTGGGGCACGCGGCGCATCGGCCCGGATCTGTCGCGGGAAGGCTCAACGCGCACAGAGGACTGGCAGCTTGCGCATCTGTATGCGCCGCGCGAGGTGGTGGAGGAGTCTGTGATGCCGTCCTATTCGTGGCTGTTTGACGGTGCGGCGGACCGTCCGCGTCAGGGGGCGTGGGATCTGGTGGCGTATCTCGAAACGTTGGGGCGCAATCGCGCTCTGGCCGGGCCGGAAGGAGACGCCAAAGCGCTGGCCGCCTGCGACTGCTCTGACGATGAGAGGCGTTATGGGTTTGCTTCGACCTTGAATGCGAGTCCCGCGATGGCAAGACGCGGGGGAGATCATCCCGTTCTGGCGCCCTCGAGCGATCCAGCGCGCGGCAAGGCACTGTATGCGCGGCACTGCGCGTCGTGTCACGAGGCGCGCGGCGAGACCGGCTTGCATCCGCGCCCGGCGAACCTCGCCGAGCACGAATTCACGCTTGACCGGCTCAGCGAGGTGCTGTGGAATGGCCTTGCCGGAACCGCCATGCCCGCCTGGCGTGATCTGCCGGTCGAAGATGTATCCGCCATCGCGCAGTTCGTGCGTGGACTTCACCAGCGCGAGGGCGAGCCACCGAACGGCGATCCTGAAATCGGCGCGCGCGTCTATGCGGAACACTGCGTCCAATGCCACGGCGAACACGGAGCGGGCGACGGTCCCGCAGCGGGCCGGTTCGCCATCTCTCCGGCTGATTTCCAGGGGCAGCGTCCTAGCTCGGTGATCGCTCTCCGCGTCGTGAAAAATGGAATCGAAGGATCGCCGATGCCTGCCTTTGATAAGAAATTAACGGAAGCCGAAGAGTTTGCGGTGGTTGTGTTCGTGCGCCGCCTTTATCGAGACCAATGAACATGGATCACCACATCTCGGCCATGGACGTTGTTGTGTTCCTCGCGCTGGCGGTCGTCGTCTTGTTCGTGGCCGCCTGGAGCCTCTCGCCTCGTTTGCGTGACTGGATCGAACGGCCGAAGTACCGTTTTCAAAAAGACGTGCGAGACTACGATGAAAGGAGCGGCTCGTGAGCACGAAGCGAGGCATCGGCATCGCGCTGGTCTGCTGCGCCGCCGCTGGAGTCATCTCCGTCGCCGCAACGATTGCGCACAATCCGGCCGCAGGTGTCGTGGCTACCGAAGAGTATGGCAGGCGTTTGATCGGGCAGACGGCGGAAATCCTGGGTCCGGACGCAGCCGATCCCAAGATGCGCTATATCAAGAGCCGGCTCGCCTGCGGATCCTGTCATCTGGGAACCGGTTCCGAGGCGGGCACGCTCAGCCTCGTCACGGCGATTCGCCGCTACCCGCGCATTTCTCCGCGCGTCGGCGGCAACGAGACGATTCAGGATCGCATCAACGGCTGCATGATGCGCAGCATGAATGGACGCGCACTGCCGGAGAATAGCCGGGAAATGATCGCCATGGTCGCCTACCTGCAATCGCTTGCCGACCGCGATGCCGCCATGGGCGCCTCCAGCCGGGCTGCTCACGAGCCCCTTGGCCTGAAGACACCGAATCGCGCGGCCAACCCTGCCGCGGGAGAGCCCATTTTTCAGAAACGCTGCGCGGGGTGTCATGGCGGCGACGGAGACGGGCTCGCCTCTGTCATTCCCCCGCTGTGGGGACCGAATAGCTTTAACGACGGCGCGGGCCTGCACCGTGTGATCATCTCCGCGCGGTTCATTAAGGCAAAAATGCCTTTGGGCCGTCCGGATCTCAGCGACGATGAAGCCTACGATGTGGCCGCCTTCATCAACTCCAAGGACCGCCCGGCGATGGCCGGTCTGGAGCGCGACTATCCCGACCCGACCAAGAAGCCGGTCGATACGCCGTATCCTCCCTACGCCGACTCCTTCGCCATCGGGCAGCATCGCTATGGTCCCTTCGCGCCGATCGAGGCGTATTATCAGGGCGCGCGCAAGTAATCAGATCCCTTATGCTGGATGAACGATGATCGAAACGGTCGAGGCGCGCGGCACGGTCCGGCGGATCCCGATATACCGCAGCCTGTACTTTCAGGTCGTCGTGGGAATCGTGCTGGGCGTTGCCGTCGGCGCCGTGTTTCCGACGGTGGGCGAAAGCATGAAGCCGCTGGGCGACGGCTTCATCAAGCTGATCCGCATGATGATCGGCCCGGTGATTTTCTGCACCGTTGTGACCGGCATCGCGAACATCGGCGATCTGAAGAAACTGGGCCGGGTCGGCATAAAGGCGCTGCTGTATTTCGAGGTCGTCACAACACTCGCTCTGTTGATTGGTTTGGCGGTGGTGAAGATCGTCCAGCCGGGCGCTGGGATGAACGTCAATCCGGCTACGCTCGACGCCAGCGCGGTTCAGCAATACGCGAGTTCCGGCAAGGAACTTCACACCGTCGATTTTCTGCTCAATATTATTCCCGACACCATCATGAACGCGTTCGCAAAGGGAGAAATTCTGCAGATCCTGTTCATCGCGGTTCTGTTCGGTATCGCACTTGCCGCGTTTGAACGGGGTCGGATGATCCTCCAGGCCTTCGACTTCATCGCCCAGTGGCTGTTCCGCGTCATCGCGATCATCATGCGCGCCGCGCCCTTGGGGGCGTTCGGAGCCATGGCGTTCACCATTGGAAAATACGGCCTGAGGACGCTTCTGCCGCTGGGAAAGCTGCTGGCCTGCGTGTATATCACCTGCGGACTTTTTGTGTTCGTCGTGCTGGGACTGATCGCTCGCACTCACGGCTTCGGCATCTGGAGCCTGCTCCGCTACCTGCGGGAGGAGTTCCTGCTGGTGCTGGGTACGTCGTCGTCGGAAACCGCGCTTCCGCGCCTGCTGATGAAGCTCGAGAATCTGGGCTGCGCGAAATCCGTGGTTGGACTGGTGGTGCCGGCCGGATATTCCTTCAATTTGGACGGTACCTCGATTTATCTGACGATCGCGGCGCTCTTTGTCGCGCAAGCCACCAATACCCATCTGACGTTCAAAGACGAGGTCACGCTGCTGCTGGTGCTGATGCTGACGTCGAAAGGCTCGGCGGCAGTCACCGGCGGCGGTTTTATCACCCTGGCGGCGACCCTCTCCGCCCTGGGGACCGTCCCGGTGGCCGGGATCACCCTGCTGCTTGGCGTCGACCGCTTCATGTCGGAGATGCGAGGGCTCACCAACCTCGCCGGCAATGCCGTCGCCACCATCGTGGTGGCGAAATGGGAAGGCGAGTTCGAGGCCGATCGCGCCACGGAAATCCTGGACGGGGCGGACTAGAGTAGGGGGCGCTACGGGTTGCGTTTCCGCGCACCGCTGCGCTAAATGGCGCAACCTCTTTTTTTTCCGAGGAAATAACAGCATTTTATCGAAGTTCTTTTTTGGACCCCGGAGTGCTATAAGCTTGGAGGCGGGCAATTGTTCGCCTGCCCCTTCTAAGGAGGCCCCATGTTCACGCGCATCACGCTTACGGCCCTCGCGCTGGCTAGTCTTTCCGCCGGTCTGGCCCAAACGATCAAAACAGTCCCCCCGACCCCAACCAATCCTACTTCTGGTCCGGAGATGTACAAACAATACTGCGCCGTTTGCCACGGCCCGGACGGCAAGGGTGGAGGTCCGGCTGCCACGGCCCTAAAGAAGGCGCCGGCTGATTTGACCCAACTGTCGGCCCACAACAAGGGTAAGTTCCCGGATGCCCGCGTGGCACGTTACATCGAAGGCGATGAGAAGGTTGCCGCCCACGGATCGTCGGAAATGCCCATGTGGGGCGTCGTTTTTAAGTCGATGAGCGGCAATGAGGACGTCGTCAGAATGCGCGTCTCCAACCTGACCGACTACATCAAAGGAATGCAGGCCAAGTAGGCTAGCTCGGATCGAACAGGCAGAGCGGGTCGGAAGCGAGAGGATTGCCCGTCGCGGAAAATGCGCGCGAGCGTGATCCTCCGCACAAGGTGCGGTAGTCGCAGACGCCGCACCGGTCCTCGAATTGCGTGGGGTCGTGCAACTGCCGGAACAATGGAGAGTCGCGGTACATCTCCACGACGTTATCCTTGCGCACATTGCCGACGGGCAACGGCAGGAATCCGGCAGGGCAGATATCGCCGGTATTCGACACGAACATAATGCCGTGTCCATCGCGGATGCCATAGCTGCGAGTCGCGCCGCTCTTTCGGATCTGCTCGCCGGTCATGCCTGCTTCCCGCATCTTTTCCAGCGCCACTCGACGGAAGGACGGCGCTTCGGTCGTGGAGACTGTGAACGCCGCCTGTCGCGAAGTCTGATGGATCCAGCCCATCAGTTTTTCGGCTTCCTCTGGAGACAGCGGTTGCAGAACCTTGCCCCGTCCCACCGAAATCAGAAAGAACAGGCTCCAACGCGCGAGTCCGAACGGCTTCAGGACTTCGAAAATCGCCGGCATGTCGTCGGCGGTCTCCGCCGCCACCAGCGTATTCACCTGCACCGGCATCCCTAACTCCTGCGCCCAGCCGAGGGCGCTCATCGTGCGGTCGAACGTGCCGGGGACGCCTCTGATGGAATCGTGGCGATCCGCCGTGGAACCATCCAGGCTCAGGCCAAGCCCGTCCACGCCGTGCTGCTGCAGTTTCACCAGGACCTCGCGCGTAAGCGCTGGAGTCGCCGCGGGGGTGATGGAAACGGCAATGTTCAGCCGCCGCGCCTCATCGATTAATTCGTAAAGGTCCGTCCGCGCCAGTGGATCGCCGCCGGTGAGAATCAACTGCGGGAGAGGATCGCCGAAGCCTGGGATCTGGCGCAGGAACTTGACACCCTCTTCGAAGCCCAGCTCATCCGGATGGGGCGTGGAGATCGCCTCCGCCCTGCAATGACGGCATGCCAGCGCGCAGGACTGGGTCATCTCCCAGTACACGTTCATGGGGGTCATCGAGAAGTCGCGGGGTGCTGCGTGCCCGTGGATGTGGCTTGTTCCCATATATTTCATCATATACCCTGGAAAAAATGGAGCACGAAGCCGCGACCAGAATGGACAAGTGGCTGTGGGCCGCGCGCTTTTTCAAAACCCGGGCGCTCGCGGCCCGAGCCTGCGAACTCGGCCGCATTGCCTCTCAGGGACAACAGGCCAAACCGGCCCGTCCCGTCCGCGCCGGCGACTCGTTGACCATCAGGAACGACAGCGGCGAGTTCCGGATCAAGGTGCTTGCCCTCAGCGAAATGCGCGGACCGGCCGCGATCGCGCAAACCCTGTATCGTGAAACCGAGGAGAGCAGAGATGCGCGGCGAAAGGCAGCCGAGGAGCGAAAGCTCATGCCACATTTCGAATTCCAGCACGAAGGGAAGCCGTCGAAACGGGATAGACGACAGATGGGCCGTCTGCGCGGACGCTAATTGTCGCGCGACAGGAACTCGCGGATCAGCTCCGATACGGTGCGAATTTCTTCTTCGGTCGCTTCCCCGAAAATCGGCAGTGCCAGAGTCTCTTTCGACAGATGCTCGCTCACCGGGAAATCGCCTTCCTTGTAGCCATAGCGTTCGAGGGCCGGCTGCAAGTGCAGCGCGCGAGGATAGTAAACCTCCGTGCCCACTCCCTGTTCGGCGAGGAAGGCCCGCAAACTATCGCGATTCTTCACCCGGATCACGAACTGGTTGTAGATATGCCGCGTCTGATGCGCGCCCGGCATCGGCAGAATCGCTCCAGACCCGGCCAGAAACTTGCGATACAGACCCGCATTGCGCTGGCGGCCTTCGCTCCAGGAATCGAGATGGCGCAGCTTCACGTCCAGGATCGCAGCCTGCAGTGCATCCAAACGCGAGTTTTTCCCCGCCCACTCATGAATATACTTCGCGATGCTGCCATGCACGCGTAGCGCGCGCAGCTTCTTCGCCAGAGCCTCGTCGTTGGTAGTGAGCATGCCTCCGTCACCGAATGCGCCCAGATTCTTCGTCGGAAAGAAGCTGAAGCAGCCCATCGCGCCCATCGATCCCGCGCGGCGCCCCTTGTATTCCGCGCCCACACTCTGCGCGGCGTCCTCGATCACCGGGATTGGCCCCGCGATATCGAGAATCGCCTCCATATCGGCGCAGCCGCCGTATAGATGCACGGGCAGAATCGCCTTCACCTTTGGATGCGCGGCCAGCGCCGCCTTCAGCTTCGTCACGTCCAGGTTGAACGTATCCGGCTCGACATCGACGAACACCGGCGTCGCGCCGACGCTCATCACCGCGCCCGCGGTGGCATAAAAGGAGTATGGGACCGTGAGCACTTCGTCGTCCGGCCCTATATCCAGGGCGAGCAGTGCGAGCTCCAGCGCGTCGGTGCCGGAAGCGCAGCCCACGGCATAGGCCGTGCGGCAATACCCGGCAAAGTGGCGCTCGAATCGCTCCACATCCTCGCCTAGAATAAATCGCTGCGATTCGATGACGCGGGCGACTTCCCGCATGACCTCGTCGCGAATCGGATCGAACTGGCGCCGCAGGTCCAGAAGCGGAATGGCGCGGCTCGTTACTTGAGTCGACACTGGATTACCCTTTAGTTTCTAGTCTAAGGCTTTCTCGGCGTGTCATGATAAGAAGACATGAAGGGCATCGTTCTCGCGGGCGGCACGGGCAGCCGTCTTTTTCCGCTCACCAAAATCACCAATAAGCACCTTTTGCCGATTTACGATAAGCCGATGATTTATTACCCCATCCAGACGCTCGTGGATGCGGGAATTGACGACATCATGATCGTCACCGGCGGACGAAGCTCGGGCGACTTCTTGCGCCTTCTGGCGAATGGACGGGAGTTTGGCCTGTCGCACATCAATTACACCTATCAGGAAGGTGAAGGCGGCATCGCCGACGCTCTCGGTCTGGCGGCGCACTTTGCCTCCGGCGAAAAGATCTGCGTCATTCTGGGCGATAACATCCTCGAAAAGAGTATCCGCGGCGCCGTGGACGAGTTTCAAAAGCAGCCGGCCGGCGCAAAGATTCTGCTGAAGGAAGTCCCCGACGCCGAACGCTTCGGCGTGGCCGAGTTTTCGGGCGACCGTATTGTCGGGATTGAGGAGAAGCCCCGCAATCCGAAATCTTCCTACGCCGTGACCGGCATTTACATGTATGACGAATCGGTGTGGGATAAGGTCCGCACTCTGAAACCTTCGGCGCGGGGGGAATTGGAAATCACCGACGTCAACAACGCTTACATCGCTGAAGGCACGATGACCTACGGCTTCGTCGCCGGCTGGTGGACCGACGCGGGCACCTTCGAATCCCTGCTGCGCGCCACCAACCTAGTCGCCAAAACACGAGGCGTCCTGCCTGCGGAGTGATCATGTCCAACGAATCCGTTTTCCTGAAATTTTCGAGCGAGAAACTGGAGCAATTGCTCGGCCGCATCGAGACTTGCGTCGCGAAATTGACTCCGGAGCAAATTTGGATACGGGGAGCCTCGAACGAAAACGCGGTGGGCAACTTGCTGCTGCACCTCGAAGGCAATGTCCGCCAGTGGATTTTGAGCGGCGTGGGCGGCGCGCCGGATCTCCGCAATCGCGACGCGGAGTTTGAGACGACATCGGGGGAGGGCGCGCTAGACCGCCTGCGAGCGACGGTGCACGAAGCCTCCGCGCTGATCGCGGCCCTACCGCATGAGCGCCTGACTGAGCCGAGGACCATCCAGAAGCACTACAATGTAACCGTCTTCGAGGCGATCTATCACGTGGTCGAGCATTTTTCCGGCCACACGGGCCAGATCATCTTCGCTACGAAGCTCCTGACGGGGGAAGACCTTGGGTTTTACAATTACCTGCGCGGGTCCGCGGCGCCTATCAGGCCGCAGCCGTAGGAGAAAGCGCCTCAGGCTGGCTGCCGCGACAACTTCGTGGAGCGGCACCGGGATAATTTCTAGGGAGAAGACACGGCCATTGCGCCGCACAGCCAACCTGTGGGCGCGCTCGTCCTGCCACGGGCTACCAGCGAGAGGTTGGCCATCGACCGAGATGATCTGGTCCCCCAGGAGGAGGCTGGCGTGGAACGCAGGCGACCTCGGTACCAAATGCCGTCACGAGGGCGCCTTTTGCGGACTTCTCAGCAAAGAACCCCGGACTCAACGGGTCCAGGGCCCCGCGCCGCGATGGTTTCGCGGCGCACTGCGCCGAACAGTCAGATTCAAGACACTGGCCGTTCGGCTTATCGTTTCCCAGGGTTACACATCCATACTCCGAAGTGGGAAATGAAAGTGAGAAGAGACCGGCGCTCACAATAAATCAGGTCAGATTAGCTCGCATGTTTCCTCCATGCGGCGATATTGCTTTCCTTCTTCCGCGGATGCAAGGGAAAATCGGCGAAAATAAAGGAAATCCGGTAGTAGACTAACCTGTAGGGGAACCCTACTCCACCACCGCCACCGGCCGAATTGGCGATCCCGTGCCTCCACGGATCTTCAGCGGTAGCGCGACGAACAGAAACTCCTTCACACCCGCCCCAGACAGGGGCTCCAAATTCAAGCACTCAATAATATGGATGCCGCGTTCCACCAGCAGATGAACATGGGCCTCCATGTGTGACGGCACGTGCTCGAACGCCACTGTATCGCTTCCGGCGGCGAAAATGCCGTGCTTGCTCAGCCACTGCGCGCCCGCCTTCTTCGGACCCGGCCCGCGCACCACGGATCCTCCGTCGCCGGTAATAAATCGCGACGAATTATCCCAGAATTTCCCCCATCCTGTACGGATTAAGGCAACGCTTCCTGGCTTAGGCGTCACGCCGCAGTCTTCCAAATGCTCTGGCGCAATCACATAATCGAGCGGCAGCGCGTCCACTCCCATGAGCCGCGCCACGTCGAACAATACACCCGGCCGGAAAATCGGCGCGACCGTATCGACCCCGAGCGTCGTCACGCCGTCGCTATAGGACTGCACCGGCGCGATGCCTCCGTGCAATTTCCCGTCGCAGGAAAAATGCGAGAGAGCGTCAATGTGCGTGCCGACGTGCCCTCCCATCGTGATCAGTTCCGCCGCCGAACTGGCGCCGTTCGCCAGCACCTGCTCGCCGTGCGCTTTGGTGAGCGTGCGCGCGAACGGAGGATGCGTCGGGAAATGAGGCATGCCGGGGAACAATGGCTGCGCCAGATCGTAGACTTTTCCGATGATCACGACGTCGCCTTCTTCACGCGTTTTCGTGTCTTCGGCGACAGCACTGCGGTCTTGTCGCGCCATCGCCCGAGCCGGAATTCGCGGCCGTAATGCGACGTCAGATTGCGGATGGCCACGGTGACCACGCCCGCCGCATCGCAGGAATAATGCTCCTCGATCTCCTGATGCGATGCCGGCCAGGAATGCTCCACGGGCACTTTTTCAAACGAATGCGCGTCCGCCAGTGCCGGATCGAACGGGAACATAATCTCATCCCAGACCGTGATGTCGCCCGAGGGCTGCCCGTCCTCGGCGACGTGGCTCGCTTCCAGATAGCGGAAATCGCCGACGTTATGCACCGGCTGATAACGCCGCGTTACCGTCAGGGGAGGTTCGGAAGCGCCCGGCAGTCTCGTCCCGCGCGGGAAAATCGGATCGAAAATCATGCGCCGTCCGGCGTCGCCTTCCCGCCACACGCCGAAATTGCGAGTGAACATCTCGCGCAGAGTGTAACCCGAGGCCGCGTCAGCCTGAATCGCCAGCCCAATGGCAGTCGCGGAGCGCGTATATTCGCTGCGCTTCACCTTGCGCCCGAATTCCTCGCGAAGCACGCGCGAGACGAGGGGCAACTCACTGCCGCCTCCAGTGACGTAGAGCGCCTCGATGTCGTTGCCCTCCGCCAGTTGCGCTGTTGCTTCAATCGACTCGGCTAGCAGCGGCCGGCAGCGCTCGTAAAAATCCGCCACCGCGACCGTGGCTTGACCCATGCCCTCTTTGATGACATCGAGATCGACTACGATCTTTCGCGAATTGGGATGCAGTGCCTCTTTTTGCCTGCGGCACTCTTCATCCAAACGGAAAATCCCGGCCAGATCCAGCTTCGAAAGCGTCTCTTCGCCGACCGCCATCTCCGCCAACACCAGGTCGAAGTCGTCGCCGCCCAGGTGCGGCATCCCCTCCGACGCGAGCACTGTGTGCGTCCCCGCCGCGATCTCGACGAGCGACACGTCGCAGGTGCCGCCGCCCAGGTCATAAACAAGGATGCGGCCGGTCATCTTCTGGCGGTGCCCGAACTCAATTGATGCTGCCGAAGGCTCGTTCAACAGCCCCAGCACGGAAAATCCCGCGCGCCGGAACGCGTCCACCGTAAGGAATCGCTGGTTGCTATTGGCATTGGCGGGAACGCCAAGAAAAATTTCCAACGGCTCGGTTTCCCCGAACCGCGCCTGCAACGCGGTGCGCAGCGCGCCGGTCATCCCGCACAGCAGCTCCATGAGAGGAACCAGCCGCCCGCCCAAATCCAGACACGTCTGCGGACCCGCGTCGTCCAGATAGCGTTTGATCGACCGGACCATCGTCCAGCCGGGTTCCGTTTGCTTGGAATACGCGTCCCAACCGTAGCAGCGTTCCTCATCCTTCAGGGCGATTAATGGAGGAAACCAGTCGAATGCCCCGTCTGCGGTTTCAAAAGGCACCAGCGGATAATTTCCCCTGTCCGCCGCGGCCACAACGATACGCGTTGTGCCGAAATCGATGCCGAGCTTCATAATTAATGGGTAACACAAGTGCGGGCGTGGGTTGGGCTACTCAGCGAAGGCTTCCTGGAGCACACGCAGCGCGGCAGCCAGCGTCTTGGGGGATACCGCTCCCATTTTCTTCGCTAGCCGTTCCTTGTCCACGGCCCGTAGCTGATCCAGCAGAATCAGCCCCCGAGTGCACCACGGCGCAGATGACGGTGGCATACAATGTCCTTTAATGAGATTCCTCTTCCTGCTGCCCGTGATCTGCTCCGCGCAGCATCTCTCGAACCTCAACCAGCTCACCCACGGAGGCCAGAATGCCGAGGCGTACTGGTCGCCCGACGGCAAGCGCCTGATCTTCCAATCCACCCGCGACGGCCACGATTGCGACCAGATTTACATCATGAACGCCGACGGTTCCAACGTCCGCATGGTGTCGACCGGCAAGGGTGTCACCACCTGCGGCTATTTTCTCGGCGACAATAAACGCATCGTCTACGCGTCCACGCACGAAGCGGGCGACGCCTGCCCCGCTCGGCCCGATCGCAGCAAGGGCTACGTCTGGGCGGTTTATCCTACGTTCGATATTTATCTCGCCACAGATGCCGGGAAAATCTTGAAAAAGCTCACCACGGCGCCCGGTTATGACGCCGAAGCCACCGTGAATTGGAAGAACAAGAAGATCATCTTTACCTCGTTGACGTCGGGTGATCTAGATCTGTGGACTATGCACGAGGACGGCTCGCACAAGACGCGAATCACAACGAGCGAGGGCTACGACGGTGGCGCGGTGTTTTCCCGCGACGGCAAGAAGATCGTCTGGCGCGCCCATCATCCTGATACGCCAGAGAAACAGGCTCGCGCGAAGGACCTGCTCAAGGAGAACCTCACCGCGCCCATGAAGATGGAGCTCTTCGTCGCCAATGCCGACGGTTCCGGCACAAAGCAGATCACCAATTTCGGCTGCGCCTCCTTCGCGCCTACCTTCACGCCGGACGGCAAGAAAATCCTGTTCAGCTCCAATAAGCACCACTGCGATTCCAGCGATTTCGAGCTGTACCTGATTAACGTCGATGGATCTGGCCTGGAACAGGTCACCAATTACAGCGTCTTCTCGTCATTCCCCGAATTTTCGCCGGACGGCACAAAGATCGTCTTTGCATCGAGTTATCAGTCCACCAGCCGTTACGAATTCAACATTTTTACAGCCGATTGGAAACCATGAAGACTTTTCGCATTCTCCTCATCGCAGCGGCCTGCGCCGCATTGGCGTTCGCCCAGAATCCTCAGCCTCCGAAGAAGAAAAAGCTGCTTGCCATCGGCGCCGTTGCCGGATTCCAGCACGATTCCGTTTCCAATGGCCTGGCAACGATGTGGAAGATCGGCCACGATACAGGCCTCTGGGACACCTATATCCGCACGGACACCCAATTGATCACGAAGAAGAAGATCGATGCAGGGAACGCGAAGAATCTCGACTACTTCGACGCGATTTATCTTTACACCACCGGCGAACTTCCGTTGGACGACGAACAAAAAGCGTCCCTGCTGAGCTTCGTCCACGACGACGGCAAGGGAATCATCGGCGGACACTCCTCGATCGACACATTTTACAAGTGGCCTGCCTACGGCGAGATGATGGGCGCCTACTTCGACAACCATCCCTGGGGCCAGTTCCTGGCTCCGGTGATCGTTGAAGATCCGAATTTCCCCGCCATGAAGGATTTCCCGCGACAGTTCCTGATCATGGATGAAATCTACCAGCCCAGCAAGGAATTCTCGCGCGAAAAGGTCCGCGTGCTGGCCCGGCTTGACGCAACCAAGATCGACCTGAAGCATCAGGGCGTGAAGCGCACCGATGGAGACTTCGCGGTCGCCTGGGTAAAAAACTACGGCAAGGGCCGCGTCTTTTACTCCACCTTCGGCCATCGCGAAGAGGTTTACGATCGCCCCGATATTCAAACCATGTATCGCGAAGCCACCAAGTGGGCGATGAAACTGATCGACGGCGACGCCACGCCGAGGCCTCGACCATGAAGGCGCTGCTTTTGCTCGCAGCCGTTGTCGCCCACGCCGAAGTGATCGATTCGTCGGCGTCGGGATTCACGGTCAAGGCCGTGCTGACCGTAAAGGCTTCGCCCGAGGTCGTGATGGACAAACTGATCCACAACGTCGGCGACTGGTGGCATCCCGCGCATACCTATTCGCACGATCCGCATAACCTGAAGATCGAAGCGAAGCCTGGAGGGTGCTGGTGCGAAAAGGTGGGCGATGGATTCGTGAAGCACCTCGAAGTGATCCACTACAGGCCGCCGGGCTATATCGCGTTCAGTGGCGCGCCGGGTCCTTTACAGGCGCAGGCGGTGACGGGCACGCTGCAGGTCCAACTCAGCGCGGCCGAGGGCGGAACGAAGCTCGAAATGACCTACGCGGTGGGGGGATATCTGGCGAAGGGTTTGAACTCGTGGGCTTCAATTATAGACACAGTATTTACGGAGCAGTTCACGAGGCTGAAGAACTACGTCGAAACCGGTCAGCCCGCCCCCGCGAAATAGCAGCGATAAACTACACCGGCACTGGCGCGTCAAAATACGCGACCGCCGTGGAAGGCTCCGGGATCGGCGCGCCGACCTCTTTCATCACCTGCAGATGGCCCGCGATCGCCTCGTGGATATTCTGTTCGACCTCTTCCGCTGTTCTGCCCGTCGAAATGCATCCCGGCAGATCGGGGACGTATGCGGCGTAGTTATGTTCGGCCTTTTCGATCACGATCGCTTCATCTATCCACCTGCACCAATCCCGTCTCCATCCTCTTCAACTGTCCGCACGCCGCGTAGACGTCCAGGCCCCGAGGCTTCCTCACGAAGCACGGCATCGCCTTCTTCACGATCTCCTGAAACGACGCGACGCGCTCCGGCGCGGGCGTCGCGAACGGGATTCCCGGACCGGGATTCAGCGCAATCAAGTTCACCTTGGCCTTCAGATTCGCCAACAGTTTGACTACCCTGCGCGCATCCGCATCCGTATCGTTCACTCCGGCCAGCAGCACGTACTCGAACGTCAGCCGCTCCCACGGCCTTAGCGGATATTTTCGGCACGCCTCGATCAAGTCCTTTAAGTGATACTTCCGCGTGATCGGCATTAGTTCGCGCCGCTGTTCTTCGTTCGAAGCGTTCAGCGATATCGCCAGCTTAGGCCGTACCGCCTCGTGCCCCAGTTCCTCGATCTTCGGAATAATGCCCGAGGTCGACAGCGTCACGCGCCGCGGCGAAATGCCCATGCCCTGCGGATCCAGCATCAGCCGCGTGGCTTTCAATACATTGGCCAGATTCAGCAGAGGCTCGCCCTGACCCATCATCACGATGTTGATCCGGTCCGCGCCCGCTTCCAGCGAATTATCCGCCGCGACCCTCAGCACCTGCCCCGCGATCTCGCCCGCCGTCAGGTGCCTCTCGAGCCCCAGCAGCGCCGTCAGGCAGAATTTGCAATCCACCGGACAGCCCACTTGGCTCGAAATGCATATGGTGGACCGGTCGCCTTCGGGCATCCACACTGCCTCGACCGTCTTGCCGTCAGCGAGCCTCAGCAGATACCGCCGCGTCTCGTCCACCGATTCGTAACGCTTCTCTATCTCGGGTAAGCCCAACGGCAGATCGGCCTCCAGCTTGGCTCGCAATCCCTTCGGTAGATTGGAGATAGCTCCCAGGTCGGTCACCCGCTGCCGGTACACCGCGTCGTAAATCTGCTTGGCTCGAAAGACCGGCTCGGTTGGCCCCAAAGCCTGTTGGATGTCCGTAAGTTCCATCCCTACAATGCTTTGCGGCATACCATTAGTTTAGCATGGTAAACTGGGATTTACATGGCATCGCCCAAGAATAGAGACATCCGGCGCGCCGTCCTTCCGAACGGCGTCCGCGTGGTGACCGAGCGCATGGATCACGTGCGAAGCGTCACCGTCGGCGTCTGGGTCGGCACCGGCTCGCGTGAGGAGTCGCCCGAGCAGAGCGGTCTCACCCACTTCATCGAACACATGGTCTTTAAAGGGACCAAGAACCGCACCGCCGAACAGATCGCCCGCTCCGTGGACTCCATCGGCGGCGGGCTCGACGCGTTCACCTCGAAGGAACTGGTCAGCTACAACGTCAAGGTCCTCGACGAGCATCTGCCCGAGGCCTTCGACGTAGTAGCTGACCTGGTCCGCAATCCTCTGTTCGACAAGGGCGACATCGAGAAGGAAAAGGGCGTCATCCTCGAAGAGCTGAAGATGGAGGTGGACAATCCCGAGTACCTCATCCACGAGATCTTTTCCAGCAATTTCTGGAAAGGCCACGCGCTGGGGCGCCCGATTTTAGGCACCCGCCAGACCATCCGTGCCTTCGACCGCGATTCGGTGGAAGATTACTACCGGCGTTATTACGCGCCATCGAACATTCTCATCACGGCCGCCGGAAACCTGAGCCATCGCCGTCTGACGGCCCTGGCCGAGGAAAAATTCGCCGATCTGAAGCCTCGCCGGACGCCGGCCCAGGTGGAACGTCCGAAGCCCCACGCGCCTCTCGTTTTCCGCAACAAGAATTCGCTGGAGCAGGTGCACGTGTACATGGGCGTGCCGTCGATCTCCATGCCCGACGAGAAACGTTTTGCCTGCTATATCCTCAATGCGATCCTCGGCGGAGGCATGAGCTCGCGCCTGTTCCAGAACATCCGCGAAAAACGGGGGCTGGCCTACACGGTGTTTTCGGAATTGGCGATGTATCACGACGCCGGATGCATGCTTGTGTATGCGGGCACGTCGCAGAAGAGCGCAGGCAAAGTGATCGAACTGGTGGTGAAGGAACTGGGCGAAATCGCATCGCATAAAGTCACGCCGGAAGAACTGCGCCGCGCCAAGGATCATCTAAAGGGCTCGTACGTGCTCGGCCTGGAGTCCACCTCGAGCCGGATGGGCAACCTCGCCCGCCAGGAGCTATACTTCAAACGGTTCTTCACGCTCGATGAAATGCTGGACATGGTGGAAAAGGTCACCGCCGACGAAGTGCTCGCGCTCGCGCAGCAGTTCTTCGATCCCAAGCAGATCGCCCTGGCGATGCTGGGCCGGCTGGAAGGATTCAAACTTCGCCGTCAGGACCTGATCCGGTCGATATGACGACTAAGAAGAAGGGGACTGACCACTCTGTCCCCCAAATCAACCTCTCCGGGCGCCACTGGCGGACCGCTGTGGACAGAGCGGTCTGTCCCCTTTTTCTGCTGGCGGCACTGGCCCTGCTGGTTTCCCCCGCATTCGCCATCGACATCGCGAAGCTCCAGCCCACCGGCTACGTGAACGATTTCGCCCACGCCTTCGACGCCGCCAGCGCGCAGCAACTGGAAATTTACTGCGGCATTCTCGAACGCTCCACAGGAGCGCAGATGGCCGTCGTGACCGTTGACTCGCTCGAGGGCGACGATATTAACGACACCGCCGCGCGCCTCTATCATCAATGGGGCATCGGAAAAAAGCCCGCCGACGAAGGCGTGCTGATTTTATTCGCGATTAAAGACCACAAGGACCGCGCCGAGATCGGCTACGGCCTGGAACCCGTCATCACCGATGCCGACGCAGGCTCTATTTTGCGCGGCATCCGGCCGATTCTCCGCCAGGGCTCCTATGGGCCCGCCGCTCTCGCCGCTGCGCAACAGTTCGGCGCAAAGATCGCCGCGGCCAAGAATGTCGAGCTTCCGGTTGACTCGCGCGTCCGCACGCGAACCCCCGCGCCGCGCGGGCCGTCGATCCCGTGGCCCCTGATCATCCTTGGAATCTTCTTTCTGCTCGCCTTGTTCGGACGCGGCGGCCGCGGCAGCGGCGGTGGATTCACCGGTTTCCTTACCGGTATGTTCCTCGGTAACATGATGGGACGCGGTGGTGGCGGAGGAGGCTGGGGCGGAGGCGGATTTGGAGGCGACTCCGGCGGCGGTGGATTTGGCGGTTTCGGCGGCGGGGATTCCGGTGGCGGCGGAGCATCAAGCGATTGGTAGCGGCGCGATTGGTAATTATATATGGACGAACTCAAGGAATTGACCGCAAGACTCGAGCATGCGTTCCAGGATCGCCTGGTCTCTGTGGTCCTCTATGGCTCGGCTGCCTCGGTGGAGCCCGGGAAATACTCCGACCTGAACGTCCTGTGCGTCCTCAAGCAAATCACGCCGCGCGAGTTGGGAGAAAGTGAACCCATTTTCCGCTGGTGGCGCGAGCACAAGCATCCCGCGCCTCTGTTGATGAGCGAGGACGAAGTACACCGCTCGGCCGATTGCTTCCCCATCGAGTTTCACGACATGAAGGACCGCCGGCGAATGCTGTACGGTCCGGACGTGATCGCAGACCTGCACATCGATTCGAAATTCTATCGGGCCCAGGTGGAGTATCAGCTCCGGTCGAAGTTATTGCGTCTTCGGCAGCAGGCCGCTGGTATTCTGTCTGATCCCGTGAAGCTGTTCACGCTTTGCGTCGATTCGGTCTCGACGTTCTGCATGCTGGCGCGCCACGCGCTGATCCTTTCCGGCGCGCATGCGAAGACGGAGCGCCGCGCGGTGATCCGGCAGCTCGGCGCGACGCTGCACATGGACGTGAGGCCGTTTGAAATTCTGCTCGATGTGCGGGAAGACAAGTCGGGCGACCCCGGTGATCCCGGGGAGTTGTTCGCGCAATACCTGGAATGTATCCGCCGGCTGGTGGAGTTCGTCGACGGCCTCGAAAACGCGCCCGCGCAACACGCGGCGCATTAACAAGTCACGGGGAGAATTATGAAACTTGGATTGATTGCATTGATTGTGGTCGGATTTCTGGTCATCGTCGCGCTGGTGCTCGGCGGCGCCCTGATTGGCGCGCGCAACGAGCTGGTGCAGGAGCGAGAAGCGATTAAGGGCGCCTGGAGCCAGGTGGACGTGGTGCTGCAGCGCCGCGCCGATCTGATTCCCAACCTCGTCGAGACGGTAAAAGGCTTCGCCAAGCATGAGGAAGAAGCGATTAATTCGGTCACCGCCGCGCGTGCAGCGTTAGGCGGCGCGCAAACGCCAAAGGACAAGATCGCCGCCAACGCGCAGCTGGATTCTGCCCTGTCGCGTCTGCTCGTGGTGGTCGAAAATTACCCCAATCTGAAAGCCGACGAAAACTTCCTGCGCTTGCAGGACGAGTTGTCCGGCACCGAAAACCGCATCGCGGTGGAGCGCCGCAAGTACAACGAAGTGGTGCAGAAGTACAACACCGACATTGAGCTGTTCCCGAAAAACATCGCCGCCTCCATCTTCGGCTTCCAGCGTGAAGACGCCTACTTCAAGGCCGAAGCCGGTGCGAAAGAGCCTCCCAAGGTGAAGTTCTAATGTAAGCGAAGATGACAGGCTTCTCTGCCCCGAGGCGCAACCAGGCCGTTCGAGTGCGGAATACCCCGGCGCCAGCGGCTGAGCGGCCTGTCCTCATTTTTCGCTTCCTTTTGGCGACCTGTGACCATGCCCATCTTCCAAAACTTCATTGACGGCCAATGGGTCGGCGGCAGGACCTTCGAAAACCGCAACCCCGCCGACACGTCCGACCTGGTCGGCGAATTCGTCTCCGGCACCACCGCCGATATGGCCGCCGCCGTCGACGCTGCCTCGCGAGCCCTGCCTGCCTGGAGCGCGATGGCTGCACCCGCGCGCGGCGCTTTGCTCTTCAAGGTTGCCGACATTCTCGAACGTAAGTTCGATCAACTCGGCGAAGAGATGACGCGCGAGGAAGGGAAGACGCTGCCCGAGGCCAAAGGCGAAGTCCGCCGGGCCATCAACATCTTTCGCTACTTCGCCGGCGAAGGTTCTCGAATGCCCGGACCCGTGGTCGCCAGCGAGCGTGACCGCGTCCACATGTGGGCGCAGCGCAAACCGGTGGGGGTGGTCGGCCTCATCACGCCGTGGAATTTTCCCATCGCGATTCCGGCCTGGAAAATGGCGCCGGCGCTGATCTGCGGCAACACGATTGTGGTGAAGCCGGCCTCCGCGTCGCCTCTTTGCGCGTGGCGCATCGCCGACGCCTGTCGCGAAGCGGGTATTCCCTCGGGCGTGGTGAACTTCGTCGCCGGATCGGGAGGCACGCTGGGCAGGGCCCTGATCGACGCGCCCGCGTTGAAGGCCGTCTCTTTCACCGGCTCCTGCGGCGTCGGCGAATGGCTGCACGCCGAAGCGTCCAAGCGCCGCCTGCGCATTCAACTCGAAATGGGCGGCAAGAATCCCACCATCGTTCTGGCAGACGCGCCTTTCGATCAGGCCGTCGAAAACACGGTTAACGCGGCGTTTTTCTCCACTGGCCAGAAATGCACAGCCACCAGCCGCGTGATCGTCGAAGACGCGATTTACGACCGTTTTCTCGCCGCGCTTGTGGAGCGTACGAAGAAGCTGAGAGTGGGCAATGGGCTTATTTCCGGCGTCGATATTGGTCCCGCCGTAGATCAATCCCAGCTCGACACAGATCTTGGATACATCGAGATTGGCCGCAGCGAAGCAGGCGAGCCTCTTGTCGGCGGCCATCGCCTCACCGGCGGCGACTACGACAAAGGCTTTTTCGTCGCCCCTACGATTTTCGCGAACGTCACGGAAAAAATGCGCATCGCGCAAGAGGAAATCTTTGGCCCCGTGCTCGCCGTCATGCGGGCGCGTGATTTTGAGGACGCTATGCGCGTCGCCAATGCGATTCCGTTCGGCTTGTCCTCCTCCATTCAAACGTCGAACATCTCCCGCGTCTTCGAATTCGTCCAGCGGGCCGAAGCGGGTTTGCTGACAGTGAATCTGCCCAGCGCGGGTGTCGAGTATCAGCTCCCTTTCGGCGGCACGAAGGATTCGAGCTTCGGCCCGAAGGAACAGGGTCCGGCAGCGATGGATTTTTATAGCGATTGGAAAACGATTTACCTGAAATACTAAGCCAAAATACTAAGAAAGACGCGAAGAATGGGACAGACTTCTGTGTCCCCGCCAACCGGGCAGTGCTGAGCAGTTAGAAGGGGCTGTGGCACAGAAGTCTGTCCCATTCTTCGCCACCAGAGATCATGCACTTAGGACAAATAAAATGGAATGGCGCCACTACGGCCGCTATCTTCAATCACACGGCCGCGCGCCCTATTCCCGATTACACATTGCTCGACCTCATCGTCCGCGCCGAAAAGGAGGGCGAGACGCTACCGGATTTGGCCACGCGCCTCGCTTCGCGCCAGTCTGTCATGTCTGAGCCTTTGATTCCCCTTCAGCCCCGGGAAGTATGGGGATGCGGCTGCACCTATGAAACCAGCGCCAGCTTCCGCGATGCCGAACACGGCACGCGTGAAGGGTTTTACGCGCACGTGTACAAGAGCCCGCGTCCGGAAATTTTCTTCAAAGGCACGGCGCGTGTCTGCGTCGGCCCGGGCCAAGCGATCGGCATCCGAGCCGATTCGAGATTCACCGCGCCGGAGCCGGAACTGGCCCTGGTGCTCGGCACGAAAGGACGCATCCTGGGCTACACGCTGGCCAACGACGTTTCCGCATGGGACATCGAACGTGAGAATCCTCTGTACCTGCCCCAGTCAAAGACATATTCGGCCTGCTGTGCTCTTGGTCCGGTGGTCGTCACCGCGGACGAAATCACCGACGCGCGTGCTTTGCACATGACCTGTTCCGTCACGCGCGGCACATCGCAGATTTTCTCGGGCGAGACGCCGATCGCTCGCCTCGGCCGCAGCTTTGAGACGTTGGTCGAGTATCTGCTGCGCTCGAACCCCGTTCCCGCAGGGTCGGTGGTGTTGACCGGAACCGGCATTATCGTGAAGGAAGACGCCGCGCTGGCTGAGGGCGATATCGTGACAATCAAAGTCCCCGAAATCGGCGAATTGTCCAACCCCTGCGCGATCGTGTAACGTTTTTTTCTGACCTGCTTTCCCCTTTGTGGGGCGGCCAATCTTGGCGGCAGCCGCTTTTTAAGCGGCTTTTCTCAACGGCCCACCGAGCTGGCTTCAACATCATGATGTCGAGCTACAACTCGATACTCAACGATTTTTTGTCGTTCGCAACGACAGTTTCCGTGTGAATCGCCTTCTTGCCATCCATAACGAGCAGCAGGTAGTTGCCGGACTCGAGTCCATCGATCAGAAAATCGCCATACGGCCCAACGCGCGATTCCCCTCCGCCGCCGACGCCGAGCAGCGGGACAACTTTCACGAAGAGTTCGCGCCCGTCAGGAGCGGCTTTCACTCTTCCGTGTATGCTCTCGACCTCGGGACAGGACTCCATCATGTCGAACACGAACTCCGCTCTCACGACTAACTCGCGCTGATGTAAATTAACCCGGCGATCTGATGTTCTGAATCCAGGCACGACGATGCGGAGCGTGTATGAGCCGTACGGGACCGGTTTCGTCATATCGACGGCTTTTTGGGTTCTAGCGTCCACCAGTTCGGTCCTGGCGATCGTCAACTTCGCGCCCAGGGAGTCCCTGGCGATCACTTCGATGCGCCCGAATTCCTCGGGTGTCGCACATTGTTCGCCGTATGCCAAGACAACTGCAAAAGCCAGCCAAGTCATGCCCCCTCCTCCTCCGTCTCCTCCAGCAACTCCGCCTGCTCCGCATAGCGCTTCAGCACTCGCACCGAATTCCCTGTGCTGAAACCGGACACCCGCAGCCTCCGGTACGCCGACGCCAGATGCCTCGGTTCCTTGAGCAGAGAGCCCAGATCCTTGCCCCGATACTTCCGCTCCAGGAATTTCTCGATCATGGCGACCTCATCGGCTTCCTGATACGCCGCCTCCGCGGCCTGCCTTGCCACCGCTGGGGCGACGCGGCGCGCCATCAAATCCCGCATCACGCGCGTCTTGCCGAACCCCGCGCCGTCGCGGCGCCAACTGGCGTAGGAATCGGCGAAACGCTTGTCGTTCAAGTAGCCGGATTCCTTCAGGCGCGCCAGCACCTGGTCCACATCCGCCGGTTCCGCCGCGCGGCGCCTCAGTTTCTCTCGCAGTTCCGATACTGTCAGCGCGCGAGCCGACAAAGCCTTGGCGGCGAACGTCATCAATCCCTGTGCGTCGAGCGGCTTGGCCATTTGCTATGCTGAAACCATCATAAAGAAAGGAGTGACGTGACATGGAGGACGATAGCAAACTGTCGTATTTCTTTCTGGGCCTCGGCCTGGGCGTCGCCGTCGGAGTGCTGTTCGCTCCGAAATCCGGAGCGGAGACGCGCCAATACCTACGCAGCAAGGCGGAGGAGGGCAGCGACTATGTAAAGAGTCAAGCGGACAACCTCAAGGAAACGGCAGCCGAAGCTCTGGAACGCAGTAAACAGACGATTCAGAAGCACAAGGAAAACCTGGCCTCCGCGGTGGAGGCCGGCAAGCAAGCCTACCGGGAGGCGACCACCGCGCCCGGAGACTAGACTCCAAACGGGCGCGCGGAAGGTCCGCCCTGGCGCGCCCTTTTTAAGATCTTCACCATGGATAACCAACCTCTGCTCATCATTCTTTCGGTTTTCGTCGCCGTCTCCGCCATCGCGCTCTGCATCCAGGCGGGGATGTTGTATGGCATCTTCAAATCGGCGAAGGCCACCGAGGAGAATATGAAGCGCGTGGTGCCCAAGGTGGAGACCCTGCTCCCCAAGTTGGAGGCGCTGGCGGAAAGCTCCACCGTCGCCATCGATACCAGCCGCAAGCAGATTCTCGATATCACCACGAAGGCAAGCGATATCCTCGACTTGACGCGTATCCAGATGGCACGCATCGACCGGGTGGTTGAGGACGCCTCCGCGCGCGCGCATGTCCAGTTGGCCCACGCCGAGATGATCGTGGATGAAACCATGTCCCGCGCGCAGGAAACTGTCGCTGTGGTGCAAAGCGGCATCTTGAAACCTCTGCGGGAAATTCAAGGAGTTGCTGCCGGCGTTCGCACCGCGATCTATTACCTCATGCGCGGCGGCCGTCCGACTCCGGAACAGGCCACCTCTGACGAAGAGATGTTCATTTAAGTAAGCCTCAAGTACGATCCTTCCTCACCCGGCGCTTAGCTAAAGCTTCCCCCGATTCCCGCCGATTAAAATCCGGCAAGGCGAAGAGTCTCGCCAACCCGGGAAACATGACCAACACGATGATCACGCCGGCTGCGGCGTCCATTCCGGACGCATCTTCGGCCTCGGCTCTGGGATTTTTCCAGCGGCCCCTTCCGGCGCGGATCATTCTGGCGTCTTTCTTTCTCGTGACGATCCCAACGGCGGGCGCGCTCGTTTATACCAATAGCCACCGCCTGCTGTTCCTTTACATCTGGATCTTCAGCGCCACGCATTTTGTGGTGACCTTCACCATTTACCTGCAGAGCGAGAATCTCCGCCATTTCACGGCCACGCGACGGAATATCATCCAATTCGTCGTGATTCCGCTGGGCATCTTCGCCATCTTCTATTTCGTCCGCGTGATGCGGGTGGCGCCCCGGTTCCCGATGTTCGCGCTGCTGTTCGGCGCCGCAGTCCGGATTCTGGACTTCAACCATTTCAACCGCCAGTCGTTCGGGGTCTATCAACTGTTCAAGGCGCGGACAGGATTGCGGGCCCCCGCCCTCTGCAAGAAAATCGAGAACGCGTATTTCATTTCTCTATCGGTGCTGCTGTTTATCACGTACCTCGCCGGAGGGGTTTCACCATGGATTCCACGCGACCATCTCAACGTCATCGGAGGGATGGAGTTTCTCGCACCCATGGTTCCGGTCGCGATGCTGCGCGTGGCGGCCGCCGCGTGCGCCTCGGTGTCGGCGGCGCTGCTTGTCACGGACGTGGCGATGATCCTCAAGTCCTGGCGCGAGAGCGGGCAGCCTTCCGGCTTGTGGGAAAGCTTCTCCTATGTGCTGTTTCAGACGCTGAGCGCCGCGCTGGCCATCGCCTTCCTGCCTCTCTATGCAACGGCCCTGGCGATTCACTATGCCGAATATCACGTATTGATGTATCCCCGCTGTTTCCACAGCCGTCTGGATCTCACCCGCAGTCTGGACCATTGGTATCAAACCCTGCGCGGAAGCCGCGCACTCTTCTACGGTATGCTGATCGCCGTCTCCGGGCTGGTGACGCTGCTCACCACGCTCAGCGGGGTCTGGGGAACCGCCGGACTCGATAAGCCCGTCCCCTACCTTGCCTTCGTCGCGATTTTCGACGGCATTTTCGTCTGCCACTACTTCATCGAGATGCTGATCTGGCGATTCAGCGATCCATTTTTCCGAACGACGGCAGCAGCCCTTTACATCGCACCCCGCAGCCGAACATAGGCAACTCCCTAGTCGTCTACAATCGAGCACATGAGCACCGCCGCGTCAAGTTGATTCTTAAACTTCGGCCGCCCGGACAGCTTCCGCTTCAGCGGCCTTCTGAGCATTGCTGAGTGCGGTGGCGAGATTCAGCAGGTCCATTTTTTCGCGTACCGCCGGGCTCCAGCCGGTGCCGTTCGGAAATTGCAAGCCCACTTCGTAGCCGCCCTTCGCGGTGCGGCAGAATCGCACGGTGCCTCTTCCGCCGATGCGCAGCTTGTCGTAATAGAAAGTCACCCCTGTATACGCCGGGATCTTTTGAAGAACGCTCATTCGCGCTCCCTTGACCGAGATATCCATGAGCCGGGCGTGCATCGCCGTTTCACGGCCTTCCTGATCGGTACACAGTATTGACAGCGGCACGCTTAGCGGATCTCGAGACTCACGCCTGCGTTCGCTCTTCCGGATGGTCGAATACACTCTTCCTATCCATCGGCCTGAAACCGCCGAAACTTCATGGGGTGGAGGCTTGTTTGCTCTTCTTTATCAGTTCCAAGGCGTGTTCTATCAAAATCTCCCCCGTCATCTCCCCCAAAGACACGCGAGACACGTAGTCATAGCGGGGAAAACTGTGAAAATCCACCTTGGTCAGGATGTAGCCGAATGCGTCGTTGGTCAGGCCGAACAGGAACTTATGCTCCCCGCCCATCTTTCGTTTTAAATAGAACCCGATGTTCGGCAGAGCCTCGCCGGGAATCGTCAGGATCTGCGCGTTGCCGAGGTTCACCAGATTCATCCGGGCGCTTACCGTATGGTCCGCGCCATGCGGATATTTGAGCGGCGAATACTCCACCACCTGCCACATGTCGTTGGACTCCACCGGGAAGCGCACCTCCTCGGAAAAATTCCGCACCACGGGGTTTTTCTGCCACGGCGCGGGGTCCACCACGCGCAGCGATTCGGAAGCCAGCAGCCCTCCGATCCTCAGGCACTCGCTCCAGCTCCGGCTGTCGTGCCAGTAGCCGCGTTGCGCGTCGCTCGGCTGGTCCAGGTTGCGATTGTCCGCCGTTACCATGCCTCCCTGCGCGCTGTTCATGAATAGGGCCATCCCTCCAGCCGACTTCTCGGCGGCGTCGTATAAAGGACCCACCAGGTCCGGACTCAAAATACCCTGGCCGCTGCCGATCACCTCGGGATGAATCGCGTAATTCACCAGCGTGCCGATCATCGACCCGTCGAGGCCCCTGGCCTGCAGCACGCCCACGCGTCGGTCATAAAGGTCCGGCGCATAGTAGTTGTAGGCGATCTTCCCTTTCGCCTCGCCCGAGGCCACGCGCAGCTCGGCAGGCTTCATATGATCCAGGGCGTCGTTGATCGCGGCCGCCGCCTGCGTCACCACGAACTGCATGTATTCGAGCGATCCGGTGTGCCCTCCCTTGCCGTCCGGATACCCGTAGCAATCCGGCGCGCTGTGCGTGTGCGTCGAGCCGATCAGGATCTGTTGGGGCGCAAGCCGGGGGACCATCGCTCGCACGCGGTCGCCGAGCACCGAGGGAAATCCCAATAAATCCAGACCCACGATGGCCACCGTTTCGCCACCCGCCCGGAACACCATCGCCCGAGCCGTCAACTCGCCCTGTTTGGATGTTGACGGCGAGGGAGTACCCATGCCTCCGCTCACCGGCAGTAACGGATCGGGTGTAATGATGCGTTTTGCCGCGCCCGCCTCAAAAGCCGGCTGGGCTCCGAGCGTCGACAGAAAAGTGAGGCAAAGCAAAACATGGCGTTTGCGCATGGCTCATTATCGCGCTTTTGCGCACTCCCCGCGCATCGCAGCACGGGTGTTGTCGCGCGCATGCTCGTAGTGAGGAACTTAAAGTCGATAAGAATAGTCCTAAATAATTTCTATTGACTTTTCTAGGGGGGGATATATTTAGCAAATCCGGAAACACAGACTGCATTAAACTTCCGGTTACGGAGGAAATATGCCGCTCCGAAAGGCTGCTATTGTCCTGTTAATATGCGCCATGGGCCTGGCGCTACTTTTTCACCCTTGGGCGGTGAGAGCTCAATCCTGTTCCTTGCCGCCAACCTGCTCCTGCGGCAGCGCGGTATGCGATGAATACGGCAACTGCAGTTGCCCCAACACGCCCTCCTGCGACTGCGGCACGGCGTATTGCAGCAACAGCCAGTGGCGATGCGACGAGGCGCCTGCGTGCGACGACTGCTACGTTCCGGTTTGCGGGGATGGCAGTTGGACTTGCGAGTACGACGGGTCGAGCTGCAGCGGCGGGGGTGGCGGCGGCGGAGAAACCCTGCCGTGCAACAACTGCGACCCGGACTGTCCCGCCTATAACTCTCTAGATGCTAGCGACGGCAACTGCATGCTGATGTAGGGGTGAAGCGATGAAAACGTACACGTTGTGTTGTCTCATTCCGGTCTTAATCGCTGTGAATGGATTCGGGCAAAATCCGAATTCGATTTTTCTCAACGCCGATATTGCCGGCGATCAAAAGCTTGCCGCGCAGGGAAATATTGCGGCTCTGACGCGGCTGGGATTCCGACACCTCACGGGCTCGGCGGGAACCGTCGACGGCGTCCAGGCATACAATTATCTGGCCCAGGCCGCTCAGCAGTGGCCGGCGGCTTCCGCTCTGTTGGGATACGCCGCCGTCATCAGACCGGAACTGGCCGGCAAGAACATCAATGGGGTGAACCTGATAATCCAAGCGTCGAACGCGGGTGATCCGGTGGGTATGACGCTGCTCGGCCGCCTCTACCACCTCGGAAGAGGCGTCCCGCAAAATACTGCCACGGCTCGCCAACTGTACAACCACGCAGCGCCCAACTTTGCGCTAGCGTCTACGTTTCTTGGAGAGACTTATCTCCAATCCGCCAATAGCGCCGATCACGCATCGGCAGTCTTACCTTTTCTGAATGCCGCGATGGCCGGGGAGACGCTGAGCATGGCGGAACTCGCCCTGATGTACGTTCGTGGCGACGGCGTAAAGCAGAACTACTTAAATGCGGCGCAATGGCTGGAAAAAGCTGCCCAGCTTGGAGATCCCATCGCCGCCTACCAACGTGGTCTGATGTACTTCAAAGGCCAAGGATCCCAGAAAAGCCAATCGGAGGCGGTTTTTCTTTATCGGCGCGCTGCGCTGGCAGGGTACTCCCCTGCCCAAGCCGAGTTAGGGGTCTGTTTTGCCAAAGGGCGGGGTGTTGCAAAGGATTTGAGCCAAGCCCTCTATTGGCTAAGTTTAGCCGCGCCAACTTCTCCTTACGCAGCCGAGGAACTGGCGCTGCTCCGGCAAGGGGCGTACAATGATTAACCAAATCGAGGGTCTGAAGCCATCAAATAGTCGGCGGCAGTTCTGCAGCCAGAGCCTCAGTGCCGCTGTTGCCGTGCCGCTTTGGTTGGCCCTATGCATTGTTGGGAGCGCGAGAATGGAAGGTCAATCTAGGCTCTTGGTCAGCCAATTCTTGGAGCGGCGTGGTGTGGTGGTCAGAGACTTCCCGGACCCAGTATTTCAGTCGACTCTTAGTCCGCAGCGTGATCGAGCCGGAGATGCTCTTCTGCCATATGCTGTGGTGCTGGATAATCAGACGGATTTGGCAGTCGTGGGCTACTCGCTGAAGTGGGAAGGATCCGACCCGTCGGGGCAACACTTCGAGCACTTTCTGGAGTGGTTTGACTCTGGCCGGTTCCAGGCGATTCCTGCCCATTCTCGCAAGCTACTGTCGATTGAGCAGAACTTAAATACTGCGGGCGCCAAGCTGTCGGCGAAGAGGGTCGCAGATCTCACCAGAGCCTACACTGGGAGTCGAGCCATAAGGGTGTCGGTTGATACATTGATGTTCGAGGACGGTTCATCGGCCGGTCCGAGGTCAACCAAATTCTACGTGTTCACAGCGGCGCACATTAGGGCCGAGCAGACCGTCTTTAGCCAGTTCGCCAACCATGCAAACGCCGAGAGTACTGAGGCCGCGCTTCATAGCATCGTAGATGAGGCGTTCGAAACGGCCGTGAGAGTAATGCCGCCAATCAAGAAGGAACAAGGGGATTTTTATCGCTGGGCCCGTCATGCGCCAGACGCAGCATCTTGCGAAACCGCAATGCGGGGCTACATTGCGCTCGGGCTTCTTGCCAGGGTTCAGCAGGTGGGCAGAGACGAGATGATCCGCAACGTCCAGCAGGCTTTTCAGCGGAAGAAGTACCCCCAGTTCAAGGAGGCGCGGTAGAATATGTCATTGCGAAGAGCGGTGATCGGACGTACGTTGGCCGCCCTATGGATGGCTGCCGTAGTCGCATTCTCCCAGGTTCAATATACTATGCTCGGCGCGTATTGGGCACTGGACGGGAAAGTGATTAGTGGGCAGCAGACTTACACAACTGACTGGTTCGGAACCCACGTGTTCGACGGTTCGGCCGAATGTGTCACGCAGGCCTGCCAAGCCACGACGACGTACCCAAACGCTGAAATTGAGGTTCTGATCGGGCAGAACGGCGGGGCATGCGCCATTTATGATCCCGTCACCACGACTTATTTCGGTGGGGCATCGACTTCGTACGGAGTTCCCTACATCTATGTGCAATCGATCTCGGCGGACGCGGAGTACCCATATGGGGTGCCTCAATGGGATGAAGAGACATGCGACCTGCGAGAGTACGTTGGCGGCGGCGGTAACTTCTATTGCGCATGAAAACAAGAGCTGACCGTCCTAAAAAACATGCTAGGACACCTGTGCTACCCAATTTTCTAACTGGCGCCGCGCTAAGCATATAGGAGACGAACTCGATGATCAGACGCGCAAGAACACTCGATGCCGCCACCAACATCGCGCTCATCACCGCCTCACTGGCGGTGGTGGCGAACAGCTCTCTCGATGTGTACGCGCGCTTTCATCCGGTGGCGACAACTGCCAGCGCCGCTCCTCGTCCACTGCGTGTTGCGTTTCAGCCGGGCGCGAAGGCCCCTGCCGTCCCCGGCGTCGATTATGCGAGCTCCGACCGAACTCTCGTGCTCTTCCTCAGCACTCACTGCAAGTTCTGCGAAACCAGTCTGCCCTTTTATCGCGAGCTGAACACGAAGCTCAGCGAAAAGAAGGCCGCAGGGCATATTGTGGCCGTGTTCCCGCAGACTCCGGCGGAGGTGCGGGCGTTCAAGGAAAAGCAAAACCTCGAAATCGACTCCGTGGCCGATGCGCAGTTGAGCGATTACGGCGTCTCCGGCACACCCACGCTGTTGCTGGTCAACCGCGACGGAAAGACCGTGAAATCCTGGGTGGGCGCGCAGGAGGACCGCGGAAGGCAAGCGATCGCGTCCGCGTTTCTCCCTGGGTGAATCGGCATTAGTCGTCCGGATGCGTTCGCCTGTTTTTGTCCCATTTTCCGCAACATCGCGCTTTCACCCGCCCGCGATCGCACGATCCTCGCCTAATTTATAGGCAGGAGTTCATGCGCTCTTCCAACGGAGAGCAGAATCGACTGGAGGGGGAGCCTAGGGAACACCCCTGAGGGTCTGCGCGCGTTGGACGTCACGTCGGACGATACCGGCCCCTCGCCGTTGCGGGCTGAAGAAACGGACTTCTGTGTCACCGGAAGCAAAACTAATGGCTAAAGGGCCGGCCCGATAAATCGTTCTTTGAAAATTCAGAGCTATGCCGTCCGCGCCGCTACCGCGCCGAATCTCCGGTCGCGATGGTGATACTCCTCAATCGCCGACGCCAGGTCCTCTTCCGAAAAATCAGGCCACATGCGGCGGGTGAAAATCATCTCGGCGTAGGCGCATTCCCACAGCAGAAAATCGCTCAAGCGCTGCTCGCCGCTGGTGCGGATCAGCAAATCGACGTCCGGGCCGAGGCTCGGTTCAGATGGGTTGCGGCGCACTGCTTCCAGAATTGCGTGGCGCGAGGAATAGTCGATGGCCAGGCGCAGATGCAGCGTCGTGCCATGCGCCGTCCGTCGCTCAGCGTCTTCCAAAAGAGAGACCAGCGCTGCAGGCAGGCGGTCGCGGCGTCCGATGGCTTCAAGCTTGACTCCGTTTTCGACGCAGCGATCCGTTTCGCGGACCAAATAGCGGCCCAGCAATTTCATCAGCGCGGCAACTTCGCGCGCGGGCCTCCGCCAGTTGTCAGCCGAAAACGCGTATAGAGTCAGGACGGAAACACCCAACCCCGGCGCGGATTCGATGGTGCGGCGCACCGCGTCGGCTCCCCGGCGATGCCCGGCGACTCGCGGCAATCCCCGCGCATTGGCCCAGCGGCCATTGCCGTCCATAATGATGGCCACATGCAGCTTACTCATGCGGCCTCATCGCGCCGATCAGCGCTTCCATATGGTCCAGATATTTGTTCAACGCCTTGCGTCCGGTCGCGGTCAGCGAATACTCAGTCTTCGGCATGCGCCCCTCAAACGATTTCGCGCAGGCAATGTACTTCGCCTCTTCCAACTTGCGCGCGTGCACGCTCAAGTTTCCATCGGTTGTTTTCAGCAGCCGCTTCAGGTCGTTGAACGTCAGCGTGGGATTCGCCGCCAGCGCGCTGACGATGCCCAGCCGGACGCGCTCGTGAATCAACCGGTCCAGGTCGGGCAGAGCGCCAGGCGCCTCCACGATTCCCAGCGCTGGCCGATCGATCGATTGTTTTGCCAGATTTCCTTTAGCCACCGTACCGCCTCGCAATAATGAATCCGAATAAAATATGCAATCCGCCGAAGCCCAGCCCGAGCCAGAAGTCTCCCCACGCGGCCGGCAGGAAAATCGCCAGCGTGCCTTCCGCCAGAAAACAGGCTCCCATCACCGGCACCACCGGAACCGAAAACGCGCCGCCCGTGATGACGCCCGCGCCGTAAAGCATCAGCCACATGCCGGGAATCGCGCCGGTTAGTCCGGCCTGCCAGAGGACCAACGTCAACGCCGCGCCCACGATCAACGGAGGCACGAAGCTGAATACAAATTTCCGAGCCGGAGCGGACCACAACGGCAATCCCGCCGCGCTCGCCTTGCGCCACATCGCCAGAATGCCCAGCGCGACGGCTAGCGTGCCCTCGGTCAACCACGTTTCCAGCCACGCACGCGGCGACGATGTTCGCGACGCCAGGAAAGCTGAGGCCAGCGCCGTCAACCCCATCGCCACGCCGCCCCAGCCCGGGACGGCCGTGAAGGAACCGGCGCGCTCCATCGTCTCGCGGATGTAGCGGAGGTTGTCCATCGCGTGGGCGTGGAGAGGGATCGGCTGGCTCTTGGGATTGCCTTCAGGACGCATGGTGCGGACCGATGCCATGGCAGAATCATAGCGCCCGGTTTTGTTATTGTCAAGTACTTTGTTGTAAAAAGTGGATCAAGGGTGGCTAGGAAGCAGGTGCTTCTTCCTTAAGTCCGGCCCGAACTCCTTCATCAGGTTTTTTCCGCCCTTGGCGATCACATTCACGCTTCCCCACAACATGATGCGGCTGACACGCTGTTGCGAAGGAGGCTCCCAGTACTGCGACGCGATCGTCCAGGACCCGAACGCGCCCGCGATCTGGCCCAGCGCAAGTGTATGCCCGCCTGTCGTGCTCGACACGACGACAGTAGACTTCGCCACATTTCCAAAACGGTGAAGAAATCCGCCCTCGCCAAGGCGCACGTAGCGATTATCTTCCTTCAGAAGAGTGGAGACGCCCAACTCAATGGTGTTATCGAGAAAATACTGCGCGAATTGGGAGCCCACGCGCTTGCCAAGGGCATCTCCCGTGCGTCCCCATTCATGTGGGAAATTAGTGGCTTGTGCCATTCCCGCGACCAGCACGTTGTAGAAGATCGCATTGGGACGAATCAACGATTTCAAGTAGTCCTTCATGCGCTCATCGCCGTCGAGCGGTGGCAGTTCAACCTTGCCGTTGGTAGCGATGGCTTTGACCGCGGGTGCAATGTCTTGGGCCTTGATATGAGTCGCCGCAAGGCAAAGTACGACGAACTCGACCTGGAGAAGGTAACGCAATCTGTCATTATAATTCAACATATGCTCTCCCGTCGTCACTTCTTCGCGACCGCGCTCACCCCGTTGCTTCGCGCTGTTCCTCTCTCCAACTTCAAATTGGGCGTCACCACGGACGAAATTGATGAAGATCTATTGACCGCCTGCCGGTTCCTGCGTGAATTTGGCCTCAACTGGGCCGAAGTCCGCTCCGTCTGGGGTTCCTACGCCGAAAAGCAGCCGCTCGAAAAAGTGAAAAAAATGAAAGCGCTGCTCGACGAGCACAGGATTCGCGCTTCGATTCTGTCTACATCGTTTTTCAAGGTGCCACTGCCGGGGCCGGAGGCGCTGGAGGCGCAATGGAAACTGCTCGACGCCGCGATGGATCGTGCCGAGATTCTGGACGTGAAGAAACTGCGGACCTTCGCGTTTACCTACAAGCCTGGCGAGACGCCCGATCCGGCCGTCTTTCCCAGGATTTATGAACTGGTCGCCGAATCGGCCCGCAGGGCGGGGAAGCGAGGATTTCAGCTGGCCGTCGAGAACGTCGGCGGAAGCTACGTCTGGACCGGCGCGGACGCGGCGAAACTACTCGCTTCTGTGAAGGATGCCGCGCTGAACCTGAATTGGGACCCGAATAACGCCGCAGAGAAAGGCGAGCACCCGTTTCCCGAGGGCTACAGGCTTCTCGATCCCGCGCGGATCATTCACGTCCATTTGCGCGATTTTCGCCACAACGCCGCGGGAAAAGTGGAATGGTGCGCGGTGGGCGAAGGCGAAGCCGACAATCTCGGCCAGATCCGTGCGCTGCTGAAGGACGGTTTCAAGGGCACCTGGACTTTGGAAACCCACTGGCGCCCGCCGCAGGGCAAAGCCTACGCCTCCCGTACCTCGCTCACAGCGCTGCTCAAGGTGATCGAGAACGCATAGTAGCCCTAGCCCCAAGCTGACGAGTCTGTGTGAAAACGCGAGCGTTGACGGCACGACTAACGGAGCGGTCAAGACCGGGCTTTTCAAACAGACTCTGACGCATGGGGGCTCGTGACCATAACGAATTGCCGGACGAAAGCCCCATGCGTCAGCTTAGGGCTTCCAGGCGGCCACTGACGCAGAGTTCTCCTCCTCCTGATACGATAATAAATTGGCAATGAAAGCCCTGTTTGACGCGATTGCGCCGGACGATCCCGACTACAAGCTGGCCTTGTCGATCGACCCCGCCCGCCTGCCCGCGCACATCGCCATCATCATGGATGGCAACGGACGCTGGGCTAAGCGGCGCAATCTGCCCCGCGTCGCCGGGCATAAAGCCGGCATCGACCCCGTCCGCGTCACTGTGGAAACCTGCGCCCGCATGGGGTTGAAGGCGCTCACGCTCTACGCGTTTTCGGTGGAAAACTGGAAGCGGCCGCGCGCCGAGGTCGAAACACTCTGGCGTTTACTGCGTCTCTACCTTCGCGCCGAGCTGCCGGATATGGCCGCCAACGAAATTCGCTTTAACGCCATCGGCCGCATTGAGGCTCTGCCGGATTTCGTGCGGGAAGAGCTCGACGAAACCATCCGGGCAACAGCAGGAAATCGCGGGCTTCAGCTCAATCTGGCGATCAACTACGGAGGCCGCGCGGAACTGGTGGACGCGGTCAAGGCTCTGGTGGAGGATGCCCGCCGTCACGAGCTCGTGATCGACGAAGACGCCATCGCCCAACGCCTCTATACCGCCGGCACACCTGATCCGGACCTCTTGATTCGCACCTCCGGCGAGAAGCGCGTCAGCAATTTCCTGCTCTGGCAGATCGCCTATGCCGAGTTGTACGTGACCGACACCCTGTGGCCCGATTTCAGCCGCACCGACCTGCTGCGCGCGATTCTCGACTATCAGAAACGCGATCGCCGCTTCGGCGGCCTGGGAGATGCCGAGCCGCTGGAAGCGGATCCCTCCCTGCTCGAAGCGACCCCCATTCGATGACGCGTATCGTAACCTCGCTGGTCCTGATCCCAACCGTGGTTTGGCTCGTGCTCGGCGCGCCCGCCTGGGCGTTCATCGCCGCGCTGGTCGTTGTCGGCTCGCTGGCTCTGCGCGAAGTGGTGCAAATCGGGACGAACGCGGTGGCGTCCGCGGTGCTCGGCGCGATCTACATCGGCGGCGCGTGGTTTTGCGCCTTCAAGCTGCGGGAAATCAGTCCGCACTGGCTGATGTTCGCGTTCATTCTCTGCTGGGCGGGCGATACAGCGGCGCTCTATATCGGGAAAAACTTCGGCAAGCACAAGCTCGCGCCGGCCATCAGCCCGGCGAAGACCTGGGAAGGCGCCATCGCCTCGGTTATGGGCGGCGTGTTCATCGGTGCGATTTACCTGCGCTATTTTCTTCCCGCCGCCTCGCTGAGAACGGTGCTCATTGCTGGCATTGCGGGAAACGTCGCGGGCCAGATCGGCGATCTGGTCGAATCGAAGTACAAGCGCTCGGTCGGCGTGAAGGATAGCGGCAGTTCACTTCCGGGGCACGGAGGCTGGCTGGACCGCATCGACTCCAGCCTGCTGGCCGCGCCGGTGGTGTACGCGCTGGTGCTTCTCGCGGCGTAGCAGCCTGACCGGCAAGACCGCCTGTCCCACCGTTGCTCTGGTAGGGCAGGCGGTTCCGCCTGCTGTCTAGTAGACGCTGCGCTGGCTCGTCGTTCTCTTCGTCGCCAAAGAAAATCGAGGCTCCGCCGGCGCCGTTCCCGCGATTTGCGATGCCACATATTCGCCCACGAACGGCCCGTGTTTAAATCCGTGCCCGGAGCCTCCACCCACCAGCCAGAAGTTCTTGCGACTCGGATGCCGGTCGATCAAGAAATCTCCGTTCGACGTGTTCTCGTACTGGCAGACGCGCATCTCAAGTAAGGGCGCCTTCGCCAGATCGGGGAATCGCTGGCGAAGCGTCGCTCGCGCGATGTTCAGCGCGCCTCGCGTCATCTCCCGGCCGCCGGTTTCCGGATCGAATGCCGGACCGTGCGTGTCGATGGCGATCTTGAAGCCTCGCCCATCGAGCGCGGGGATGGAGTACACGCCTTCCCGCCACGCGAGCCACGTCTGGGTGAACGCGTATCCCGGCGGTGTTCCGAAAAAGAAAACCTCCTGGCGCGTGGGCCGGATGCGTCCGCGTAGAATTTCGGGAAACAATTTCGGCAGCCAGGGGCCGCAGGCGTATACTACCGTTCCCCCACGCAGATCCGCGCCGGCTGTGCGAATTTCATAGTCCACGCCGGAGGTCTCTACGACCGCCTGCACCGCGCGGCGGGCAAGAATCACGCCGCTTTCCGGCTCCCAGATTCCCGACGTTCCGTGGTCCAGCGTCAATTGCGGAAACCGCTTGCGCATCGCCGCGTGATTCAAGACTTCGTGCGGAACGCCACAGGTCTTCAGCGTCTTGCGCGACGCGACGAAATACGGATCGTCCGGCGCCGCCGTCGACAGCACGCCCGTCCGATGGAACAACAGCGGGCAGACTTCCTTCCACCACGCAAGCGACCGCAATGAACCGCGAGTATAAATTGCATCGTCTCCGTAGGCCATGCGGATGATCCGCGATTCTCCCCCCGAGCTGGAACGCGCGTTTCCAGCTCCGTGTTGATCGATCAGCAGCACCCGCGCGCCCGCGCGTTTCAAATGAAATGCGGTCCAGGCGCCGAACGATCCCGCGCCCACCACCACGACGTCATGAAGTCTGGACACGCTGGTATCATAGCAACGCATGAGTACCTTCAAAGCCCTGCTCGCCACCCTCGATAACGGAAAATTCGCCGCCTCCATCCAGCAAGTCCCTGTGGGGATGCTTCCGCCTGGAGAAGTGCTGGTGCGCGTGCATTATTCCAGCCTGAATTATAAAGACGGCCTCGCGGTGACGGGAAAGCCCGGAGTGATCCGCACATTTCCCATGGTCCCGGGCGTCGATTTCGCGGGCGTGGTGGAGGAATCGACTTCCGCGCACTTTAGGCCCGGTGACGAAGTGGTGGTGACGGGCTGCGGAACGTCCGAAGTCTTTTGGGGAGGATACGGCGAACTGGCGCGCCTGGATCAGGATTTCGTGGTGCCCCTGCCGAAGGGCATGACATTGAAGCAATCGATGGGCATCGGCACGGCGGGATTCACGGCGATGCAATCGGTGATGGAACTGGAGCGCCACGGCCTGAAACCCGGTGGGCGCGAAGTCGTCGTCACCGGAGCCGCGGGCGGTGTGGGCAGCGTCGCGGTGGCGATCCTTTCGCGGCTTGGCTATAGAGTGGTCGCATCGAGCGGGCGAGTGGAGCTGCAGGATTATCTTCTCGGCCTGGGAGCAACCGCGACGATGGACCGGTCCATTCTTCCCGCGCCGTCGAAAAAACCTCTGGAAGCCGAGCGCTGGGCCGGGGCGATCGACAACGTCGGCGGCGATACGCTGGCCGGGCTGCTGCGGACCATGGCGCTTGGCGCGAGCATTGCGTCGTGCGGCCTCGCCGGAGGGCCTCAGCTTGCCACCACCGTGTTCCCTTTCATCCTGCGAGGCGTGAATCTGCTCGGCATCGACTCTTCTCGCGTGCCGAACCCTCGCCGGCGCGAGATTTGGGCGCGCATCATGCGGGATCTTCCTATGAATGTGCTCGACTCCATGATTACCGTCGAGCCATTGGGCAAGATTTTCGAGCTGGGTGAGCAGATCCTGGCGGGAAAGATTCGCGGCCGCACGGTTATCGATGTTCGGAGCTGAATCATGATCGTTCGCGACAAAGTAGTCGTAGTCACAGGCGCTGCCAAGGGCATCGGCCTGGGTTTGGTGAAGCGCTTTCACGCCGAAGGCGCGCGAGCCGTGGTCGCCGCGGACATCGATGGCGAAGGCGCGAAACAAGCCGCGCCCGAAACCGGCTTCGGCATGCGGGTCGACGTCGGTCGCGAAGCCGATATTCAGGCGCTGGTTGGCGAAACGCTCGCGCGCTATGGACAGGTCGACCTGTTCTGCTCTAACGCGGGCATCTTCATCCCCGGAGGCATCGACGCGCCGGACGAAGCCTGGCTCAAGATGCGCGACATTCATCTTCTGGCCCACGTCTACGCGGCGCGCGCCGTGCTGCCGGCAATGCTCGCGCGCGGCGTGGGCTATCTGCTGCAAACCGTCTCCGCCGCGGGCCTGCTAACATCGCTCGAATCGGTGATCTACGCGGTGACCAAGCACGCGGCGTTGGGATTAGCCGAGTGGCTTTCGATGACTTACGGCGACGCAGGCATCAACGTCTCCGCATTATGTCCGCAAGGAGTGCGGACCGACATGCTTATGCAGGATCCGAATAATTTCCTCGTGGAAGGATCCGTCTCGGTGGAGCAGGTGGCCGATTCCGTCATCGCCGGTCTGGCGGAAGAAAAATTCCTCATCCTGCCGCATCCCGACGTCGCCGAGTATTTTCGCCGCAAGGCGACGGATTACGATCGCTGGCTCCGAGGCATGCGGCGGCTGCGCGCCGAGGTGATGGCGAACAAGAGTTCTTAAGGCAGGCGGAACCGCCTGCCCTACCACGGCGAACGGTAGGAGAGGCGGTTTCGCCTGTCGGCTAGGCGATATCCGGCAGCAGGAACTTCTTCCCGCTGACAGCTTCCGCCGCCAGATAGCCGCTCCGCACGGCTCCCTCCATCGTTGCGGGCCAGCCGGAGCGAGTCCAATCGCCCGCGAGCGTGAGGTTAGGGATCAACGTGCGGCTCGTCGGACGCCGCAATTCGAGGCCAGGTGACGCGGAAAACGTCGCGCGGACTTCCTTCACTACGTGAGCCTTTTCGAGCTTCGCTTCCGAGACGGCTGGAAAAAATTCAGCCAGCTCGCGCACCGCCAGCGCGATCACATCGGCGCGAGGCATGGTTTCGAGGCTCCTCGACGCGCTGACCACCAGTTGGATGTATCGGCCTTCGGATTTGTTGAACACCCACTGAATCGTGCGATCCAGCAACGTCGCGTGCGGCAGATCCGTGATCGGACGGTCGAACCAAAGGTGAATCCCCGTGATCGGTGAATGATCGAAGCTCGAATCGTCGAACGGCAGATCCGGGACGATAGCCGCAATGCGCTCGAACGGCACCGCGCAAATGTAATGATCCGCGCGCATCTTTTCGCCGGCGACAAGTGCGTGCCCGACGCGGCCGTTTTCGATGACAATTTTTTCCACGGGCGCGCGCATCCGCAGATCCGCGTTGCCGAGGCGCGCCCACGCCTCGCGCCCGTATAGAGCGCCCAGCGGGACGGCCGGAACTCCCATCTCATAGGAATTGCTTCGAACCAGAAAACCGAGGCGGAAGACCTTAAAGCCATGGGACGCCGCCATGCGATCCAGTTCCTCGTTGACTGCGCTGACCAGCACCTGGCGCCAGAACCGTTCGATCGCGCGCACCGGTTGGCGCTTTTCCTCGAGCCACTGCTGCATGGTGATGCGGTCCAGGTCAGGCCGGTTGCGCTCGCGGCCGATGGCGAGGATCGCACGGGCGACGGCCAGTTTCTCGCCCATGTTGAGAAACTTCAGCCGCAGGAATGATTCGGCGAAGTGCGCCGGCGCCGGTAGAATACCGGAGTGAAGCACGCTGCGTCGTCCACCGGGCTCAATGAAGAAAATGTCGCGGTGAAACGCAATGTCCTTTTCGACGCCGAGCCGCTGATAGAAATCGATCAGATTGACGCAGCAGCGCAGCAGGATGTGCTGGCAGTTGTCGATGGTCTCCGAGTCGATTTCATAAGAAGTCGCGCGGCCGCCGAGATAGGGGCGGGCCTCGAAGAGCGTGACGGAATAACCGGAAGATGCCAGCGCAGCTGTTGCGGCGAGTCCAGCCAAGCCTCCTCCGGCTACGATTACGTCAGGCATGCGGACCTCGCGCGATCCCCGTGAAAGCCCCTGGCGTCAGCCTGGGGATTGTTGCTAGATCTGAACCGGCAGACGGCTCCGGCGGCGGCCTCCGCCTCCACCGTTGATGATTTCGATCGCCAGCCAGATGACAATGGCGATGAACAGCACGTCCGAAGGTTCAAGTAGCATGGACTATACCAGTATCGGGGAAGTGGGTTGCTGTCCGCAAGGCCCGGATGCTCCAGTACTTCGGTCATCGGATCGCGGGTACTCTCGCGCGCCCCAGCTGTTGAATCACGTTTTCCATGAGCCGCAACCCGCAGTTGCCGTCGAGCGACAGGATCGATTCGGGGTGAAACTGCACCGCCTCCATCGGCAATTCCCGATGGCGCACGCCCATAATCACGCCATCCTCGCTGCGCGCGGTCACTTCCAGGCACGCCGGCAGTTTTTCCGGAATCGCGTACAGCGAATGATAGCGGCCCACGCGAAACTCCTCCGGCAGGCCATGAAATACGCCCGTGTTGTGGTGTCGGATGAGCGAGGGCTTGCCGTGCATGGGGTAGGCAAGCACTCCCAGTTCACCGCCGAACGCCTCTACCATGCCCTGCAGACCGAGGCACACACCGAACACGGGAATCCCCAGCTTGGCCGCGTGGCGGATCAGGGCGGGCACGCCGAAATCTTCCGGACGCCCGGGCCCTGGCGAGACCAGAATCAACGACGGCGCGAGCTTTTCGATCAGATCCAGAGGGAATCCGGTGCGATAGGTCATCACTTCTGCTCCCGTCTGTCGCGCGTAGTTGGCCAGCGTGTGGATGAAGCAGTCTTCGTTATCCACCAACAGCAGGCGCACGCCCTTGGCCTCGTGCGCATCGGCGACGTAAGGGCCGGGCGGTGGCGGCGCCACGTTCAATGCCCGGAAGAATCCCGTCGCCTTGAGGCGCGTTTCGGCTTCCTCCATCTCCGGCACCGAATCGTAGAGCAGCGTTGCGCCGGCCGAGTATTTCGCGATGCCGTCCCGGAGATGAATCGTGCGGATGGTGATGCCGGTGTTGATGTCTCCATCGAAAGAGATCATGCCGATGGCGCCACCGTACCAGCCGCGCGCGTCTTTTTCCAGATCCTCAATCGCCTGCGCGGCCCATTTTTTTGGCGCACCGATGATGGTCACCGCCCACATGTGTGTCAGGAACGCATCGAGCGAATCGAATCCCTCGGCCAGCGTTCCTTCCACATGATCGACGGTGTGGAACAGCCCGGCGTAGGATTCGATCAGCCGGCGCCCGATCACGCGAACCGAACCCGGCTCGCAGACGCGCGATTTATCGTTGCGGTCCACGTCGCTGCACATCGTCAGCTCCGATTCTTCCTTGGTCGAATTGAGCAGTTCACGGATATTCTCGGCGTCGCGCAACGGATCGCCGGTGCGGCGCGCGGTTCCGGCGATGGGACAGGTTTCGACGCGGCGGCCCTCGACCCGCACGAACATTTCCGGCGACGCGCCGATCAGTTGCTCGTCGCCGAACTGCAGCAGAAACTGGTACGGGCTGGGGCTTGCCTGTTGGATCTTTTCGAATAGGCCGGAAGGCTTGCCGGAATAAGGCACCTGAAACGTCTGGCGCAGCACGACCTCGTAATAATCGCCGCGCCGCATGCCCTCGCGGACCTTCTCCACCTTCTCCATGTACTCTTCTGGAGCATGATCGGAGATCATGGGCGCGTCCTTGATTTTCTTCGTGCGCGCGATGCGTCCGGCGTCGCGAGGCAGGCCCGCGGTGGTCAGGTCGCCGCGCGAAAAGTCGTACTGGAAGCGCTCAATCTGCTCCTTCTTCCGGTCCATGAAATAAATGTCGGAGCAGAAGAATAGGCGCAAATCCTTTACGTCGTTGCGAGGCAGTTTCAGATCGATGGGATCGAATTGAAACAGCAGATCGTAGCCGAACGCTCCGGCCAGTGCCAGACGTGAGGCCAAAGGATGCCGGAATTCATTCAGCAGCGTGCGCAAGATCGAAAACGCCGACGGCTGCTTGCTGCGCTCCTCCTCGGGAAACAGTACTGGAAGAGGCTTCAGTGTGCCGCGAAGCTCGCCATCGGTTAAAGAAAAAGACTCCCAGTGCGGATGCCCAGTGAGCACCGGTTCGAGGATTCGGTTGATCACGTGCCCGCGCTGGTTCAACGGATGAAATACGATCTCGCGACCGGCGGCGACGATCTCCAGCGGAGGCGCCACGGCCGCGATGTCCCAGCGCGAATAGCGCTCCGGGTACTCGTAGCCGGAGGAAAGGTATAGGCCGCGCTGCGTGTCGAGCTTGCGCAGCAGCGCGCTCAGGCCCCGTGCGTAGGGGACTCTTGAGATCGTGCGGGTGACGGATATTCCGCCGGGCGTCAGATAGCTTTCGGGGCGCATGCGGCTGCCAGAACCTCTTCCATGGCGCGCAGAGCGGTTTCGCAATCGGCGCGGGATACATTCAAGTTTGTCACGGCGCGGGCGCGCCTGCCTCCGGCGGTGGAAATCAGCACGCCTTTGGCCTTCAGCAGGTCGCGCAGTTCGGGGAAGCTCAACCCGGTTCCGGAAAAATCGAACACCGCGATGTTGGTGCGTACCGCTCGCGGATCAATGGCGATACCGGGCAGCTTGCCCAAGCCCTCGGCGATGAGGCGCGCGTTGGCGTGATCGTCCTTCAGCCTCCACGGCATTTCTTCCAAAGCGATCAACCCCGCCGCGGCTAGAATGCCGGACTGCCGCATCGCCCCGCCAAGGCGCTTGCGCAGATGGCGGCCCTTGGCGATATCTGCCGCGGGGCCAACCAGCATCGAGCCAGCAGGAGCTCCCAGACCCTTCGACAAACAGAACATCACTGTGTCGGCCTTTTCCGCGATTCTCGCCACCGGAATGCCCGTGGCGACCGAAGCGTTGAACACACGCGCGCCGTCCAGATGCACCTTCAGCCCACGCCCGTGAGCCTTGTCGCAGATCTCGTCGATGGCGTCCAATTCGTAGAGCGATCCGCCGCCCATATTGTGCGGATGCTCGATGGTTACCAGGGCAGTCGGCGCGTAAAATCCGTTGTGCGGCTTGATCTGAGCCTCGATCTGCGCCCACGTCATGACGCCGTTCGGCGTGTGCACGGGGCGGATCAGGCAGCTGGAAAACCACGCCGTCATGGCCAATTCCCAGTCGAACACGTGCGCCAGGTCGTCGCAGATCACCTCCCGGCCCGGCTCGGTGTGGAGCTTCACGGCGATCGTGTTGCCCATGGTGCCCGTCGGCACGAACAGCGCGGCTTCCTTGCCGGCGATCTCGGCGGCGCGCTCCTCCAAACGGTTGACGGTGGGGTCTTCGCCGTAAACGTCGTCGCCGACTTCGGCCGAAGCCATCGCGCGGCGCATCGCCTCGGTGGGAAGGGTGACGGTATCGCTTCTCAGATCGATCAAGCTGTGACTCCTACAAATTCCTGAAACACTTCGTTCGATAACAACACGCCGCGCGGCGTCAGGCGGACGCGCCCGTGCGACGCCTCTAAAAGGCCTTCATCGATAAACCCGCGGATCGCATCGGCGAACGGCTCCCACGATCCCTCGATGCCTTCGCTCAGGCGCAGACCCAGGAAAAATCGCTCGGCGACGGGATCGGCCGCTGTTTTTTCCCGCACGGATGGGCCCGGCCCCACATAGTCCTCTGCTGACTCGGGATTCTGCCAGCGCCACTCGCCATCGAAGGAGTGCGCATCGGCTCCAAAGCCCAAGTACGGCTCGCGCCGCCAATACTTCAAATTGTGCCGCGATTCAAAGCCTGACCGAGCGAAGTTCGAAATTTCGTAGCGGTCGATTCCCATGCCGTGAAGGCGCTCCACCGCGATCTCGTAAAACTCCGCGATCTCGTCCTCCGAAGGCACATTCCCCGCGCCATAACGCGACCCCAGCACCAACAACTCCCGGCCCAGGTTGCTATCCTCGTCGACCTCCAGCATGTACACCGATACGTGCGGCGCGCCCAGCCTCTCTACCCAATCCAGCGATTCATTCCAGCTTGGGCGCGTTTGAAATGGCAGCCCGGCGATCAGGTCGATATTCAGATTTCCGATGCCTGCCGCGCGCAGAGTCTCCACATCGCGAGCCACTGTTTCCGCCGTATGCTTGCGCCCTGTGCGCGACAGTTCCTTGGCAATAAACGACTGCACGCCCAGGCTCACGCGGTTGATCCCTGCTCGCCTCCACGCCTCGGCCTTCTCGCGCGAGAAAGATCCGGGGGCGGTCTCTATGGTCGCCTCGGTCCATTCGCGGCCGGGAATTTCGGCTAACAAAGTGGCCAGTGTGTCCACATCCATCTGGCTGGGCGTTCCTCCGCCCAGGTAGACGGTCTCCGGCGTCCACGGCCAAGCCGTTTCGCGAAGGTCCGCGCGCAAGGCGCCCACGTATCGCGACTCCAACTCGCGCGGCAACACTCCGGACGCGAAGTTGCAGTAAGTGCACTTCTGCGCGCAAAAGGGATAGGAGATGTAGACTCCAGGCATGCTTACAGCTTCACGGTTTTCCCGATCTGTTGGCTGATGGCGGAGCCGATCATCTCCGCCAGCGTTTCTCCGGTGGAGGGCAGCACGAACTGCTCGCGCTGCGCGTCCCAATCCAGTTTGAAGCTCCTCGAGTGCGCCGAAACCCAAATCTGGCGCACCGGAGCATTTGGGCTCACCACGAATTTCCCGGGCGGATCGTCGAATTCGATGGCTAGTGCTCCCGCGTTGAAATCGGCCTCGAAGTCATAGTTTTCAGAAACGGCGTTGAGCCGTTTGTAAAGGTCGTGCAGCGCGTCGCCGGCGCACGTTTGGAATTGCTGATCGTCCATGATATTCAGACTCGGGAGTCTAAATATCTAAGATAACGTGAAATTCCCCGCGACTTTCTTCCGGTAGGTGGCATCTGTTACCCTTGGACGGTTCGCCCCGACACGTGTGCCCATCGACAACAATGGAACCTGCCTGCATCCGACACTCCGAACTGCCGGGAACCTCCAGGCTGTTCCTGGACTTTTGCTACCATTTCGATCGGGTCGCACGGTTTTATCGGCACGACCCTCAAAATATCGACTCTTTTACGGCTGCAGCGCGGGAAATCGACTATCCTGACGCCCGCCGGGCGGCGATCGTTCACGCCCTGGCCGGACAGAACGGACCGAGCACGACTTTAGATCGCCTGGCGCAACCGGGAACGGTCGCTATCGTGACCGGCCAGCAGGTTGGCCTGTTTTCCGGTCCGGCGTACACCGTTTACAAAGCCGTTACCGCGGCGCGACTGGCCAAAGAGCTTACGGAACGCGGCACGCCTGCCGTTCCCGTTTTCTGGCTCGCCACTGAGGATCACGATTTAGAAGAGGTCGATCACTCCTGGGCGTTCGACTCCGGCCGCCAGCCGGTGGAATTGCGCGCGCGGATGCAGCCGATCAACGGCCGTCCGCGTCCGGTGGGCGGATTGCGGATCGAACAGGCTCCAATTGACGATCTACGGCGCGCCCTGAAGGGGTTACCCCACGCCGACGACGTTTTGGCGATGGTGAGCGACGCCTATCGCGACGGCGCGACGATGGGCGAAGGTTTCCGCGCGCTGCTGAAGACGCTGCTGGCACCGCTGGGGCTGATTTTTCTCGATCCTCTTGACCCGGAAATCCGAAAGATCGGCGCGCCGCTGATCGCCGATGCGCTCAATGCCGCGCCGGAACTACGGAAAAGCCTGTTGGCGCGCAATAGGGAACTGGAAGACGCCGGCTATCACGCGCAGGTCCATCTGCTCGATAAGACGTCTCTGTTTTTCCTGCTCGAAAACGGCGAGCGCGTGCCGCTGCGCTTGAAGGACTCCGAATTCAAGACGATGCGGAGCCGCGCGGCGGAGATTTCGCCCAATGCCCTGCTGCGTCCGGTAATGCAGGACTATCTGCTGCCGACCTGCTCCTACGTCGGCGGACCCGCGGAGCTCGCATATTTGGCGCAATCGCAGGTGATTTATGATCGTCTGCTAGGCCGCATGCCGGTGATGATCGCCCGGGCCGGCTTCACGTTGCTCGAAGCGCACACGACCAAGCTGCTGGAACGCTATGAGCTCGCCCTGCCACAGGTTTTCATCGACGAGGAGCACTTGAAACAGCGCGTGGCGCGCGCGCTGGTGCCGGAGTCGCTCGAGAAGTCCTTCATCGCGGAATCCGAGGGGATCATGAATCACCTCGGCCGCATGCGTTCCGAACTCGATCGCTTCGACCCTACGCTCGCATCATCGCTTGAAAAAAGCAGCGCCAAAATCGCCTATCAGCTTGAGAAAGCGCGCCGGAAAACCGCGTCGGAGATGATGCGCAGAAACGACCGCTCCGCCGGGGACGCGCGCTACCTGAGCGGCTTCCTGTTCCCGCATCGCCACTTGCAGGAGCGCTTTTATTCCATCCTGCCTTTCATCGCCGCGCACGGCACGGACCTGGTGGAGCGTCTGTATGACGCGGTGCAACTCGATTGCCCGGACCATCGGATTCTGAGCATCTAGCTCGTAGGGTGGACCCCGCGTCGGCCTGTTTTCGTTAACATGACGGACCAGGGAGCCATCGCAGACGAGGGCTCTGCCTACTCGCGTTACATTGGAGCTATGCATAATAACCCCGTGAAGCACGCCCTGAAGGAGGGCAAGCTCCAGGCTGGATGCGCGTTCGGAGCACTGCGCTCGCCCGATGTTGCCAGGATTCTCGCTGCAGCCGGTTTTGACTGGACCTATATCGATTCCGAACACGGACCTTTTGGCCTCGAGACCCAAGCCGACCTCTGCCGCGCGGCAGTGAACGCCGGGCTCATGCCGATCGTGCGCGTGGCCGATCTGCAGTACGCTCTTGTAGCCCGCGCGCTCGACAATGGCGCGATGGGCATCATTTTTCCGCGCGTGGAGGACCCCGCGCTGCTGGCTCGCGCGGTTTCATGGACCAAGTTCCCGCCGAAGGGCGTGCGCGGATTCGGCCTCGGGCCGGCGCACATCGACTATAAGAAAGCCACGATTCCGCAGATCATCGACCACATGAACGACAACACGCTGGTGGTGCTGCAGATCGAGACGAAGACCGCGGTCGAGCGCCGCGACGATCTTCTCTCCGTGCCCGGCATCGACGCGATCATGATCGGGCCGGCGGATCTGTCAATCTCGCTTGGCGTGCCGGGCCAGTTCGATCATCCGACGGTGGTCGAGACCATCGAAAAGGTGAAGGAATCCTGCCTGAGGCACGGCGTGGCTCCGGGCATCCACATGCGCGGCCTGCCTTTGGCGAAGTACTGGAAAGAGCACGGCATGAAATTCCTCAGCTGCGGCGCGGAATTTGGCTTCTTGTTGGAAGGCGCCACGGCGACGGCATCGGCTCTGAAGGCGTAGGCTTTCTGCTACTCTGGCCGCCATGCGACGATTTTGCCTGGGGATTCTCCTCTCTTTGACATGGGGGCTGGCAGCGGCTCAGTCCGCTACCGCCGATCCGGGCGTAAAGGGGGCCGAGCGCGTTTTCGACGCGTGGATGGAAGAACAGGTGGCGTATCGCGGCTTGCCGGGCGTCGCCGTCGGCGTCGTCTCGGATCAACAGCTGGTGTGGGCCAAGGGCTACGGCTACGCTGACACAGCCGCGCACACGCCCATGACCGCAACGACGAAGTTCCGCATGGCGTCCCACAGCAAGCTGTTCACCGCGACGGCGATCATGCAGTTGCGCGATCAGGGTAAAGTGCGGCTGGACGATCCGGTGGAGAAATATCTGCCCTGGTTCAAGGTGAAACCAGCCGAGCCGGACGATCCGCCGATCACCATTGAGGAGCTGTTGACTCACAGTTCGGGCTTGTCGCGCGAGGCGGGTGCGCATTGGGTGGACTATAAATTCCCCGACGCGGCGGAGTTGAAGGCCTATCTCGCCAGTTCGCCGGCGATTTATTCGCCACAGGTGCGCTGGAAATATTCGAACGTAGCGCTTTCGATCGCCGGTGCGGTGGTGGAGACCGTCTCCGGCGAGAAGTACGCCGATTACGTTCAGCATCATATTTTCGACCCGCTCGGCATGAAGGATTCGAGCGTCGATCGCGACTTGCCGGGCCTCGCCGTCGGCTACGGGCGGCGGATGCCGGATGGTTCCCGGACGAAAATGCCGTTCGTCGACGCCAAGGCGATGGGGCCGGCGACCGGCATCACCTCCACGGTGGAGGATATGGCGAAGTTCGTGTCCCTGCAATTCCGCAAGGGTTCACCTGTGCTCTCGACTGCCGGACTGCGCGAAATGCATCGCGTGCGGATGCTCGAAAACGACTGGACGCGCGGCAACGCCATCGGCTTCGCGGTGGAGAGGACGAAGGACCGGGTCTACGTCGGCCACGGTGGATCCTATCCCGGTTACAAGACTCAGACGCTCATGCAACTCGACGATAAGGTGGGGGTCATCGTCCTGACGAATGGCGACGATTCGAATCCCTCCGATATGGCGCAGCACCTGATGCAGATCGTGGGAGCGGCGGTCGCCAAAGCCGCGCCAAAGAAATCCGCGGCGGCGTGGGATCCGGCTTGGGGCCGATTTGCCGGGCTATATCGTAGCGCGAACGGCGACACTGCCGTGGTGGAACTGAACAATGAACTGGTGACGTTCAATCCGGTCGGTTCGAGTCCGGAACAGCAAAGTGAGCTCGTGCCGATCGGCAATGGCCAGTTTCGCCTGGAAGCCCCGTCCGGCGGTTCCGCCGTGGGCGAGGTGGTGCGCTTCGTTCCACTGCCGGACGGCACGATGCGGATGTACTTAGGCGGAACGTATTCCGATCGGGTGAACCCGCGTTAGAGCCTGCTCGTGGCGCACGCGCCCACGCGTGCCGCATCGACACTCATGTCGATGCCCGGTCGGACCTGAGCAGGTGTCGAGACGAGTCTCGACACGGCACGCAAGAGTGCATGCGCCACGCGTCAGCTAGTCAATTGAGACGAACTGGGCCCGCTCGCGATCTTTCTTGACGCGGTCCACGGGAAACACGTGGTTGTGCATCACTACATAAATCCCCGGCGCGAGCACGCGCGCGGCCAGGAAGCTCTCCGTCAGATTCTGCAGCCCATCGCTCGATTCAAAACCCAGCGGCGTCATCGCGCCCGTCAGGATAATCGGGAATTTCAGCTCGCCCAGCCCGCGCTTGAGATAGAGCCCCGTTTCGACCATCGTGTCGGTGCCGTGCGTGATGACGATCGGCGCGTCGAGCCGCGCCCGGACGGCTTCGAGGATCAGCGCCCGATCGGCGTCGGTCATCTCCAGGCTGTCCTTGTTCATCAGCCGCGTCGTGTCGATCTCGGTATCGGGCAGGCGTAGCCGGCCCAGGTAGCGCTCGATCTTGTCCTCGAGGTTGGCCACCGCGCCGTGCTGCTCCACGTAGACCTTCTCTATCGTGCCGCCGGTGGTGAGTATGTGGACGCGCAAACTTCAAGTATAATTCGCTCTATGCTACACACTCGCTCCGTCGCGATTCTCCTCATTGCCTGCGCCCCGGCCTTCGCTCAGACTGTTGCCGATGCGCACTTCCATCATCTGCACTTGAACTCGAGCGATCCCAAAGCCGCCATCGAGTTTTACACCACGAAATTCGATTCTGAAAAAGGCCGCTTCGCAGGTCTGATGGACGCCGTGTGGGCGCAGAAGAGCTGGATTCTGTTCACCAAGGTCGCCACGGCCCCGCCCAGCGACGTGATCAGCACCATCTGGCACTTCGGCTGGGGCGCGGAGGACATGAAGGCGACGTATCAGAAGCAAGTCGATTCCGGCACGAAGTTCGCCACGCAGATCACCGACATCAGCGACATCGGCGGCAATCCCAACGCTAAGATGGGCGTGTTCTTTTATGCCTACGTTCTTGGGCCGGATAACGCGCTGATCGAGCTGAACACGGCGAATCATCATCACTTCGGCCACGTGCATCTTCTCAGCGAGAATCCGGTGGCGGCGGGTGAGTGGTACGCAAAGCATTTTGGCGTGAAGCCGCGCGCCGCTACGCAGGCGAGGTTGTACCGGGACGTGCAGATTGCCCCGTCGTCGAGCTTCATGATGGACGACGTGAATTTCATCATTTTCCCCATGGAATACGCGACCACTTCCAAGATGCCTGGTTGGGAGAATCGCAAGACGTTCGAGCCGACCAAGGGCCGCGTGGTGGATCACATCGGCATCAGCGTGGAGAAGTTGGACGACGCTCTGGCTAAATTGCGCAAAGAGGGCGTGACCGTTACCGATGAGCCCAAATCCGCAGCAGGTGGAAAGATCAAGTACGCGTTCATTGAAGGGCCCGACAAGATCCGCATCGAGATCATCGAGGGGCGCGCCAGCAAGGATTAGTGCGATACACTGATTTTGACGGCGATGGAGTTCGCCACAACCGCCCTCGTTGGCTGATGACTCCTACAATCTCAACGGTTGGAGTCTTTTCTTGCAAACGGTTCTGTTAATCTCCATCGGCGCCGTTCTCGGCGCGAATCTCCGCTATTTCGTCGCGCAGTACGTTACGAGGGTCTTCGCGTCGACCTTCCCTGCGGGAACGCTCCTCATCAACATCTCAGCGAGCTTCATCTTGGGTTTCTTCCTCATCTGGACCAGTGAACGCGTGCTGGCGGACCCAAGGTGGCGAACGTTTTTCGCGGTCGGTTTCTGCGCGACATACTCGACGTATTCGAGCTATGCCTTCGAGACGTTTGCTTTGTTTGAGCGGGGCCAATACGGGCAAGCGGCGCTGAATATTCTGGGGACGAATGTAGTATGCTTCATCGCGGTAGCGCTTGGGGCCGCGTTGGCCCGGGCTCTTTAGGGACCTTGCGATGAACACAGCCGTTCAGATCACGATGTACCTCAACGAATCCGACAAATGGAGGCAGATTCTGCAAATGCTGCGGCGCGAAAATGTCGCGGGAGCCAGCGCGTTTCACGCCGTGGGCGGATTCAACGGCAGAAACCAGGTGCATACGTCCGGTCTGGTGGAAGCCGGCGGAAATCTCCCGGTGATGATTGTGTTCGTGGACTTCGAGGAGCACGTCGACCGGGTGCTTCCCAGGCTGTTCGAATTAGCCCCGCACCGGCTCGTTGTGCGGGAGCGTGTCACCATCGAGCAAGGCAATCTGGATTGAGGCCTCTGCCTGCGGGCCGACGCCAGTCTCTCCGATAGCGGATAATGGTCATGTATGGGGAAGCTGTTTGCCACTCTCTGTCTTGCCGCCGTGGTTCCGCTGGCAGCCGACGAAAATACCACCAAGATCGAAATTCACGTCACGAACCTGGGTGGCCACCCGGTGGATCAAGCCAGCGTAACGGTGAAATTCGTGGAGGGCCGCGACAAGTTCAAGTTTGGCGCGAAGATCCGGCAGGAATGGGACGTCAGGACCAACCAGGAAGGCATCGTCAAGATTCCCGCCATTCCCAAGGGCTCGATTCTCATCCAGGTGCATGCGCCGAATTATCAGACCTTCGGCCAGACGCTGAACATCCGCGAAGACGAGAAGGTCGTGGAGATCAAGCTGAATCCGCCCCAGAAACAATTCTCGGTGCACGAGAAAGATAAGTAATCAACCTGCCAGCGCAACGCACTCAATCTCGACCCGCACATCGCGCGGCAGGCGCGCCGCCTCGACGGTGGAACGGGCGGGCGGATTTTCCGGGAAGTAGCGCGCGTACGTCTCATTGATTTTCGCGAACTCGCTCAGATCCTTCACGAAGACCGTGGTTTTCAACACCTGACCGAGCGACGATCCGCAGGCTTCCAGGAC